>Ga0210406_10004390_pt1 | contig 15115 bp, 31 predicted proteins | sample IncBWC30MmetaG_FD_155454 | JGI IMG/M metagenome (GOLD analysis project Ga0210406, IMG submission 155454) | Forest soil microbial communities from Barre Woods Harvard Forest LTER site, Petersham, Massachusetts, United States - Inc-BW-C-30-M | ecosystem: Environmental > Terrestrial > Soil >... | reverse complement strand
TCTTCTCGGTGATGATCTTGTGGATGTCACCGAGGGTCCACCACTCGCCATCGAGCATGATCTCAAGGACAGCCGCAAGCTGGAAGCTCAGACGGGCAAAGTCCTGATGAGGTTCGTAGGTGTCGCCGTCGAACGAGAAGCTCATGAGACCCCCGAGACGAGATGCTCGATGGTGTCCCTGAGGTTCGCGGACGCGGATCGAAGGTCCTCCGCCTCGATTGCGAGACTATCACAGCGCTCTCGCCATTCCTTGATGGCACTGGCGGCCTTCTCGACTACCGCATCCACCGCTTCCTCGTGGTCCGAGACCTTCATGACCTCGAACGCATGTCGGGGGTTGTTGGAGAGTTGGAGGCCGGGACCTACCTCGATCACGGACCAGGTCTTACGTGTATCGCTCATGCTAGTAGCATAGCAGATATTCGCTCGATCCGCAAGCGCTAGATCTCTCCCCTGAGAACCGAGAGAACCCAGTTTCGCTTGGGCTCCCAAGTAACGCAGACCTTAGGCGAGTAGGTGACAATGAGTGCTCCGAGGCGAAACATTCGCAGCCGGAACGTGTGACCCTCGAACTCTACATCCTTGTTGAAGTGCTTGAAGATGGGTCGTTTCATCGATCGTCTTCCTTTAGCCGCTTGATCTCAGCCTTTGTACACTGGGCTTTTGCATGGTACCTACGGACGCGAGGCGTCAGCCATTTTTCAATCGCTAGACCGGTCGGGAACCCGATACCAAAGGCAATCAGGAGTTGGGCTAGGTTGCTCAACGGAACACCGTATTGGCCACCGAACGACCGTCCACACCAACGATGCGGCTTTTACCCGTGTCGAGATCCACTTCAAGATCGATCTCAACCTCGTATAGGGAGTAGTGGTAGACATCCTGTTGTGGAGCTTCCGGAGCCCATAGGTCGGAGAGCACGTCGTCGCCTCCGTGGAGATACCGTTTGACGGTCTGGACCCTCATAGGGCCGCCCTAACAGCGCAGTCCTTAGCCTCCAATAGCCTCCTAAGGCAGAAGGACACTTCAATATCGTCAAGCTCGGGAGACTGGGCGAGTGATCTAGCTAGATCGTAGAACGGCTTGCTGAACATCTGAAGCTTCGTCGGAAGGTGATCGTACTCAAAGTATCTGAGGATCGCCGCTGTGTTTGGGTGCATGGCTACGAGCGTAGCAGCCGTGCCCGACTAGGTCAAGTTACGCTAGTGCGACGGCCACCCAAGCTCCACCAATATAGGCGTAGAGCTTGCTGTCCGTTGAGTCTACAACGAGAGGAATAGTGCCGGTCTTTGCAACGGGGACCCCTGTAGGGGCTCCCGCGCATGTTGGGACGTACACGAATCCGGTAGTGGCCGTGGTGGCAAGAGCGGTCTTAGAAAGTACGACGCCCGCATCAAATAGCTGTTGGGTTGTCCACTCGTTAGCGGTGGCCAGGAGTCCCGTGGTGAACGCTTCGGACACCGCTACTGCGGCGGCTTCCGCTGCGATAGCTCGGATCTGTTCGGCCGTAACAGTTGTTACTGAAGGTGTCGGAGTGGACGGGATGACCACGCCAAGGTCCGGGGCGCTAGTAGTCCAGACGATGTCCACCGTCTGACCGAAGGCTGTGAAGACAGGAAGCTTGCCCGCCACAGCCTGAATCGGTTGACTAGCAGTGTGAACGCCAGCCGAGTCGTAGTAGCAGGTAACCGGAGTGGTTGTTCCGGTTGCGTAGACGTGAGCGGTGTCACCAACGACAGGAGTCGATACACCGGGGACTACAGCAAGGTTGACGAGTGACATCAACTCTTACTCTGCGCTGGATGAAAGAATCATGGGCAAGACGGAACTCGAATCCGTATCTCCCGGGGCGACCGGCTGCTCTACCAATTGAGCTACTTACCCAACCCGACTAAGCGGGCTACGGCTGACTTCACGTTTCGCGACACGAGGTCTACACCGCGTTAGGAACTGTACCAGGGTTGCTATCCGAGCACAACCCCTACTGAGCGTGGTCGGGAGTGCCTCCGATGGGCGGCTGAAGGCGAACTAGACCCACGAGGGTCTGATCGGTGCCGAGTAGCGCGACCCTAGAGAGGGTCTCCGCCGCTGACGCAGCCTGTGGAAAGGTGTTCCCGGCCACGACAGCCTTGTGGACCATCTGGGCGGGGAACTCACCCGGGAGAATGTAGGTGATGGTTGCTTGCCACTTCATGGTGCCAACTTTCTATTGTTTTCCGTGTGGGCGGAATGCCCAGTCGGCTGGTAGGAAACCGCCCTTGAGAAGCCACTCGTCTAGAGAGACCACAAGCTCAGCTAGCTCGTCCGCAAGGGACGCCAGCGTTCGGGTATCGGAAGTCGAGCACGCTTCGATCTCAGCGGCTACTTCGCGCTGACGCTTGAGATTAGCATCGGGGTCCATTAGCTCTCCCTTTCGTAGCCGTCGAACCAGACGACATTGCCTCGCTCGTCCATCTCGTGAGTAGAGTGGTCATCGCAGTGTCTCTGAGCCTCTTCGAGGGTCAGCATCTCCTTGACAATCATCCGATGCCACGGGTGCCTCTCGTCGGCGCAGAACCGCCTAATCCTGTAAGTCTGTTCGGACATCTATTCCCCCACGTCGCGATGTAGTTCTTCGACATAGCTGACCAACCGCTTGGGGTCATAGACATCTATCGTGATCCGGCCCGTGTCATGCTCCTTGACAACGATGGTGACAACCACGTCGTCAAACCACTCGGCCGACTTGAACTTGAAGGTCCGTGTCCTCATTAGGAGTCCAACCACTGAGAGTCTTCGAGCAGGGAGGCGGCCCCGTCCAGGTCATCGCCCAGGAAGTCGTAGATCGCCTGCGCCCGCAGGGCCACGTCTGAATCACGGGGCTCGCACGGTTCCTCTGTCGCACGGAAGAGCTTGAGGGCTCCGCAGCCGTTCTGTCGGAATCCTGCGGCCACTTCGTTGTAGATCGGCTGATACCGCTTCAGCGAGCCCTCTCGATCGAGACGATAGTCTTCTCGATGCGAGATGTTATACATCTCGTTGTACCGCAGTTCGGCCTCTTCGTGAAGAACGTCTAGATCGTATGGTTCCCCACAGCGAGGACAATACAGGTCCATGACTTGCTCCTTCCGGGTTGATTGATGTCGGCTTCTCCCAGAGGCGGTGATCCTCAGAGCCACACCAGCGGTGCCCGGGAGTGGGGACGAACCCTCGAAACCCCAATGGGCGTTGCGTCGGAGCAATAGGGGCGACTTATAGCTGGTCGAAGCCGACCGCCAACACTATAGCAAAAGAAAAGGCCCCGGTCAAACCGAGGCCCTTCCTTATCAAGATGGATCTATACGCAGGGCGTGATGAACTCTGCGTAGTCTTCGTACCGCCGTGCTTCGACTTCGTGGGGATAGTCTACGTACCTCCCCAGTGATGGCTTCTCATCCATGCGCCAGAACGCTTGTGCTGAGCGCAGCGAATCGAACGGCTGGCCGGATTTGGACATCTCGGCTTCTGCTTGTTTTGCGTGGGCGCATTCGTGCCAGATGGTCCGGCTCGCACGCCACGGCGTTAGTCTGGCCCCTACGGTGATGTGGTGGTAGTAATGGCTAAAGACCGGAGTTGGAGCTTCCGTCGCCGCTTTGAGTTGATGTGTTCCCAGAAGTTGGGAACCGCCCTGGTGCTTCTGAATTCGGACCGGGAGCTTGAGATCGAAGATACAGATCACTTGGTCAAGCTCCGGACCATCTATGATCCAGGCCATACCCTCATTCTACCTCTCCTTGGCTGGTGCTCGTGTACGGATACGCTAGCAGTCCTTGCGGTCGCTCCGTCCCATCGCGCACCAATTTGTGTAGGTAGTGCGCCTCCGACGAATCGTTTCGCGCACCTACGCTTGTCTCTTCACGATGTATGATAACAGACCTCGGACGTGGCCCAGGTCCGTAGTCGGACACTGCGATTAGGTTGCTTTCTAGCCAGATTTAGCTATTCTTCGCTACATCGCTTGACAAACCTTCGCAAATTGGTATCTTACGTGGCGTTACCGTAGTTTCTACCCACAACGAAGGGAGAGCACCATGTCCGTAGCAGAACACGATGTTGAGCCACTCCAAGACGTGAGTCTGAGCGGCTACGACACGGCCGACCGTTTCTACGCCTCGCGTTTCACGCAGGGCGGCCGGACGGTCTACAGTATCGACCTATCGCTGATGCAGATTGCAAGTCTGCTTCCTGCGCCCGGTCCTGCTGAACTGACCGAGGGCAACCGGCGGGTTCGCTCGTCGCACGCAGCGGCGTTCGGCGAGTACATCCGCGAGCACGAGGACTGGGTCTCACCGGCCCTCATCCTCCGAGCCCCGGACATCTTCGACTTCACGCTTCAGGCGGAAGTCGGAGGGATGCAGTTCGGAATCCTCGCCTTCTCGCGCCTGTCGCGGGCGGACTTGAGGATTCTTGACGGCCAGCATCGGACTCTCGGTATTCATACCGCGATCCGCCGCATCTCCACGGATCTGGAAAAGAAGCGGGGTCTACTCGCTGCTGCCCAGAAGAACGCGGAGGACCCGGCCGTCACAGAACAGATCAAGGCCGCCATCAACGACCTTCTGCGACAGAGGGAAACGTTCGCCAACGAACGCATCTCTGTTCAGATCTTCGTGGAGGACGACATCAAGGGTTTTCACCAGATGTTCTACGACATCGCGGATAACGCCCTTGGGATCACCGGCTCCGTCCGGGCACGGTTCGACACTCGCAAGATCGTCAACCGCGCCGTGGAGGAAGTCGCCATACACCCGCTGCTCGTCGGTCGGGTGGACGTGGAGCAGGATCGCATCGGCGGTGCCAACCCCAACCTGTTGGGAGCGAAGCACGTCGCTGAGATCATTCGCACGGTTACCGTGGGCATCGACGGCCGGATCGGTCGCAAGCTTGAGAACGAGCTTGACGAGTCGGTACTGGTCGATCGGAGCAAGGACTTCCTGACGGCCATCTCCGAGGGGTTCTCGGGGTTCCAGGCGGTCGAGCAGGGAGTTATCACCCCGGAGGGTCTGCGCAAGAACAGCCTCCTGGGATCGACCACGATGCTCCGCGTGCTGGCCGGGACCTACCACGGTCTCATCGAAGAGGGTCTGACGAACGACACGATCAAGTCGTTCTTCACGAAGCTGGACCCCCACATGGGGGCTCCGATCCAGGCGAGTCGGGGTCGCAAGAAGGGGTCAATCTGGCTCAAGGAGGGACCCCCGGACGTGTTCACGGCTGGCGCGATGGCACCCCACGCTCGCAGGCAGGATCTCCGGGCTCTGACGGCCACATTGGTCGAGTGGGCAAAGGAGACCCCCGACTGGCTCGAAGAGTCCGCCGAGGCTGCTGGGACCGAGCAGAACGGGTCAGACCAGCAGACCCTTCCGGTCGCCGCCTGAGCGCACCAATCATACGCAGCGAAGAGCCCGGAGTTTGGTATAATCCGGGCTCTTCCTCGTTCCCTAAGGTGGAGGGTCGTGATGCAACTCAGTGCAGAAGCAGTGTCCTACAACGGCGACGGTTCGGTTCGAGTGGCGTACGTGTTTACCCATGCTGGGGTCCCGGCCGACCCCGAGGTCGCCATCGCCTGCTACCGGCGAGAGCGGGGAGACCTCTGGGAGCCCCTCTACGGGCTCAAACCGAGCGCCGATGCCCGGTTCAGCCTCCCGGAGTGCTTCGTCCTCTCTAGACGCGCCCTGATGGCTCTGGCGGCCCTTGACGCTGAGGTTGCCCTGTGACCTCAGAGCATGAAGACGAGGACTACCTCGTCCCGCACGTTCTGAGGTTGCTGCGACCACGTATACAGCCAGATCGCCGCCTTCGTCTCGGACGAAAAGGGCAGCGTGTCGATGAAGTCCTCGATGTGACTGAACTCCACCCCCGTCTCGATCATTCGGTCGATGCGGTGCTTGATGTCAAGGCGGGTGACTCGGTTTCCCACAGGAGACCTCCGAAGGTTGATGAACAGGAAGGCGGCCAGACTACCACGCCATACAGAGTTGTGGTAGTCTTCTCGCCGTCAACTACAACCCCCAAGGAGGTCGGATGAACTTCATCCGATGCACTGGCCGTCAGCTACGCGAGGCCGCCTCGCAGGCCGAGGATGATCAGCAGATCGTCCTCACTCAGCGTGATGATTCCGAGAAGCTCGGGGTGCTCGCGATCGAGAGTCACGGGTCCCAAGGTCCCGGCTCGGTCATCGACACCAAGGGTGGAAGCCAGAGGGACTCCTGGCTGACCGGCTTCAAGTCGTAGGGCTGCTGGGCTAACGGGGAGGCGAGGGTGGGGCGACCTCGCCTCCTTCCCGTTGGTTGAGGACTCAATTGACATTAGGGTCCCGCTCCTGTAGGCTTGGTGTATGCGCCTCAGGACTGAAGATATCCGTAAGTGCCCGCACCGGATCATGGTGCCGCAGCACTATCACGACGACGGCTCCTGCCGCTGTGACGACCCCAAGCATCACGAGATGTACGGCTGGGGTTACGTCTGGCGTCCCGACCCGGGCTCGTCGGGTGGAGGCTCGTGGATCGCCTCTCAATCCTATAACCAGACAGGGGACCCACAATGAGATGGTGGGATAGGCTCCTGTGCTGGATGGGCCTGCATCGCTGGACACACCCCGGCGGGAACTGCACTCGCTGCGGTGTCAGGGACGATTTCTGGGATGACATCCGATGACCAAGAAGGATTACGTCGCCATCGCTCTCATTCTTCGGGAGACCCGGGGCCGACGACAGATAACTGTGAAGGTCGCCGACTACTGTCAGAAGGACAACCCATGTACGTTCGACCGGGACAGGTTCCTGATCGCCGCCCGGGTCAAACGCAAGAGTTGAGAACACTCACTCGCTGGCTCAGGCGGTTCTTCAGGCGGCTACGGCGACAGAGGTCGCCGCGAACCGATCCTCACTGCACCTGTGCAATCACCCTGGGTCCTATGTCCACGACCTCGATGCGCTGGTGCCCCGTTCATGGAGACGAAGCTCAGCAGAAGTTATCACGCCGGTAGAGACTCGAACTCTGACTTGGTCTGCACCCGAGTCTAGATCTCGGGCCGATCGTGCCGCCGTCGCGACAGGGCTCTCAGCAGACGGTCTGTCCCTTCCATTACGCCTTCGCGAGGCGGGGACAACCGGCGCACTCCTGAAGGATATCAGGTCCGCTCGCCAGATTCAAGCTCTCTCAAGAACTTGTAGAACGGAGGCTCGCTTCGTCTCTTAGCCTTTCGAGTGTCGTGCGTCCCCGAGAAGACCCTCCGACCTCCGTACGTCGTCATCCCGAGAGTCTCGATCCCGTAGGTGCTCATGCCCTCTCGGCGGAGCGCCCGGGTTCTGTTGCCGTGGAGGTCCACTTAGACAGGGTTGATGTCGATGGCGTGGTTGTACTTATACGAGTGCTTACAGACAGCACAACGACCCTCATAGTGAATCTCAAGCAGGCCGGTCTCGGCTCCGAAGATCTCGTAGTCTTCTCGCCAGTTCTGATTGAGCGGCACTAGAAACTTGTCATGGAGGCTCTCGCGGGCCGCGACGAACTCGTGTAGCGGGACCTTCCCGTAGGAGTCCTTTAGAGCCTTCTCAGCCGCCTGTAGCTCGTCTACACGAGCGTCCGAGCATCGAGGACAGGTCGTCCAGTTGTCGGCGCTCATTCTAAGAGATCCCTTCGGTGATTTCGGTGAGGTTCATACCTAGGAGTCTAGCTTACTATCGTTCAGCATGTCAAGGAAGATCCTATCCCAGTCGTCGGACAACTCGCCTGCAAGGATGCACATGTCGCAGTAGATCTCTCCACGCTTATCGTGGGCGGCTCGCTTTGACTCCGTCGAGGTTAGTGTCTTACGGCAAGCCGGATTCTCGCAAACAGAACCCTCATGACCCTCGAACCCCTCAAATCCCCAGCCTACTCCGCCGCCGAATCCCATCTAGAGTGCTCTCTGTTTGACCATAGGTGTCATCCTATCATGAAAAACGACCCCGGAGGGTCGTTTACAAAACCTCACCACTTAGTGGCGAGTTGGTCGGGATTTGTAAGAATCCCGTACTAGCCGCCTACGGTTGGCAGTGACACCCAGTCGTCGGAATCAAGTGCGGACTCGATAATGCACTGGTCACACTGGATCTCTGTTGAGTCCACTCCGATGACACTCGCTCCCCGTACCCACTCGCGGGTAGCAAGCGGGGCGAGGCAGTTGCCACAGATAGGTGACCCGTCGTAGGAGATCACTCGTCGTCCCAGTCATTGGACAGCAACGGTCTGATGTCCGTCCGGGCTGGTTGAGTTGGGTAGACGTGAATCGGCATCTCCCATAGCTCTCCGCACCGAGGGCACTTCAGGACGTGAGCGAAGTCTCCGTCGAAATGGGCATTGCACCCGCATGTGCAGGTGAAGTCACAGCAGATGTTCGTGCCCTTCCACTGGATGAAGACTTCACAGGCGGGGTCCTTTGAGGGCGGGCTCATCCCGGCTAATCCCCAGAACTCGCTCATCGGCTTCCAAGATCATGCCAGCGCTCGCCAGCGGCAAAGGCAAAGAAGGCGGTCCAGACCCAGCCCCAGTGATCCGCCCCGCTTACGCTCATCAGGATAAGCCAGAGGACGAGAGCAATAATGCAAGCCCTACGTTCACTCATCACCAGGTCCCCGCCGTCCGCATTGCGATGGCGTAGTCGTAGCATTCGAGAACCGCCTTCTTGGCCTTCTTGAAATCCTCGTCCCTTCCCCTAGTGCCAAACTCCTGGTTGAGCCACTCGATAGGGGCGGACCAAGCGACGTCACCGCGCCACGACTTCGACTCGGGGTAGAGCTTACGAGCCGCCTTGTTGACCAGATTGATCGCCAGCTTGGCGGACTCATCAACCCTGAGGGCGGCCTTGAGATCACCTAGGTAGTCGTCCGTTTCAGACGTGATACCGAGGGAAGCCCCGAAAGCCCCGAGAGCGCAGACACGGACCCGCTTTGCCTCGGGGTCCGACTCTATGTAAGCGTCGTTGGTGCCGTTGGCCTTATAGCGCCTGCGTGCTCCGGTCAGAATGGCAAGACAGTGGTCGTCCTGAGCCCCCATGATCGGCGGCAAATCGTCCGTAGACGGATATTGGTTGAGAACGTCGATAGCAGTCATGCCACTATCGTAGCAGCCCTGTCAAGCAGAAGAGCCCGGATACCGAGGATTCAACTCCTTGGTCCGGGCTCTCTGTTACATCCATTTACCGTCTCAGGCACCCCTTACCCCTACAGCGAGACGAGGGAATTAGCCTGTAGTCCTTAGCCTTTGTTGACGGTGTCGCAAACTCGGACACTACTCCGAGTCGCCTGGTAGTGCGCGTCAAAGTTCAGGCGGCGACTCGAAGAGCTTAGCACAGATCCTCTGTGCTGTCTACCAACCGGTCCCCGGGATACCCGGTTTGCCAAATAGACGCCACGGGACATCGTGACCCTCGGCAAGATCGTACTTGGTCCCGTCCATCCGCTGATAGGCGTGGGCACCGTTACCCTGACTCCCGTAGTGGCTGTCAGACCGCTCCACGGTCTCCCCGCAGCCCAGACAGGTCTCGGTCCACGGAACGGTCCAGCGGAGCGTGTAGACCGTCTCCTGCTTCAGATCGTTTCGCTTGATCATCCCGGGGTCGCCCTCCGGAGTATCATCTCCACGGACCTCGATGTAGTGGCCCTCAATGAATGCGATCAAGTCCCAAACGTGCTTGGTGAGCGCGTTGAGATCCATCGGCTTCGGATCGTACTCACCCATTACATCATTCTCTCTAGCTCCGTACGAAGCTGGTAGAGAAGCGCACGAGTACGGTTGAAGTCGGGACTCTTGAGGCGAGCCACATCACGTTGAAGGAGAATAACTTGCTCCCTCAATCGGGTCGCCCGCCAGCGGTGCCAGGGACCGATCATCCGTAACTGCCACCGATCAGCCAAGTCGGGTTCTCGAACGGGAGGTCGAGATCTTCGCACCAGAGAACGGCTTCACGGATCTTCTCGTCGGACAGGTTGAAGTGACCTTCCGGGATCGGATCGCAGCCGTAGTCGCCAGTGGCTTCCGTCCCGTTGATAATCAGGACATGGAGCGGGTAGTCGTAGTGACCGATTGTGATCAGCTTCACCGGGCAGTTCTTGACAAGCTCCGCCTTGACCTTCCAGTAGTTCCGGCGGTACTTGACCCATTCAGCGTTGGTTGTTTCCCACGCTTTGACTTCGTCGCCGTAACGTGTCTCTAGATCTCGGTAAGTCTCGCCACGAGCATACACCCGCTCAGGATGTCCAGCCGGGTAGATGTCGGGATGATATGGGTCTCCCAACTCGGTCTGACAGGTGGCCATTAGCCAGTTCTCCCAGTCCGTGAAATCAAGATCATCCCAGTCCTCCGGGGCCTCACGGCCATACTCGCCCTCAGGCCAGCGAGGGTCCTCTTCACCGAAGTAGACACCAAAGAAGATGTGACCGGTTACACTGGCTCCCATTAGTCCACCGACCTTAGGAAGGGTGCTGCGTCGATCCGAGCGGGCTCGGGCTTGACATACTCATCCGTCCAACACCAAAGAGCGTTGACCGGGTAGTAGGCGGTGTCACCATCGTTGAGGTTGATTTCCAGGACACCATTCCGCACGCTCAGGGGATACGGCGGGTCGCTCTCGTGGATGACCGGGGACAGATAGTTGTCCTTGACGAAGACGCTGATACGCCTCATGCCGCATCCTGATCGAACAGCTTAGTGCGATGTCGGTATCGCAGTTCATACTTGAGACCCTCGGGGAGCCCGTCCTGGATCTCACGAGTACCGTCGTTGCTGATCGTGACATGGAAGAGGTTGCCCATCATGGACTTCTCTTGCTGGACCAGGAAGATCCCGCCGTAAAACGGAGCCACTTCATCAAAGATGGCCCGTTCCAGAATCTCACGGGAGGTCTCGTCCGAACTGAGGTCTTCCGGGTTGTAGTAGCCCCACCGGGATATGGCTCCATCCGGGTCGAGCGAGAGGATGTAGGTTTTCATGTCGCCATCCTAGCGGATGACCCAGGAACTTACAAGACGGCCTTCGGCATCGACGGACCAGATTAGATAGGTCATTGTTCCTCCATCACCCTTCCGCAGTGGCCGCAGACCTGTCCGTCCACAAGGATCGTGAACGAGAAGGCTTGCGTATGGTCGCACTCTTCGTCCGGGTCGTAGTTGCGAACCAGCTTGAGCAAAGCCGCAACGGCTTCCAGGGGCACGTCCGGGATAGCGAGTGCATCGATGTAGCTTGAAACTTCCTCGTAGCCCTGATCGATGGTCTCGCCGTCCTCGTACAGGCTCCAACCGATGGTCCAGAACTCCCGACGATGGTTGGGACCCCACAACTGAACGAGATAGGTCTCGTCCTCAGCCACCCAAAGCGGCCCGTGCATATGCTTCCGTTTAGCTTGCATCTGAATCCCTCGCATCTCGTGCTACCTTATAGACGTAGGTGGCGGCCTTACGGCGGACCTCTTTCGAGACCTCCTTGCCACGCAAGATAAGAACGGCCTCTTCCAGCCACTCGGCTTCAGCCTGGGTGACGCACACATTGGGTTTACGAAACTCCGGAGATATGGGCATACACACATTATATCAGCCCTGTCAAGGAAAGCGAGAGGGCTCCCATTATAGCCGCGATGTTAGCAGCTAGGGAGCCCTCTCTGGGACTGCCAGGTGTTCACCGCAAACCGGCGAATCACACGTCCGTCCCAGGAAGTGCTCGCCTACGTACGGACTTTAGTATCTGGCCGAGCCAGTATAGCAGATCCGAAGCGGAACGAGAAGAGCCCACCCCGGATCTTGCTGGGATGGGCTCTTCAACAGGCGCGTCAGGGTGCCGAAGAGATGTGGTTCCGCACTTCCTGACTTCGCGTCTCTTATCACGATCCTGTCCCGAGGGACTATACACGGCGGCTAAGAATCCGTCAAGGGTTCTTCTAAACGCGCTTGGCGATAGCCAGTACGACTAGCACGACCAGACATACGATTAGGATTGTCCATAGCATGGGCTTCTCCTTTCTTTGCCTATTAGGCGTCGCTAACCGAATGCGTGCGTAGCAGCGAGAACGGCAGCGACGATACTGAAGAATGTCATAAAGAGGCCCATAGCTCCGATAATCACCGTGACGCCCGTGGTTGTGGTCATACGGCTAGCCTGTGTCTCGACCACATGGGTCTTCTGACCCTGAGCCTCGTACTGAGCCCTACGAAGGTCGGCGATGTCCTTCTGAACGGGTTCCAGTGCAGCGGCAAGGGCTACAGTGGCCGCTCCTGCTGCTGCGGCCACCTGAGTCCTCAAGGTCTCCGCTGAGACCTGAACCTGGGTCGCAAGGGTGGTCGCCTGAGTCGCGGCAACTTCTGCCGCCCTGGAAACCGCCCCTACATCAACGGCACGAATAGCATCGAGTCGTGCAGACTCGGCAATCCGCAATTCAGACGCATGGGCGTCCCTAATGTTAGCCACTTCACGGACATGCTTGCTCTCCGCCAGCCTGAGGTCATCCTGACGCCGGACAGCGGCATGGACCAGATCCAGGACGTTCGGAGTCGGGTCATTCGGGGCCAAAACGACCCTGGGGTTATCCTGAACTCGCCGTGTATTATCGTGTGCTCTACGCTGATGCTCCACAACCATTACCCCGATGTACGGAGGACAAAGGTTTAGGTAGAAACTGCGTAAGAAACCCCGCTAAGAACCCCGTACTCTACACCTAGCTCGGCAGGGCTGATCGCGGCCGGATTCACAGCAAAGATCTTCCATCCCCGGCAGAGTGCTTGAGCTACTAATCCAGAGCATAGCTCGGTCCCGTCCATCCCGAACCAGAGTCCCCGTCCGGGCGTGAGGAACCTGAGTGTGATTCCAAGATCAGTGACCCAACCATACTTCTGTCCGACACACGACTGAGCGAATGCAACGGCCTGCTGCCGGTCATCCCCTACGAGCCCCGTTCTGACCAGGACATACTCGATGTCCCTATAAGCGGCCAGAGGGGTCCTGACAACCCCCTTGGTCAGAGCCTCGATTACAGTATCCGGCGTCTCAACAAAAGCGGCATGGGACCAGTTGGCACCAGGACGGAACTTGATCCGTTCACCAAGGCGGATCACCGAAGAGGCAAACCCGGCCCTGTGGCATAAAATGAAGTCCCCGGGCTGAGGATTAGTGGCATCGACCCCGGGAGGACAGATCTCGTAGCTCATGCCTATTAGGAGAGCGGCCACGGAACATAGATGGGACCCGCCAGATGGGACCCTACCTCCCCTGTTGCCTAAAAGGACCCGTTTGCGCATTCGGGCAACATAGGCAATTTAGGTAACAGCTAATGCGTATAGCGAAGAGCCCACTCGCAATTTGACGGCTCATAGTTCCCGTCATGATCCTTGCGAGAGATTGTGTAGCCATCTGGCCGGGGACCCATATCCTCAAGAAACGCCTTGAATGAGTTTTGCCAGCGGTCACAGACGCGGACACCCTTTCCACCGTAATTCGCCCAATTATGCTGGGTTGAATCAACACAGCGATCTCGCATTGCCTTCCAAGAGATGTAGGTTGGTGTATGCGTCATCCCATGACGCTCTTTCGGGTGATCAGAGCCGGTACGACAAGAGGCACACATACGATACTCGTCCTCTTCCCGGGTCCCCTCGCACTGAAGACATATAACCCAACCGTCCGGAAGAGAATCCAGTATTGATTGCACTCGCCTCTTTCTAGATTGCTGGCGAAGACTAGGGTCCCCGTTCTGGGTCCCTGTGGCGGTCCTGTGCCCTCTTCGACAGGCTTTACACTTACCCTGTCCAGGACTAAATTGATCCACCGGAAGGGATTCCTTACAGGGACCCGTACACCGCTTCATACCTGCTCTAGTTCGGGGCATATTCCTACACCATAGCACATGACGGACGGGTCACTCTGAAATCCTACTGGGGTTGCTCTGGGATCGCCGGTCCCTTTGGAGCCTCATGCCTACTCGATGACGGACGGTTTGTCAAGTGTCACGTTGCTAGGCAACAGTGTCAGGTGAGACGAGTGACAGTGACACATCGAGTACGCAACAGTGTCACGTCCGTCATGTGTCAGTGCAAATGGGGTGACCGCTTGGTTACTGACACGAATGTCAGGTCATGCCACTAGGTTGTTGAATGTGGCACTGAGGTAACTGGTGACCTGAACCATTCAGCGATGCAGATGGCAAAACCATCCGGGCAACGAGTGTAGGGTCATCGTAACTAAGCGGGGCGCTCTCCCCAGACAGCAACAGAGGCTAGTGACCAGTAGTAACCGTAGGACAGGACTTGTGGCAACCAGCCCTCGTGACTGTGAGCAAGTGGCAAGTGGACACGATCACAACTGCCGCCTCTAACAGTGATGTGTCACAGGAGAGGGCACTGAATAGTAACAGGAGACATCCGACAATGTCAACGTGCCAGGTACAGCCTGGTATTTGTGTGCCTAGTGTCAGGTGAGTGTCAACCGAGTGTCAACCGAGTGTCATATGCAGTGTCAGTTTGGGTGGCAGAGTGTCACATACGCGCATAGGCACAGGAGGGCCAGCGAGGGTAAATGGGCAGGTTGGAAGGGTTTGGGCCTGCTTGGGGCTGCTGGATACGTCAGGATGTAGCTCGCGTGTAACTATGCGAGTGGGAGGCCGTGTCGGGTTGTGGGAGCCTGTGTCGGGCTAGGGTGACGCTTGGAACGGCTTAGGGCCGCTCTTGGAGCGGCTCACGACGCTCTACCGAGGCGCAGCATAGCCACGGTGTTCTGCCATGCGGACAGAGAGGAATGTCGAAGAGCTTGGACATGTACCACTCTAAGGTCATGGGCTCTTGTTCATCTGTCCCTACTGTGGGAAGAGGGTTAGGGCCGCTCATCTAGCACCATGAAGTGATCCTCAGCCCTGTCCCAGCCATAGCTACCCAATAGCCGCTGTGACCTTGTGGTGCTCGGCCTGAGCTTGTAGGGCCGGAACTTGACACAGACATCACAGTGACAATGTAGAGGGTCGGAGACCAAACCGTTGATCACGTCACAGTCAGGGCCGCTCATTTGCTGGCCTGGGCTTTGTACTCGGCGATGGTCAGCTTGGTGGTGCTGTATCCATAGTGCGGTGGATCGCGGT
>Ga0210406_10004388_pt1 | contig 15119 bp, 18 predicted proteins | sample IncBWC30MmetaG_FD_155454 | JGI IMG/M metagenome (GOLD analysis project Ga0210406, IMG submission 155454) | Forest soil microbial communities from Barre Woods Harvard Forest LTER site, Petersham, Massachusetts, United States - Inc-BW-C-30-M | ecosystem: Environmental > Terrestrial > Soil >... | reverse complement strand
ATTTGCCCGTGCCCCGTGGCCTATATCAGCTTCATGGACGACGATCGGCTCTGGCTAAAGGCTAAGTACGGCCTTCCGCCGGACCTTAACCAGTGTCCGCGAGAAATCGCCTTCTGCGCAACAACGATTTGCGGCACCGTGATGGTCGTAGCGCCTGATCTGCGCGAGGATTCTCGGTTCAATCAGATCCCCTTTGTCACTGGCGAACCGCACTTCCAGTTTTATTGTGGCCTTCCGCTTGTAACCGAAGCTGGTTATGCGCTGGGGACACTTTGTGTCCTCGATTTTGAGCCGCGTCAGTTGGCTTTCGAACAGGCAGAGTCGCTGCGCCGGCTGACGCGTCAAGTTGTGACCCAATTGGAGCTGCGCAGAAAGCTCATCGAGTTCGACCAGACGATCAAGGAGCTGGGGCGGGACACGTCAGGACACTATTCGAACTGGAGCCGCGTGGTTCCATTGTGGCTAAACACGAACGCTCGCACGAAATGTTCTTCCTCAATCGGCTGAAACCGGAATTTTCGCGCGACCCCGAAGGCCGCATTCCAAACGAGAATTTCGCCGCCGAATGCAACCGCCTGCTCACCGGATTCCCCGGCTAGCTAGATCACGTTCGTCTCCTTTGTCGCGGTCTCTGCGACCCAGGTCCGCTCAGGGTGGTCAAAAGCTGACCTGATGGCCCGTAAGTCGAATTTCCGCTTTACCCCTCACAGCGGACTCAGAGCGGACATCGCACCATGTCGGTTTTGTGCCATAAACGGACTTACGCGCCGCAGCAAAAGCAACGCTATTCGATCACCTCGTCGGCGAAGATGTAGAGCTGCGCCGGGATGCTCAAACCAAGCGCGTTGGCGGTCTTGCGGTTGATAACCAGATTGAACTTGGTGACCTGCTGCACCGGCAGGTCGGCGGGCTTCTCGCCCTTGAGGATGCGGCCGCAGTAGACGCCGACCAGACGATAGGCGTCGATGGGACCACCGCCGTAGCTCGCGAGACCGCCCGCCGCGACGAATTGCCGGATCGCGTGAATGGCCGGCAGGGAATGATCAGCCGCCAGCTTAGCGAGACGCTGGGCCTGGCTGTTGAACAATGGATCGACGCCGATCACGAGCCCCTCGATGCGCAGCTCGGACATTCTTGCAAAAACCGTGTTGAGGTCGCGTTCGGCGCCGGCATGGAGCACATGAAACTCCAGCCCGAGATTGCGCGCCGCTGCCGCGAGCTCACGCGCGAGCGGCTCGGTATTAGGGTTGTTCGGATTGACAAGCAGCGAGATACGCCGCGCTGTGGGCGCCAGCTCGTGCAGGATCTCCAGATGCTTCTGTCCCATCTCCGCGGTCAGGTCGGTGACGCCGGTGACATTGCCTCCGGGTCGCGCGATGCTGGCGACCAGTCCGAGCGCAACTGCTCATTGTGGCAGACGATAGACCGAAGCCTCAAAGCGTCGAGAAAATAACCGATCAGGACCGAGCGAAATTGTTCCGCACCATGACAGCCTACGGAGGAACATACGAGTTCGATGGCAAAACAGTTCAGCACCACATCGATATCTCTTGGAATGAGGCTTGGACTGGCACTACGGTGATCAGAGAACTGAAAAGAGATGGCGACAAATTGGTGTACTCGTCGCCCGCCGCACCGTTTTCCGGCGATGGAAGGATGAGCGTGGTCACTCTGGTTTGGGAGAAGGTCCAATAACGGCGAAGGTAGGCTATCCCAATGTGGAATGTCCGGTTGGGTCATCAACGGACCAGCCGCCCTCGAAATCCGACTTCCGTTCTACCCCTGGAAACGGACATTGCGCGCTGGACCAACCATGTCCGAAAGGTGCCAACAGCGGAAGTCGGTCGGCTTCATTCAAGCACCTGATCCGCGCGCAATAAGAACGATTCCGGGAGTGATATCCCAAGCGCTTTGGCGGTCCTGAGATTGACGACCAGTTCGAATTTGGTCGGCTGTTCGATGGGCATATCCGCAGGGTTGCCGCCCCGCAGCAGTTTGGCCACGAAAACGGTACTCTGCCGAAAGACCTGAGAGCCATCGGCGCCATAGGAGATCAGCCCGCCGACTTCAGCAAACGAACGGGTCTGGGTGGCGGTTGGCAGTCCATGCCTGAGCGCGAGTTCGGCGACGTCTTTGGTCGTCAGGCTCCCCTGTACGACGACGGCGCGAGTTCCCTCGCTTTTCATGGCCGCGAATGCCGCGTCAACCTCGCCGGGTTCGCGCACCATCATGGATGGAGCAATCTCAATACCCGTTGTTCTGCCGGCGAGCTCGACCTGCTCGAGGATATTCTTCGAGAAGGGATCTCTGGCGTTTAACAGAACGGCAACGCGGCGCACCGATGGAAAGATATCGCGAAATAATTCGACACATTTCCCATGCATCTCCGATCCCATCAGGGAGATGCCCGTCACGTTGGCGCCCGGGTGAGACATGCTCTTCACCAGCCCGGTCCCGAGAGGATCGCCTGACACGACCACGATTGGAATTTCACTTGTCGCCTTTTGCGCAGCCAGCGCACAGGGTGTCAGGAGTGCCACCAGGACATCTACTTTGAGCGCGACCAAATCCGCGGCAAGACCAGGCAGGACCTCGAGCCTGCCTTCAGCGGATCGGATTTCGAACACCAGATTTTGATTCTCGAAAAAGCCGGCTTTGCCCAGGCCTTCGCGCATCTGCGTCTTAAAGGAATCGGCGTCCGCGGTGCCCAGGAGGAGCACGCCGACACGATAGATTTTTGCCGGTTGCGCCAGCACGACACGCGGTAACGCCACGGCGCCACCAATAAGGGTGATGAGTTCGCGTCGTCTCATATGGTGACCCAATCGAATTGTCGCGCGACGGCAGTAAAGATGCGCGAGCGAATTATCGTGAAAGACATGGACGCGGGAATTGGTCCCGTGCAATGGCTACAAGGTAGCACGTCCGAATGTTAAGGATGCGTCCTTATCGACGCAGCTAGGCAGATTTTGTCGCGGCAATGTGCGCCTCGGGCCAAAAGCTGACCTGACGGCCTCGAAATCCAACTTCCGCTTTAACGGCCTGGTCCGTCATCATCAGCGGCATCATGTTCGCTACCATCGTCGCGCATCCGGACGCCGAGGTCAGGGCGATCGTGAACTCGTGGTCCATACCGCTGCAAGCCGCACCAATCCGCTTTGGAAGAGTGGTTGCGTGCTCCCTCCGCTATGTGGCGTCAGTAGTTGGCGTTCGTGCTGTACGCTTTCACGAGCTTGTTAAGGCGGTCTGCATCGGTCCGCTTCATCGCCGCACCGTCCAGCTTGAGGTAGTGTCGCCTTAAGCCAGTCAGGCCCCGAAGGTTCCTACAGTGGCTGCCTTACGCGATGGGACTCTCGGCCGGACCGTGACTCCAGACCCGATCTCCTATCCCCCGGTCGCCTTGTCGCTGCGTCAAGCTCCGCTGGCGTTGCCGTCGGAGGGAGGGAAAAATCTCTCGGAAAGCTAGTAGCCGGGCCGGATATTAAGAAAAAATTAAGGTTAACAGAGGTAAAGGGCACCGTCACTTTTGGGACCAAACGGCGAGGGTTGAGAATGATCGTCAAGTATCTCACTGCGCAGCAAACGCTCGCTTTCGGCGACAAGAAAAAGAAAGAAGCTAAGACCGGATTCTACTGGCAAGCCGAAGTCGAGGATGCGTGGATTGGCCCCTTTGAAACTTTGGAAGAGGCGTCCACCGACGGCAAGCAATGCTGCTTTGGCGTGGTTTGAGGAGCCCTACTAAAACCTCACTGCCGCAATAACAGTCCGGACGCCTGGGGGGCGCGTCTGCCGGGAAATGGCTGTCTCCTTGGCTGCGCAGTTGCAATTTCTAAGACGGAAAACGGTCGCGTTCGTCAGCGGCCTTAGGAGGAGAGATGATGATGGCTGACGAGAGAGATGATGATGGCTGACGACACTACCCCCGAGGAGTTGTGGCAGCACCTCGCGGAAGAAAGCCCTCACACATCTGATGACGAGATCGAAAGGCTCTTCATCACCGCTGCCAAGGACAACGAATACTTCATTCGGCAAATCACGGAGTGGGGTTTTCAATAACATCTGGAAGAAGTGGTGTTACATTTGCGGCACAATTTGCTTGGAAACGCACCTAGAGGGCACAACCTTGAGCGACCACACAGTTTTGAAGCTAAAAGAAATCGTGAATTTGCAAGCGAGCCTGTGGGAGGCAGTGCAACGATTGCCAGAGGGTTCAGAGCGGCTGGATGCCCTCAGAGAGATCGACCACTTCCAGACTCGGATGGCGGTCTTCATCCGTCGGCTCGGTTCGGAGGCCTTGGCGCGACACTTATAGGACACCCAACATTCACAGGCGCAATCGCCCAGGCCTTCGGCTGCGTTGGTGACCGTCAGGTAGCTGTGGCCTATTCGCCACAACTAAGCCTTTTGAGGATTGTCCGTCTCGGGTGCCGCATTTGAGGCGTCAACAACCTTCACATAAACATCCACAGGAAAAAGGCCCGTGACCATATCTGTCACGGCACGACGAAACCCTTTTGTCTCGTGTGATGTGGGGTTGAAATGATCGAACCGACTGAACCGATGCCGAGCGTGTCGCTGCTTCCCGTGCTTCCAGCAGAGACAGCCAATACGATCCTGACTGCGCTCATGAGCGCCGAGGGCGCGCTTGATCTGGTGTATCGAAAGACCAGCATCGAAACTTACGGCCACGCCCTAGCGCAGGTGCGGGTAGCGCTCAACGACTTCGCGGATTTGCTCGCCTGACGGCGTGCTCCGTGCAATGCGCCGGCCGGACCGCTCTCACACTGCTGGATTTGCCAGGCGCTTGACGGCGATCTTAATCTCTGAGGGGTTGCGACGCCCTATCGATGCTTATTGAGCCGACGAATGCGCCGCCGAGCCCGCCACGCATCTTGACGAGTGTCCGCACTGCGACGCGCAACTTCGATCTGCTACTCCCCATGCCATCCTCTCGATTGGCCGCGCGGAGAATGTGGCGCTTGCCGTCCCCACTGGCCTATTTCTTTCCCCTTCTCCGCCTCGCTTAGAGCGCGTTTACGATCCACGATCACTTGAATGAGAACTTTGCAGCGCGACCCTCGTGCTGCAAGGGAGGTCCGGCCCGTCGGGTGGAGCAAGCGTTGCGTACCGAATTGTCCTTTCAGCGCAAGCTGCGACGCATGCTTGTTGCTGCCGCTATCATTGGCCCCGTGGCGCTGGCGCCCGAGATGAGTTCGGCCGAAGGCTTGCTCGATTTCTTTTTCGGCGGCGGCCAGAAGCAGCAGCACCAGACCTCGTTTTTCGGCAATGTTTTCAACAATAATCCGCAACCACCGCCGCCGCAGCCGGTTGTCGCAAGCTCGGGACCTGCCTTCTGCGTGCGCAGCTGCGACGGTAAATATTTTCCGCTGATGCGCGGCGCCGCCTCGCCGGCGCAGATGTGCCAGGCCTTCTGTCCGGCGAGCCCGACCAAAGTATTCTTCGGCTCCAGCATCGACAGCGCCTATGCCGCAAGCGGCGAACGGTACGCCGATAGCGAGAACGCCTTTGCCTATCGGAAGGCGCTGCGTGCCGAATGCACTTGCAACGGCCACAATCCCGCCGGTCTTGCACCAGTCGATCTCGCGCTGGACGGCTCGCTGCGCCCGGGCGACGTTATCGCCGCCACCGACGGGCTCGTCGCCTATTCCGGCATACGGGTCGGCAACGACCAGACTCCGGATTTCACGCCGGTGGCGTCTTATCCGAGCCTGACGCCGGAAGTGCGCGTCCGGTTGAACGATATGAAGGTCGCGCCGGCGCGAGCCGACATGGCGGCAAACAACGCGGCAACTTCCGAGGTGACCCGCACGCCGCAGCCGGCAGCGACCATCGCGCCGAAGTCTGTGCCCGCGCGTGACAAGCGCGTAGACGCGAATTGATGCTGCAAATCACCGCCCGACGATCACGCCGATCGCATTCGGTGCGGCAGACATTTTCGATCGCAGCGCGTGCGGCTGCGCGGTTTTCCGGCGTCAGTAGGCCGCTTCTCGGCCGGAATCGATGAGGGCGCCTCTATTTCCGCCGCCTGTCAGGCAGCTTGTCGGAGTCGCCCATCTCTGGCGGCACGAGAGCGCTCAATGATTTTGGAAAGATGAACGAAGTTTACGCAACCTACTTCAAGGAAGCACTCCGGCGCGCGCAACGGTGGAAGTAGCGCGCTTGCGGCGCGATTTGAAGGTTGAGATTTCGGCAATCCCTGTGGCCCCCCTAGGCCATGGCAGGGGAATGGGTCCAGCGAGAACACCACGCCGCGACTGATAACCATCGGTTCGGATTTGATGTGAAATCTTACATCCCGGCTATTGCTTTTTCCTTGGTTTTGTAACATCTATACGTCCGTCTAGATGTTATGCGACATGCCAACTGCGATCATTGCCTATATCCGTGTTTCCACCGACAAGCAGGGCAAAAGCGGGCTCGGTCTTGAAGCACAGCGCGAGGCCATTGCGCGCTTTGCCACGGCCGAGGCTCTAGAGGTCGGTGGTGAGTTTATTGAGGTCGAGACCGGAAAAGGTGCCGACGCGTTGGACAAGCGCCCACAGTTAGCCCATGCGTTGCGGCAGGCCAAGAAACTCATGGCGCCCATCGTTGTATCGAAACTCGACCGGCTGAGCCGCGATGTTCACTTCATTTCAGGCCTGATGACCAAGCGCGTCCCGTTCATCGTCGCGGCGCTCGGCAAGAATGTGGACCCCTTCATGCTGCATATCTATGCGGCGCTCGCTGAGAAAGAGCGTTCCATGATCTCGGAACGCACGCGCGATGCGCTTGCCAAGGCCAAGCAGCGCGGCGTCGTTCTCGGCAACCCAAACGTCGGCAAGATGAACACCGAAGCCGCTGCGGCTCGCGATGCCAAGCTAAAGCCCATTCTTGAGGCGATGTGGGAGATGCCATATCGCGAAATCGCTCAGGAGTTGACCAACCGGAAAATTCCGACGCCACGTGGCGGTGATTTGTGGAACGCGATGACGGTGATGCGCGCGATGAAGCGATTGGGCATCGCGGGCAAGTGAAGGAAGGGCAGACGAGCGCCTGGCCAAAATGCAGAGTAAGGTTAATCAAATGGGCCCGAATTGGTCTCGGTATTCTGCCCGAGTGGTGGCGCACCGGACGGAGCCAAATGCGGCACGACGCCTACTGTCGGGCTGTGCATCAAAAAATGATTTTTGACTGGGTAAGACTGATCTTGCGCGGATGGTTACGAACGCGGGCGGATAGACATTCGGCGGACACAATCGGGGGCTGGGAGCTGGCGATGGCTCAGCACCCCGTGTAGCGGGGATTGGGCTCCAAGATTTCTCTAAGATAAGCCCTGCCGAACGTCAGGAGGGTGCTCGGCAGGTTTTCTTCGACGCGACGTCGCCTCCATACCGCTATTTTTGTGAACTTTAGATGACACGGATTTAAGTGACTTCATCCGATCAGCCTCACGCGACAATAAGGAAAATCCTGGTAAATCCGGGTGGGCGCCCAAGGTTCTCGCCGAGGTGCAGTCAAGCTAGCACGTAGTTTCAGCGAATGTCGCGAGCCTTCTTTGCCAAGGCACTGACGTAGCGGACGACGTCCGCGACTCTTTTAGTGGTGGTGGGACTTGAGCGTGGGAAATCGAAATCTCTTGGCTAACTTGAATCCGGTCGTTGATTTATTCCGGTCAGTTTGGCTGCCAGCGCGGCGCATCCGTAGTCCAAAATCGCTTCATAGGCGTCATATACTTAGCGATTGTAGGTAGCCCACCGCATCTATTTCGGCTTCGTCGGTAGAGCGTACGGATCAGAGGCGTTACCTCGGCTTAGGTGAGTGTTGATCCGCGCTTTACCGATGTGTGCCCTGTCAACCAAGCCGCCGAATTGTGACAGGACTCATGTCGGCGCTGACGAAGCCGGAAGCAACCTCGCCCAAATCGGGAAGGAATCCAGCGAATGGCGCGCTCGCCGGTTTGAGCGTCACGCCGGACTAAGCCGTCGCGAGCGAGCCGGCTCAAGGCGCAATTTCGAGGGCACGATGCTGACCGGCGAGGAGGTCCTGCGATCCGAGCTCGACGAGAGCGGTCGTCCCTGCGTCTATCTGCGAAGCATTGCCGACTACACGCTGCTCGCCGATAACGATCGAACCGGCTGGCTTGGACGAACGCAAATCCTGCATTGCAAGCGATGCGGGCGCAGGTCGCTCAGCAGAACCGCCCGACGATGCCAGAAGCGCCGCGGCCATACTGAGGAAAGACAATGACCGTTGAAATGTATCCACCCTCAACCGCGGTACCCTTCAAAAAGTTCAAGCTTGCGTCGACGGGTCGTGAGGTCGAACCCGACTTCGACCGAGATGGCTTGGTCATCGCGAAGACCGATGCCGAGGTGTTCGAGCTGGAGCGTGAAGGCTGGTCGCGCGTTGCCAGCAAGCTCGATGTCGGTACCCTGCAGAAGGCAACTCGCGACGGCTTCGTCGTGGCTCCAGCAGTTGAGCTGCGCGACCAGGCCTGAAGCTCGCCGGTGAAGTCTGCGCTCTGCGGCACCAGCTCGCTGGTCGCGTCGGCTAAGGCCATCATCACACCCCCAAGAGGAATTATCATGTCCTTGCCCAACATCACCATGCAGCCGCCCGCCGGCTCTGTCGTTCCAACCATCGTGCATTTGCGCGATGGTACCACCGTCACGCCGAGTGCGAGCGGCCAGATCACCATCGTATCAAGCTACGTCAACGACTTGCTCGCTGCAAGGAGACCTCTTAGAAACCCTCCTGCCGCCTACCTCGGCCCGCATTCCGGATCTCATCCGGCGCAAGGCCTTGGGTTCGTTGATCAGCTCAGCAGAGGCTTATGTCCAGAGATCGGCAGCGAGTACCGTTGGATGAGGGTCTATCACTCGATCTGAATAAATTTGCGCGCTACCACCTAGTTGAGCGTGGTGCGCGTTCCGACGATCGTTTCGTGCGTTGGGTTCACCCTCAATGGGGGGAGACAGCGTCGGGTCACGTGAGCGCTGACCTGAGCGGCACCCACGAAGGATGGTTGCAAGTTCGGATCGGTGACTTTTGCCAATGTCTTCGTCTTGTCGCGCAGCCGCGAAGGTTCGGGGGCCGACAATGGTATTTCGTTTGCCCGATCACGAACCGTCTAGTCTCCGTTGTGTGGAAGCCAGCAGGCGCCGATAAATTCTGCAGCCGACATGCATGGGGTCCGCAAGTAGCCTATCTCTCGCAGTTCGGTACTCGAGCCGACAGGGCCCATCTCGGGAAGGCGCGTATCAGCTCGCGCCTGCGAGTAACAAGCAATCTAGGCCCGTGGGATTTGCCACCTAAGCCGAAGTGGATGCGTTGGAAGACGTACATTCAACTAGCTCGGCGCTACTTCGCATATCAACTTTGTTTGGAGTATCTAGGGAGGCCGCCGCCGATCTAGGGCATGTACTCATCGGCACATAACGCGGCCACGCTGCGGTAGGCAAACGCGAAGCGACAAAAAGAAAGATCGCAATTAGGTTCCGCATCTAGTGCTCCCCAGCCATCTCAGGCAAACAACGCCGTACCGCTATCGGTGAATTTCACGTAGGTGCCGCTCTCGTGCCGCCACAGCCAGCCGAGAGCAACAGCCCTTTCGATCCCGGCGCGGAACTGCTCGCCGCTGCCGCCAGCCGCCAGAAACGGCTCGTTGACCCGCTCGATGTAAATGCGGCCATCCTGAACTGCTTCGACGTCGTTGGCGATCTCGACGAGCTTCCGCGCGGCGGCATCGGGATCGGTGAACGGGTTGACGTACTTCATGAAGACCCCGCGCTCTAATGCACCTCCACGCCGTTGTGCCGTATGATAATGACCTCATCGCTATCCAAAACTTCCCAGCCGGGCTCGACTGATACCCAAGTCCTCGCTTGTGGCGAACCCAGGGTAACCGCGCCGGGCAACTCTTAAGCCGTCAACACAACGAAAACGTCTTTCTGAGTTTTCTCAATCTGGAATTTTGCCATCACCATTCCCCCGGCCGCCAAGTCGATGGAGGATCGCTCGCCGATATCTTCGTTGTTCGCAGGGTGACCAGATTGCTGCGCTTGTTAGGCAAGAGACCAGGCGCACGATGATATCAATGCGAAGCAAACGGCAAGGTAAGCGATACTTGGAATATTCTTCATTACTACTGCCCCGATTTATTATTGCAAGAAAAGGCGACGTTTCCAGCAATATAGGGAACAGGGCAAGCGCTACTTGCCCAACAACTCACTGCGTTGCATTGCGGATGTCGCCGGTTCTTCGCCTTGATATAGGGGCGATCCCGGCGTTACCCATGTTGGGCGTTCCGGGTGTTGTAGACAGGTCGCTGTGGCTAATGCGCACCTATCTCGGGTCAAATCTCGTTCGATCCCCGATTTTTTTTGACTGTGCATGTGCTCGTCCTCTTTTATGCATTTAGACCGAGGGGACCGCTCATGCTTTCTGCTGCTGTTGTAGGAACGTGCTTCATTCTGAGCATCGGAACGCTGATAGCTCACGCTGTTGATGCCGTTCGCGACCGACTGCCTCAGAAATCTCTCTGAAAGCGTCGCCGGTTGGCTTGCCTCGAGGCAAGCGGCGCGCCTGTCGTACGTGTTCTGCATCATGGACGGCGGCAATGGCATTCTGCGCGGACTATCCTGGTGCTTTCAGGCCAGGGTTGCGTTTTTCGGGGCGGATTGGCAGGTGAAATCATGGCACTAACAAAGAAACAGAAAGCGCGCCGCGCCGCGATCATCAAGATTCTAACCGAGCTATCGCGAAACGGATGGGTGAAGCGTGAACTGGGGCCGCTCCGAATTGGCCTACCCGCCTGTGAATGTTCCCTGACCGAAGTTAGGGCGACATGGGCGTTACGAAAAGAAGCCAGATGATCATCAGCGCCAGCGGGAGTCTACCGCGGTACAGCACAGAACAGGTTGGTCGAGATCGGGCTAAAGGCGAAGGAATAGTACATGAAGCTGTTTCTGCTTACTGCGGCATTAATCCTTTCGACGAGCGTGTATGCTCAGGACGCGTCTAAGCCTCCAACGGGGGGCGGTTCGGCACGGATGAAGCCGAAGGCGGTCGGCTGCACTGTCGTGGGGACGGTCCGGGGTACTAAGCTTTGGGCCGGCGACTGTACGGCGCCAGACCAGCTCAGAAGCAGCGTTCCGGCAACCGAAAGCAGCGAGCCACCTTTGCAGGATCAAGCCGCTGGAGCGATTCCACCCGGCCAGAAATGATCCCTTCGGTCTGGTGACCGAGGTGGGAGGGTGTTCGATGGGGCGTAGGTTTGCGGCGGGGAGCGCAACCATGATTGAGGTTGTGGACTGACTTGCCGCCTAATTCATATGGCAGGTGCGTTTCCGGCGGGCATCAGCTTTCCCGATCAACCATATTTCTTGACAAATCATTCAACAGTTTGGCCCAAGACTTATCGGGGGGCAATTCTCGTTTCGGAGTTTGCCTATGCTCAAGGAGCGCGTGGGTGCTGAGCAGCTCGCCGACATGATCGCCAGAAAGATCAATGTGGCAGGTTTGGAGATTGCAGTTCGTAAAGACCATGCCTTCGGATGGACGCCGACCGTTCTGTCGGCACCAGCGGACGCAATCGGATTCCAAAGACGGGCAGAGGAAATCGCTCGATATCTGAGGGTCCAATTTGACCTTCGCGAATAAGATCCGCAGTCTCGCTCGTCAACGGTGCCATAGATCAGAGCCGACTTAATCGGCGGAATCCAAATCTCCCGACGCCAATGCGCCAGCATCTGCTCGGCGTTTATTTGCCCCTCACACGCTTGCGCCGACGTCGAGAGGGCGCGGCTGCTCCGTCAGTACGCGCTGCACAGTGCCAGTGCCGATGCCCAGCGACTTGCCGATTTTCAATATGCCCGTGCCGCGCTTGTGGAGCCGCAGGATCTGTTTTTCCAACTGGGCCTGCTCATGATCGTCAGGACAATCGTTTCGTCGAGCCACTGGCTGTTGAAGCTCACTCCGCGCCGGCATCGCATCCACAGGTTGCCCGGCTTCCATTCGGGCGGCACTTTCTGCTGCTCGCGCCATTGGCAGTGGCTCCGGCTCGACGGCGGCTAGACGGCCGGCTCTGAAGTCGGCCGATGTAGAGGGAGGCCCCACTCCGACGATGACGCTTTGAAGTGCTTATGCCACGCGGGTCTTGCAGACCTTGCAGACCTTGTAGACCTTTTTCGACAAAAGCTACTTTCCAGAAAAAACGGCTGGTCCAAACCCTTTTTCCTACTACTCCTCTATTCTGTAAACTAACCTTCAAAAAAGGTCTGTAAGGTATGCAAGGTGTGCAAAAGCCCTATGGCATAAGGATTTTTGAAAGGCAGACCTCGCTGCAGACCTCTTCAAAAAGTCTGTAAGGTCTGCAAGACCTGCTACCAGACACTCTGGCAAGAATAGCTGTTTAAAGCCCGCCAGACGGCCTGTGGTGCACTTTCCAGAGCCCCAGCTCGCAGCCTCTAGCTTCTAATCCCCTGCGCCCTGAAGCGATCCAAAGGCCCTCCTACACCGAACCACCCTGCCCTTCAGACCGCCCCTTCGATTCGGGAAAGGTCCACGTCGGTGCGGCAAGCCTTGCTTACCTGGCACACTGCCTCTGGTTGTATTAGTATGGTTCTAGAGCCGCGCTCTTAATTGGGGTCCCTAAAAGGCTGTGGGTAGCCGAATCGAGATGGCGAACGGTGAGGTAATCAGCAAAAAGAAGCGCAAAGGCAAGATGACTCTGTTCAAGCCAGAGTACACAGAGCAGGTCGAAAAGCTCTGTCGCCATGGATCGACGGACAAGGACCTTGCGCTCTTCTTCAACGTCTCCGTCAACACGATCGACAACTGGAAGAAGCGGCACCCAGACTTCTTCCTCGCCCTCCTCAAGGGCAAGCAAGAGGCCGACGCGAACGTCGCCGAGGCGTTGTACAGGAACGCGATCGGGTCCGACTACTACGAAAACCAGCCCGTCAAGCTGAAGCGAAAAATATTTGACGACACGGGCAAGGTCATCAGGACCGAAGAGCATGTGCAGGTCGTCCCTCTGAAGAAGCACTCCAAGCCAGACACTACGGCTCAGATATTCCACCTCAAGAATCGGCGACCGAACTTGTGGCGCGACGCCAACCAAGTTGATCCTGGATTAGAGCCAGTCGAGCAAACGTCTAGCGGAGAAGCCCTGCTTGAGGAATTAAGGAAGGCCGGCTTCGTATGGCTTGAGGGCGAGTACACGATCGTTGGGGAGGAGGACGAGAGTGGTCCTCCTCAATCGGGACTCGCCTCCTACTGAACCCACTGCCCCTCGCCGGCCGTCACATCGCCATCGGCGCCACGCCAAACAGCCACAGGTGCAGGCCCCCGAGAAGGACGATCCAAATGAAGACGCCCAATAGGACGGCGCCGAAGGTCGCGCCCCAGTTCGGTGCGGGATAGGCCACAGCGTTGCGCTGGTCTCGCGCATAGGAACTGCGAAGGTCGGCGACCGCCCAGACAAAGAACGCGCCGAACAGCACGAGGTCGGCGCTTGAGCCGTTTGATAGAAGGTGCCCCGCCGCCCAAATCGCGACGCTCCAGAGCATCGGGTGATGCGCAGCGACGGCGATATGGCTTTTCTTGAAGATATAGGCGGCCATCAGGATCGCGCTGAAAAGCATCAGGAGGATCGTTGTTTGCCGGGTCCAGGCCGGCGGCGTCCAAAGCTCGACGACGTTCCAGCGCGCTTGCGCGAACCCCAGGACGATCAGGAAGAAGCCGATAATCGAAAGGAGGGAGTAGGTCCCCTTCCACGCCCCCTCGCCTAGCCGCGCGATCGCATTTGCGCGGAGGCTTTCCGCAAAGACGCGTGTCGAATGCAGCCCGAGAAAGATCACGAGGCCGAGCACGAGGATCACCATGCGACAGGTCGCCTTTCGTCCTCGTCGGGGTTGAATCCCGCTTCTAGCTAATCATAGCGGGACCATCGGATTTTGACCAACTCAGTCGGACGGACTTTTGCCCGCGAGTCAGAAGACAATTTATCGTGGGACGGCGTGAGGGGTCACTATTTCTTCTTTTTTCTTTGGTCATTCCTGACCCGCTCTTTTAGGGGCTATAATGATTGGGGCTCGGCCGCTCAGCGCTGCGGCGGCTGAGGATTATTGGCGGGATTGGTATCGTACTTTGATATTCGCTTGATGACCCCGCTAGTGACGAGCGGCTGCAAGTCTGCCTCCAGCGCGTCGGCAATTTCCTTGGCATAGACCTCTTGGCCGTTCACGTAGAGTGTAAAGGATTTCAAATATTTTTCTTTCTTCGCGGGATTCTCGATCGTGGCCTTCGTCCATTGGTAGAGAGGGTAGTTTTCGATCTTGTGCTCTTCCGCTGCCGCGACATACTCTGCAAAGGCGTCGAACTGACATCTTGGCACAGCACGGTGCTCGGCAAGAACTTCCAGCAGCGGCGCCGTTGCCGGGTCACGGTGCCCTTTGCGTATCGATTCAGCGGTAGCAGAATCGTTCAGGTCGAATCTAACCTGATACTGCCATTGAGAGGTCATGATATCCGTCGCATTGTTCAACAGGTGGGGCAATTTACCAATCCTTGGACCCTAGGTTTCTAGATCCCAAGCTCAGGATCAAGAAACTCCCTTAATTTATATGACTTAGCTCAAATCACCCGGCTGCTATCGCGCTCCAAGGTACACACTGGGTACACACAGTGCCCTCCGAGGGGTTCTTCTGATGGAATCCTCAATGCCGCGTGACCCTGCGGCTGCAATCCACACCATGATCGAGATTGACCTAGATCATCAGGCCGACCCGCCGGCAAACAGCAGCCCGAGATGATGGCGCAGCGGTCGCGCTGCCGATCGACCGCTGGGGGAAAACTCGACTGTTCACCTTGGAGGATTTGGACAAGACCACGGACGCTACCGAATCGCGACCGAGCGGGTTCAGGCGATTATCGACGAGGAGTTCGGGGGCGAGGTGACCATTCGGCTGAGAACCGCGATCCGGAACGACGTGCTACTCGGCATGTTTTCCGAAGACCTGATCGTGCAGCATCTATCCGGTCAACCGCGTTCGTCGCGGCGTCGGGTCGAGTTGGTCAACGAAGAACCAGGTTTTATTTTTTCTTTCGCTTGGTAA
>Ga0210406_10004387_pt1 | contig 15119 bp, 10 predicted proteins | sample IncBWC30MmetaG_FD_155454 | JGI IMG/M metagenome (GOLD analysis project Ga0210406, IMG submission 155454) | Forest soil microbial communities from Barre Woods Harvard Forest LTER site, Petersham, Massachusetts, United States - Inc-BW-C-30-M | ecosystem: Environmental > Terrestrial > Soil >... | reverse complement strand
GAAGCCGATGCGGCCGTCGCCGTAAGGTTCATCGCGAACGTGCACAACGCGCGCCCGGCAGTGCGTTTCCTTGGGCTTATCACCGGTGATTTCGGCCGGCATCCGCAAAGTAGCTTCGATGGGCATACCAATTTGCAGTGGCGCCGAAGTGGCGAAATAGAAGCCACCTTGAGAAACGTTTAGGGCTTCGGTGAAGTGTTCGCTCTTGTCCGCAGCCAAGCCCACGGCCTTGAAGCGAATGGGCGTGCGCATCGGGTAGCGTGTCAATTGACGACGTTCTGAAAGATCCATACGAAACTCCTTCGCGCCGGGGAGGGAGACTGCGGCTCACTTTCAGTGCGGAAGGGTGTATCGGAGCTTAACAGACCGACCGCCGCGGTCAAGTTGAAATGCAGTAAAATGCCTTCTAACAACCGGTAAATAGGACGCGGCGTTATTTCGCTTCCTGTTCGCCCCAAGGGACTGGACGGTCCAGAGGTCCGCCAGGCCAGTGCGACGGAGAGCGAAGCGAATGAAAATGTCCAGCGAAACCAATGCAGTAGCGGAAAAATCCGCTTGGCAGAGCATTGCCGAGGCGCACGTGCGAATTGCGCCGCGGATTCACCGGACGCCGGTGCTGCGTTCGGCGACACTGGATGCGATGTGCGGAGCGGAACTGTTTTTCAAGTGCGAGAATTTGCAGAGGACAGGTTCATTCAAAATACGCGGGGCCACCAACGCGATATTTTCTTTGACCGATACGGAAGCGTCGCGCGGCATGGTGACGCCGTCTAGTGGCAATCACGGAGCGGCGGTGGCGCGCGCGGCTGCGTGGCGAGGAGTGCCGGCATGGATCGTAATGCCGAAGAATGCGCCCGCGGTAAAGGTGAAAGCAGTGGAGGCGTATGGCGGGAAAATTACATTTTGCGAACCGCGAATTTCGGCACGAAATGAGATGACGGCTCGGGTGCAAAGCGAAACAGGCGCGGTGCTAATTCATCCGTATGACGATGACCGAATCATTGCGGGCCAAGCGACGGCGGCGAAGGAGCTGCTCGAAGAGGTTGACGGGCTAGATGCGTTGCTGACGCCAGTCAGCGGGGGCGGATTGTTGAGCGGCTCGGCACTGAGCGCGAAACATATGCACCCGAGTATTCGCGTGTATGGCTGCGAACCGGCCAAAGCGGACGATGCTTATCAGTCATTGCAGACCGGAACGCTGCATTTGCTGGAGTCGAGCGACACTATTGCGGATGGACTGCGAGCTTCCCTGGCGGCGCGGACGTTTGCGATTTTGCGGAAACACCTGTCGGGCATTTTTCTGGTTAGCGAAGAAGAAATTATTGGCGCGATGGCGCTGATCTGGGAGCGGCTGAAAGTGATTACCGAGCCGTCGTCGGCAATCGCGCTGGCGCCTCTGTTGAAGCGCGAGGTGAGGGAGTCGATCTCGAACGGGTTAGAGCGCACGCAAGGACCGCGGATCGGAATTATCCTGTCCGGTGGAAATGTTGATTTGCGAGCACTTCCCTTCCGGTAAGACAACCTCACGTGTGCCGGTTAGAACCGAATTCTCAAAGGGCCGGCACAGCCGTGTTTGCCGGGGACCCGAGCCGAACGTCTGCATTCTGTAAAAATATTGTCGTTGATACCCTCTTAGACACTTCCAGAGCAACCAAAGAACCACAATTGTGTTCGAATGGAGTACGCGGCAGCTCTGGCGAATGCCGTTCGGTGCAATCCTTTGCAAGGCGGGTGGTACTAACGATGAAGGCTTCCTTCTGCAGGCAGATGTATGTGGCGGGTGTCGCTACCTCAGGCATGGTGATTGGTCTGTGCGTTGCGGGGATGGCGATGGGCCAGACAACATCGCAGCAAGCGCGGATCGTCGAGGCAGTGCAAAACGATAAAGTCGTGACGCTGCGGGGCAACGTGCATCCCATGGCGCGATCCGCAAACGACCGCGGTCTGTTGCCGGACCAGCAGCCGATAACCAGGATGCATGTTTTGCTGCAGCGCAGCGCCGCGCAGGAAACTGCGTTGCAGCAGTTGATGGCGCAGCAACTGGATCCCACTTCGCCGAACTTTCATGCATGGTTGAGTCCGCAGCAGTTTGGCCAGCAATTTGGCCCGGCGGATTCCGACGTGCAGGCTGTGAAGAATTGGCTGACCTCGCAAGGATTTACGGGACTGAAGGTCAATCATGGAAAAACGCTGATCGAATTTAGCGGTACATCTGGACAGGTACGAAACGCGTTTCGCAGCGAAGTGCACCGGCTGTTGGTAAACGGTGAGGCGCATTTCGCGAACACGCAGGAGCCGCAGATCCCCGCGGCGCTGGCGCCGGTGGTTGGCGGCGTGGTCGGCCTGCATAACTTTCGGCCAAAACCGATGGTTCGGCGAATCGGAAAATTCCAGCGCAATGCTTCGACTGGAGAAATCACTCCGCTGTTTACATACACGGATGTGAATGGGACTTTTTATGGAGTGGGGCCGGCGGATTTCGCGAAAATCTATAACGTGCCCTCCACCTTTACCGGAACGGGAATTAGCATCGCCATCGTTGCCAGGACGAATATCAACATTCAGGACGTGCGCGACTTTCGTACTATCTTTGGACTAGCTCCGAAAGACCCGCAGATTATCCTGAACGGCGCCGATCCGGGCATCGTGTCTTCGGGTGAAGAGGGTGAAGCGGACCTGGACACGGAATGGTCGGGGGCGGTAGCACCAGACGCCGACATTAAGCTGGTCGTTTCCGAGACCTCGCAGACAGACGGAACCGACGGCGTTGACGCGTCGGCGATCTACATCGTAGATAACAACCTAGCTCCGGTGATGAGCGAGAGTTTTGGAAGTTGCGAGGCGAATTTAGGAACTGCGGGAAACCAGTTTTATGCGACGTTATGGCAGCAGGCGGCGGCTGAAGGAATCACCGTAGTGGTCTCGGCGGGAGATAACGGAGCAGCCGCATGTGATCCGCCTTCTAACAACGCGAATGAATTGGCGGCGAGCCAAGGCGTAGGGGTGAGCGGTATCGCGTCCACGCCATACAACGTGGCGATGGGCGGCACGGATTTCGATCAGGCCGGTAAGCAGACCACATTCTGGAATACCTGCACCGGAACTCCGTGCGCGACATCGCCATTTTCCGTCAAAGGCTATATTCCGGAGACTACCTGGAATGATTCCTGCGCCGCGACGGGCCTGTCAGGATGCAGTTCGGTAACCAGCACGAGCACGAGTCTAAATTTCGTTGCCGGAAGCGGCGGACCGAGCAGCAAGTACAGCAAGGCGCAGGCACCGTGGCAGACAGGATTTGGAGATGCGGCGCGAGATTTGCCTGATGTTTCTCTTTTCTCGAGTGACGGCCAGAATGGTAGCTTTTACATTCTGTGCCAGTCAGACCAGGATATTCCGGGCGACACTGGTTGCAATCTGACTAAGTTTGTTTCAACGCCATCGACCGGGCCGTTTCATGATTTTCAAGCGGTGGGAGGAACATCGGCTGCGGCGCCCACTTTTGCCGGAATCATGGCACTGGTAAATCAAAAGACGGGACAGCGGCAAGGCACCGCCAACTTCACTCTTTACGCGCTCGCAAAGAACGAGATCTTCCTAAATTGCAACTCGAGTTCGTTTACAAATCCGCTGGTCGCACCACCTGCTTCCTGTGCGTTCCTTGACGTTACAAAAGGCAATATCTCGGTCGCATGCACGGCCGGCACTCGCGACTGTAGCAACACTGGATCGAGTGGCTTTGGCGTTCTCGCGACGTCGAGCGGCGGAACCACTTTGGCGTTCGGTGCGACGCCCAACTACGACCAGGCTACTGGGCTAGGTTCGGTAAACGTAACTAATCTTCTGAATGCCTGGAGCGCATTGTCGCGGCCCGACGCGAGCGCGGCACTAGCGACGAGTACGACTTTCCCCATCGCTCATGGAATGGCGGCACAATTCACGGTCGCGGTTACACCTTCGGCCGCAACGGGAGATGTTTCTCTGACTGGCGGGCCAAGTGCCACACAAACGCAAGGAATCGGGCCGTTCACACTGAGCAGCGGTACGGTGAGCATCTCCACCGCCATGCTTCCCGGCGGCACGTATTCGCTGAAGGCGCACTATGGCGGAGACGCGACGCATGGAGGAAGCGACTCGAACGCGATCAGCGTCACGGTAAACACGGAAAGCAGCCAAACGAAAACAAGCCTGATCACTTTCGACTCCGCGGGTAATGTTCTGAGCAACAGTGCCACAACCGCTGCTTATGGTTCGCCCTACATCCTGCGAGTGGACGTGACAAACCACTCGGGGGCTTTGTGCTACTCGCTCAACTCGGCCATGCAGCCTGTCAGGACGAGCGGATGCCCTTCGGGGACCGTCAGCCTGACCGATAGTGGCGCTGCGCTCGATGGGGGGCCATTCGCACTAAATGCGACGGGCTATTTCGAAGACCAACCCATTCAGTTGCCCGTCGGTAGCCACAAGATTGCGGCAGCGTATGCGGGCGACAACAGTTTCACCGCCAGCACGTCTGCGACGAATACAATTTCTATCACGCAAGCCGCGACGACGACGGCGGCAAATTCCAGCGCCACCATCATTGCCCCGGGCGGGACTGTGATGCTGACAGCTATCGTTTCGTCGAACAGCAATTCCACGCAGGGGCCGACAGGGACGGTGCAGTTTTCAAACGGCGGTGTGAGTTTGGGAACCGCTGCGACTTGCGCTGCCGCTGGAGCAACCAGCAACACTGGAGCATCTTGCACCGCCACGCTCCAGACTGCCCTTTCCGCGTTGCCGCCGGGCATTATTGATGTTCGTCCGCCAAGTTCGCCATTGGTTTTTCTGGCGTGGCTGGCGGCGGCGTTAGCCATGATGGCCTTTTTGTTGTCCCTGACGCTGGCCGCGAAACGCAAACAGTATGCCTACGCGGGTGTGGCCTTCTTTTTGATTGCGTCCGCGGTGCTGGCGGGTTGCGGTGGCGGCAGTGCGAGCGGTGCAGGCGGCGGTTCGACTCGAAGCATCACCGCTAAATATAGCGGCGACGCCAATTACGGCGGGTCTACGTCGAGCGCGATTACGGTCACGATTCAGTAGGCTGGCGCGAGGCAATTCAACCGAAGAAATTTATGCCGAGTCGGATTGGAAAGTGCACCGGTCTGAAGACCGGCCACTCCGATTGCGGTAATTTCGCGGGTTGCTGGGTTGTCGTTAGTTGATGACGGGCGGAAAAAAGACGTTCCAGAAGTTTGGCGCCGGCGCCGTAAATTCGATCGGCACTAAGGACCCTTCGGAGCTGTATTGTGCGGGACGCGGCACTTGTGCTTCGACGACTTTCTGGGTAGTAATGTTTTCGATGGTGAGCTTGGTGCCCTGGGGAAGCGCTTCTGACAAAGCGATGAGCGCGCCGGTGGCGCTGACGGTATGAGTCGCGCCGTCGATGGTCTGGGTCTTGCCGGCAATTTTCAGGCGAACGGGAACACGAAGCAGCACACGCTGTGCGCGGCGGCGCTCTTCTGATGTCAGTGGACGCGTCAGTCCCGGCTTTACGGAATTGGGCGCGTATTGTCTGGTAGTGACCGGCGGTTTCACAGGTCCATACCCCAAAAATCCATGTCCGGAGCGACCAGCTCAATTCCGTACTCCCAGCCTTCAGGACGTGGATTCCCTTTCCATACCACGACCGAAGCATTGCTGGTGCCAGTGGCCAAATTGGTGAGCGACAGGCGCTGATTTAGTTCCAGCGAGGGTTTCAAAATCACCATGCAGCCATAGGGATTTACCACTCGAGTGAACGCTTCCGCGGCGGTCGCCTTTCCTTCAGTTTCCCATTCCGCGCGAACGTGCACGCGCGAATTCATGCGGTTGCCACGGCGTTTTTCGCCATAGCGAGTGCCAACTTCTTTCAGTCCCACGCGCTTTTGTTCTGGAGTCTTAACCTGCATTCTTCCCTCTCATTGGCATGCTAAAGTTGCTGGAAAGAACGGTCAATGGTACGAAAGAAGGCGCGCTGGGAATTGGATAGCTGTACGAATGGACAGGAATGGGCGCAGACAGATGCGAAATCTGATCGTGAATGCGGATGATCTGGGCTGGACGCAGGGCGTGAACCGCGGAATTGCGGAAGCTCATCGCAACGGAATTGTGACCAGCACTTCGCTGCTGGCGAACGGCCGCGCATTCGAAGCGGGCGTGCAAACGGCACGAGAGTCGCCGCGACTCGGCGTGGGCGTGCATTTGAACTTGAGCGACGGCAAACCGGTGGCGCCGGCCGAACAAGTAAAAAGCCTGCTGGACGAAAACGGCGATTTTTCCGGCGGACCGGAAGCGTTGCTTTTGCGGCTGACTGCGAAAAAACTGGAAACGAAGGAAGTAGAGGCGGAATGGAACGCGCAAATAGAAAAAGTGCGGGCCGCGGGGATTCGTCCAACCCATCTTGACGGCCACAAGCACGTTCAGATGCTGCCCGGACTTTTTGCGGTGGCGTTGCGGCTGGCCAAGAAACATGGGATCGAAGCGGTGCGCGTGGCGCATGAGGCGTCGAGCCTGAGGGCCGCGCTGACAAGCGGTGGCGAACCAACCGGCGTAACGCTCAAACAGGGAGTGCAGGCGAGAGGATTGAAACTTCTGGCCCGGGACGCGCGCGAAATGACGGAGCGCGCCGGAATTGGCGCGGCGGATTATTTCTGCGGGATCGCACAAACCGGAGTGCTGACGAAAAGAGGGGTGCAGCAGTTACTGGCGAGCCTGCCGGAAGGGACGACGGAATTGATGTGCCATCCTGGTTACGCAGACGCGGACCTGGAGAAGAGCGCTACCCGGCTGCAGAAGTCGCGGGAAACGGAACTGGGAATATTGACCGACAACGATATTCGAAAAAGTATCGCAACGCTGGGGATTCGCCTGATAAACTATGGAGAGATTGGCGAAGCAGGAACATGAGCAGCGAAGCGGAAATTCGATATTCGATTGTCGTGCCGTTCTTCAATGAGCAGGAGAACGTTCCTCCGCTCTACATGAAGCTGACGGAAGTGATGGACTCGATCGGCGAGCCCTACGAACTGGTGTTCGTGGACGATGGCAGCCGCGACAATTCCTATCGCGTGCTTTCAGAAATTTACGAACACGACCGCCGCGTCAATCTGATTCGCTTGCGGCGGAATTTCGGCCAGACCGCGGCGCTCAAGGCGGGATTCGATTTTGCGCGCGGAACAATTATCATTTCGATGGACGGCGACCTGCAGCACGATCCCGAAGAAATTCCGCGATTCCTGGAAAAGATCGAAGAAGGCTATGACCTGGTAAGCGGCTGGCGGCACGCGCGGCGCGATCATTGGTTGATGCGGCAGATTCCAAGCCGCGCCGCCAACTGGATGATGGCGAAACTTTCCGGCGTGGAGTTGCACGACTTCGGCACGACGTTCAAGGCGTACCGCCGCGAAATCATTCAAGAAATTCAGCTGTACGGCGAACTGCACCGCTTTATTCCGGCGCTGGCAAGCACTACCGGCGCAAAAATAGCGGAAGTGCCGATCGAAAATCTGCAACGAAAAAGCGGCAAATCGAATTATGGAATCGGCAGAACCATCCGGGTTTTCCTGGACCTGCTGATGGTCAAGTTTCTGCTGGATTATTCAACCAGGCCGCTGCAATTTTTCGGCTTGCTGGGCCTGGCAGGCGCAGGTTCGGGTACGTTGCTTGGCGGCTATGTATTGTTCAAAAAGCTGGTTTATCACATTTCCGTTATGCAGGAGCATGGCCCGCTGATGCTGCTTTCGATTGCACTGCTGGTCAGCGGCATACAATTCATTTCGATGGGACTGCTCGGCGAAATCATGGCCCGCACCTATTACGAATCGCAGAACAAGCCGATCTACACGCTGCGCGAAGTAAAAACTCACCGCAAGGAAGCGGGCGATTCCGCCGAACAGGCGCGCCCGTTCGGTACGTCGGATCATTAGCGGCTTGAGGTACGTTCTGGATTCGCCCACTAAGCGAAATTTCACGAACATCGGAATCATCGTATTGTTCTGGGCGCTGATCTATGTGCCCGGACTTTTCTCGCCACCGTTGCTGGATGACGCCGATTCGGTGCATGCAGAGGCAGCGAGAGAAATGCTGACGCGGCACGATTATGTGACGCTTCACGCCGACGGCATTCGCTATTTCGACAAAGCGCCACTGTTGTATTGGCTGACAGCCGCGAGCTACTCGCAATTCGGATTCACGGAATTCGGGACGCGGCTGCCGCTCACGCTGCTGGTGCTGGCATTGCTCTTGGCCAGTTACGCGCTGGGAAAGGAGTTAGGCGGTGACAGTGCGGGACTATTTGCGGCTTTGATTCTCGGCACGGCTGTCGGTCCCTACCTGTACACCAGATTTTTGATTCCCGATCTCGTCGTGGGTTTATGGCTGACGATTACGGTGCACCTTTTGTGGCGAAGTCTGCAGCAGGAAAAGCCCTCGCTGCTGCTGTGCGCGGGGATCGGCGTCGTTACTGGGCTCAATGTACTTACCAAGGGTTTGATCGGTCTGGTATTTCCCATTGGAATTATTCTTGTCTACGTGCTGCTGACCGGAAATTACCGGCAGATTTTGAAGTTGCGGCCGATCTTTACGACCGTGGTGTTTTTTATTGTGGCCGCTCCCTGGCACGTTCTGGCGACTTTAAGAAATCCGGCACAGGGGGAGACGAAAGGTTTTTTCTGGTTTTATTTCATCAACGACCAGATCAATCGGTATTTGAATAGGCGCATCCCGCATGACTACAACAAAGTTCCATTTTTACTTTTCTGGGGATTGATCCTGGTGTGGTTGTTTCCGTGGAGTCCGTACGTAATTGCCGGTTTGCGCCAGGTACCGGTGCGATGGAAGGAGTGGCGCGAACAACTCTCGGCGGAAAAACGTGCCGCGCTGCTGCTGGCGATCTGGGCGCTGGTGATTCTTGGATTTTTCAGCTTTTCCACGCGCCAGGAATATTACGTACTGCCAGCTTTGCCGGCACTCGCGGTGCTGGCCGGAATGTGGCTCGCGAACGAAGAGCAATCTGCGCCGGACAGCCCCACAAGGCGCAGCGGCAGGATATGCGCGAGCATCTTACTCGTGCTGGGAATTCTGATTTTCCTGATCGCGGGCGCGCTTGCGGTTGTTCTTCCGCCACTTCCGCCAGGAACGGATTTCGCGGATGCGCTGCGGAAAGATTCCGCGCTGTACACGCTCTCCATGGGGCATCTGTTTGATCTGACGCCGAAAGCTCTGGGAGCGTTCCGTCTGCCGCTAACGCTGACCAGCCTGGGATTTTTCGCGGGCACAACGCTCAACTGGTGGTTTCGCAGACGGAATGACACAAAAAAAGGAAACCTGGCGCTGGCCGGTATGATGGTCATCGCGCTTTGTGCGGTACATCTGGCGTTGGGAATTTTCTATCCGGTGCTGGGTTCGAAAGCGCTTGCAGAAGTCGTGCAGCGCGAATACCAACCCGGCGATGTAGTGGTTTGCGAAGGCGAGTATGCCAACGCTTCCAGCGTGAATTTCTATACCGGGATTCCATTGCGGATATTGAACGGCAGAGAAAACGCTCTGTGGTATGGGTCCTATTTTCCGGACGCGCCAAAGATTTTCGACGATGACGATTCGTTCCAGAAATTGTGGAGCAGTCCGCAAAGAGTATTCTTTCTGACTTTCGATGCGCGTGGGCCCGAGAAAGTGCGCACCATGGGAGTTCCCTACTATCAATTGCTGCATTCCGGCGAAAAAGGCGTTTACAGCAATCAACCGACGCGCCGCACAACCGGCCACTGACAGACTGCCAACCGCAGCGCGCGAGAACTAGATCGGAGGACCACCGTGAACAGAGAGCAGTTTTACACAATCATGGACGGAGAAGGCACGCTGGATTATGAAGTCTACTTGCGCACCAAGGCGCTGCTCGGTTGCCAGACCGATTACGCGGAGCTGTGCAACAAAGACGAACTGCAATTTCAGATCGTGCACCAGGTGGAAGAGCTGTGGATGAAGCTGATCGCCTACACGCTGCTGGACATTGATGAATACCTGCAGCAGGAAAATACCAATCGCGTGCTTACGCTGTTCCGGCGCATTCATGCGATCCAACGGATGATGATCGAGCAGATCGGACTGCTGGAGACCATGTCGCCCAAGGAGTATCAGGCGATTCGGCAGCGGCTGGGAAACGGCAGCGGCCAGGAGTCGCCGGGTTTTCGTACTCTACTGAAGATGTACCCGCCGATCTGGAATTCGTTTGAAAAAGCGTACTTGCAGAAGCGCGGGCTCACGGTCGAAAAAATCTACAACTCGCAGTACGATCATGGCGACTCGTATGTGGTGGCGGAGGCACTGGCCGAATTCGACGAGCTTTTCCAGAAATTCCGATTTGAGCACATGCAGCTGATTCACAGAACGATTGGATTCGGCTCGAAATCACTGAAGGGACGGCCGGTGGAGATTCTGGAAGACGGCATGCGGCATAAATTTTTCCCGCAGCTCTGGGAGATTCGCAACGAGATGACCGATGAATGGGGCACCGAGTATGGCGTGAAGCGCGACCCGATCGGCGGGCATCACTGAACCTTACTACGGGGAACGAGTGATTCCTCACTTCGCTTGGAATGGAGGGGGGTTAGGTTTGCCGAATGCCCGCGGTGTGTTGGTTTGCGATACCAAGGCCGGTGAAAGAAGATAGGTACTAGGAAAGCTGTGTGTAGTCGCCGCGAAAAAACAGTAACGGCCTGCCAGGATACAGCGCAGCAGAAAAAACTTCACCGACAACTATAGTGTGATCTCCGGCGACGTGGGTAGCATGCAGACGGCAGGCGATCTGGCATAGAACATTGTTCATCAGCGGAATATTTTGCGACGTCCAGACGAACTCTATGTTCATGATCTCCTCGTCCTTCCGCGGCTGATCGGCCAACGCAAAAAATTCAGAAAGATACTGCTGGTCTTCCTTCAAAACGTTAACGCCAAAAACGCGTTTTTCCTTCAGCAGGGGCAACAGATGCGCGCGTTCTGCGACGCATACCGAAATGAGAGGCGGCTCCAGCGAGACTGAGGTGAATGAATTTGCGGTCATCCCGTGCACGCGTCCAGGTGTGCTTTCCACAGTGACTACCGTAACCCCCGTGGCGAACTGGCCAAGAGCGCGGCGAAAATCCAGTGATGTGAGCGGCGCGGAAGACATGGGATTTTCAGAACATACCACACGTTGAGGCAGGAACGTAAAATGCACTCCGTGCAGTTTGTCTCAAAGAGAAAAAGGAGCGGCCCCTTCCTTCGGAGCCACTCCTTTTTCGCGCCCTTCGCGTAGCGTTAACGCGATGGCGGATGGTCTTTCCTATTATCTTTGTTGTCTTTATTGTCCTTGTTATCTTTCTTTGCTGGCGGCTTTTGCTGCTCCTTCGACGGTTCGTTTGGCTGCGGCCTTTGCACTTCCTTCTGAGGGCTTTGTTGCTGTTTTTCCGGTTGCCGCTGCACATCCTGCCGTTTTTGTTGTTCGGCTTTCTGTTGTTGCTGTTGTTGTTGCTGTAGTTGTTGCTGTTGTTGTTGCTGTAGTTGTTGCTGTTGTTGTTGCTGTTGTTGTCGCTGTTGTTGTTCCGCGCGCTGCTGCTCTACGTTCTGCTGCTCTTGCTGCTGACGTTGTTGCGCCGGCGGCTGGGCATTTGGCCGCGCAGCCGGTGGGCGTTCGTTGCTCGCCGGCCGGTTCTCTGCCGGACGGTTCGCATTGGGATTGCTGGCATTGGGATTGTTGGAATTCGGACTTGCGTTCGGCGGACGGTTGGGGTTCTCGGCAGTTCGATTGGGCCGGTTGGCATTCGGTTGATTCGGAGTCGGCTGATTGGCATTTGGCGGACGATTCGGACTCTCAACATTCGCTGCATTCGAATTTGGCCGGTTGGCATTCGGCTGATTCGCGTTTGGCTGATTTGGATTCACGTCGGCCGGACGATTCGCGTTAGGCTGTGCGTTCGCCGGCTGGTTCGGCTGATTTGGTTGCGCGGTGCGTGCGCTGCTTTGATTTTGCGCCGGACGGCCCGGCTGCCCGGGGCGGTTCACCGAATTGCCCTTCGCAGGAAGCGCCGCAGTTTTCGCAGGAGCTGCGACTCTTACGTTTTCGCGCGCCGCCGCCGGTTGATTGGAACGAATCTGAGTTACCGCCACTGGACGGCCACCGTTAGCCGCCACTGCTTTTACTTGCTGCGCTACGGGAGCCGGAGGAGGCGGCGGTGCGGTTTTTGCGACTACGTTGCGACTAGCAAGAGTCGCTGGCGGACGAGCCTTGGCGGGAGCGGCTGCGCCGGTAAAACTACGCGGTTGCGGAGCAACTGCGGTCGTCGGCGACACGGGAGCGGAGGCTACTTGGCGCGCGTCCATACGAACCTGATTGCGGCCGACGGGCTGCGCGGTGGTAAATGACGCTTGAGAAGTTGCCGTGACAGCGTTGTTCGCACCGCGGTTCTGGTAAGTAATGTTGGTCACGTTGACCGTGGTCTTGTTGACGTAAACGTTATTGTAGACGTTGGTGATCTGTGTGCGATTTACGATCCGGGTGTTCGAAACATTGACGCGCTCGACGTAACGCTCGCTGACATGATAGGAAGGCGCGTAAACATCGCGTGGACCGAGCGGAAACCACGCCACCCCAACCCCAACAGTTGCGCCGCCGCCAACCCACGCGACTAGCGCGGGCGCGTAAACTGGGCGCACATATTCTCTGGTGACGTAAGCGGGCCGCGGGGGCGAAGGCACCCAGCACCATCTGCCACGCGCAACAACCCAGCGGCCATAGTGGAACGGGGCAAATCCCCAAGACGCGTCATCTACCCAGGTCCATCCCCACGGAGAAACCCAGACCCAATGTCCGTAGCGATAAGGCGCCCAGTCTACCGCCACGGTCCGGGGGTACCAGACAGTGCCGTAATCAGGATCAGCTTCCCATTGGCCGTTTTCGTCGAGGTCTTCGTATCCGACCGCATCATCGGAGACATATCGTGGCGAGCTCGAGTGCTCCCAACGTTGATCGCGGGAATCGCTCCATTGATCGAAATCGTCACCCTCGCCGATGCCTTCGACATCGGCGCTCAACTGATCGGCTCCGCTAAAATTCACGGAGTCACCGGCGTGGACCGGATAGGCTGAACCGCCGCCGGTTACCTCGCCCTGTCCTTCCCGCACGGTGACCAGCGTTGCGTCCCCATTTTCGTTGACGTCAATACGATACGACCCGACTCGCAAGATATTGAATGCCAGGTTTGGCGTGTCAATTTCCAGGGTCTGATTCTCGTCGAGACGCCGGACGCGGACGTTCAGCGAACCTTCGGTTAAACGAACTTGCACGATGTTGTCGTCCAGATTCAGAAAAGAAAAACCAGTCTGCGGGCCAAGCCGCAGCGCGTAAGAATCGATGCGTACTTCGACGCGGCCGTCTTGATCGGCCCAAAGTTTGTCGCCGGAGGTCATTGGACGATTGACGACGGCATCGACCCATTCGTCCGTTCCAGCGGGCTCGAACGAAACCGAGCCAGACGCGTAACTGAGGCGTGCAGCGCGAGCGGGTGGATCATCGTCGTCTGCAGCACAAGCGCTATTTGCAAGAAAGGAAAAGGCAAAGATTGCGGCGAAAAGCGTGAACCATCGTGCGGCAATATGTCTCATTCTAGTCTCTCCTGAAACAGGAATTTTCCCAGGTCCGTTCTCGCATACAGTTGGTTGGGGGCATTGCGAGTTTCCTAAACCATAGCACCCAATCGAGGCCTACCCACATCGGGCAATTGCTTGAGTTTCCAGACCGGATTCACCTGATGAGGTTCATGTCTCTGCGGAATATAACCCGGCCCGGCGGCAGGAGTTGTAGGGGGAAACAAGCATTGATGGCGGCAACCAGAAAAATGAACCTGCTGAACTAAAGCAGGCTCAGGGACAAACTCAAATTGCAAAGGCGATTAGCGACGCCCGTGTGGCGAACCACCTGCGTGGCTGCTGCTGCTTCCTCCGCCATGCGATCCCCCACTGCTGCGCGAACCTCCGCTGCCCGAAGAGGGACGCGGCGCGGAAGAACGGCTAGGCGGCGAATACGAACGCGACGGAGCAGGCGGGCCTGAGGGAGCGCGCGGCGCTCCTGAGTTGCCTCGCGATTGCGGTGGCAAAGAGTTTGACCGCGAAGGCGGGCTGTAAGAGCGCTGCTGAACATTGGATGAACCCCGGTCGTTTGTATCGCTGGAACCTCGACTCGGGCTGTTGTCGGGGCGATTGCCCGCTCCGTTCGACTGCGGATTCACGGAATATCCCGACCGGTTATTTCCTGAGCCTGCCGATGGCGGGCGATCAGAGCGATTCGCGTTCCCGGAGTTGGAGCCAAATCCCGCTGGAGCACGACCGCGATCCGTGACATTGCCCTGGGCGGACCAGGTGCGCACGCTTCCACTGCCCCCTTGGTTGCGATTGCCGCCGGAATCCGCCGGCGCACTGAGCATATGCGATTGAGGGCGGCTGCCTTGCGCGGATGGAGCCCGGTCACGGTTTACGGCTGCCCCCGTTTGCGCGGAGCGACCGATCGCTGGACCGCGTGCGCCCGCATTGCTGTTGAATCCTCCATGCCCGGCTCGATTGTTTGCTCCACCAAAGCTCCGCACCGGCAGGTTTGCAGCACCTGCCGCAGGCGACGTGCGTGCCATCACCGAGCGGTTCTGAACTGAAGAAGGCGGACGCGCAATATTGCCGCGACTTGCAGCCGTCCCAACAAAGCTTTGCCGCGTCGGCGTAAACCCTGTGCGATTGGTGACCTGAGCGCTACGCAGCGCCGCTTCGTTCACATGAACCGCTCCGCGATTGATCGCTTGGCCGTTTACGAAATTGGTTCTGGACGCGACGGTGACCGCCCTCACGTTGTGCGCGTAGGCATAATTAAAACTGCCGCCGCGGTTGTTCACGAATGTCGAGTTGCGGAAACGCGTGTTATTGAAGTTGATGTTACGGAAATATACTCCGCTTGTGTGATACCAGGGACGGAACGGTTCACGAAATCCCAAAGGAAACCAGCCGATTCCACCGCCAATGCCGAATCCGAAACCGCCACCAAGAAATCCTACGAAAGCCGGGCCGTAAATTGGCCGCGCATAAAACGG
>Ga0210406_10004385_pt1 | contig 15124 bp, 17 predicted proteins | sample IncBWC30MmetaG_FD_155454 | JGI IMG/M metagenome (GOLD analysis project Ga0210406, IMG submission 155454) | Forest soil microbial communities from Barre Woods Harvard Forest LTER site, Petersham, Massachusetts, United States - Inc-BW-C-30-M | ecosystem: Environmental > Terrestrial > Soil >... | reverse complement strand
CGAGGTGCCGACCGCGATCGACCAGCGGCTGTTCGCGCTCGGCCGCGCGATCCAGCAGGACATGGAGTAGCTTGGCTCCGGCTCAGACCCGGCGGCTCTAATCTTTATTTTGACGCGTTTTCTTCACGCGAACCGGTATCCACCCCCGGAAGTCCGAGGGCATGCTTCGCTGGAAAACGCTCTGGGCCGCAAAAGTGCCCGCTTGTGCCCTTAGACTCGCGGGGGAACCAAATCCATTTCTTGCCAGTTGTGTTTGATAACCTCGAAATCGGGAGGCCTCGATGAAAGCAGCAAAGATCATTTTGGGGAGTCTTGCGGCCACAATCGTGATCGTGTCTGGGGCGTTCGCTCAGCAGACCATGACAGGAATGATTACCCAGATCGACAGGCTGAACGGTACGATCGCAATCCAGCAGACGCAAAGCGGTACTGTCGGAGCGAACACCGGCGGTCCGCAGAACTTCAAGGTGCAGGACGCCAAGCTGCTCGAAAATTTCCACGCCGGCGACAGGGTGAACTTCTCCGCCGCTGAAGGCGGCGGCGCCAAGACCATCACCAAGCTTGAAAAGCAGTAGTCGCGCAAAACCGACGGACGATGTGACCAGCGAGAATTCGGGCCAGCGAGGACGTCATTTCTCCTCGTCGGCCCTCGGCTCCGGCTGCGATGGCTCGCGCGGCAAATCGGCGCTCTCCCAGCCATCGGTTCCTTCCGGGTACCAGGCGACGTTTGCATATCCAAAGGAGAGCGCGCGCTTGGCCGCATTCCACGACATCCAGCAATCGGCCTGGCAATAGATCACGAGTTGCGCCTGCCTGTTGCCGCCTGTCGCATGCGCGAGGCCTTGCCGCAGATAGGCTTCGGTCGGCGCCGCCAGCGCGCCGTAGCCGGTGTCCGGCAACCATACGCTGCCGGGAATGTTGAGCCGCGGCTTGTCGCGCCAGACGGTACCTTCCGGCAGATTCTTCGGCTTGGGCGGGCGCGGCAGCACGTCGATGAAGATGCCGCTCTTCGCGCGCCAGATCGCCTCGGCCTCCTGGGTAGAGAGCACGCGCGCGCCTGATAATGTTGCTGGAACGGGCGCTCGGTAATTCTCGGTGCGATAGCTGTCAGGCTCGGAAACCTGCTGCTGCGCAAGCGCCGGGCCGGCAACCAAGAGCGACGCAAGAACCACGCCTGCACGCGCCGAAATCATGGCGACTTCGTCATGGCAAATTCGATAGCAAATGCGTCATGGCGACTTCGCCGCCGCCTCCGCGCCGATCGGCTTGTCGTTCTCGTCCAGCAAGGGCACGCCGAAATCGAGCAGGATCTTGTTGATCTCCGGCTGGTTCTCCTGGATCAGCCGATTGAGCTGCCGCTTCCAGTTCTGATCCGCCGCGCGGACGCCCATGCCGATGCGATAGACCAGTTGCGGCCCGGTGGTTTCCTTGACCAGCGGAGTCACATGCAGCGGTGTCGTGGCGTGCTTGGCATAGAAGCCGGCCATCGGTCCCCAGAGAACGCCGGCATCGATCGCGCCTGAGTTCAAATCGTCGATCATGGCCTGGGCAGACGAATCGACGCGCGTATCGATCATCAGCGGATACGGCTTGGCGTTCGCCATGAGGCCCGCCGCCGCCATGTTCGTGGCGGGCGGCGTGCCGGCAACGATGCCGATATGCTTGCCCTTCAACCGCTCGTCCTCAAGCGTCGTGACATCGTCGAGACCGCCGCCCTTCTTGGCGATCAGCGCATAGGCCGTGCGGTAATAGGGATTGGTGCCTTGGGCGAGGTCATCGCCTTGCGGAAAGCCCATGATGACGTCGCAGCGATGGGACCCAAGCGTCACGCGGACGAAGCCGGTCGCCTGCGGGAAGTACATGTAGTCGAGCTTCTTTTGAAGCTTCCCGGCGAACAGTTCGGCGAGCTTGTTCTCGAACCCCTCGCCCTTCTCGTTGGAGAACGGCATGTTGCGTGGGTCGGCGCAGACCCGCAAGACCTTGGGATCGACGAGCTCGATGGAGAGGTCCGTGCTGTCATTGGTCTGCGCGCGTGCAACGCCGTGACCCGCCAGACCGGCGGCAGCCGCGACAAGCCAAACCAACAGGCAGCGATGGAGCGTGAAATGTGTCATCGCCGATATTCTTTCTGATCAAGCGAAACTGGGATGATGAAAAATGCTATGCTGACCGACTGGAGCGTGCAACAGGAATAATCCGCGAATGGATGACGCGCCTGTTGCGGCGCAAACATTACTGGTGAGTCATTTGCTGGTGAGGGAACATGAACGCGTCGCGACATGCGGCCTCGCTCGGTCGGTGATTGCGGCCCTCGCCCTGATCGGCACGTTCGCGACCCTCGCGAGGGCACAGGAGAAGGCGTTGCCTGTCAGCGAAGCTGCCCCCGGCGTCTTCGTCCATATCGGCGAAACCGCGCTGATGTCGCGCGACAATGACGGCGCGATTGCCAATGTCGGCTTTGTCATCGGCGAAAGCGCGGTGGCCGTCATCGACACCGGCGGCAGCGTGCGCGAGGGACGGCAATTGCTGGCGGCGATCCGTGCACGCACCGACAAGCCGGTCCGCTATGTCATCAACACGCACAGCCATCCGGATCATGTCTTCGGCAATGCCGCCTTCACGAATGATCGAACCACCTTCGTCGGACACAAGAACCTGCCGCGCGCGCTGGCGACCCATGGATCGTACTATATCGACGCATTCCGCCGGACGATGGGCGACGAGCTGATCGACGAAATTCGCATCGTGCCGCCGACGCTGCTGGTCGACGACAGTCTTACGCTCGATCTCGGCGGACGGCAGCTCGCTCTGCGCGCCTGGCCCACTGCACATAGCGACAGCGACCTGACCGTGTTCGATGAGCAGACCAGAACGCTGTTCGCGGGCGATCTCCTGTTTCGCGACCACGTCCCGGTGTTGGACGGCAGCATTCGCGGCTGGTTGAAGACGCTCGGCGAACTCAATGGCCTCGCAGCGCAGCGGGTGGTTCCCGGCCACGGGCCCGTCAGCGAATGGCCGGCGGCGCTCACCGATGAACGCCGCTATCTCGACACTCTGGTGTCGGATGTTCGCGCCCTCGTCGCGCGCGGCGTCCCGATCAAGGCGGCGGCGGAGACCGCGGCGGCCTCCGAGCGGCCGCAATGGAAGCTGTTCGACGACTACAATGCGCGCAACGCCACGGCCGCATTTTCGGAAATTGAATGGGAATAGCCCGACCAATCACCTATATTGATGCCATCCTTGCGAAGAGCGCGACCATGCCAAGAACATTTTCAAGAACCTTTTCGAGAACCTTGCTCCGTCTGCTCTGTTTCGCGGCCGTTCTGGGCGCCGCGTTCGGCGTTCGTGTTGCTCCCGCGGCGACGCCGGAAGCCTATGATCCATGGCCGGGCCTTGTTCAGGACGTCTTCAACAATCGGCCGATGAATGACGGCAGTGACGTGATTGGTATCGAGATGCCTTATCGGGCCGAGGACGCGGCGATCGTCCCTGTCACCCTGCGCAACAAGCTCGCGCCGACCGATGATCGCCGCGTGGTCTCGATGACGCTCGTCATCGACCAGAACCCCGCGCCGATGGCAGCGAAATTCGCATTGGGCCAGGACGCCAGAGTCTCGGAAATCTCGACGCGGGTCCGTGTCAACAATTACACCGACGTTCATGCGGTGGCTGAGCTGAGCGACGGCAAGCTCTATGTCGTCAAGACTTACGTGAAGGCGTCAGGCGGCTGCTCCGCGCCCGCGGCCAAGAATCCCGACGAGGCCCAGAACCGGATCGGCCGGATGCGCTACCGGCAGTTTGCGCGGCCCGCCGAGGGGCCGGCCAGCGGCGTGCGCGAAGCCCAGATCATGATCGGGCATCCCAACAATTCCGGCCTGCAGATGGATCAGGTCACGCAGCTCTATATTCCGGCGTTCTTCATCAACGAACTGCATTTGTGGCAGGACAACAGCCTCGTGCTGTCGATGGAGGGCGGGATTTCGATCTCGGAAGATCCCAACATCCGCTTCACCTATGTCTCGAATGGCGCAAAGCAGTTTCGCGCCGAGGCAAAGGATACACAGGGACATCTCTTCCAGCACGAATGGAATGTCGACGATTCCGGCATCTGATGCCTCGATCGACTTAGCCGCTTAGACTTAGCCGCTTAGACTTGGCCGCTTAGACTTGGCCGCTTAGACTTGGCCGCTTAAAAGCACCGCACCTCCGCCTCGGCCTGCGCGCGCCTGAGATCATTGAGCGCGCCTGCCGCCTGTTCGGAACTGCGAAACTCCGTGCCGAGATTGCCGCGCACCTGCGACATGCTGAGCACCGTTTCGGCCGTGACATAGCGTTCATAGGGAATGAGGGAAGCGACCACATCGATCGAGCAGGAACATTGCTCGATCGCCTGCCGCGTCTCGCCGTTGGCCTTCATGCAGCCATAGACATATTCGGCCCGCGCCGCCGTCGGATAGTCGTTGACCTCCTCGGCACGCGCGACCATCACGGTCGCCGTCAGCACAATGGCCGCGGCGACAAAACGTCGTACCGATCCGACGAGACCCATCATCTTCCTCCCGATGCCAAACTCAGAACCTATGCTATGAGTGTGATAACGAAAACAAGCTTTGAGGAAATGGCTCACGCGATGATGAAGCATCTCTTTGGGATCGTGCTGGGCGCGATCATTTTTGCTGTCGCTCCGGCCCCATCGTGTCACGCCACGGAGACCGTCCGTGTTGCAGTGCAAAAAACCGGAACATTCGCCTGGGAACTCGCCGTCATCCGCGCGCATGGCCTCGACCGCGACGCGAACCTTTCGATCGACGTTTCAGAGCTCGCAAGCACCGAGGCCGGCAAGATCGCGCTTCGCTCGGGAAACGCTGATCTGATCCTCTCTGACTGGCTATGGGTGTCGCGCGAACGCTCGCTCGGCGCCAAGCTCACATTCTATCCCTATTCGAGCGCACTCGGCGCCGTGATGGTGCCGGCGTCATCACCGATCAGGAGCCTCGCCGACATCCGGGGCCACAAGCTTGCGGTGGCCGGCGGGCCGATCGACAAGAGCTGGCTGCTGCTGCAGGCGCAGGCAAAACGGGACGGCATCGATCTGAAGTCGGATGCGACGATCGTCTATGGCGCCCCGCCGCTGCTCGCGGCCAAGATGGCGGACGGCGAAATGGATGCCACCATCAATTTCTGGAATTTCTGCGCCGTGCTGGAGGCCAAGGGTTTTCGGCGCCTCGTCGGCATCGAGGAGCTGCTGCCGAAACTCGGCGCCAAGGACCGCATCGCCATGGTCGGCTACGTCTTCGACGAAAGCTGGGGCAATGCTCACCGTGAGCTGCTGGCGCGCTTCCTTGCAGTGACAGCCAAGGCGAAGGACATCCTGTCGACCTCGGATGCGGATTGGGAGACGATCGCGCCGCTCACGGGCACATCCGATCCGGCCACACTGCGCGCCTATCGCGATCGCTATCGCGAAGGAATCCCGCGTCGCGCCGTCGCCGACGAAGAGGCCGACGCGCGGGTGCTCTATCGCGTGCTGGCCGAGGCCGGCGGACGCGATCTTGTCGGCCCTGCGCAAGAGCTCGCGCCTGGGACGTTCTATCACCCCGCACCGGGAGAATGAGGTGCTGCGTCTTCTGTCCTTTGTCCTGTTCCTCGTCACCTGGTGGATCGCGGCGCTCTTTGTCGGCGATGCGAAGCTGCCGGCGCCGCCGGCCGTGCTCGCGACGACGATTTCGGAAGCCGAATCGGGCGCATTGTTCCTGCATCTTGGCGCGACACTGGCGCGCGTGGCGCTGGCCTTCATCCTCGCGATGGCGCTGGGTTCGGCGATCGGCTACGTGATGGGCCGGGTGCGGCTTGCCAATCGGCTCGGCGATCCCTGGCTGATCCTCCTGCTCAATCTGCCGGCGCTGGTCGTCATCGTGCTGGCTTACATCTGGGCCGGCCTGACCGAAGTCGCCGCCATCGCGGCGATTGCCATCAACAAGCTCCCGACCGCCGTCGTCACGCTGCGCGAGGGCACGCGCGCGCTCGATCCAGCGCTTGACGAGATGGCCAAGGTGTTCGCAATCCCGCGCTGGCGCGCGTTACGGCATGTCGTGCTGCCGCAGCTTGCGCCCTATATCGCCGCCGCCGCGCGCTCGGGCCTTTCGCTGGTCTGGAAGATCGTGCTGGTCGCGGAATTGCTCGGACGTCCGAATGGCGTCGGCTTCGAGATCGGCGTTGCCTTCCAGCTTTTCGACATTCCGCTTCTCTTGACCTACTCGCTGAGCTTCGCTGCCGTCGTGCTGATCATCGAAACGCTGCTGGTGCAGCCATTTGAAACCCGTGTATCCCGTTGGCGGCTCCGTGCAGCTTGAGGCCGATATCACGAGCAAGAGTTATGAGAGCGCGGCGGGCAAGCGCCACGACGTGCTCGCCGGCATCCGTTTTGCGCTGTCGCCCGGAGAGGTGGGCGTGTTTGTCGGCCCGTCCGGCTGCGGCAAGAGCACCATGCTGCGGATCCTGGCCGGCCTCGATGCCGACTTTCGAGGGCACGTGTCGCGTCCTCCGGACGCGCGGCTCGGCATGGTGTTCCAGGAGCCGAGGCTGTTGCCCTGGCGATCGGTCGAGGACAATGTCCGGCTCGCCGCGCCGAACGCGGACGAGACGAGGCTTTCAGCCCTTTTCACCCTTCTCGAATTGAACGCGCATCGCAGCCACTTCCCCGGCGAGCTGTCGCTCGGGCTTGCCCGGCGCGTCGCGCTCGCGCGCGCTTTTGCGGTCGAGCCGAATTTCCTGATTCTCGACGAACCCTTGGCCTCGCTCGACGACGCGCTGGCCGCGCGGCTGCGCGAGGAGATCGCAACGCTCGTCGGAGAACGCGCGATCATCACGCTGCTCGTCACCCACAATCTCGACGATGCGGTTCGGCTCGGCGACCGGCTGTTCCTGTTGTCGGCGCGGCCTGCGCGAATTCTTCGCGAGGTGCCGATCCATACGCCCCGCGAGGGCCGCCGCGAACCGGAAATCACCGCCATCAAGGCCGATCTGGCGCGGCCGGGGCTTGCAAGATAAATGAACCGCGCGGGGCGCTCATTCTTCAATCAAAGCAATATTCGGAGGTTCACCATGCCGCGCACGCTGATTGCCATTTGTGTTGTCTCGATCGCCGTACCCGGCCAGCTCTGCGCGCAAGGCAAAGGCATTCGCCTGTGGAATCTCACCAGCGCGACCATGACAGGATTCCAGCTCTCACCGGCCGGACAGAATGCGTGGGGACCCAATCTGACCCTCTCCGACAAGGACAAGGAAGTCGACCACGACGAACGACTGCGCCTCACCGGCGTCGCGCCCGGACGCTATGACGCCAAGGTGAGCTATGCCGGCGCCAAACAATGCATCGTGCGGGATATCGAGATCAAGGCCGATGCGGTGTTCTCGATCGCCGACAAGGATCTGAAGGATTGCAACAAGTAGGCCGAGAGCTTCGCGACAGTTCAGCCGGCCGGCGTTGCGCCCGAATTTTCCACCTTGTCGTTGGTGTGCGGATATTCGCAGCGCCATTTCACCGCGGTCCATTTCGGATGCTCGCCCACCCACTGCGCGATATAGGGCGGCGCGGCCATCGCGCATTGCCGCAGCGAGCCGCTGTAGGAAAACGTCAGATGCGTCTCCTCGCAGGTCGTGGGCGAGAGCACGGCACAGACGGTGATGATCAGATCAATCGGATTCATGCGGATATCCTGCGCATCATTCGCCCCAAACGTAACACGAACAGTTACGGAACCCGAGCCATGAAGTTTCGGTTCCGTCCTCGAACGGGAACGACCCTTCAATTAAAAGTTAAAGCCGAACACCACCCTCGCCTGTTGCCGCTCGAAATTCACAAGATCGAGTGCAGCGTTCGGAGCAGCATGGTGCAACTCAGCAATGCCGTCACCAAATGTCTTGCACGAACCGGCATTCAGAATCCGCCAAGCCGTTGGGAATGAAATGGAAAGTGGCAACACTGGCAGAAGCCGTAACCTTATCACAAGGTTGACGCACCGGGCCAGGAATCAGGACGCTCGATTCCTGATCCGATATGGCATTCAATGTCGGCCCGCGTGGCGATTCATAACTCAAGGGAGGAAAGATCGAATGGCAAAGGTTCTCGTGATGTACAAGAAGCCGAAAAGCGCCGAGGCTTTCGACAAGCACTATGCGTCGGTGCACATCCCGCTTGCGAAGAAAATTCCCGGCTTGGCGAAATACCACATCAGCAAGGGCGCGGTCGCAACGCCTGCCGGCGGCAGCGACGTTCATCTGGTCGCGGAGCTCTATTTCGATTCGATGGATGCGCTGAAGGCGGGGCTTGGGTCGGCGGAAGGAAAAGCCGCGGCGGGCGATCTTGCCAATTTCGCCGATGGCGGCGCCGATCTGTACTTCTTCGATACGAAGGACGCTTGAGGTCCTCTTGCAAGGCCCATGTTGGAGGGCCTTCGCATCACGCCTGCCACGGCTCACGGCGACACATCGCCTGTCGAGCCGGGGCAGATCGTTTCGACAACGTTACTTCCGCGCCGCGCAGGCGTACATGTTGATTTCCATGCCCACGGACACTTCGACAATCTTCGGGGTCTTCCAGGTCATGCGTTTCTCCCAAACCACTGGCCAAGGTATTGGCGCAAGACAAGCGCCGAGTTCAAAGGTAAAGCCGCCGCACGCTTGACGCAAGTGTCCGGCCGAAGTCAGGCATTTTGCCCAAGTTTCGACATCCAGAACACCGTGGGCGACAGGCGCAGAGCTGCCGCTATTTCAGTAATCGCAACAGCGCTTTGCCGGCAGGGCTATTCAGCTCCTTGGCGTCCAGCGTTCCGTCCTTGTCCGGATCGGCCGCCTGGAAGCGTTGCTCCACCACCGCCAGATATTCATCCGCCGTGAGCGTACCGTCGTGATCGCCGTCGGCGGCGGCAAGCTCCTTGGCGCTCAGGCGGCGGGCAAGCTCGCGCTTGTCGAGCGTGCCGTCGTGATCGCGGTCGAGTTTCGCGAAAAGGTCCGAAGCGGCCTTCTTGGCCTCCTCAAGATCGATTGTCCCGTCATTGTCGGTGTCGAGCATCTTGATCGGATCAGCTTTGCGGGGCGCGGCCAAGGCCAGCGTGCTCCCCTGCCCCAGCGTCACCACAGCCAATGTGAGAAGAATAGACCGGCGCGATATCATGATTGACCTCTCGTTCGTCCTGGCTCAAATAATGAAAAGCGATTTGCCCCCGATGAGTCGCACCCGGCGACCGGCCCGTCGTTGGCGCGCGACCATGTCATTGTCATGGAATTGGTCACCGTGACGGAAAATGGTCATTGTGCTGGAAATGCCGTTTCAACTGCGGACGAACCTGTAAGGTTCCGCATGCCGAGTGAATACATGCCAAGTAACTTGCCAAGTAACTTGCCAAGTGACTTGCCAAGTGAATAGCAGCGTCCCCGTCGCGAGGTGAGTGTGATCGGTGGGAAGTCATGTCTACAACGTCGTGAAGGCCCCGATCGGCTGGTCGTTATTTTGCAACCGCGAACGAATTGGCGGCTATTGCTCCAGTGAGGAAGCGCTTGAAGCTGCGATGGCCCTCGGCGCAAACGCCCTCCGCGAAGGGCATCGCATTCAAATCAACGTCCCGGGCGCGGAGCCGGAGCTCAACGGCGACACATCCTGGCCGGCGCGCTGGCAGTTCGATTTGAAATCGTGAACGGTCGCGCCATCTGGCCGATCACCCAGCTTTCGGGTGGCTATTCAATTCCTCGTTCGGTTTGATCGGGCAATCGCAACCTCCGACATTCGCGAGGCCGCTCTTGAGGCTGCTTTTGGGACATCGCTGTACGCGCGCTTTCGCTGCCCTTACCGCCCTCGGCCTGGGCCAGCCGGCGCTCGCTCAAGATAAGCCGCCGATTCCCCGGCCGGCGAGCACTGCCAACGCGCCCGCGACGCTGACCGGAAAGGAGCGGCTCGGCCGAAAATGGATGGACGAGCAGCGGATCGACAATTGCAACGTGCCCGTCGACAAGCGCGGCAGCAGGCCACGGCCGAGCGCCTGCCCGCACGCGCCAACCGGGTGATCGATCAAGCGGCCAATGCGGCCGCGCGGATCGCCGTGAAGTTCGTGACGTTCAAGTCCGCCAGGGCGCCGACGTACCGCCTTCGGGCAGCGCCTGAGGACAGGCGTCCACGCTCTTGTGGATCGCCGACGGAACAATGCCGAAATACTTCCGGAACACGCGGCTGAAATGCGATGAGCTCGAGAATCCCCAGGCGAATGCGACGTCGGTGATTCGCTTGCCGGCATGCGTCTCCAGTTCCTGCCGGCAGTGCTGCAGCCTCGCCCGCCAGATGTAATCGCTGACCGTCATGCCACGTTCGCTGAACAGCATGTGCAGATAGCGCTTGGTGCAGCCGAGCGCCGCCGAAATCTGATCGATGCACAGATCGGGATCGCGCAAATGCTCGCGGATGAACACCTGGGCGCGGATGTACATCGCCTCGGGGCCGGCGCGTTCGAATGCTGCGTCGGCCTCGCGAAGCGGCAACAGCAGAAGATCGATCAACGTGTCCGCAACGCCGGCTGCGCTGTTCGGCGACAACTTTGTCGCCTCGTCGAACGCGGCATGCGCAAAGTCATGCGCGATGCGGCCGGTGCCGGTGCGCGCCGAAAGCTTGCAGGCCGACATCTTGTCCAGGCGGAAGCCCCGTTCCTGCAGAAGATCCTTCGGCACGATCACGACCTCGTGCCGTGTAAACGCGGGGCTGATGATCGTATGCGGGCAGCCGACGTCATAGGCGAGGCAATCGCCGGGCAGCAATTCGATGTGACGGCCGTCCTGCTCGAAATAGGAGATGCCGTGGGTCTGGAACAGGATCTTGATGTAGGGATGCTCGCTCGATCTCGCCCGCGAGATCGTGTGCGCGATCCGATGCTGGCTCACCTCGATCTGGCAGAGTTTCAGCCGGGACACGGTCCTGTAGTTGATCCGCCCTTCGAGCGAGGAGGCCTCCAGCGGATCGACATCGAACTGGCCGCACAGATCGGTCAGTGCATCTGACCAACGCTGGATCTGGCCTTTCGGCGTCAGCCCGGCAGTGCTGAGTGAACGGATCGTATCGGACATTGCCACCCACCGATTCGAGGTCAAAACGTTACGGCTCGCCACGAAAGGCTTCTGGATGCGGAGCGACAGATGTCGGCCTCAATTCGCGTCCGCGATTTGGCGCCGTCGTTCGTGCTTGAGCAACCCGATCCTGCTGACATCCCTTTGACAATCCTCCGACTTAGTTTCCACGGCGTCAAGGGGAACATCAACTCCAGGGCGATCCGCACGTCCGGCGAGGTCGCAGGTTTTGACGCTGTGCAACATAGGGCGGCGCAGCCTTCACCTCTAATCCTTTAGCAGCTAATCCTTTAGCAGCATGGCGGCGCGCGCGGTTTTAATCTTATGGCCATAAATTGCGCACGCTTACGACCAAAAAGTTCATCGCGTTTCGCTTTCGAGCAAACGCGTTTCGCTCTTGGACAAGTCTCAGGTTTCCGGACCGGATAAGGATGAGAGCGAAAAACATAGAAAATTTGGGTCCGCATCGATCGGACCCTTGAAGCTCACCATGGGAGGACTGCAACAATGCGCAGAGTATTAATCGCGACGTGCCTCGGCTCGGTGGCCACATTCGCCGCAAGCGGCGTCTTGGCCAACGAAGAGCTGAACAAGATGTCGCAAAACCCGAAGGACTGGGTCATGCCTTCGGGCGACTATGCTGGAACACGCTACTCGAAGCTGAACCAGATCAACGCGTCCAATGTCGGCAAGATGCAAGTCGCCTGGACGTTCTCGACCGGTGTGCTGCGCGGTCACGAAGGTGGACCGCTGATCATCGGCAACATGATGTACGTGCACACGCCATTCCCGAACAAGGTCTATGCTCTTGACCTTGCCAACGACAACAAGATCGTCTGGAAATACGAGCCCAAGCAGGACCCGAACGTCATTCCCGTGATGTGCTGCGACACCGTCAACCGCGGTCTCGCCTTTGGGGATGGTAAGATCTTCCTGCACCAGGCTGACACCACGCTGGTGGCGCTCGACGCCAAGACCGGCAAGGTGGAATGGACCGCGACCAACGGCGATCCCAGCAAGGGCTCGACCGGTACGTCGGCGCCACTCGTCGTCAAGGACAAGGTGCTCGTCGGCATCTCCGGTGGCGAATTCGGCGTGCAGTGCCATGTCACGGCGTATGACACGAAGTCCGGCAAGCAGGTCTGGCGCGCCTTCTCCGAAGGGCCAGATGACGAGATCAAGTTCGACCCCGAGAAGACCACCGCACTCGGCAAGCCGGTCGGCAAGGACTCGAGCATCAAGACCTGGCAGGGCGATCAGTGGAAGATCGGCGGCGGCTGCACATGGGGCTGGATGTCCTATGATCCGGCGCTCGACCTCGTCTATTACGGCTCGGGCAACCCCTCGACCTGGAATCCCAAGCAGCGTCCGGGCGACAACAAGTGGTCGATGACCGTCTTCGCGCGCAATCCGGACAACGGCCAGGCGAAATGGGTCTACCAGATGACGCCCCATGACGAATGGGACTATGACGGCGTCAACGAAATGATCCTCAGCGATCAGTCGATCAACGGCCAGCCGCGCAAGCTGTTGACCCATTTCGACCGCAACGGTTTGGGCTATACGCTCGACCGCGCGACGGGCGAATTGCTCGTTGCCGAAAAGTATGACCCGAAGGTCAACTGGACTTCCGGCGTCGACATGGACAAGAACTCGCCGACCTTCGGCCGTCCGAAGGTCCTCGATCAATACTCCACCGACAAGCAGGGCGAGGATCATAACGTCAAGGGCATCTGCCCGGCCGCGCTCGGCTCCAAGGACGAACAGCCGGCAGCCTATTCGCCGGACACGCAACTGTTCTACGTGCCGACCAACCACGTCTGCATGGACTACGAACCGTTCAAGGTGAGCTACACCGCGGGCCAGCCCTATGTCGGCGCGACGCTCTCGATGTATCCGCCTCCGGGCGAGACCAACATGGGCAACTTCATCGCCTGGGACGGCAAGACGGGCAAGATCGTCTGGTCGAACAAGGAGCAGTTCTCGGTCTGGTCAGGCGCTCTCGCGACCGCCGGCGGCGTGGTGTTCTACGGCACGCTCGAAGGCTATCTGAAGGCGGTCGATGCCAAGACCGGCAAGGAGCTCTACAAGTTCAAGACCCCTTCCGGCATCATCGGCAACGTCACGACCTATGAGCAGGGCGGCAGGCAGTATGTGGCAGTGCTGTCCGGCGTCGGTGGCTGGGCGGGTATCGGACTTGCCGCGGGTCTGACCGACCCGACCGCCGGTCTCGGTGCCGTCGGTGGCTATGCGGCGCTCAGCAACTACACCGCACTCGGCGGAACGCTGACGGTGTTCGCGCTGCCGCAGCAGTAAATCTTGAGCAAGCCTCGTCCCGGCGCATGGAGTTCATGCGCCGGGATGCGTGCCATCGAGAGTCGAGGATAAGCTTTTGCGCAAGATCAGGTTGGTGGCTGCCGCGATGGTTCTCGTGGCGGCTGGAGGAATTGCCTTTGCGGACCCGGTCGATCCGACCGCGGTGAAGAGTGAGGACGGCAAATATCTCGACAAGGAGGGCAACCCGACATTCAAGGTTTCGGCGGATGGCACCGTGGATTGGTACACCTATTCAGGCTATCGCCGCTATCACTCGGAATGCCATGTCTGTCATGGCCCGGACGGAATGGGGTCGACCTACGCACCGGCACTGAAGGACTCGCTCAAGACGATGACCTACGCCCAGTTCCTCGAAGTGGTCGCGAGCGGTCGCAAGAACGTCAGCACCGCCCAGGAGAACGTGATGCCGGCCTTCGGCGACAATCCGAATGTGGCCTGCTACATGGACGACATCTATGTCTACCTGCGCGCCCGTGCCGATGACGCGTTGGGACGCGCCCGCCCTTCGAAGCACGAGGACAAGCCGGAGGCTTACACCCAGGCGGAAAATTCCTGCATGGGCAACAAGCACTGACCGCAAGCACTGACCGCAAGTAGTGACCGAATGTGCGGAACGAACGGCGGTTGAAGGAAAAGAGGGGAGTCAAAAATGAAGACGCGCGCCGCGGTCGCTTTCGAAGCAAAGAAGCCGCTTGAAATCGTCGAAGTCGATCTCGAAGGCCCGAAGGCCGGCGAGGTCCTGGTCGAAATCAAGGCGACTGGAATCTGTCACACCGACGCCTACACGCTCGACGGCTTCGACAGCGAAGGAATATTTCCATCGATTCTCGGCCATGAAGGCGCGGGCATCGTCCGCGAGGTCGGCGCCGGCGTGACGTCGGTGAAGGTGGGCGATCACGTCATCCCGCTTTACACGCCGGAATGCCGCCAGTGCAAGAGCTGCCTCAGCCAGAAGACCAATCTCTGCACCCAGATTCGCGCCACCCAGGGCAAGGGCGTGATGCCCGACGGCACCAGCCGCTTCAGCTATAAGGGCAAGCCGATCTATCACTATATGGGCTGCTCGACCTTTTCGAACCACACCGTGCTGCCGGAAATCGCGGTGGCGAAGATCCGCGAAGACGCCCCGTTCGACAAGAGCTGCTACATCGGCTGCGGTGTCACGACCGGGGTCGGCGCCGTGGTCAATACCGCGAAAGTTACGCCGGGCTCGAACGTCGTCGTGTTCGGCCTTGGCGGCATCGGGCTGAACGTCATCCAGGGCGCCAAGATGGTGGGCGCCGACAAGATCATCGGCGTCGATATCAATGACGGCAAGGAGGAATGGGGCCGCCGCTTCGGCATGACGCATTTCGTCAATCCGAAGAAGGTCAGTGGCGACATCGTCCAGCACCTGGTCACGCTCACCGACGGCGGCGCCGACTACACCTTCGATTGCACCGGCAACACCACGGTCATGCGCCAGGCCCTGGAGTGCTGTCATCGTGGCTGGGGCGTTTCCGTGATCATCGGCGTCGCGGAAGCCGGCAAGGAGATCGCCACCCGGCCGTTCCAGCTCGTGACCGGCCGCGTCTGGAAAGGCACCGCCTTCGGCGGCGCGCGCGGCCGCACCGACGTGCCGAAGATCGTCGATTGGTACATGAACGGAAAGATTCAGATCGATCCGATGATCACGCAC
>Ga0210406_10004384_pt1 | contig 15124 bp, 13 predicted proteins | sample IncBWC30MmetaG_FD_155454 | JGI IMG/M metagenome (GOLD analysis project Ga0210406, IMG submission 155454) | Forest soil microbial communities from Barre Woods Harvard Forest LTER site, Petersham, Massachusetts, United States - Inc-BW-C-30-M | ecosystem: Environmental > Terrestrial > Soil >... | reverse complement strand
CTTCCGGCTCGCATTGCAGATACAACCTGCTGATTTTGGGCGAGCGCATACTTAGCAGCGCGAACCCGCGTTCGTGATTCGAGTAGATAAGTTCGTGCGAAGAGGGCGGAGCTTCTGCTAAAATCCCGAGCCAGCCGAACGGATATTCTCTTTCGTAAAAGTTCAGGACCCCCGCAGGTATGCTGGGCCGGCAAATTCCATGAAAACCGTCGCACCCGGCAATGAAATCGCAAATCAATTCTGCGTGCTCGCCTGCTTTTTGATAGTTAATCCGTGGAGTCCGTGAATCGAAGTCCGTCACGCTGACCTGTTCGCCCTCAAAAACGATTTCGCCGCCGCTCGCCAATCGCGCGTTCGTCAGATCCTTCACTACTTCGTTTTGACCGTACACCGTGATGCCGCGTCCGGTGAGCTCCTTGAAATCGATGCGATGGCGCCGGCCAAGAAAGCTCAGTTCAATGCCATCGTGAACCAGCCCCTCGCGCAGCAAACGATCAGCCAGTCCCAAACCCGCCAGCATCTCGACCGTTCCCTGCTCTAAAACGCCCGCGCGGACGCGTTCCTGCACGTGTTGCCGACTATATTTTTCGATGATGATGGAATCAATGCCCTGCTGTTGAAGCAGGTGAGAAAGGATCAGTCCTGCTGGGCCTGCACCCACAATGCCGACCTGCGTTCGCATCGCGCTCCTGAGGAAAATTACAAATCAAAAAAAACAGTTTCGTCCGCGCCTTGCAGGATTACATTCCACTCTCGTAGTTCCTTGCGGCCGCTTACTGATTTCGCCATCAACGTTCCGCGACGCCCGGCATCTATCATTCGAAGCACAAAGTCGCTTTCGTTCAGCGGCTCCTCAGAAAAATAGATGCGCGTAACGAGCCGAGTGAGCAGTCCCCTCGCAAACACAGACACCAGAATATGTGGCGCTTGCCGGGTCCCATCGGGAGCACTGACGGAGCCAGGTTTGATCGTTGAGAAACGGAAATTTCCGTCGGCGCCTGTCGGTATACGCCCAAATCCAAAAAATGCATCTTCGCCCGCCCTGCTGTCGAGACCGGTTCGCAGAGCATATTCGCCACTGGCATCCGCTTGCCATACTTCCAAGATCCCATCCGGAACGCCCTGCCCATCGCCGTCGAGCAGCCGCCCTTGAATGCTGACACGCTCTCCACTCACTCCAGGCCCCGCCAGTTCAGTGCGATACAGCGCAGCGCAGCCCAGGTAAAAGAAGGGCCCCACGGTTTGAGAAGTCGTCGCGGGCAAACGCAACTTACGCCTCCATCGGCGTGGCTTCGCGTCCACGCAATACGATATCAAATCGATACCCAAGGGCTTGCTCCGGAATCGTGCTTTCCCAATCAAATACCGAAATCAGCCGGTCGCGTGCCTTTTCATCCGAAACGCAATTGAAAATCGGATCACTCTGAAGCAAGGGATCGCCAGGAAAATACATCTGCGTAACAAGCCGCGTGGCAAACGCCGGCCCAAACAGCGAAAAATGAATGTGCGCGGGGCGCCAAGCGTTGTAATGATTCCGCCACGGATATGCCCCCGGCCGAATCGTGACCAACCGGAAGTGGCCCTGCTCGTCGGTGAAAACCTGCCCGCAGCCCGTGAAATTTGGATCCAAAGGCGCGTTGTGTTGATCCACCGTGTGGAGATACCGGCCCGCGGCATTCGCCTGCCAGATTTCGATCAGCGTGTGCGGCACAGGACGATTGCTTTCATCCAGCACTCGCCCGCTCACAACGATGCGTTCGCCAAGCGGCTCGCCTAAGTGTTGCCGCGTAAGATCAACGCCATCAGGCTTTGCTACCCCTGGAGCAAAAACCGGCCCCGTGACTTCCGAAATTGTGTGTGGCAAATAAACCAGCGGTTTATTGGGGGCGCGTTTCCGCGAAGACACATACGGCGGGTGAAGGAGTTCCGGCTGCGTTCCTGCTAAGGCACGCAAGTAGCGGACAGGCTCACTCATTCTTGTCTCATATGCCTTCTAGGCATGCGCGAATCTGACAGTGTATTTCATACCTTCTTTTAACAATCCACACAACTGGCCACGTAGTATCTCAGCTTTGATGGTTAGAATGCAGCTTACACAGACAGTTTCTCGCCATTCACTTCGTGTACTACAATTTCGCAAGGAGTGATCCCGACTACGGAAGCGCGAATATCCGATCAGGTCTGTGTTTGTAGGCGTTTGCTGATTTGGCGAGATGAATCGATTCTGGATAATCATTAGGTTTATTATTTTTATGCCGGTGGCCGCCTTGCTTGTATCTGGCTATACTTTGGCCGGGGCGCTCGATCTTTTCGTCTTTAGCCAAGAGGGCCGTGACACAATTCGGCGCTTTTGGATGAGCTGGTGGCACTGGGTTAGCGGCGAAATGAGCACCTATGATCTCATCAAATGATTTTGAAATTGAGACACTACTAATTTGGAAAGGCCTAACGGTGTGAGCATTGAGGGATTTGCGGAGCGTATCTAGCCTGCCAGTTTGACCACAGCATTGAGGTTGTTGAGACTATCCGTGCAACCGAAACTCTGCGTGCTTGCTTTCATGCTCTAAAAGCCAGCGCTTGCGCTCAATACCGCCGCCATAGCCCGTAAGCGAACCATCCGATCCGATCACACGGTGACAGGGCACCACAACTCCCACCGGATTTGAACCATTGGCTAGGCCAACAGCCCTCACGGCGTTTGGCCTGCCGATTCGCGCGGCGAGTTTCCCGTAAGAAAGCGTGGTGCCGCAGCTGATCTCCCGCAACGCACGCCACACTTCGCACTGAAACGGTGTGCCCGCTGTTTTTACCGGCAAGCTGTCGATGGCCGTAAGCTCTCCTGCAAAGTAACGGCCGATCGCGTTCGTTAAACCATGCGGATTACTAGCCGGCTCGAGTGTGAATCCATTTTCTCCGTACTGACGCCGCAGAGCGTCGTGCAACTGTGCTTCGCGATCTGTCCAAAAAGTTGCGCGCAAATTTCCGTCACGATCCGCCACGATCAGCATCTCGCCGATGGGCGTTTCGATTTGATCAACCAACAACTGCAGGTGCGAATCATTTGGGGCAATCTTCAAGGTCGAACTCCTATCGTTCCGCACGAAATGTCTTTCCCAGTTCCCGTTCTGATAGTCACGGTAAAATAGCGCGCGCCCAGCCTCGATAACCGAAGTCGGAACCGGACCATATTCGTCTTTACACATCGCGACAGTGAAGCAAAACTACAATTGGCCGGACTATGCGTCTACCAGCGATTTATCAGGAACCAGTCAGTGGGTCAGAGTTGGCAGACCTCCCTAAAAATCAATTCTATTCGCAGCGCACAGCGACCATCGGATCGACCCGCGTCGCGCGGCGCGCCGGAACGTAGCAAGCCAGCAATGCAATGGCGGCTAAACCTAGTGCGACCGCGGCGTACGTTAGCGGATCGGTGGGCTTGACTCCAAAGAGGAACGTGGAGATCAAGCGAGTGACGCCGAAGGCCAAGGCGACTCGCTTGGCCCTGCCCACCCTCTGGGGCAATTTCCAACGCTCAAGCCCTCGCAGCTGCACTGAAAATATCGACCAAGCGCTCCGCGATTATCTTGTCCTCGCCATCCTTCAGCTGCCAAACCGCAAATCCGAAAGTGTTCGGATCGCTCGGACGCGGGTGATGGTCGGGGTAATTTTCCGCACCCGCCGGCGCGGCGGGATTGCGTCCGCGCATACCGCTGGCACCAGCACCCATGCTGCCGATTCCGAGAGGCCTGGTGTCGGCCAGTTTCTGCATCACTTCCGGGCCGGTGATTTTCAGCCTGGATGGATCGATCTGCCAGCTATAGCGCGGCGTAACATTGCCGAGCGCTTGCGGGTTGAACTGCCGCGGCAGCGCGGCCACTCCGAATTTCTTCACGGCATCCGTAATTACTTGTGCGCGCTCGTCGTACAACTTCAGGGTGGCATCGAAGTCTTCATTGACGAACAGTTCCAACGCTTTGAGTAATCCGAAAATGGTTTCCTTGCCGACCTTGCAACAACGGCCGATGCGATCTTCTTGCGGACTCATGTTCAGCAAGGAGTACCGAATTAATTCTTCTTTGCCGATGAGCACGCCTGATGCCTGCGGGCCACGGATGTCTTTTCCGCCGCTGAACGTCACCATGTCAAAGCCCATAGCGGGATATTCCCAGAGGCGTTCTTTGGGCGGAACGTCGGCAGCAGCGTCATTGAAGGTGTACAGGTTGTGTTCCTTCGCGATGGCGACGGTTTCCGCGCCGCTCACCTTGCCGTTGGCGGACAGAATGTTCGTGAAGTGGATCGCCACCGTTTTTGGGTTGATGGCAGCGATCATCTCTTCGCGGGTCTCCACCTCGACCAGCTTCGCCCCGGTCTGACGGATCTGGTGATCAAAGGGGTAACGATGGCTTTTCTGGATGATCACTTCGTTTTTGGGGAACTTGCCAACCTCGGGGATGTCGCGCATGCGCGGCTCGAGGTCTTCGGTCATCATGCCCGCATAGCCGACGACCATTGCCGCAGCCGCTCCCGCGGTCACAAGTCCCGTGTAGCCGGCGGGAGACTTGCAGAGTTTCGCGATGAACTTACCTGCGGCGATTTCCAGTTCGTCAATCAAAACGAAATGCTCATTGCCTCTGCGGATGAGTTCCATCACTTCCGGCTTCATCACCGACCCGCCAATGACCGTGACGGTGCCATTTATGTTGACGAGAGGGGTCACTCCTAGCTCGGCGTAGATATCGCCAGTGGAACCGAGGCCGCTGGTGATCGGGACGATGGGGCTGCCGTCGAGGGGTGGCGACGAAGACTTGTGTTTCTTGGCAAGGCTGCTGGCGGCCTCCAGCTCAGAGGAAGCGAGCAAGCTGCCGCTGGTCAATCCAAGCGCAGCCAGAAAGGAACGACGGTTCCAAGCAAGCTTCAAATTCATGAATAGTATCCTTTCGATGCTTTCGTGGATCTATTTTTCAATATGTGGCTCGGCTGCAGCGACCACCAGGGCACTGCCAACGATTTCGATTAGCGAATCGCCGGGAATCCATTCCACCGCCATACACGACCGCGAAGGCGTTTTCCCAGGAGCGAAGTACGTTCCATAGATCTTGTTCAAGGCATCGTACTGGGATTTATGGGCATCGAATCGGGCCTTGCCCGTGGGCATCGGAATACTGTCAGCAAGCGGCAGGCAGAGAAACACCTGGAGATGAAGGATGCTGTCCATGGTGCAGCCCGCGCGCTCAACTGACCTTTTGAGGGCGTCCATTGTGCGTGTGACATGCTTCTCGAACGGATCCGTCACGAGGACGTGATCATCTTTGGGATATCCGTCGTTGGAACCCGTACCGGAAAAGTAGTAGATCCCGTCATGTACGTGATTGCTGCCGCTGGGACGACCGGACGCATTTCCGCCCGCGGAGGCGGTTCCCGTTGCCGGTGCGCCAGCTAGGGGGGCCTGCTGCGCAAAGAGTTTCGATGCACCCGTTACTACAGCCGCCATTGCCGCGATCCTGGCAAAAAAGTTGCGCCGCGTGTTGATTGCCATTCCATTTCTCCTTCCTATCTTTACGTTCGAGAGCAAACTTAGCAGGCGCCTCTGGCCGTTCCGAAATGGTATTGGAAAAGAGTTGCCACGGTGCGTCAGGGCGCAAAGGACTTCAATCGAGATACAGTGGCGTCGTCAAGCGATTCGATCAAAGCGACCACAAGATCCACAGTCCGGTCGAAGTCGGCGCGGTCGATGATTCCGTTGTGAGCATGCGTAGAGCGAGCCGGGACGAGAATGGTGGTGACGGGGACCCCGATATTGTAGAGCTTGATGGCGCCCGCATCGTCACCGAAACCGGGAACAAAATCGAATTGCAACGGGATGTGCTGGGCCGCGGCGATTTCCTTTACGTGCGCGACGAGCTTGCGGTTAGGGAGTTCACTGAATGTGTAGAGCATCATGCCCGGACCACCGCCAAGAACTTCCTGGGCGGCGTCGGGGCCAGGGCCGGGAACATCATTGGGAATGCCAACCTCCAAACTGAAACCCAAATCCGGTTTAATTAACCGCGCTGAGGTCTGCGCTCCGCGCATCTCGGCGCTGCCTTCTTCCTGAACGGTGGCGGCGTAGAACACCTGGTTGGGATGCGGTGTTTTTTCCAGTCTGCGCATTACTTCCAACATGACGGCACAGCCGATGCGGTCGTCCCAAGCCTTGGCGAGGTAACGATTGTTTGCGAGAAGGGCGAAGTCAGAAACCGGCGCGACGGGATCGCCGGGCGAAATTCCGAGAGCACTGACTTCGGCCGTGGACCGCGCACCGGTATCAAGAAAAAGATCCTGCTGAGGATGGACCTGCTGCGAATCGCGCGGAGCAATGTGTGCGTCCCAGATGTCTGTGACGGCAAGAACTGGCCCTTTGGAGCCAAGGATGACCCATCGCTGATCCGGAAGAGCTGCACTCAACCAAGCACCGAGCATCTGCATGGAGATGAGTCCGTCGGGACGGATGCGACGAACCATTCCGCCGAGTTCATCCATATGTGCGTCGAGCATGACACGCGGCCCGGACTTGCCTTGCTGCGCGATGATCGAGCCGAGACCATCATAGAAGATGCCGTCAGCGTACGGCTTCATGCGCTCCCCCATAATTTTTCGAACGGGATCCTCGTAGCCAGGAGGGCCGGAAACTTCCGTGAGTTCTTTCAGAAGCTGGACGACGCGATCTGTGGATGGCGATTCGGGCGCCCGAGTTGTTTGAGCTCCGGCTGGCAGCACAAAGAACATCAAGGCGATGCAACAAAAAGGTCGCGACATGGTTTGTGGTCCCCAGAGAAAGGAGAAATGTGCAAGTCGTTCAACCGGATCCTTATTTCAGACCCCAATGGCTGCCTAACTTTTCAAATATTCGGGCTCACTGTGGTATCCGGTCAGGCGCTGCAAAGACCTGGAATGAAATCATGCCGTGTTTGCGCTCTTGGTTGCAACGCGTTTCTCTCAAGTCTGATTTGTCCGCTTACGGGACATCTTGCTCCCAGTACTTTAAATGTCCGGTTACGGCTCATCATGTGGGTTATTTCCGAGTTCTCCGTCATTTAGGAGGAAGCGCGACGGGGATTGCTAAAGCTGTACGTAGCCGGGCTTCGCGTTGGCCAAATTGAAAATATCTATTCCGTCTATGCGCGATCTCCCCCGCCAGTCTGGCCAAAACGGAATAAAAAAGGATAGCGGAACTTGAACAATGGTACTCAGGAGCCACTCGTAGCAGCGCGGGCTGCTTGTTGGCTGGCTATCTGCTCCATCATCTTCCGCTGCATTTCCTTAGGTGTGTATTCTGCAATGTGGGTAGCGACCATCCAAGTGTACCCCTCGGGATCGACAAGGGTTCCACAGCGGTCGCCCCAAAACATATCCATCACGGGTCCCTTGAGCGCGGCGCCGAGCTTTACGGCCTTCGCGACCGTCTTGTCTGCGTTCTCCGTCAGCAGATACAAAGTCGTCGGCGAGGCGCCGATTGTTTTCGCGGCTCGGGAACCCATCTGCGCCATTTCCGGCCCCAGCATTAATGTCGTGCCGCGGAGTGTCAGCTCGGCATGGATCGCTTTGCCGTCGGGACCATTCATGATCCCCCGTTTAGCAAAGCCGAATGCCTTTTGATAAAAGTCGGCCGCCCCCTTCACGTCAGTCACCGTCAGCATTGCCGTTACCGAACCGTACTGCTTTTTATTGATTGGATCGATTTTTCTGGGCATAACACTCCTCTTGTGGCGCGCGTATTCGAGCTAAATTTCGGCTGAAGTTGTTCATGATGCGTTTTCGAACAAACTTCTGGGCGGCGGAGAGCAAGAATACTTCCATGAGGAACGTCCGGTCAATGTGTGAGTGGATCACCCGGTGCACCTTCCCGAGCTCTTCGGGTGCCCGAGGGATGCTGACGAATACTGGAGACCAGCAGGAACACGGTAGCCCTGTGGCGACGACAGTTCCTGGCACAGGACGCCAGAGAAGCGAGTTATGTTATTTGAAGTTCGCTGTTAACAGCCGAAGAATGCAAAATCTAAATGCCTTGTTTGGTGTCGCGTACCGGGAAATACAGCGATTTTCAGTCCCTCAGTTGGGCTACTTGGGCTACCAGAGGACAAAATGATCCCGGCCTGTTCACCGCTATTTCAGTGCAGTGCCCAGAAACCTCGATTTGGGTTTGTTCACAGAACAGACTTGCTATATGCTCAGCGCTAAAATGTTGGTGTCTGAAATGCTCGCAAGGAGGTACCCTCGAGGCACTGCAGGGCGCGCGGTAAGCGTTGCGCCGAAGAAGCTGGCACGGACGTTTATCCTTATTTCAGGCACTTTGGGTCTCAATTTTGTGGGTCAGGGATGCCATTCCCAGAAAAGCACCGATAGTCCCTCCCTGGAGTTAACCAAGATTCCGCCCGCGGCACAGGGTGGCCGGGAGAGGACCGATACGATCGCGGGGCGCGTCAGAAACGCTCACCCAAGACAGCAGGTTGTTATCTACGCGCACAGTGGGACGTGGTGGGTGCAGCCTTGGCCTGATCGCGCATTTATTTCCATCCGAGCAGACTCTACCTGGAGCACGGAAACTCACTTGGGATTTGAGTATGCTGTACTGCTGGTCGATCCTGAGTACCACCCCCTCCCAACCTTAGATGTAGCGCCCACGCAAGGTGGTCCCGTAGCTCTCGTAAAGATTGTAAAAGGCACCGGAACGCCGCAATTCGCCCCAACAGGATCCCTTAAGTTCAGCGGGTACAACTGGAGCGTTCGGACAATTGCGAGCGACAAGGGAGGTACGAACAATCTGTATGATCCTGACAATGCCTGGACAGATGCGAGCGGCGCGCTGCATCTGCAAATAAAAAGGAAGTCGGGCCGGTGGGCTTGTGCGGAAATATTCTTGAATCGAAGTCTCGGATACGGCGCTTATCTAGTAACGGTACGCGACACCTCTCACTTGGAGCCCGCCGTCGTGTTCAGTATGTTCACATTCGAGGAATGGGCCGGTGAACAACGCTATCGCGAAATGGACGTCGAGGTTAGCCGCTGGGGTAACGCCGCAAGCAAAAACAATACACAGTATGTAATTCAACCTTTCTACCTGCCTGGGAACGTTTTCGCATTTGCTGCGCCCTCAGGCACTCTCACGTATTTGATGCGCTGGGAGTCGGGACGTGCGAGTTTCAAGACCTTCCGCGGACGATCCGCTGTCGCTGGGGCGCCTGTGGTTTCTGAGCATGAGTTCACCTCGGGCATACCTTCAACCGGTGAGGAAAAGCTCCGTCTGATATTTTACGTCGTCGCCAGCGACAAAAATCCTCTGCAAAAGCCAAGCGAGGTCGTCATTGAGAAGTTTGAATACCTTCCGTGAAGGCGGTATTGGACGGCGTTGGAAACGGAGATGGGCCACTGCCGGATTCGGCGCAGTGTGCCTCACAGTTTCCGCGTCCGCAACCGAACCGAATCCGCTGGTATCGCAATACTCGCACCATTTCTGGGGCACGGAGAAAGGGTTTCCGATCGACACCGTATCTACCATCGCGCAGACTGCCGATGGCTACCTTTGGATTGGCACGGATAAGGGCTTGGTTCGGTTCGACGGCTTGAATTTCCGCCGATTCGAACAAGCCAGCGACGGCTCACTCACGATCGGTCCCGTGCGAGCACTTTTGGCGGACGCACAAGGAAACCTGTGGATCCTATTGCAAAACACCAAGCTCCTTCGCTACCACGATGGAACATTTGACTTCATCCGCGGCGAGGCTGAGAACGGCGTCACCGCAATGGCTCTGGGAGCGAAGGGTGAAATTGTGCTCTCATCACTCACCATGGGCGCGCTCGCCTACGATGGCAAACAATTTCTAGCCGCATTGCCAGCGCCTTTGTTCACTGATCCTGCAAGCCTGCTGCAAGGGGAAACTCCTGACCAACGAAATACTCGCCTCAGTTGGTCCCCCGGCATTATCCCTGACCGCTTGGCGGTACCGACGTCGGCAGTGATTTCTATAGCGGCGACTACTGACGGCAAGATTTGGCTGGGTACACAGGATAGAGGGCTCTTGTGCCTGCGGGGAGGGCGCATTTACGCGGCGACAAAGGATTTACGCCCTATGAAAATCAACTGCCTTCTGCCGCTAGAGAACTCTGAGTTGTGGGTCGGAACGACTGAAGGCCTGTGGCGCTGGAATGGAACCGATCTTACCCGCGCCCGCGTCCCATCATCTCTCCTGCATATCGATGTGCTTTCCATGATTCGAGATCGGGAGTCGAACACCTGGGTGGGCACGAACAACGGACTCCTGTGCTTCACCAGCAGCGGAGTTTCTCTCTCTGCCAGGGAAGTTCCGGCAACTGGCGGGCCCGCGACTGCGCTCTTCGAAGATCGCGAGGGGAATCTGTGGGTTGGCAGCCCACGGGGCATCGAGCGTTTGCGCAAAAGCGCGTTCGTTACCTATCCCGTGGCGGGGGTGCAGTCGGAACGCAGCGGACCGGTTTACGTGGACCAGGAGGGGCGCACATGGTTCGCGCCGGTTGCAGGCGGGTTACATTGGCTGAAGGGTGAAAAAAGAGGGAGCGTGACAAGCCAAGGGTTGGACCGGGATGTAGCCTATTCGATCGCTGGAAGCAGAAAGGAACTTTGGGTCGGCCGGCAGCGGGGCGGACTGACGCGTCTCCAGTACAGCGACGACAGCACCAAAATTCAGACCTACACAGAAACCGATGGACTTGCTCAAAACAGTGTTTATTCTGTTTATCAGAGCCGCGACGGGACGGTCTGGGCCGGGACTCTCAGCAGGGGAGTGAGCAGATTCGACGGCCGGCGATTCATTACGTACACCAGCGCAAGCGGTCTTGCTTCCGACAGCGTTGCTTCGATTCTGGAGACGCGTGACGGCACCATTTGGTTTGGCGCTTCGAATGGGCTGAGTTCCTTGTCAAACGGGCAGTGGAGAACTTATGCAGCAAAAGATGGTTTGCCCGCCGAGGACGTTAACTGCCTCTTCGAGGATTCGTCAGGGACGTTATGGACCGGAACATCGAAGGGCCTGGCGTTTCTTGGCTCCGGCCGTGCTCAGATTCCTCGAAACCTTCCGGCGTTATTACGCGGACGCATACTCGGCATTGCAGAAGACAAGACTGGATGGCTTTGGATTGCCACCGCAGATCGCGTTCTGCGCGTGCAACGTGACAAAATGGCTGCCGGCACGCTTGGAGCCACCGATCTTCGAGAGTTTGGCAGGGAAGATGGTCTGCGCAGCACCGAAGGGGTGAAGAGAAGCAGGTCGGTGGTTTCAGATCCTGCGGGAAGGGTGTGGTTTTCGCTGAGCCACGGACTGTCAGTGATCGATCCGTCTCACCTCACGGACAGTTCGGCGCCCGCTCTCACTCATATTGAGGGGCTTTCCGTTGATGGCAGTCAGATGGAAATCCGGGACTTGGTGCGCATTCCTGCTTCGCCCAAAAGAATCACTCTTACGTACACAGGTCTGAGTCTTGCAGACCCTGAGCGGGTCCGCTTTCGATATTTTCTCGAAAGTTTCGATCGCACCTGGAGTGAGCCGGTTGCAACCCGAGAAGCCGTGTACACAAACCTGGGCGCAGGTTTCTATCGTTTTCGCGTGGTGGCGAGCAATAGCGACAGCCTGTGGAATGGCTCAGAAACTTCCCTGCAATTCGAAATCGAACCGCTATTCTGGCAGACCAGGTGGTTCCGGAGCACTTGTGTGACTCTGATTCTTCTTTCGGTGTGGTCCGTTCACCGCTACCGTTTGTATCACCTCACCAAGCAATTCAATATGCGTCTGGAAGAGCGCATCAGCGAGCGCACACGCATCGCACGGGACCTCCACGATACCCTGCTGCAATCTTTCCACGGCTTGCTGTTTCGATTGCAAGCGGCTCGCAACCTGTTTCCCGGGCGCCCTGCAGAGGCAATTCAAGTTCTCGATGGGGCCATTACCAAGGCGGAGCAGGCAATCGCCGAGGGCCGGGATGCGATACAGGGCTTACGCCCCGCGCCAACCGCTCAAAACGATCTCGCGCAATTGCTGACGGCGATGGGTCAAGAAATCGCGGGCTCTCAGCATACGGGCCGTGATTCGCCGAACTTCAGTGTCACGGTAGAGGGGGCGCGGCGAACCTTGTCCCCGATCCTTCAAAACGAAATCTACCGGATTGCTGGCGAGGTGATCGGAAATGCTTTCCGGCACGCGAATGCAAGTCAGATCGAAGCCGAGATTCGGTACGATGATGGCTTGCTGCGCTTGCGTATCCGCGATGATGGAAAGGGGACGGACCCGAAAGTACTCAAGGAAGGTGCGCGCGCCGGACACTGGGGGTTGCCCGGAATCCGCGAACGGGCGAAGCAAATCGGGGCCCGATTGGATTTTTGGAGCGAGGCCGGAGCGGGCACCGAGGTTGAGCTGACTGTTCCCGCTTCCGTTGCGTACGCGAAATCTCCTGATAGTTCTGGCGGTGATGGCCGTGGCTTCAGGCTATTCCGCAAAAAGAGGAGTCATGAGCAGCGTTCCTGAGCGGATTCGGATCCTTACCGTCGACGACCATCCGCTCCTTCGCGAGGGGATCGCAGCGCTGGTCAACGCTGAATCTGATATGAAGTTGGTCGCGGAAGCGTCCAACGGAGAGGAAGCGATCGAACAGTTCCGATTGCACCGTCCGGATGTAACGTTAATGGATCTGCAGATGCCGGCGATGAACGGTATCGAGGCGGTCACCCGCATTCGAGCCGAATTCCCCGATGCCCGGATTATCGTCCTGACGACATACACGGGCGACGTCCAAGCGTTGCGGGCCCTTAAAGCTGGGGCGCGAGCTTACATCCTGAAGGGACATGTGCATAGGGAACTCCTGGAAGCCATTCGTGCTGTCCACGCCGGCAAAAAGCGAATCCCCCCGGACGTCGCCGCGGAGCTAGCTGACCATGCCGCAGAGAACGAGTTGAGCTCACGGGAGATTGAAGTGCTCCGCCTGATCGCGAGCGGAAATGCGAACAAACTGATCGCCGACCAACTCTCAATCAGCGAAGAAACCGTCAAGAGCCACGTCACGAATATACTCTCCAAGCTTGGCGCTAACGACCGGACCCATGCAGTCACAATTGGGCTAAGGCGCGGAATTATCGACCTACGAATCCCCTAAAAGGGGGATAGCCGCATCCCAGATTTGAGTGTTTCGATGCCGTTGCGAGTCTCCTATCCTGCGTACGGAATATAAAGGACTCATTTGCAACGGCTATTCTCGACGTTCGCTAACGGTTGGCCCGGCAAGGGCCTTCTGCTCCAGCGGGTGGTAACGACCGCTGCGCTAATTCATTGCGGGATCGCCGGTCTTCGTGAGGCCCATCAGTTTGCATTATTCGCCCCGCAAATCAGCGCAGCTGGTGCGGGTATATTTCTCCTCGTCGGTTTGTGGACCCCAGTGGTGGGAACGGTGGTAGCCATTGTTGAGGCGTGGATCGTTTTCTCTCGCCCCGGTGAGCCATGGATTCCCATCATGCTGGCGACCCTTGGCGCCACTTTGGCCATGCTCGGACCGGGTGCCTGGTCGATCGATGCCCGGCTCTTCGGCCGGAAGCACATCGATATTCCGAAGTGCTAGAGGCATTTTCATCTACCCCTAAAGTCGTAGCATCAGGTCTCACGATCTAGCGAACCCACGAACCGACCATTTGGGGTTGTGAGCTGACGGAATTGGCTTCACAATCCGGGCAATGAACAAAGAGGTCTAACAAGCGCAACATAGATTAGGGGGCAACTCATGGCTAGTGTCGCTGTCTTCATCCCGGAGCAAAAGCAGTCTCAAGAGAGACCCAAATACGAGAACATCGCTCTGAGCGAAGAATTCGATAAGGGAGAGATGTTCGAGGAGATCGTGGGAACTTCGCCGCCCCTGCAAAGGGTGCTGTCTCTTGTATCCAAGGTCGCTCCCACAGACTCCACTGTTCTGATCACCGGTGAAACGGGGACGGGCAAAGAACTTGTCGCCCGCGCTATCCATAGCCGGTCTCGTCGTTCCTCACGTGCATTTGTGAGTGTCAACTGCGCCGCCATCCCGCGCGATTTGATCGCCTCAGAATTGTTTGGGCATGAAAAAGGCTCCTTCACCGGAGCAGTGCAGCGGCGCCTGGGCCGGTTCGAATTGGCGCAGGGCGGCACGATCTTCCTCGATGAAGTTGGAGAGCTTCCGATGGGGACCCAGATCGCTCTGTTGCGCGTCCTGCAGGAACACGAATTTGAGCGTGTTGGCGGAACCCGATCCATCCAAACAAATGTTCGCGTGGTTGCTGCCACGAACCGTAATTTGCAGGCTGCCATCGCTGCTGGAACCTTTCGTAGCGACCTGTTTTACCGCCTCAACGTTTTTCCGATTGAGATGCCTCCTCTGCGGGAACGACGCGAAGACATTCCTCTGCTGGTCGAACACTTCGTCGATTATTGCGCGAGGAAAGTGGGAAAGAACATACAGGGGATAACCAAAGAAAGCCTCGACTTGCTTCGCTCCTACCCCTGGCCAGGGAACATCCGCGAATTGCAGAACGTGATTGAGCGATCTGTCATCATGTGCGAAACAGAGAATTTCTCGGTCGACAAGACCTGGCTTGCTTGGCTTGCTCAGCAACCGCTCGCGACCGAACCGAAAATCCCGCTGGACCTCTCCGAAAAGCTCGCCGCTCAGGAAAAAGAGATGATTGTGGCAGCCTTGCGAGAAAGCTCAGGCCGGGTCTTCGGACCTTCCGGCGCGGCCGCCAAACTGGGCATGGCCCGATCTACCCTGGAGTCCAAGATTCGATCACTGAAGATCAGTAAGAACAGTTTCAAAGACTTCGCTGAAACGATACCTCGCCGATCTTGTTTGGAATCGGTTCGCTGTTTCCCATAAGCTTCTGCGGTAAAACCTCTATCGCTTCCAGATTCCCATTGTTGGTCAACCCCCGCCCCATCACGACTCTCCACTATTATCGTGCAGAGAACAAGGGGGACGACCAAGGCGACCGAACACCACCGATCTCAACAAATTCGCAACCGCCAGAATGTGGTGTTGCGGTGACGATGAGAGTCACGAGCAGGAAAAAATCAAATCCGCAGAATTCCTGCCCGGAAACAACGAT
>Ga0210406_10004382_pt1 | contig 15126 bp, 13 predicted proteins | sample IncBWC30MmetaG_FD_155454 | JGI IMG/M metagenome (GOLD analysis project Ga0210406, IMG submission 155454) | Forest soil microbial communities from Barre Woods Harvard Forest LTER site, Petersham, Massachusetts, United States - Inc-BW-C-30-M | ecosystem: Environmental > Terrestrial > Soil >... | reverse complement strand
CTGACTCTACATTCTCTCTTAAAAGTACGCCTACGCAACTGATGAGACCACCGGGTATACCTCGGCGTGCAAGATCCCGGATAGTTGGGTGGCCACGACCTGCGGCTATTGCTCGGTTGGCTGCGGCATGTTCCTAGGCGTCAAGGATGGCCGGGCCGTAGCCGTGCGGGGGAATCCTGCGCATCCCGTCAATTCCGGCAAGCTGTGCCCCAAGGGACTTGCCGAGCACTACACGCTAGAAGCACCTGGTCGCGCGAAATACCCCTTGCTCCGCCAGAATGGCAAGCTGACACGCGTTAGTTGGGACGAGGCGCTCGACGCGATGGTCGGACGTTTCCTCGCGGTGCAGAGCAATCATGGCCCAGAAGCGCTCGGCGTCATCAGCACTGGTCAACTCGTAACCGAAGAGTTCTACACCCTGGGCAAGCTGGTGCAACTTGGTTTTCGAACCAGGAATTACGACGGCAACACGACGCTGTGCATGTCCACCGCGGTTTCCGGTTACAAGCGATCGTTCGGTAGTGACGGTCCGCCCGGCGCATACGAGGATCTTCAAAAAGCGGATGTCATCTTCTTGATCGGAGCGAATATTGCCGAGAACCACCCGATTCTCTGTCAGCATCTCGAAGGCAACCCGCGTAAGACCCTGATCGTCGCTGATCCCCGAGTCACTAAAACCGCGATGATGGCGGACGTTTTCCTGCCAGTTAAGCCCCGATCCGACATCGCCCTGGTCAACGGCATAATTCACGTTTTGATCCAGGCGGGGATGATCGACCGTGACTACATCGCGCGTCACACCATGGGATTTGAAGAACTCGCGCAATCGGTTCAAAAGTACACACCGAAGTATGTCTCCGAAGTCACCGGACTCGAAGAGGAATTGATTCTCAAAGTTGCCTTCCTCTACGGCAACGCCAAGGCCGCATTCATCGGATGGACGATGGGCGTGAATCACAGCACCAAAGGTACGGAGACCGTCAATGCCATCAATAATCTGGCGCTGATCGCAGGCAACATCGGGCGTGCTGGTGCTTCACCGTTCTCGATCACCGGCCAGTGCAACGCCATGGGGACGCGCGAATCAGGATTTGCCTCTAGCCTGCCCGGATACCGGAAATTCGAAAGCGCCGATGACCGCAAGGAACTCGCCGGCTTGTGGGGCATTCCGCAAGAGCGAATTCCTGCCGCGCGGGGACTGGCCTACCCCGACATCGTCGAGGCTGCGGTCAAGAAAAAGATTCGCGCGCTCTGGGTAATTGCCACCAATCCAATCGTTTCTTTCCCCAACCTGGATGTCTTGCGGCAAGGCCTGGAGAGTGTGGATTTTCTGGTGGTGCAGGATGGATTCCATCCCACGCCCACCTCGGAGCTTGCGCATCTGGTCCTGCCTGCCGCGATTTGGGGAGAGAAGGAAGGGACCTACACCAATTCCGAGAGGCGCGTCAGCAAAGTAAATCGCGCCGTGAATCCACCGGGCGAAGCCAAGCCCGATTTTGAAATCTTCCTGACCGTGGCGAAGAAATTGGGATGCTATGACGAACTCTTCCCTGGCTGGAGCGCTCCCCGGGATGCGTTCGATGAATGGAAGAGAGTATCCGCCGGAAGACTCTGCGATTACTCCGGCTTGAGCTACGAACTCATCGAGCAGCGCGGCGGAGTCCAATGGCCATTTCCGCAGGGAACGCAAGAAGTCACTACCAGCCGTCTTTATTCGGACGGCTGTTTTCAAACCGAGGACGGCCGAGCCCGGCTCGTATGTGTCGAGTGGGAGCCGTTTCCGGAACAGCCAACCGCTGAATTTCCCTTGATTTTGAACACTGGACGTACGGTCGAGCACTGGCACACGCGCACCAAGACTGGTCAAGTGCCTATTCTCGAGAGAATGGCGCCGAATGCTTGGTTGGAAATGAATCCGAAAGATGCGCTCAAGCTGAAGCTTCGGCCCCACGACCGCGTGGATGTCGTCTCACGCCGCGGACGGATCAGCAGTGTGGAGCTTCGCGTCACCGAGATCGTTGCTTTCGGCCAGGTCTTTGTGCCGTTTCACTTTGCCGAAGCCAATGCGAATCAGGTCACGCAGAGTGCGTTCGATCCGATTTCTCGTGAGCCCAACTACAAGCAAAGCGCGGTGCGTGTCGAGAAATCCGGAGAACTACGGGGAAAAGCGAGACTGAGAAGACGCCGCCAGAGGAGCAATTGACTATGAAACAACCAAATGCAGCGGAGATAGTCTCTCGGACTCCCGACCGTTTCTTGAGTTCGGGCCACTTGCCGACTCTGATTGCATGCCTGCTTTACTTCGACGTGAGTTTCATGGTCTGGGTTTTGCTGGGTCCATTGGCCCCGTTCTTGAGCGAGGATCTGAAACTGACAGCGGCGCAGAAAGGCTTCATGGTAGCGGTGCCGCTGCTAGGCGGTGCGCTGTTCCGTCCCATCATGGGCGCGCTGGGCGACCTGCTGGGCGGGCGCCGTGCGGGAATGCTGGGACTCGGACTTACTCTGTTGCCGCTGCTCCTGGGCTGGCGCTTCGCGAGGCATCTGCATGATTTCTACGGCGTCGGGATTCTGCTGGGCATCGCGGGCGCGAGCTTCGCAGTCGCCTTGCCTCTTGCCGGAAGTTGGTATCCTCCCGAACGACAGGGATTAGCTATGGGGATTGCTGGAGCGGGCAACTCCGGCACTCTGCTGGCTACGCTTTTTGCGCCGCGTTTGGCGCAGGCTTTCGGGTGGCCAAAGACCTTCGCTGTCGCAATGATGCCGGTTTTCGTTGTTCTGGTTCTGTTCGGATTGATGGCCAAGAACAACCCGCGCAGCGTTACAGCGAAACCCAATTGGGGAGATTACGCGGCTGTGCTACGCGAGCCTGACACGGGCTGGTTCTGCCTTTTTTACAGCTTTACGTTCGGAGGTTTCGTCGGCTTGGCCAGTTTTCTTAGCATATTTTTCCACGACCAATACCTGCTTCCGAAAGTGAAAGCCGGAGACTTCACGACCATCGTGGTAGTAGCCGGAAGCTTTTTGCGTCCAGTGGGCGGATGGCTGGCAGACAAGATTGGCGGCTATCGCCTGTTGCTGATGTTGCTGTCTGGGGCGGCGTGCTGCCTTGGCGGAGTTGGTACGCTGCCTTCGCTCCCTGTAGTTGTGGTGCTGTTGTTCGCGACCATGAGCATGCTAGGAATGGGCAACGGAGCAGTGTTCCAGCTCGTGCCACAACGCTTCTCACAGCGCGTTGGCGTCCTGACAGGGATTGTAGGGGCGGCGGGCGGACTGGGTGGCTTCTTTCTGCCCTCCATCCTGGGCGCGGTGAAAGATTGGACGGGACAGTACCATCTGGGGCTCTTCCTCGTCGCTGGGGCGTATCTTGTTGCGGCTTTCGTTTTGCTCCAGTTAGGCAACGTTTGGCACACCACGTGGAGCCCGCCCGCGATGGAACGCGCCGGTATCTTCTGCTACAGGTCGTTCGCCAAAACTTTGGCCAGCAGCGAAAACTGATCCCCACCCCGCAACTGAGCCACCGTCGAAGCAACGGCAAAACTTCCTTGCGCGATGCTAGCCTATCTAGGCTAGTCTGATTGGCGATATGACTGAAGATCCGAATGCTCCGGGCGGGTTCCGCGGGCTACGCGTGTTGACGCTCGAAAGCCGACGCGCGCCGGAAATGGCGCGGCTCATCGCCAACAACGGAGGCCAGCCGGTTGTCGCGCCCACAACCCGCGAAGTTGCGGCGGAAGATAACGATGCTTTGAGATTCGTTTCAGCGTTGAGAGCAGGCCGGCTGGATATTGTCATTTTCTTGACCGGAGTAGGCACACGCGCACTGGCGCAATCGGCAGAAGGCATTTGCCCACGGGAAGAGTTCGTGGCAGTTCTCAGCCGGACGACGGTGATTGCACGAGGACCGAAGCCGGTCGCCGCATTGCGCGAACTTGGTGTGCCCATCGCTGCCGTCGTTCCCGAACCAAACACGTGGCGCGAACTTCTCCATCTTCTGGACGAAAAGAAGGATCTGCTTCCGCTCAAGGGGCGTTCGGTCGCGGTCCAGGAGTACGGTGTTCCCAGCCCGGAGCTGCTTGCGGGACTGGCCGAGCGGGGCGCTCAGGTGCTTCCGGTTCGCATCTACGAATGGAGCCTGCCAGAAGATACCGCTCCACTCCGGCAGGCAATCCATGCGGTTACCCAGAACGAGATTGACATCCTGCTGGTCACGGCCGCGGTACAGGTACGACACCTGCTGCAAGTGGCTGAAGAGATGAGCCTGAAAGCCGATCTGATTGGCGCTCTGTCGCGCGTGGTTGTCGGATCAATTGGACCCGTCACCTCCGACGAGTTGAGACGGCAGGCCATTGCTGTGGATCTGGAACCTAGCCATCCGAAAATGGGCTTCCTCGTGAAAGAAATCGCGGAACGATGCTCCGAATTGATGCAGAACAAACGGGCTGGATTGCAGCGCGTCGGGCATCGCACATAGAGCGATACGCCAAGAGGAGGGCAAAGCCCCCTGCGGCTCTGTTGTGTTTCTCGATGAAGGTCTTCATCTCTCGTTCAGAGAGGCCGGTGCGAGTTTTATTGCGTGAGCCACCCAAATTCGGGTCAGGAATAATGTTCGCCTCACAACAACCGTAGGACTTCAGTCCTGTGGCGTTCCCCAACAGCGCGCAAGGCTTGATGCCGGCCAAGCGCCAAGCACAAGACCGCGTGGTAAAATCTGGGGGCAGAGAACTCGACGCGCGATGGTGGTCACTGGGATCGCCCTGACCTGCCGAGGTAATGACCTGAGCAGATCAAAACGACAACGCCTGGTTAGTTCACGGTGGGTCGCACAACCGGCGTCTCCTTCCCTTTTTCCTGCAGTGCGTCGTACAACTTTTCTGCGATCAACTTGTGACCTTGCGCGTTAGGGTGTTTGTCCCAGTCCGCTAGAACGAGGTATTTCGTGTCCTGATTGTCGAACCAGTTGTTCAGATTAATTGTGACAAAACCTGCCTCCTGGGCTTTCCGAACGTGAAGGTCGATATCGCGCTGGGAAATGTTTTCTCCAATCATGCCTAGGAATATCCAGACGGGCTGAATCCCCCGCTGTCGACAATCCTCTGCCATGCGCGTGTAAACCCAAGAGAGAATCTGTGACTTGAAAGGCTTCAGGCGTTGCTCAGCTACATCCCGGGGCGTATTACGATCAATGTTTGCTTTGCGCGCCAAGTCCTTCAGGTAGTCATACGGGATGTCTACTCCCTTCTGGATGCTCTCAATGTAATGTCGAAGCGCAGCATCTTCGTCGGTTGCGTGGACTACATAAAGGATCGTATTCGGCTCGAAATCGAGTGCCTTATGCTCCAAAACCCAAAGATTCTGCAGTTGGCTGTACCCACCCACGGCAAAATCTAGAACTTCATACTTCGCATACGGCGTCTTGCTGCTAGCCTCTCGGTTCAGCCGTGTCTCCAATAAAGACTCGAAGGTTTCATTGTCCGCTACTCCCGCTCCCATCTCAGGAGACGCCCCAATGAGCGCGTATCTGTAAGTCCTGGGCGGCTTTTTCATTTCATAGTCCTGATCGCGCATCCCCCATCGATTAGTGTGGAGCTGTTTACCTTTGAAAACGATTGCGGCAAGTGGACGTAGTTCCCATGTGAGGAAGTCTCCCGTGGATCGAACGGCGGCCGTCTCTCTGATGCCGAGCCAGTGCGCCGGTCTTTTCATATAGACTTCCCAAAGTTGAGTGTTGAACCGCTCCACTCCTATGAGATTCTCGTAATAACCTCTGCGAAGAAGGGCCGCGTCTCGTTTGTTCAGGCCGTCTACGCGAACAGCCTGAATGGTCTGTTCTGCTCTCGCGCCAAATCGGAAATAAATGGCCGGCTTCCCGATTAGCAAAAGAAGAACAATCGACAATCCCGTGAAAGCAACCGATCTGGTAAACGCCGCTTGTCGAGGCTTGGCTCCTTGTACTGCCCCTGCGCCTTTTGCCGCACTACTCCTGGGTACGCCTTCCCACACCGCGGCTACCACCAGAAAAACTAGCATCAACTGGGCAGAAGGGTTTGCATGCCTGCCTGTAAAGTGCCAAAGGGAGATCCATTCCGAGAGTGATGTGCAGGTCCACAAAGACCAAAGCACGCAGATGGCCGTAAACGTGCCCGCGATGCGTAAAGTAAGCGGAGCTATGCTGGCAAAACTCCACTGCGGCTTCCGCAAAGTCCTTCTTCTGCCGTACTTTGTCTCATATAGCGAGTTAGCCACCACCAGCAACCCCAGAATGCTCCAAAATAAGACGTCCATTAGCGTGATCGGAAAGGTTCCGCGGAGCCAGAACCACTGGTAAGCATGGAGAAGCCAGGTAGCCAGAAAGACAAAGAGGGTAGAGAGAATAAGGGCAGGGGTTTGACCCCATGTCTTTAGCCGAAAGTAGGCAGGGTAAAAGAACACCTTCATCATGAAGTCTTTCCAGTAGATATTGATCCGGCGCCAGAAATCCGTAAAGCTGGAAGCGAGCACATAACGGTGGTGCGTCTCGGGCAGATGGAAACCAAATAGATGCAACATTCCCACGATTAAGTGGAACAGCCCAGAAACGCGCAAGTAAAGGGCAAACGTTGAGACAACATATTGAATGAAATCACCAGCATTAGTCACTTCCGCTGGCGATATCGTCAGAAAATTGTAAACGAAACGGTAAAGGATAAGTTGGACAACGCCGCGGAACATCCAGTCAACTCCTTGCTGATAGATGTGATAGTGATCAGCGTCGTAGTATGTCCGGCGGAATGTCTTGTAATCCACGACTGGAAAGAGAGGAAAGACTACATTCGGAAGAAGAAAGAAATAGGACAACGTTGTGGGAACGTGGAGTGGACTCGCCTCATGCCGAAGATCATACAAGTAGACGATGAGACGAAACATAAACATCGATCCCAGCACCGGCCATATGGCGCTTAAGTAAGGGGTATGGATCGGATCCACCCGGAGAAAAGCCAATAAGGCACCGGCCAGTAGCACCAGGGTCACACGTGCGGCAAACGAGAATGGCAAATGGCACATGCCGATCAAGCCTATGCCAATGCCGATCAACCACGCCGCAGACGACCAACCAAAGACCATTTGGATTCCCAACAGTGAGAGTACGAGAAGAAGGGCAAGCGAAATGCGAGCGGAAGGAAGTTATGAACTAAGAAGCCGAGAAATGTGACGACCGCGATTCCTTCGTAGAATGCTTGGTTGCCAATATGGTATTCGTAGATGACATACGTTAGGAGACCTAGTTGAATCGAAACTAGCAAGAATTTGCCTAGATCTTGCCTGGCGGCGGATGCCTCTTTGAGCCAACCTATCGTAGACCTCTCACCGACTGTCAAGTCAAGGACCAGACCACTTCCAAGCACCGCGAGCCCTGTCCATATAAACGTAGTCTCTTCACCGAGATTCCTCCCCAACAAGAGATCGCCCGCGGCTGCAATAGAAGCGGCGATACCGGCCAAAATTAAGTAAATTGGCAGTTGCTCGCGTACTACTGCCTTTTGTTTGGTCTGGGTATAGATTGTGTTCACGATTCACCAGCCTTCGCGCTTCTTTGTTAGAGACCGAGCCAGCGAGCGATGATGTTTCTTTGCATCTCAGAAGTCCCCGAATAGATGGTGCTAGCTACGGAGTCACGAAGGGCGCGTTCGACCTCGTAGTCTGCCATGTATCCATACCCGCCGAAGATTTGCACCGTGGCCAAAGCATTCTTAACGAGAGTTTCGCTTACAAACAGTTTCGCGATCGATGCATCCAGCGACACACTGCGAGTCTGATTCAGGCGCCACGCAGCACGATAGGTGAGAAGGCGGGCCGCTTCCAGATGCATTTTCATATCTGCAATGCGGTGGGAGATAGCTTGGAACTTGCCAATCGCCTGGCCAAACTGGGTACGCGTGCGTGCATACTGGATTGCTTTTTCCAGCAGACGCTCCATCGTCCCGACATGACTGGCGAAGAGACAGACTCTTTCCCAGTCCATAGCGTGGGTAAACACGGTTGCGCCAGCACCTATACCGCCAAGGATCGCGTCCTGATCGACATACACTTCTTCGAACACCAACTCACTAATTAGACAGGTGCGGAGGCCCATCTTGTCGAATTTCTGGTCTGCCCGAAAACCTGACTGTCCCTTTCCCACTAGGAATGCCGTCACTCCCCCGTGGTAGCCCTTTTTGGCATCAGTGATCGCGAACACAAGTGCTACGTCAGCGACAGGTCCGTTCGAACTGAAGGTCTTCCTTCCGCTAATACAAAAACCGTTGCCATCTGGCTTAGCCTTGGTGGACATGGAAAAAGCATCGGATCCAGAGCCAGGTTCGCTCATCGCATTGACCGCGACCAGAGTTCCATTGCAGAGACCCGGTAGGTATCGCCGCTTCTGTTCTTCGTTTCCGAATTTGTAGATGGGAATCACACAGGAAAGCAAGTGGGCACAGATGGAAAAGACCAGCCCGCCATCGTGGCAACCGTACCCGAGTGCTTCCAGCGCAAGCGCTGTCGACAAGGGATCGAGACCACCACCACCGTATTCCTCAGGTACAGCCAGGCCTTGAAGCCTCATTTCTCCACACTTGATCCAAAGGTCGTGGGCAAAATGCTGTTGCCGGTCCCTCTCCAAAACTCCCTTGTTTAACTCCTGTTGAGCAAAACGGATGATTTCCTTGCGCAGGATGGTCTGCTCCTCGGACAAGGAGAAATCCATCAGGCAATCTCCTTCAATGTTTGGTAGTCAATCTTGTCGGTGGATGTCTTCGGCAGAGCATCTCGGATAGCGAAGAAATCAGGGACCATATAGCTGGGCAAGTTCTGGGAACAGAAGTGCTTTAGCTCAATAATCGATGGATGCTTTACTCCTCGACAGCTCAGAAACGCCTTGATACAAATTCCATTGTCCTCATGCGCGAGAGCAATTGCGGCGGCTTCCTTGACCTCGGGGTGACGATAGAGGGCCGTTTCGACCTCTCCTAGTTCGATGCGGTAGCCCCTCTTCTTTACCATCCGATCACGGCGACCGATAATGATGTAATTCCCGTCATTCTCCTGGACAACAATGTCACCTGTCCTGTACCACTGCCGTCCTGAGTCATCTCCAAGAAACGCACGAGCAGTTCGCTCAGGTAAGTTCCAATACCCGAGCATTACTCCAGCACCGGCGACACAAAGCTCCCCTTCCTCTCCCAACGGTACCTCTTTGCCGTCCTCATTCACTACTTTTGTCTCAACGTGTGAGCATGACTTCCCAATCGGAAATGGCTTGCTCTGCTCGGCTGGGATCTGGGCCGGAAGTTCAAAATAGGTGCACACATTGGTCTCGGTCGGCCCGTACAAATTGAAATATCGGCGGCCTGGCAGGAGGGCCTTCAACGCACGAAGATGCTTGAGCGGGAACACTTCGCCTGCAAAATGGATGATTCTGAGGGACTCATACCTATACTGCTCAAGCCTGCCGTATTGGGCAAGCAAACTGAGAATCGATGGCGTCGAATACCAGATCGATATCCTCTCCCGGGAAATTAGGGACGCAAGCTGAACGGGATCCTTCCCCAGTTCTTCTCCGATCAGGACCAGAGTCGACCCATGTTTAATCGGGACGTAAATGTCCAAGATAGAAAGGTCGAAGTGAAACGGAGCGTGAGACGAGAAGCGATCGTTCTGGCTCGGTTCGAACGCCTTCGAACACCAGTTGACAAAGCTCGCTGCATTCCTGTGGGATAGCATCACTCCCTTCGGTCTTCCCGTTGAACCGGAGGTATAGAGGATGTAAGCCAAATCGTCTGGCGAAGAAGCTACCGATGGGGCGGTAGGCGCGGGATCTTTCTTTTCCACCCGTGCCAAAGCTTCTCTTAAGGAGTGACCTCCGCCTACACCGTCCAGCATGAGCGGATTTTGAATCCTGCCACCCATGTGATTAATCTCGGCATGGAGCTTTGCTCCGAAACAGCTGTCCATTATGACTGCTTGCACTGAGCAGTCGTTTAAGATGTACGCATTGCGTGCGGGAGGGGCAAATGGGTCTACGGGCACATAGGCCGCACCGGCCTTCAGAACCCCAAAGATAGCCGCAACCGAGTCGATGGATTTCTTTAGATAAATTCCCACCCGATCTCCGCGGCGGACTCCGAAGTGGATGAGTCGGTCCCGAACCCGGTCTGAAAGGACTCCGAGCGCATCATAGTTAATCGTCCCTTTTCCGGGATCTACAATAGCCTCATGTTCCGGGCGGTATTGTACCGCCTCCCCCAGAAAATAATGGAGACTCTGCTGATTCGGCATTCTCTCCCCCCGTCGGAACGCTCGGATAGTTATAGTTTTGACTGGACCATATTGACGATCGAAGCAATGTCGTTGAGATGCTCTACATCGGCCTCGTGAGCCAGGACTTGAATCTGAAACTGTTCCTCGAGAAAAGAAACCAGTTTTATTGTGGCCAGCGAATCGAGAATGCCTCCAGTGATCAGGGGGGTTGAGTCTGTTAGCTCTTGCGGACTCTCCCCAGGAAGGAACTCCCTCAGGATGAACTCTTTCACGTCTTCTTTTATTTGTGCCATTTTAGGCGGTGGCTCCTAGTCAGAACTCGCGCCGAATTCGAGAAATATTGGGCAGCGATCAAGATCCAGTCGGGCTGAAATCGGATCCCAATTCTATTCAGCGATGCTCACGGTTCTTGTGCTATCGATTAGCATCGGGGAATTTGAGCCTGAATTTCCTTTTAACATCGGACAACGGCGCGAAATTATACACCCGAATTGCCCCCTGTCCGTTGTTTAAACGAGAGGCATCAGCGCTGCCCCCGATCCTAATTTTCGGCCGGCGCTCTGCTGGAAACGGGCGGTCTCCGATGGTGGTTTCGTGGCGTGACGAAAACCAGTCACGATCTAATTCCCTCCCGCAAGCGAGAAGGGTACTCTCTACAGCATGAGCAGCGCTTCTACAATGAGTTCTACTGTCGGGCAGGGACTCGCCATGCACGCTGGCCCGTCAGAGTCTGACTTGGCCGGTTGGCTATCCCTAATGCAGCACTATCGACTCCCGACGCGTCTGCTCGATTGGTCCTTCTCGCCGCTCGTCGCGGCGTATTTTGCTGTAGAACAATCAGGCGAAGCTGAAGCTGTCGGTAACGTCTGCGTCTGGGCCCTGGCTCCTGCAGCCTTGAACGAATCACAGGGCTTCGAACCGCTGCTATATCCTCTGTCAGCAAAGTCGTTGCGCCCTCTCTTAAGACCTGCCAAGAAGGGCTATGACACGACCGACCAAATTGTTGCCGCAATGGCGATCGAAGCAGATCCTCGCATGCAATGCAGCAAGGGGCTTTTACGGTTCATTCGTCTTTTACTCCACTGAACATGGTCGCAGATTCCGACAAATGGTTGCGGCGGTTCACCGTGCCCGCCAACTATGTATCCACTCTTCGCCGCGAACTTCGACTGCTGGGCTACCGTGCCGATTACCTCTTCCCAGATCTCGAGTCGCTTGCAAAAGAACTGAAACTGCTGATCCGTCCGGGCAGTCCTTAATGGCACTACCCAACCGTGGGGAGAGCTGGCGCATGGCTGCAACCGACTTACACGGACCGAATCAGGATGGGGCCTGACAAAGGGGAGCCCAAAAGAAAGCTGACATTTTCAGCACTGTCCTGCTGTTTATGTTGCTGGCAATTCGTTTGCGACTGAGATTCCAAATCGATCATTGACCGCTTCCGTAGGCTTCTGCTTGCATCCGATATAGCGTTCCGTCGTTTGCACCAAAGCATGGCCAAGCAGAAACTGGATCTGTTCGAGTTCGCCTCCACATCCATGGCAGAGGCGGGCGCAACTGCGACGAAGATCGTGGGGTGCCAGATTGGCTATGCCGGCCCGCTTGGCACACCGTTTGACCTCATACCGGACCACGTTGGCTGTCACGCCAGCATCTTGTCGCGCACCATTCTTCAAAACCCGTCTGAACACTTTCCCCTCGCTCACAGCCGAACGGCGGAGCCAAACATCCACAAGCTCCTTGCCAGGCCGGCACAGGCACCGTTAGTCGCCGTCCACCCTTGCCAACCAAATCGACGATGACCCAGTGGCTCTCCCTAAATTGCAGTTGATCCAGTCGCAAATCCGAAGGCATCGTTTCTTTGCCATGACCTACCTTAAGCATCGGGCGTTTGGAAAGTCGGCTTGAGTTTCACAAGGGAGGCATTGGTACGAGAATGAGGCAAAGGCCATTCGAGAAGTAGGCTTGCTGGCGATGTCCCTTTTCAGTAACTGGCTTTCTTGAGTAGAAGTCCCGATTGCAGCGCCCCTTTAAGAAGGCCACTTAGTAAGCCTGAGACGCCCACAACTTAAGGATATTACCACAAGCAAAAAGCAATCCTCTCGTGACTTCAAATCAACGGCCTCCGTACTGTTGTTGTGCGGATGAGAAGGAGTGCAGTATTCAATCCTGCAGCGCAGCTCGAGTCATGAGAGCCGTTGAAAGACGAAGGGATTTTGAAGGAAGTGAAGCACAAACATATGAATGAAATAGTAAGCAGTGGTGAGAGCGCAATAAAGTCAGAACAGCTCGCCGGGCGACTTCGCAGCCGAATCATTGATTTGGCACGGAAAGCCGGCCGGAAGGGGCTCACGATCAATGAGGCAGAACGGCAAATTGAGGACCACAAGGGGCACAGCGTTTCTCCGAGATTTGCGGAGCTCGTCAAGCAAGGATCTTTAGTTCGCGTACTTATTGACCGTGGCAAGCCCACAAGGCGATTTCTCGCCGGAGTGCCCCGTTATGTCAAACGGCATGACGAGATGACCCAGCGCGACGTCACTGTTCACTGGGTTCCTGAATTTGCTCCGGCGCCGAGCGGCAAGTGCGACCCTGATCAGAGTGCCACGGGGTCATGGGAAATTGAGGGCGTACGCGTATGACGCCGAACGTAACCAAACTGCTCTTCCGCGGAATCCACGAAGTCTGCCGCAAGAGAATCGGTGGCGGCGTGTCTCACGTTGGCTACTTCGACAATGCCGAGGACGCGCTCAAAGTTGTAGAGCGGGATACCCGGTATGAAGCGGTCTGGCTGAGTCTCAATCCGCTACCTGGTTCGCCGGACGGATTCACGATCAATGTTCTACAGACCTCGCCAAATCGCAGTACCAAAGAGTGGTACACGCGGCGAACGTCCCTTTTGATCGATTGTGATTCTGTCCGTACAAACGGTCAGAAAAAATCCAACAGCACGGAGACGGAGAAGAAAGCCTCACTGGACCAGGCGGAAGCTATCCGGAACTTCCTCTCAGAGCAATTGCAATGGCCGAAGCCAGTTCTGGTGGATTCGGGTAATGGAACGCAATTGCGCTATGAGATCGACTTACCCGCTGATCAGACTACCGAAGACCTTATGCGCAATCTGCTCTCCGGTTTGGCGGCGAAGTTCGATAACGAGCATTCCCACGTCGATGTGGGAACCTTTGAGGCTAACCGCCTTGCCAAGCTGCCGGGAACTTGGGCACGGAAGGCACCCGAGTCTGACGGACGACCATGGCGTCAGTCCTCGATTCTAGAAGCGCCGGAAAGAGAGGTGGAGCTGCCCGCGCACGCCGGTCAGGCGCGGGAAGTAATCCGGGAAGTGGCCTTGGAGGTCGATCCCGACGATTCCGCAAAGCCCGATTTGCCCGGCCTTCCGGCCGATGCGACCCACTCTCTCATCGCAAGCCACTTCCGAGACGCGTGCCCGGAGGTTCACAACCACGCACGAATCTACGACTTGGGTCGAATGCGGGCCACCTTTGTGGGATCTCGTTGGGATCTGGCCGATCAATCAAACGTTCTGCTGATGGCGGCCCTCCAACCCCTCTGTGATCGTTTGCGTTGGGAGTTGCCCGAGCCGTCTCCGCTGGCTAAGCGGGACTATCGCCGTGTACTCGACTCTCACCAGTTTCGATTCGCCACGCTACAACAGGTCGTTCCAATGCTGGACAAGGTCAGGTTTGACATGCTGGACTCCGACCCTTACCTGATCGGTTTGCCTGGCGGATTAGTTGGGGATCTGCGCACTGGTAAGACGCGGCAGATGGAACGGAAGGACTACCTGACTCGCCGCCTGCGTATCTCCGCGAAGGAGCAGCCAACGCCAATCTATGACTACTTCATGCGTTCCATTTCGAGTGCAAATGACCAGATCGCCGACGAGGACTGGATGCATTGGATGGAGCGGTTGCTTGGCTATTGCCTGCTCGGTTACACCCCAAGACCACGCAGCGAATGGCGCGCCGCGGGGAAGTTCCCGCGTACAGAATAGGGAAATTTTGGCGCTATCGTGCTAGTGAACTCGACCAGTGGCTTCGGCTAAAATCGTCTGGCCGAATCGCTCGCGTGGTTTCAATGAAGGAGAAACCATGAGATTCACGCGAGTACGTTATCAGCAAGGTAGTTTAATTTGTGAGGAGCGCAAGGTCGGCCCGGATGTTTGGGTTTCCCGCTGGCGAGAACAGACGCCAGAGGGGCGGGTCAAACGCAAGGTCGTCGTAGGCACGGTGGAACAATACCGTTCCAAAACGACAGCACATCGGGCGGCCGAAGCTCTTCGCGTCAATATCAACAAAGAAAATTGGATGCCGCTTACAGTGGAACAGCTAGTCGCTCACTACACGGAGAAGGAACTGCCTAGGAAGGCTCACACGACCCAAGCGGTATACGGAAGTTATATTCGCAACTGGGTCGTCCCCCACTGGGGCACACGTTCTCTGTCGGGTGTAAAGGCTGTCGCGGTCGAAGAATGGCTTAAGGATCTTCCCCTGGCAAACGGCTCCAAAGCAAAAGTTAGAAACGTAATGCATGCGCTGTTTAATCATGCGATGAGGCACGAGTGGGCTGAGAAGAACCCCATCACCCTCGTGCGACAGAGCGCGAAGAGATTGCGCACACCAGACGTTCTCGATGTGGACGAAATCCGGGCATTACTGGCGCAACTCGAAGACCCTCTTAGGACGATGGTTTTTGTAGCGGCGACAACTGGGTTGCGAGTGAGCGAACTCCTGGGCTTGAAATGGCAGGACATTTGTTTCGATGTTCTGGAAATCCATCTCAGCCGGGCGATCGTCGATGGCGTTTTAGGAGACATGAAGACTGAAGCTTCCC
>Ga0210406_10004381_pt1 | contig 15131 bp, 18 predicted proteins | sample IncBWC30MmetaG_FD_155454 | JGI IMG/M metagenome (GOLD analysis project Ga0210406, IMG submission 155454) | Forest soil microbial communities from Barre Woods Harvard Forest LTER site, Petersham, Massachusetts, United States - Inc-BW-C-30-M | ecosystem: Environmental > Terrestrial > Soil >... | reverse complement strand
CGGATCACGACTGTCGGAGGGCTACAAGCGTCGGCTGGCAAGCTACCGGTATGGCCCCGGCGTATTCAAAGTCGATTACGCGCTGAACGCGCCCATCCCGTGGAAAGCATCCGAGTGCTTGCGCGCTGCGACGGTCCACCTAGGCGGAAGCTTTGAGGAGATTGCTGCGTCGGAACAGGCGGTGCGAGGCGGACAGCACGCGGATCGTCCGTTCGTTCTGTTGGTTCAGCCGAGTTTGTTTGATTCGTCGCGTGCTCCCGAAGGCAAACACACGGCGTGGGCCTATTGCCATGTTCCGAACGGATCACAAGTAGACGTGCTAGGCAGACTGGAAGATCAAATCGAGCGGTTTGCTCCCGGATTTCGCGAGTGCGTTTCGGCGCGGCGCGTATTTTCTCCCACGAATCTTGAAAGGATGGACGCCAACCTCGTGGGAGGCGACATTGGCGGCGGTGTCATGGACATTCGCCAATTCTTGTTTCGGCCAACTTGGCGACATTACGCCACCTCAGCACCAGACATTTACATCTGCTCCTCATCAACTCCGCCAGGGGGAGGCGTGCACGGCATGTGCGGCTACCACGCGGCCAAGATGGCGCTGTTGAGGCTGGGCTTAAAGTAGGAGTTATTCTCATGAAAACCCTTCTTGAATGTCTCATAGTCTCAAAAAAGTGCGCTTTTTTGGCCTGGTTCAAGACGCCGGCATCGTCATTGGGCGATTCCATGAGCCCGCATCAATTCCTGCCGCAATTCTTGCAAATATTGTGCGGGATGTTCGTGGTCTGAATTTTGTCGCGCCGGGTGGCGTTGTGTTGGGCATGGCTGGCAGTCTGTGAAGGAGTGTGGTCACGGTATTCGGCCATCAGTTGTCAAAATGAGTGCCATTTCCGGGTGTGCCTCGCCAAAACTCTGTCCGTGCCGGAAATCAACAGCTTGCGCAATTTCCTCAATCGCAAGATTTGCTATGACTATGGTCCATGTTCAACTTTTCGCGGCTATGTTTAGGACTGTTGGCCCGTTGCTTTCGTTCACGCCGCAAACTACTGCTGGAGAACTTGGCGCTTCGTCAGCAAGTCGCGGTACTGAAGCGCAGGCAAGACAGGCCAACACTCTTGCCTTTTGACAGGCTCTTCTGGATGCTCGCGTGCCGGTTCTGGTCGGAATGGAAGAAGTCCCTCCTCGTGGTGACTCCTGAAACTGTGGTTCGCTGGCATCGTGCTGGGTTTCGACTGTATTGGAGTTGGATCTCAAAGGCGAGAAAACGGGTCGGTAGAAAAAAACTGTCGACGGACGTTCGAGAGCTGATCTTCCGTATGGTGGCGGAGAACCCAACCTGGGGCGCGCCTCGCATTCACGGCGAGCTTCTCCTGCTGGGCGTTGACGTCTCCGAGAGAACCATCTCCCGCTGGATGAAGCGGGCGCCGAGAGATCCCCAGCCAGCCCAGCGCTGGCGCGCCTTTCTTGCGAATCACCGGGAAGGGATTGCGGCCATGGACTTCTTTACCGTGCCCACGATCACCTTTGGCGTCCTCTACTGCTTCTTTGTCATCAGCCATGATCGCCGGCGTATCCTGCATTTCAACCTCACGAAGCATCCGACCAGCGCTTGGATCATTCAGCAGTTGCGGGAGGCGTTTCCGTTTGGGGCGGCTCCCAGATTTCTCATCCATGACCGGGATGCAAAATACGGGACGGAGGTCCCGGCCGCCATTCGATCCCTGAAAATAAACGCCGTGCGGACCTCGTTCGAAAGTCCCTGGCAGAATGGTGTCGCCGAGCGTTGGGTGGGGAGCTGCCGCCGCGAGCTGCTCGACCATGTGATTGCTCTCAACGAGCGGCACCTGAAGCGGCTGCTTACCGAGTACGTCGCCTACCATCACGAGGACCGCACGCACCTTGGACTGGGCAAGGGAACGCCGGGGTGCCGAACTCGCTGCGCAACCTCTGGTCGGGTGCTTTCCTATGATCGACTGGGCGGGTTGCACCACCGTTACGATCGGGCGGCCTAGTCCGAAGACGTTTCCGTCCATCCTTAATATATTAAGTATGTGCCCTGTCGACGTGTGGGCACGCATGGGCGCCCCGCGGCTGGGTTAAGGGTACGCGCGCTCTATCCACAGGAAAAATGCAGGCTCAAAGTTCACGCTTGGGCCAGAAAGAATCAAGCCATTCTCGGCGGATGACATTTCGGCGAGCCACAGCCTGATTACAACCGTCTCGGGGCTTGACATGCTATCGAACCGGCGAGAAAATGCCCCGTTCACGGGATTAGCGACCTTCAGTCCGTCGAGCGCCGCCGGCAATTTTTCTTCCTGTCTGGGATTTAGATCGGTTAGTTGTTGGGTGGCCGTAATGCTAGGCGATATAGGCATTGCCGAGGTTTCCGTGTTTCTGATTTTGGCGTGGGTTTCTGCGGCCGCCTCGATCGCAACGGTCGTCCTTTACAGATTGCACTTCAGAAAAGCGTTCGCGATCGCTGCTTATTCGGGCCTCATTTCACTCGCGCTCGTGGTGTGGGCGTACTTCTCGATTTGGGGGTACGTGTGGGCCCAGTGAGAGTGGGGTAGATCCCCTCCCCAAGCGACTGATGGCTCGACGATGCATGCTTCAGGACCTCTACAACTCAGACTATGCCGTTGTCGGGGGCTGTACTGAGCAATAGAGACCGCCCGTCCGCAGTTCCGCAGGGTAGCATCGGCTTATTATGACCAGCCCCAATATCGAATCTCCTCCTCCTTCCATCTTGGAAATCTGCGCAAATGTCAAACGTATGGGTTACGCTGCTTCATCGCGAGTTCGGCTTTATGGTGAAGATTTTGAAGTTCTTTCAGACCCATTCCCCGAGGCTGGCGGAATAGCCGTTCGCGTCAAAACGACGAAAGACGCAAAGGTTCGCGTGCTGGGTCTTCCCGCGACGGTCCTTCAGAGGATAAGAGCCAAAGTCAGGAACGCCGCTTAGCTACTGATCGAACTTTCTTATCGCATTCACTCAGACAGTTGGCAGACCTGTGCACTTTGGACCAGCCGGAGAACTCTCTCCGAGGCTATGCTGTATCGATTGAGGAGATGAACAGTTGCGATGGGCGCTGCTCAGGTCTCTTTGGAAAGAACGAAATCAAACATGACCCCCTATCACCAATAATCCGAGACCCAAACTGCAGAAAGCTCCGCAACCGCCCCTGTCATACCCCGGTGCGACCCTGACGAGGACCGCGCCAAGAGGCCAACGCTCGCCGAGCCCGCCGCCACCGACCAGGAACTGACTCCCGGAGATCGGGTCGAGGGTTTGGGCAACTTCGGAAAGCCGAGTGGAGAATTCGGCACAGTTGAGCGAGCGAACGAAGAGGACGCGATCGTCAACTGGGATGACGACGGTCGCACGAGACTCCGCAAACCGGCGCTTAAGAAGATTTAGACGCTGATCACTGTCATCTGTATCCGTAAATTTCGGCTATTTGGAGAGACGAGATGTCCAACTCAGACCTCATCCGCAAGTACTTCTCCGCCTACGAAAACAAGGATCGCTAAACCGTCGAATCTCTATTGAGCGACGACTTCGCATTTACCAGTCCGTACGACCATCGCATTAACCGCTAAACCTACTTCAAGCTGTTGGCCCTATAGCGAGCAGTCCCCTACCTATGAGATTGAGAAGATGCTTGGAAGAGACAACGAAGCCTTCATCCTCTACGACTGCAAAACCAAGACTGGCGGCCGATCCCTGGAACACGGAATTCTTCACTATCGAAGGAAACAAGATAAGAGAAGTCGAGGTCTACTTCGGTTCTGCCCCAAAGGAAACCGGCGTAAACAACGATTACGGATTTTGGTTCAGGCTCCTCCCACACATTTCCGCTAGATGCCACAGCACTGGTTTACAAGACGATCAATTCTGATCAGCTTTACGAAACCCGAAGTTTGATACTGGAGATCCCCGAGGTTCTGACAGTTGAGGGGCCTTTGGTGAATAAGCTTGGTCTTGTGTGCATTTGATACTAGGGAGCGTCTCGATGAATCTAAATTTGTTAGATCCGAAGTTTATTTTGCTCGCCGCCGCCTTGGTGATTCTGATCATCGCAGTGGTTGCTTGGCTGTACGTGCGAAAACGCAGGAGTACGACTGCAGACCTACGGCAAAAGTTTGGCCCCGAATACGAGAGGGCGGTGCAGAAGCATGGGTCAGAACGAAAAGCAGAAGCGAAACTAGCGGATCGCCAGGAGCGGGTTGAAAAGCTCAACATTCGTGATCTTGACCCGATGGAACGAGAACGTTTTTCGAAACAGTGGGAATCCCTACAGTCGAGGTTTGTCGATTCCCCGAAGGGAGCGGTCGCCGAGGCCGATGACCTGGTGTCCTCTCTTATGAAATCTCGTGGCTATCCCGTATCCGATTTCGATCAACGTGCCGCCGACATTTCCGTCGACCATCCCCGAGTAGTGGAGAACTACCGGTCTGCGCATGAGATTGCCCTCCGGGTTGGGAGAAATGGAGCAACTACGGAAGATTTGAGAACGGCGATGGTTCATTACCGCTCTCTGTTTGAGGAACTGGTGCAGGTACCAACGACTGTTGAAAGGAAGGAGGTGGCGTAATGGCTGAACTAAAAAGAATAGAGGAAGAACTTCCGGCGGCCGGGTTGGCAAGTTACGGGACTCCGCCTACGCAGCCCGAGGGACCAAAGCTGGTGAAGGGCCAAGAGCCGGAAACTCTGAACAGAGCGGCTGCAGTCTCAGAGCCCATGCCCTTGTTTTCTGAATCGGAGATGGGAGATTTCCGATCGCAATGGAGCAAGCTGCAGACCGGTTTCGTGGACGAACCGCGCCGGACGGTCGAGGGCGCAGACAAGCTGGTAGCTGCGGTGATGCAGCGACTCGCGGAAGGTTTTGCCAACGAGCGGTCTGGCTTGGAAAAGCAGTGGGACAGCGGTGACAATGTGTCCACTGAAGATCTGCGGGTTGCCTTACAGCGTTATCGTTCCTTTTTTGACAGACTGCTGAAACTATAAAGGACGAGCACGTCGGATACGGCAAGGGCCCACGAACCGACCATTTCGGCGCACGAACCCGCTTCGCTTCTCCTGCCTCCAATCAACGGTGCATTTTGCGTACCGAAGACATATGTCTGATCAGGTTACGAATAAGCCGGTTGCCGAAGAAATTCAGTTAGGCGCGGTGGAAATGGTCCTGCCGCCTCCGACTTCAGCATCCGATAATCTGCTTAGCAGAATCGCCATTCTGCTGTTCGTACTGGTCGCGGGCTTGCTTACGTTGTTTGGCTACTACGCAAGCTCGATTTGCATTACGGTTGTCCTGGCGGGATTTCTCGCGATCCTGTTCGACCCAGTGGTAGTCACACTGGAGAAATTGCGTTTGCCGCGCAGTCTTGCCGCGGCCGCCATTGTCCTCGCCGGCGTGGGCCTGATCGGGCTGCTCGGTTACCTGTTTTATGGAAGAGCGATGAGCTTTGCGGAAGAACTTCCAGTGTACGCCTCGAAGGTTCAGCAAACCATTGAGCCAATTAGCCGGAAGATCCAAGATTTCCAGCAAAGTGCCGGAAGCCTGACGAACGAGGCTCATCCCACCAAGAAGGTGCCCGAGGTTCGGTTGCAGGAATCGCCAACCTGGCCTGACTATCTGGTGCGAGGTGTGGGATCTGTGTGGGGAGTGCTGATTATTGCCGGCGTGGTTCCATTTCTAACGTTTTTTATGCTCTGCACCAAGGACCAAATGGCCATCCGAATGGATGGCCTCTTCGGTTCGAGGAAAGACGCGGTTCGATTCATCACGAACCTGAACCAGATGATTCGCGGCTTTGTCGCCGGCAACCTTATCGTTGGCTCTCTGATGGCCGTGGCGACAACCCTCGTGTTGTGGAGTATTGGCATAAAAGGCGCCATACCTCTCGGAATCGCCAGCGGGCTTTTGAATCTGCTGCCCTTCCTCGGCCTCATCTTTTCACTTGCGCTTCCTCTTGCAGCGGCCCTCCTTCAGTTCAACACACCCGGACCATATATTGTCATTATTCTGACGATTCTCTTGCTCCATGTTGTGTGCGCGAATTTTCTAATTCCGAAATTTATTGCCAATCGCGTGAGTATCGGACCGGTGGCGGCGACGGTTGGGGTTCTCTTCTGGGGCTGGTTGTGGGGTGTGATGGGCTTGCTGCTCGCTGTACCGCTCACAGCATTGATTAAGCTGGTTGCGGATTTGCATCCGTCCTTATGTCACTTGTCCAACATGCTGGCTCTGACGCCGCGTCCGACTCCACGTTGGGTGCACTACGGCGAAACCGCTTTGGGACGGGCGATTCCTTACTTGCGCCCCCGTCCGGAGAAAGTTCCTGTTGGGCGCTAAGCTCTGTTCGCAGACTCTCCATCAACCCAGGCTCGATTAGAAGACTTCGATGTCCGAAGTTACCGTGCCTGTCAAAAGCGCAAGGGAGAGTGCGCGATTTTGACCAGCTTTTTCGATGCATTTCGTTCGATCATCGGAATTGCGAGGACGCAGCCGCTGGGACACGAACCTCGGGTCGTTGACGTCCGTGTGATTGGAGGAATGACGAGATGCGTATCCAGTTCAAATCGGACCGTGCACTCGCGCCGTCATTTGCTGTGAGACCAGTGCACCGCTCTGCAAGCGTCCTGGTGACGATCATTCTCTTCGGATTGAACGCCCTTCCCCAGTCGGATTCACAGAGACTCGGGATGTCTGCTAACGAACTCGTACGGCGTGTGGTCGCCAACGAACTGAAATCCCAAGCTGATGATCATGGCCACTGGATGTACCGTCTTGAAAAGGAGGAATCGGGGAGAAAACAGGTCCAGGAAATCCTGGAGACAAACAATGGTTCTCTCACGCGACTCCTCTCCATTGATAGTCGGCCTCTTGACGCCGAACAGCAGCAGAGAGAGAGCCAGCGTATGCAGAGGCTTGTAAGCCATCCAGAGGAGCAGCGGAAATTACAGCAAGCGAGCAACAAGAAGGCAGAACAAGGGGCGCGCTTGTTCAGAGTTTTGCCTGATGAATTTGTGTTCGGCTACGTGGGGCGCCAGGAAAACCTCGTGACACTGACCTTCAGACCAAACCCCAATTTTCAGCCGTCTTCCCTTGAAGCGCGGGTTTTCCACTGCATGGAAGGCGAAATGACGGTCGATACCAAACAAGAGAGACTGGCAGAGATTAATGGCCATCTCATGGAGGATGTTAAATTCGGAGGCGGACTGTTAGGACACCTGGACAAGGGGGGCCAGTTCCACGTTAGGCAGGCAGAAATTGCACCCGGTCACTGGGAAATGACTATCCTGAGTGTAGACATGAAAGGGAAAGCTCTGCTCTTCAAGACAATCGGAGCGCACGAGACCGAGAACCACAGCGACTTCCAGAGAGTACCCGATGATTTAACACTTGCGGAGGCGGAAGGCATACTCAGCAGACAGGTAGTTGTCGCGGACAATCGCTAAACGGCCCACGTTCTGGCGCGCAACCCGGGGCAGTGCGCCGACCTCTCAAACCCACCAGCGAGCCAGCAACCCGGCGCCGGCACGCAATGCTTCGTGAGCCAGCTTGACGCCGCCAGCATCGGCCCAGAGTTCACCGCGACAGGGGTGTACCCAGCCTCGTGCGCGAACTTCGATCAGCTCGGCTTTCGTGTTCCCTTCATCGCCGTCTCCCCGTTCTCGAGGCCACATCATCGGGTGGCCGACCACACGTCGCTGCTTGCACTCATCGAGAAGCGTTTTTTGAGTCTGGACGAGGATGATGAGGAGCGACCGCACCTTACGGCCCGCGACCTCCACGCCGCCACGCTCGAGGACATGTTCGACTTTACTGAAGCCCCCGTCCCGGAATGCGAGAGTTCCGGCGGCACCGCCGCCACTGCCGAGTGACCCGGGATGCCTCTTCACTCCAGAGAGGCGAGTGCGGTACCACAAGGAAGGGAGACCAAGGTCTTCAAAGACGGGACTAGAATTCAATTCTTCCCAAATTGCTCCCAGGAGGTCACGCTCATGGAAACGACAAACGCGCCGGAGACCGCCCGCGGTGAGACGACCCTCATCGGCACGTCGATTGTGATCAAAGGGGAACTCTCGTGCGGCGAGGACCTTTATATAGATGGCCAGGTGGAAGGCACCATCGACCCGAAAGGAAACCGGCTGACCATCGGGCCGCACGGGCGCGTTAAAGCCAATGTCAACGCCTCCGCTTGGTCGTGCAGGGTAAGCTGGAGGGTAGTATTCAAGCGAGCGACCGGGTCGATTTAAAACAGTCAGCTGTTGTCACAGGCGACATCGCGACCCAGCGCATCTCCATTGACGATGGTGCCTATTTCAAGGGAAGAGTCAACATCCAGAAGGAGTCGCCCAAGGAGGAAGTGGTGCGAGCGGCCGCCTCCTAAAATGAGCTTGCGCTGCCGTTGGTTGTGGGCACAATACGGCTCGTCGGTTCCAATGCCAACGGTGTCTTCTCTCAGGCGGCGAGTTCAATCCAGTAGTGGTTCGCAGGCCTCAGCTTGGCTGCGTTCTTCCACAGCGCCTCAACCTTCGCCTAAAACGTGCTCCTATACGAGGAGCCGCCATTCAAGAAACGCGGGTCGCGAAAACTATGGTGAGGGTCGTCTGCCGTTTATACGTGCTTTCTCCTGAATGTAGTCGGCGGAACCTATACTCTCCCGGTGCTGGTCTGCTCTGTGGCGTATCGAAAGAGCAAGTTGCGCGATTCATTGCGAAGGGCCACTTAAGTGCCCTAAATGAGGTTGTGTGTTCTAGGAGAAGAAGATAATGGCCCACAAGATCGTTAACCGATATTTTATCTTCCCGCTATAAATGACGGCGGGACGCAAGCTCATATGGATCGACGAAGGCGGTTTTCATGGTTGGGGCTGCTCCGAATGCGTTTGGGTGTTCACCTCTTCTGATACTCTCACTGGCAAATCCTTTGATGAATTGACGCGGAACTTCGAGGCGCAGCGCGACAAAGAGTTTGCCTCCCATGTTTGCACCGAGCACCCCAGGGCCAAGAGCACGAAACACTGAATAAGAAGGGCTAAAGCGAGTTAATCCTCGGCGAGCAAGCGTCGGTTACGATGCGGCGCTGTGCGCGGCTGTCCCGTGGTGAGTTCACACTTCTGGCCCGGCCCCGCGCCACAAGTCGGGCAACGGACAGCCTGTATCTGTTTGAGAGTAGGCTTCTTGGCCTTCACACCGTTTCATGATGCGGCAATCCGGCAGACGAAAACTGTCCAATCTTGCACAGTTGTTGAGAAAGATGTGGCGCAGCGGGCGGTAAGATGAGGGGTTGCAAGTTTAAAAACCTGCTCGCTCTGGATACGCCACATTGAAGAGGATTGAGGCGACGCAAATGAGTCGCGTTCGTTCCCGCTCTGGTATGCATAGAAGTTACGACGCTAGGACGTTTCGTATCTGCTCACAATTGCTCAGGTTTGGGAAGGGCGGCCAGTTTCGCTGATCGCATTGTCTCAAGTTCTCTGTCCAGCTCTCTGCGGGACTCGGGTGAAAGTCGCGCTCGCTATCACTGCGCCACATCGTTTCCTGCAGTTCTCGTAATCGCTAGTTACATCAACAATCTTAATCTGTCTTGCGCGAAGTTCTACGCCGCTGATGAGTCGCCCGCACCTTCCGAACCGAAGCGAGACATAAAAATGGAAAACTCCGCAATTGAGTTCACTGCAAGTGACGGCAACAGGGTTCGGTTGTCGTGGTGATAAACTTAAAAACAATGCTGCCGTCTCCGATAGCCGTCACGGAGGCCACGGGGCAGCACCGGCATCTTCTAGTCTTGCTTATCATCTGGTAATCATGAAACGTAGATTGCTTGTGCTCCTGCCGTTTCTAGGCTCGCTTACTCACGCCGAAAACACTCTTTTCGATCTGAAGGAACTAAAAGTCCCCGAGGGCTTCCACATCGCGGTCTTCGCCAAGGTGGACGGCCCGCGCATGCTAACCTTCACTCCCGGCGGCGTACTGCTGGCGAGCGAATCGGGCCAAGGCAAGGTGGTCGCACTGCCCGATCCTAAGCAAACCGACAAAGCGGAGAGAGTCGTCGAAGTCCTCACCGGACTGAAGGAGCCCCACGGCATCGCCTTCTTCGAAGGCAAGCTCTACGTCGCCGAGAACGATAAAGTCCGCCGCTACGACTGGGACGAGGACAACCTGCGCGCGACCAATCCAAAAACGATCGCAGATCTGCCGACCGGAGGAGGCCACTCCACGCGCAGCCTTCTGTTTCACCACGGCAAGATGTACGTTTCGGCCGGATCAAGCTGCAACGTCTGCGTCGAGAAAGACCCGCGCCGCGCCACGGTGATGGAATTCAGTCCCGACGGCACCGGCCAGAAGATTTTTGCGAAAGGCCTGCGCAATGCCGTTGGCCGCGCGGTGAATCCGAAGACCGCCACAGTGTGGGTCACCGTAAATGGCCGAGACTGGCTCGGTGACGATCTGCCGCCAGAAACCATCTACGACCTCGGCCAAGGCGGCGTCGATGCCGGCTGGCCCTACTGCTACGGCGACCGCGTGCCCGACTCCAAGTTCACCAAGCCGGGAGATAACCGCTGCCAAAACGTCATCGAGCCGAAGGTCCAGATGCAAGCCCACTCCGCTCCGCTCGGCCTGGCGTTTTATGAAGGCACAATGTTCCCGCCTGAGTATCGCAACAATATGTTCGTGGCCTTCCACGGCTCATGGAACCGCAGCGTCCCCACCGGCTACAAAGTCGTGCGCGTGAAGCTCGACGACAAAGGCCAGCCTCAGGGCGGCGTGGAAGATTTCATTACCGGATGGCTCGCGCCGGGCGAGACCAAGAAGGGATGGATACCAATTAAGATGCCAGGAACTATAGGGCGCCCGGTAGGAATTGTGTTCAGCGGTGATGGCACGATGTACTTGAGCGACGATAGGGGGGGCTTCATCTATCGGGTCACATACAGTAAGTAAGTTCCGATCGCCCGCGCGGGACACTTTTGCGCTTTCCTGTTCCACCGCCTGTGTCAACCCAGCAATGATGGGCATAGTCGGTTCAGCAACTCCAACAAATCTCGCCGTCGCCGGCTCGCCCACGGTGCTAGCTGCAACGACTTCAGGTTGCCTCCGTCCCGCTTCCCGCCACAGACCTTTCTTGCGTCGCACTCCTTCGTTCAATACTTCCGCTTGCAACTGCTGCATCAGGCCCGTGCGCTCCTGCACTCAGGTCAATGAATGGCAGCGCAATCGGGCGGCCCTTAGAGGGATGGTTGACGTAACAGTGCGCCGTGAAAGGCGCTGGACTTCAGCGGGTGAAACTCCCGCCCGGGAACTGGGAACTTCGTAAAGACGCCTGAATCAGGGGCACGTCGCTTGTTGACATGAAACCGCTACAGCGCCACAACCGGCGAGGAGATCGGAAGAGCAACAGTGCTCGATACGCATCGGCTGAACGTCGGAGACGACATTGGAGGATATCGGATCGTCCGCGTTCGACCGGAGAGCACTCGCGAGCTTGGTCACGTTGATGTCGTAAAACTCGCTGACGGCGAGTACGTTTCAGGACAAAAGTAGCTCCCGCACGTCGAAATCGCCTTTCGTCAAAAGATTCCCAGCGCGGTCCAACTATTAGGCGCTTTTCTTTTTAGGATGCGCTATGAGCCGGTCCTGTTGAGCTGGCTTCGGATGCTCAGCCTGATGGAACGACAGGCAGGATGGGCAGAAGGTTGTATTGCACGGCGCGCAGCGTTGAGCGTGACCAGAGCAAAGCACGGTTTCGCAGTCGGAGCATTTGGAAGTAGATCGACGAGCACATGTTGAGCCGAATGTGTCGTCCAGGCTGCTCACTTCAACCACGCCGCAGTAACCCATGATTGGAGTCTCGATTCTGCGAAAAGAGATTACATGCTTTGAGAGTGGAACGCAGCGCGCATTCTAGGCCCGTGAAATCAATTTAGCTCGATACAAACGAAAGCCCCATCGCAGAGGACGGGGCTAAGGTCAACTAGGACTCCAACTATTCTGGCTTCATTCCCATATCTTCAATCATCTTCTTCTGTTCTGCGGTCCAGGTGCCGGACATGTCTCCGTGCTGCAACAGCAGCTTCTTATTCGCGTACATCTCTTTCGTCGTATGGAATTCTTTCACATTGGCCTGGTGGCCCGAGAGGTCCCATTCGCCGACGCCTTTGTCGTGGTATTTGAAAACGACATTATCCAGATAGGTGATCTTGTTGCCCCAAAGATCCATCGCGGGAACAACGTGCAGAGGCTGGCCCGCGCTGTCCCGCTTCATCACGCCCTTTTCCTCGAGGATGTGGGGAATAGTGAGCGTGTAGGTATTGTCGGGGGACACATTGAAGTGAATTGAAACAAGTTTGCTGCCAACAATGTGGGGCGGGTTCCATCCGAACATGAACGCGAGCATTTCATTAAATGCTTCCCGCTGTGCCGGGGTAGAACTCTTATCGAAATACACAGTGCCTTGGACCTTGCTAGCGTCGCGATCGATCAGGTCGCCGATGACCACGGCCTTGAAGCCGCCCATGTCAACTTTTCCATAGTGGCCCTGCTTGATGTAGGTAAAGTCGGCGGCGTCGCAGCTGCCGTGGTCCGGATGGCCATTCGAGCGGCACGGACAGGCGTAAGCAGTGCACTGGCACTCGGTCATGCTGATACCGTGCACGTCAAAATCGGGGACCTCTTTGGGTACGCTCTTGGCTTCATCGGCGGCTATGGCCAAGCTGGAAAGCACGAACACAAACACCAGAAGAACGGCTGGACGTAGCATTCTCATACATCCTCCTTTTGGTTAGGGCGCAGTCACCTCACATTTCCTTTTTTGCCTACGAAAACCGGATGCATTGTACACCGGTTCTCACGCCGGCGTGTGGTTGTCGCACGGCTTCCGCGTGGTGGTTGGGAGAGAAGACTCGAGATTACGGAGAAATCATACGCAATCTCCGATGATCTTTGGGAACTGATCACTCCTCTTCTGCTAAAGGCCCGTAGTTATTTCGTGGGAGCGACGAATTTTTCTTGGCCTTCGCGATCTCCGCCCGCAGTGTTCCAGCGGACGCTGCCGCTCCGGCTTTATTTCCGACGGCACACCAATGTTTGTACCACTTCAGACACTTCTCGATCATTTGGAAGTTTGAAGCAGTGGTGAGACTTTGCGCCTCACGCACGAGCTGTGCGTTGAGCTTCAAGGCGAGGACTTCTTACGCCACGTTAGGCGGGGCACTCGGAGAACACGGTCTGATTGCAGGCCGCTGGCGATTCAGGCGGGCTTGCTTTTCCTCGAGGATGCAAACGAGGTTGTGTTTGATTTCGAGAAACTTGTCTGGGTCTTGTTCTATCTCTGCCAGAGCACAGAAGTGCTCAAATTCGTTTCGAGATTGATGCTCCATGGATTGACTCCCGCCCGTCGGAATCGTCTCTGACTTCCGCCCCAACCGGAAATTGTCTCGGTGCGGCGTATCTTGCATGGCAAGGTGAGATTTGTCAACGGCTTTGCCGACGCCGGCGATTCGCAAATTGGTATGGTCTATACTGCACCGCATGACTCAAGAAAAAACCGAGCGGGCCAACTGCCATTTCGTGATTAAGCAGAACCTCGATGGCAAACCGCAAATCATCGTCGAGCGTTACCACCAGACAATCTCTGTATTGAACAACACTGTGTTGGGGTTCGACCTGCTAGGCGGGACGACACTGGAGCAGGCTAAAAAGGCCGTGGCGTTCCTGAACGAGAATGTCTTGAACGTGTTCGTTATGCGAAAGCAAAACGGAACTATAAATCTACTTATGTGCGACCTCAATGCTTGTCACGGGGAACGGAAAGGGAGTGGATCGGACTACGCCATAGCCAACGACGCTATGGTCCAGAAAGATTCGCATCGTGCGACTCTCAGTAGATGTCAAGACAGGAGCCTCTAGGCCAACTTGGCTCTGAATGTGCTTGAAGAACGCAGCATGTTCTTCCTTCGTTAGATTGATGAAGTCCATTCCCGGTGGAGTGTCAGCAAAAGTGATTTTGACATCGGTCGTGCCATCGGACACCACGATAAAGTCTTCGCCAACTTGTTTAAGGTCGTAGAGATTCAACTGAATCATTGTGTCTCCTGTGGGTAATTGGAGAGTGGAGGTCACAATCGCTGCCACCAGCGACTTGCATCCCTTCGAATCCATCGACTTCAGTTTGTGCGCTTTTCAGTAGCGGCCCGCGCAATCTCCTTAACCACTTCAACATTCCGCCGCATCCACTCCTCATGTTTCCCCAGCGTCCGATACTGAAGGTAGCTAACGCCAACCAGGGCAAGAGTAAATCGCAACCCACCAATTCGGCGTCGTTCAGAACGTCCCGAGCGTCCTTGAGGCCATTGGCGGAAGCTCTCTTCTTGTGCTGGGTAACGCTGGCATTGCAATCACTCAAGGAATCACACAGAGCACAACAAATGGGCAAAACGCTGACGACTACGCGGCCAGCCAAATTCTTGATGGCGCGACCTTCGTCAGAGACCCCGTCGTGGTCGGATAGTCAAAAATCCTCTGAAAACTAGCGAATCGCAAGGACACCGATTCTCGCCTTGGATCGGTGCTCGAAAAGGATGTTGATGGCGGCTAGTGCAATAGTGCAATCGCCGTGGGAGCTTTCCTTCATGCACCCGCGCCTCGTACCAGAGGGCGAGTTCAACCCGATTGCTTAGTCCAATCTTGTCGTAAATTATGCCGAGGTAGTTCCTGACGACATGCGCGTCGATTCCGAGTTGTTTAGCTACGTCCCGGTTCTTTAGTCTGTCGGCTACCAGCTCTATAACGCGCTGCTGGCGGGGGCTCAGTTTTCGGTTGTCGTCTCTAAAAGACACTGTTTCCCCCGGACAGTGTTCCGTAGCACTGTTCAGGCCGCGTGTCAGGGCTCGTGGATGCTGTTCATCACGCGGGTGCCAGCCCACAACCCGGCGACGATCAAGATAAGCATGAGGATGAGAATCACACGCTGAGGGTATCGCCACGCGGACAAAGCTGTCCAACACAGAAGGGCAGCTAATTTTCAGGGCCGCTGAATATGGCACGAACAGGCCGTTGTGTCGGCATTGCGTTTCGAAATACCGTATGTCTGCGGGCGGTCTTGGAGGACTTTCAAGGGCCCCAA
>Ga0210406_10004380_pt1 | contig 15134 bp, 11 predicted proteins | sample IncBWC30MmetaG_FD_155454 | JGI IMG/M metagenome (GOLD analysis project Ga0210406, IMG submission 155454) | Forest soil microbial communities from Barre Woods Harvard Forest LTER site, Petersham, Massachusetts, United States - Inc-BW-C-30-M | ecosystem: Environmental > Terrestrial > Soil >... | reverse complement strand
ATCATGTTCTTGCGATGATTGCCCGCCGCATTCGGATCATTGCCTGGCGCGGCGTTGGAGTACTTCGTGGCTAGAACGACGCTCTCGCGATGGCCCTGCATGAACTCTCCAAGGAATTTCTCGCTCGTGCCGCCGGTGTAGAAATTCGCAGTGTCGATAAAGTTTCCACCTGCCTCGCGGTAGGTCTCATAGACTTTCTGCGCTTCAGCCTTTGGTGATCCCCATCCCCACTCGTCGCCGAAAGTCATGGTGCCCAGTGACGCTTCGGAGACCCGCAGTCCGCTCCTACCGAGTAATCTGTATTTCATAATCGTGTTCCTTTCGGGATTCAGCAGCTCAGGAATTGATTCCGCTCTTTGCCATATACAGTCGGCTGTCGAAGCGCTCATCTTCAAAAACCGTTGCAACAGTGAGATGTCGCCATTTTTCTGCTTCACTCGCGCGGGCAGCTTCCGCTTGTTGCACCCGCTTCTCTGCATCGACACCGAGGATCAGCCGCACTGGCGCGTCGTCGCTGTTTGCCAGTTGCACGATTACATCCGCGATCTTCCGCGGATCACCTTCCGCGCGCCCTTCGAGGCTTCGCAATATCTTGAGCATCGAACCGACCGAGGCCTCGTAGTCCGGCAGCAGATTCGGCGCATTCTGACCGGCACGCCGTGCCCAGTTGGTCCGAATGCCTCCCGGCTCTAGCGTGCAGATCTTGACCCCGAACGGCGCGACTTCCATTGCCAGAGAATCGCTGAAACCGCCCACAGCCCACTTGGCCGCGTGATACGGCGTATTGCCGGGAACCCCGAGGCGACCGCCGACCGAAGACACCTGAAAGATGTGACCGCTCTTCTGCTTGCGCATCACCGGCACGGCGGCACGCGTGGTGTACACCACGCCGTAAAAGCACGTGTCCACGATGGCTTGGAAATCCTCCGCGCTCATCTGCTCGAATGGCGCAAACTGCCCATAACCGGCATTGTTGACCAGAACATCCAGTCGACCGAAGGTGTCCACCGCCAACTGCACGGCCGCCTTTGCCGCTACTTCATCGCGCACTTCCAGCGTAACGGGTTTCACCCGCGAGCCGTACTGTGCCACCAGAGGTGCCAGCTCTTCCGTCCGACGCGCTCCGGCTACTACACTGTCGCCTGCGGCCAGTGCCGCCTCGGCGATGTCTCGTCCCAATCCGTTCCCACTTCCTGTAATCAACCAGACCTTGGCCATTGCCATACCCTCCATTCTCCTTCTTGGATGGATCTAGACCCGGGCCGACCTTCCGGGCGAGTTCCATTGTGATTACTCACTCATTTATGGGATGCACGGACTCATCACTTGGTTATGCCGGCCCAGAACATTTGAAAGCCGCTATCCCGGTATTTATTCGCTTTGGATGGGTTCGACACCGTAAGGTCTATCGTAGCCTCCACCAAGGCTGCTAACGACTTGGAGATAAGTTCCGCCGGGAGATCATTCCGAAACACGCGCTGCTCAATCGCCTCACGAATCATGTTTTGGAACTCGACGAACGGCGCGCCACTGGCGTCTTTAGACTCTTTGGTGAGTACCTCCGACACCTGTAGTTGCGCCAGCACCTTGCGCTGCTTAGGATTCGCAATGCCCCAATTCACATAGCGATCCCAAACATGCTGCAGCTTAATACGAACATTCTTCTTCCGGGGGAAATCTGACATTATGGCGTCTGCGAGTTCCAGCTTGAGCTCCCGGTAAAGGGCATTGATCAGGTCATCTTTAGTCTCGAAGTACGTAAACAGAGTTCCCTCGGCGACACCAGCTTGTTTTGATATCTCTGACGTTGGGGCAGCGGTAAGACCACGCTCCGCAAATAGGCGGGTCGCGGCGTCGAGGATGGCGTTTCGTTTGTCTTCGCTTTTAGGACGCGCCATTGAGCTTCTCTATTACTGAGTGCATACTCAATAATACATGGGGGAGTATTCTGCTGGCAAGCCGAGGCGGCGGTCTGGTCTCCTCGGTTCTTCTGATTCCATCTCTCTAAACGACAGCGAGCCTAAAACTCAAGGCGCAATTGAAACGCGATCATGCGGGGCGTGCTATCACCGCCCAAACCGACGCCCAGTAGGCCGGTGGGCGGAGAGGTCGCGTAAGTAAGCGCTCCGAATCCAGTCTGGGTTGTAGGCTTTCCTGGAATGCCGGCCAGCACCATGCTCGGAAGGCCGAAATTCGGATGGTTGAATACATTGAAGAACTGTGTGTCAAACCGCAGTTTCACACGCTCGGTCAAGGAAAACGACTTCGACAAGTAGAAGTCACTCCACACAAAATGGGGACCGCGTAGGGCGTTGCGACCGAGGTTCCCGAATTGACAGTTCTTTGAGCTGTCGCCACCCAAGCATGCCCCGGTACTCGGGTCCACGGTGGAGACAAAGGCATCGGGATTGAGCCACTGAACCGTGCCCGCTTGTGTGACGCCTGGAATGGGATGGTGTTCGTAGAGCGGTACCCCGGGAACAACGCTTGCGAATTGCGGTCCACTGCCGTTCACAATTCCATTTCCATTTGCTGAATAGGGCGTACTGAGGACAGAGAACGGAATCCCACTATGCCAAAACACGGTACCCGAAACTTGCCAACCGTTTAGCGCGTACCCCAGAAACCTGCTTGCGACTTTGATCGGCAGTTGATAGACATATTGAGCGTTGAGATTGTGCCGGATGTCGTAGTCGCAAGGGCCGTAGTCGCGTGCTAAGTCTCCTGGGAGAGGCGAGAGGATCCCTCCTGCCGAGAACTGTAGGAATCCGCCGTTCGAGACGGTGTCCATGCAACGGCTCCAGGTGTAATTCAGTTGTCCCATGAAGCCGTTCCCAACACGTTTCATCGCGGTCATTTGCAACCCGTAGTAGAGACTGTTCGCACCGGTAGAAAACTGCGTCACTGCTCCGAATCGGGGATCAGAAGATTGCGCGTAAAGAAACGGGGCAAAGCATCCCGGACAAACGGTTTGATAACCGTTCACTTGCGTAAGGTACGGCTGGTTTACTGCACGAGTGCCAACGTATTGTACGTGGAGGCTCCCCGTCGCTCCCAACTGATGTTCCAGGCCAAGACTCCACTCCATGAAATATGGCGCGTGAAGTTTTCCATCCGGTACCGCCGTGATGGCGACCGGAGGAAGACAATTTACTGGATTCGCTTTTGCAGACGCGCAGGAAAACTGGCTCTGTACAAACCCTGAACTGAACGTTTGGTTCGCGGCCACGGTTGCGTCAACCGCGCTGTTAGGCGCTCCCGGCGCAATGGCTGCCCCGCCGACAGTGCCAAGAAGTCCGCCCTGGAAAGCTTTAACGTAGGGCGGATTGGCGCCGACCACGTCGGCGATGGCGCCAGGCAATATGTCGCTGAAAACCCCGAAGCCCGCACGCAGCACGGTCTTGGGTTCAAACTGCCAGGCGAAAGCTGTTCTGGGTTGCAGCATTGCCAGGGGCGTCGAGGAAAACACGTAACCGAGACCGCTCTGAATGGCGGCGTTCAAAGGCTGATTCACGTCATGTGAGATGGAATTAAAAGACCCTGTGAGCCGGGCGATGTGATGATGCGGATTCAGCGGATTGGAATTGAATGTATCTCGTACACCGAACGTCCAGGTCAGCTTCTTGGTCACCTTCCAAGTGTCCTGGGCGTAAAGATCGAGATTGAGGAAGTTGAACGGTTCGTTCGCTGAGGTGGGGAAAGTCTTTGTCGCCGTAGCTGCAACTCCGTAAACGTATTGCGCCAGGGTGGTGTACGTCACAGTCGGGACCGTTCCCTGCCCGAAGTCATAGTCATTCAATCGAAGAATTCGAGTATTGGTTCCAAAACGCAGCTCGTGTGCATCATGGCTCCAAGCGAAGTTGTCGTTGATAAAGAGCCGGGCGGCGCGTCTTCCCTGGACCCAGGTGTTGTCAAGTCCCCCGACACGGGTAAAGGGCGCGTTCGCGCCGCTGCCCTGTAGAACGATGGGAAACGCGGAAAGAGTCTTCTGAAAATCCGCGGGCCCGAACAGGCTCTCGTACCATGAAAATGCCGGGTTGAAGTAATTCACCAGATTCTGCGAAAAGACGTGGGTATATCCCGCTGCGAAGGAGTACAGCGGTTGAGGAGAAAACGAGTCGAACAAGGAATTGATCGGATCGGCATAGGCGGCTTGCACGCCGGTGTCAGCCTGAAAGCGAAACCAGGTGGTGTTTTCTTCATTGATGTTGTAATCGATGCGAACCGTCTGGACCTGCTCGTGATCATCGCTTGAATGCGAGACGCTCTGGCGATTCGCGCAACCATCTCCATCATTCACAATGGCGGGTTTACCTCCGCCCGCATCGAACGGGCAGCCAAGTACCCTGAGTGATGTTCCGCTGGTATTTCCGTAGAGCAAAAACATCTTCTGATAGAACGACACCGACTGCGGCGCGGGCTGATACCTCGAGCCCGTGACAGAATCGGTTCCGCCCAGGGGCAGTTGCTGCAAAACGTAATTCTGAAATGCCGGAGTTGGAACGGTTGTCGCCGTGACAATGGGTAGTGCAATCCGAACCCACTCACTGTCGAAGAAGAAAAACAGCTTGTCGTGGACAATCGGGCCGCCCACACTGCCTCCGAAGTGGTTCACAGTAGAACGCGGCTTGTGATTTCCTGCCGTGGCATTCGTGAAATAGTTGGCAGCGTTGATCTTCGAGCCATTCCACAACTCATATAGATTCCCGTGAGCCTGGTTCGCACCGGACTTTGTGACGTAGTTGACCTGCGACGCTCCATACCGTCCCTGATCGACGGCATAGGAGAGCGTATTGACCGTCACTTCCGATATTGAATTCAGTCCGAGGACGAGATTTGTCGAGAGTCCGCTGTTCAGATTGGTCAGCGGATCGTTTGTTTCCAATCCATCGACAATGTAACCGTTCGAGAGGGCGGGCAGGCCATTGAACTCCACGTTACCGAACCCATTCGTTCCTCCGACAAAATCATTGCTGCTGCCTGCCGTATTGACGAGCGCGCCCGCAGCAAACTGAAGGGGGTAGGTTAAGTCCCCTCCTGGGTTGGGCAGATCTTCCAGCGCCCGCGCACTGAGAGTCGTCGAGGTATTCGCGTTCTCGGGATTGAGAATCGCAGCCTCGCTCATGACCTCGATGCTCTCCTTAGCATGGGCAACCCGCACGATGAAATCGACGGTTTGCTTCTGGCCAAGGCCAGCAGATACAGAGTCATTCTGGTGTGGTTCGAAGCCTTCTGCTTCCACCTTGACGGAATACGTACCAGGCTTCAGCTGTGGAAAGTTGAACCGGCCGGAGTTATCGGTACTCGCACTTCGCCTCAGTCCAGTCTCCTTATTCGTAACCGTCACCGTGGCATTAGGCACCGCCGCGCCGCTTGCATCGCTCACTTGGCCAATGATCGCGCTGGTAGTTTCACCCTGGGAGCAAGTTATTTCAGGCAAGAGGAAATGAAGCGACACGAAAAAAATAGATATCGAGAGAGTCGAACGCAACGCGGTTACAGGCCTGGTTCCATTCTTCTGGAGCGTTCGCATAAATTAACCTTACTTAAGACAGATTATTAATGCAAGTAAATACGGCATGAGAAAGCGAAATCCAACTGATTGGCAACCTTCGGTAGGGTCAGTCAGTGATTGCGGCCGTCTGACGGACTACTGAAGTTATTCGTGAGATCCAGCTTCCGTATGGCCGACTCGCCAAGGGGCCAGCCGATTCTGGGATTGTGAGTGCCAAAGTGAACTCTGGCCATCCATCCGATGGCGGGTTTACGGAGTTGGCTTATATTCAGCAGATGCGGGATAACCATCGCATCGGGCTCGATCTCGCTGTCGGACCTAAGACGGCAGGATTCCATGCGGTGGGCATTTTCTTGTTCTTTGGTGCCATCCTGGCGAGCATCGCCGCAACTACTTTGCTTTGGCAAGGCACGCTCCTCGATCGTCTTTGGGACCTCAATCCGATAGCGTACAAGCAGCTCGCCCCGTGGGGCGGCGCCGTTGGGGTTCTCTTCCTGCTGCTCGGCGCGGCCCTCACCACGGCAGGAATCGGGTGGTTCGGACGCCGCCTTTGGGGATGGAGACTTGCGGTCGTCATCATCGCCACACAGTTTCTAGGAGATGTCGTTAACTGCGTCAGAGGCGAACTGCTGCGCGGCGGAACTGGCGCCATCATCGCCGGTGCACTATTGCGGTTTCTTTTGCGTCTCTTTCGGAGAAATTCAAAAAAGACATAACCGATGAAAGCGGCTATCGTGGCAATTTCAAAATTGGCGTTTGTAAAGACGTCTCCGACTGCCCAAGCTACACCCCTTTTCTGCCCCATGCCTGAGCGCGTGAATTCCCCCATCAACAGATTCGAATAGAACAGCAAGATGATAAGGCCCGTTAGGCAAGCTAGTTGCAATCGCTCGACAACATGATAAGCACTTAACCGGATGACGGCGATAGCAGGTACAATGAATTGATGAACTGCCAAGTGAAGGACGAGCTGGTGAGTCAGCTTATGGCCTTGAATAACAAACTCAATCTGCTCAGCCCTGATCTTGTACATGGGGACAAGGAACGCGCGGAAGTGCAAGAACGACGCGAGAGCTTATACGCCGAGATTAAGCACCACCGGGCGAAGGGACACGAAGGCAAGCCGTGCCCTGCGGCGGCCAGACACTTTTAAGCCAGTCGCCCCGATTGGCTTGGCACGCGAATCAGTCCATACGTGCGGCTCAGAACGGTTCCATTTTCCGTCATTTTCCAATTCACAGCGCTTTAAACTTGAGATAAGTGCCGCCAGCTCAGCATGTTAAGGTTTGCTTGGCCGGCAACTCATTCCCTTTCGTTTCTCATTTGCAGTAGGCCATCGGAAGAGCGCAGCCCGCGACTGCAGTCAATTATGAACATGTTCATTTTCCGCTTGACGAAGCACTGTTAATCGTATACATTTTGAACATGTTCAGAATAACAAAAAGGGCGCCGAAGTCCCAGGAGACCCGCTTCCAAATTCTCCAGACCGCCCTTGGTCTATTCCGTCAAGGGGGCCTCGACGATACGACCATGAGGGACATCGCTGCGGCCGCCGACCAGTCCTTGGGAGCGGCCTACTACTACTTCCCCAGCAAAGAAGCCATCATTCAGGCTTACTATGACGAGGTTCAGGCCGAACATTACAACCGGGTGTCAGCAGCGTTAGCTAAGGGCCGGCAAAGCCTTCTCGATCGTCTGCGCGTCGCGTTTCACAGCAAACTTGACGTCCTTCAGAACGATCGTAAACTCCTGAGCGCCCTCTTCCGGTTTGTTGGACAGCCCGAGCATCCGCTTTCCCCGCTGGGCGCCGGCACGCGTCAGAACCGCCAGCAAAGCATGGCCACGTTTTCCCTCGCCCTTGGCGAAGAGCGCCTCGCCGATGACCTCCGCGCCATTCTTCCTTCAGCACTGTGGGCTTTGCATACAGGGATCTTGCTCTACTACATCTATGACGATTCACCGCAGCAGAAGCGCACCCGCAACCTCGTGGACGGCACTCTCGCGCTGCTCGTGCAGTTCCTGTCGCTGGTGAGGTTGCCGTTCCTGAAGCCCGTTCGGCGCGGCGCTCTCTCGTTACTTCGCGATGCCGGTCTTTTGGAGCCAGCGTCCCCGGCTCCGCTGTCTCAAGAGGAGCTAAAGCCATGACCGACCATTCCTTGAACGACCATCCGGAACGTTCTGTGCCCAATCAGCCGGGACGCGATGTCCCGCGCTGCGCCTACAATCCCATCACGCTCGATGACTTGCAGAAACCCCGTGAGTCCGGCATCGAAGCACTCGTCGGTCCGTTAGACACGAACACGGCAAGGTCTTTCACCGCGATATTCTTCGTGCTCTTGCTCGTCTTCTCGCACAGTGTTCTGGAGCTCGCTCCCGCCATCATCTTGGTTCTGCTCGGAGGGCTGCTTTACCGCATGAACAAGCGCGAGCGGCTCATCGCCGGCGCGCCGCTCACGTTCGCCGCGGTTCGCCTCGCCATGCTGCTTACCCAACGCTTCTCCTCGTGGGACACTTCGTCCTACTCGACGCCGGGCATCTTTCACGCCAACGACATTGGCGTTCCTTGGATGCCGCTGTTCCTTTCCGTCTGCCTTTTCTATATGCCCGTGAAAGAGACCTACACCAGCAAGTTCATCTTCTGGGACTCCGTTGTCCTGCTACTTTCCGGGCTGTTGCCGGTTGATGGCTTCTCGGTGGTCTTCGCTATCGTGCTCTACACCCTGTTCCTGGGGATTGCTATCGCACTTGCATCCGATCTGGGAACTGTGCCGAAGTGGCTGCAACCGGACTCCAGGCCGGCAGCACCACAGCTATAGCCGGAAGCGTTGCACGCAGACATCACGGGGTGGGACTCTTACGCAAGTCCCTCCCTTTGTTTTTCCCTCTTGGTTTTCTTTTCATTGCGTTATTACTTCGTGCGAGGTCAGCTCAAGGCGAGTTAGTTTCAAGTTTTTAGTCAGAGAAGAACGGAGTAGGCCTCTTTTCGCTTTCCGTCGCCGGCAAGAACATTTCCTGGAAAGTAGCCGCCGCCGCTAATCCGCTCCCCTGCAAGGGCCATCCGCCGCTGCAAGCCGCAAACTCGTAGGGCGATCTGTCAGGTATGTCATTCACGTCGCGCTCTCGCGCATCGCGCCCGGTAAGGGGTTGGTTCCCGACCATCCAGGAGTGGATGACGAGCCAAGGCCCGCTTTGTCGTACGCGATCCCAGCGCACCTACTGCGGAATCATTCCGATCGTCACCAGCCACGTCTCCACCAGCTGAGGCCATCCCGTTATCGGAAACCTTGTGCGCCGCAGCCCAAACGCGTGCCCGCCCTGCGCATACAAATGCATCTCCACGGGAACGCCGGCCTTCTTCAGCGCAATGTAGTAAGCCAATGAGTCGTCTACGTTGTCTACGTGGTCATCCTCAGCCTGCAACAAAAACGTAGGCGGCGTCTTGCTGGTGACAGGAATATCGGGATTCAACCCAAGATGTCTATCGGCATTCGCGGGATGATGAACCACAAACTTTTTGGTGCCTTGCTTAGCATCCCACTCCGCCGCGGCAATCGACAGATGCCCCGGATAAATAGCCACCGCAAAGTCCGGGCGGCAGCTTTCTTTGTCCGCGGCATCTACAGGCGAATACAAACGCTTTGCAAAATACGTGCTCATCGCCGCCGACAAATGCCCGCCTGCCGAAAACCCGAGCACTCCAATCTTGTGCGGATCGATATGCCACTCCGACGCGTGAAAGCGCACCAGACCCACTGTCCTCTGCGCATCTTCCAACGCCATCGGTGATTCCGGATATGGTCCTGATTTCGGATACTGGCCCACATCCGTTACGCGGTATTTCAACAGCACACAAGTAATCCCTTTGGGCGTCAGCCAATCACAGACCTCCGTGCCTTCTAGATCGATGGCCAGCATTTGATAGCCCCCGCCAGGAAACACGACCACCGCAGCGCCCGTATTCTTCCCCTTCGGCGAATAGACCGTCATTGTAGGCCGCGTCACGTTGATCACTCCGCCCGATGTCGTAGCGACCTCCGGCCCCGCGACAGGCTGGGGATCAGGCACCGTCCCCGGCCAAATCGGCACTTGCGTATGCCCCGGCGTGGGCTGCCAGCCAGCCGTCTGCGCGCTCAGACCGCCACACCCGAATAAAACAGAGAGAGCAAAGATCAAACCCTTCATCGCAATCCCCACAGCTTATACATAACCAGTCCCTGCCTAAGCTGAGCCCAGCGTATCGCTGCCTGAGAGGGTTAGACCTCGAGTTGCAGCGGGAATCAACTCGGTTAACAGACATTAACCTCGTCCAAAGCCGGACTATCGGAACACAACCGTGCAGCCATTTTCAACTCCTTCAAAGTGTGCCAGACATAACTCGGAAGTCATGCTGGAACCATTAGTGCCTATAAGTCTTAGTGTTGTATCGGGCCGTATCAGGAGCGCGAGTGAGCAGGCTGCACGCTCGAGCACGGTGTGTTTGCGCCCTTTCGATAGAACGATTATCGTTCGCTATCCAACAAAGCGTGCCATGTCCCAGAACGCGACGTATTGGGCACTAGGGGCAATTGTGATGCGTTGCGCGTCTGGTTCCTAAATGTAAACTCCGGTCGTCCGCATGTCCTTGCGTGAAAGTCGAGTGGTTGAAGATACTGGCATTAGGCCGGAGTTGCAGCACAATGCGTCTTTCCACGATTGCCTTTGCCGCACTAGCTCTACTGAATTTTCTCTTTCCGCAGACTGACCAGACTGCGCCACACAACCTACCCACGGGTGTCCTCAAGCAACTTGTTCACGAAAGAAAGGAATACTGCGAGGACCAATACGGGGACCGATTCAAGAAGGGTTGCGACAAGGATTTTGCAGCGCATTTGCGCTGGCGTGAATTGTCTATAACTTCGTCCGGGGAGTCTGCCATTCTGGTCGAAAACGACAACCTTGGCTTTTGCGGGTCGGGCGGTTGCGCACTGTATCTTTTCACACAAAAAGGCGTGACGTTCACTCAAGTCCTGGGGGCGGACGGAGGTCTCGGCACCCTCAAGAGAGTCACAGTGTCAAAGAGAATCACGAACGGACACTACAACATCCGGGTTATCTGGAGTGATGGTAAAACCCGTTCACTTTATCAATGGGATGGCTGGCACTACTCGACGGGTGACCGATACATATGGAGTGCTAAAGGCAACTTGCCCGTCACTCAACTCCACGAAGTAACGGATTGCGGCAAAAAAACCGACCGCAAATATGCCGTTTGTCGCGGCGCATGGTCGGGAAAGACCGTTGCGCTGTTCAACACATGGATGGCACCTGATACGAATCCCGGAAGGCGGCTTGACCTTCCCTCACCTGACGGCAAGAAGATCATTCAAGTGCGGGGATTTCACGTTCGGCTGAGTGTGAATGGCAAACGATGCTGGACCCCGTTTGGAAATATGCATGACGCGGAAGTGGGATGGGCGCCCGATTCGACTCGCTTATTTGTAACTTGGAGCGAGTCGGGCGAGCTCGGCCCGTGGCACACGCAGGTCTACGAAGTGACCGAGACTGGGGTCGTGGAAATACCGGGCGTGACGCGCCATGTGAGAGCCGACCTAATACTTAGAATGAAAAGAGCGCCGCTCCCCAAGTGGGTTGCTAGTCGAGAAGAGCGGGCGATGTGGAGCACTCTAGGATATTGTGCGGATGACGCCGTCGGATCGCAGTGGTTAAACGGCTCAGGCGAGATTCTGCTAGCAGGGCTGGCAGGTCCGGATAGCGGGTGCAAGTACATCGGAGACTTCGTCGTCTATCGAATTGAAGTGGTGACAGGCAGGATTTTGCAGACATACTCGGAGAACGACGCCCTCCACACCTTCGGCGATGAGAATTTGCCTCGTGTCGAAGCGGACGATGACGCTTTGTAGCGGGAGCTACCATGAGCCAAGTGCCTGATTAACGCGCTCGCTAGAAACGGGGTTCGACGAGATCAATAGTGATGCCTGCGAACTGGACTTCAGGCTCGCTTCGCGAGCTTTGTATCTGCCTCTTGCGCGGTGACAGTCTCTATTCAGGTTCGTCTGACGCCGGTGGAGCAGTTTCCACTAGGTGAATACCGCGAACGCTCGGCAAGTTCGCGGATCCGACCAGGAATTGCAGCATAATCAGGCCGTAACGATCTGCCTTCACCGAAAATTCGTTGATCACCGCCTTGTCGACTGCGCCGGCTGCGGCTACGATATCGAAATTGTTCAGAACGGTCTGACCATTGATCGCCACATTGAACATGCGGCTTCCGGGGGTCTTGAAAAATCCTTCGGCGAAGTGCAGACGCACTTTGTAAGTTGCGCCCGGGATTAAACCGGGGATGAAATATCCAAAGGATCCCACGCCCGTTCCCACTCGTTGAGTGAGATAAACCTCCTTCGGTGCGGGATCGGTTACTGCGGAAATATCTACGAGGGAGACATTGGGAATGGACGAGCCAATTCTGCCTCCCGCAAAGTCGGTATCGGCGAGAAACGAACCGACGCCAGGACCGCCCGCATTAATGGCGATATTCGTGGTGCTGCCTCCAGTGCTGCCCATAACGAATGTGGCTGGCGCCCGGTCGTCGCTATCGTCACGCTCCTGATCGTGCCCATCCCAGTCGTCAGAATCAGCGCGCCTCAATTCAATGCCGCAGATAGTAGGCTGGTCTGCCGATCCAGGAACGAATTGAATCGAGACAATACCGTTCTCGTCCGGTTTCACAGTGAACCTTTCCGCCACGGCTTTGCTCACTGCGCCAGCGGTCGCGAAGATGTCGAAGTCGGTCAACACTTGTTCGCCATTCACAATCACATTGAAGAGGCGTTTCCTAGGTGCAGCGAAGGTGTTCTCCGCGAAGTGCAAGCGCAGCGTATACCTCGCTCTCGGATTGAGGTTAGGAATGGCCCAGTCACTCGCGTCCCAGTGTTCGGTCTGGTAGACGCCTTGAGGCGCAGGATCTCTCACTCTGGACGTATCAATGACCAGTCCGTTGTGGGAGTTCGAAAATCCGCCGGCGGAGAAGACATCCGTAGTGAAATTCTCGACCGCATAACCGCCGGCGTTGATAGCGATTCCCGCTCCATGTCCAAAAGGCCGGGTTGTTGCTGAGGCCCCGTTCGATGAAGCTGATTCTCCCCCAGGACCGACAGCGCGCACTTGATAGTAATAGGTCGTGCTCGGGTTCAGGCCCTGGTGGATGTAACGAACGCCAGGATAATGCTGCACGACCAAGTTGTTGAATGAGGGTTGGAAATCCCGGGTAGTGCTGGCGTAAATGTCGTAGCCGTCCGGCACGGCGAGTCCCCCGGCGTCCTCGTCAAATCCCCAAAGGAGCTCGATTTGATTGCTGAACTTTGATTTCGCCCGCAGCTCATGGGGGGCGGCCGGCGCACCAGCATCCCAGGTGAACACTCGGACGTAGTCAACGAGCATGTCTGCGGGGTTGGGAGTGGTGATGTCTGGGCCAGGTTTTGGGAAATTGCCGCCTATCGCTTCGTTTAAGAGAATGAAGAACGGGTGGTTAAATACCCACTGGCTTCCAGGAGGGATGAAGGTCGGTGTGACCGTCAAAAACGGCTTGGTCCAGTCGTCCCTGTAGAACTGCATCTCATATGGCGACCACACGACGCCGTAGGTGTGGTAGTCCGAATCATCAACCCGACCATTATTCGGGAAGATGTATCGTGCGCCGATTCCACTCCCACCGGAATAACCCGGCCCATGATCGGTGGAGGAAGTGGTGGTAGCCGTATATTGTGGGACCCATTCCATGATGTCGGACTCACCGCAGTTCGGCCAGCCCACGGAGCCAATGTCCGTTCCCAGCATCCAAAACGCCGGCCACAGCCCGTCACCGACGGTCAGTTTTATTCGCGCTTCAATGCGGCCATATTGAAACTGCTGCAATCCCTCCGTTTTCATGCGTGTCGACGTCCACGTTCCACTCGAATTCCTTATCGCGCGGATGACCAGATTGCCGTGGCCGTCCATGAAAACGTTCGACGTAGAAACACTACACGGCGCAGCATTGGATCCTGCGGCGCAGTAGACTTCCAATTCGGCGTTGCCCCAGCCGCCGCCGCCCACATCGTACGTCCAGTTCGTGGGATCGGGGAAAGATCCCGCTGGACCATTGAATTCATCGCTCCATGCCGGTGTCCACTGCGCGCGTGCTGGCAATGCCATTGCAGCCAAGAGGATTAAGGTCAGCAGCACGCATCGCGCACGACTTGAAATATGTTTTCTGTACTGTGTATTTTCGGCGGCTTGGTGTCTCCTGTGCATGATTTGTGATTCCTCCATCTCTTGTGAAAAGCGACCTAGCTTTCTCAGCTTTCCGAGAGCATGTTTGAAATCCCTCTGAAGGCTTCGACTCCCGCTTTTGTCTGCTGCATCGGCTGGCTTCCTAGGCAAAGCTGCCGAAACACTGGGAAAATACACTAACTGTGAAGCATTTAGAACAGTTTTTGATGCTGAGCGCTGCATCCAGTTAGGTAGCTCATTTAGTCGACCGACTGATTAGTTGCAGAGAGACTGTACCGGCACTTCGCGACCAGCCTTCTAATTGTGTTCGTGCTGCGGATCGTAAACTGCACGCGTAGCACGTCCGCCAGCGGCACAGTCGAGAAAAGCGATGTGCCCGGCTTCTTGCGACGCCACCAGTAAATCTCACCTCCATGGACGCGGAATCCATCGGTTCCCGTCTTCAGGGCTGCATTGCCCTGACGCCCTGCTAAGGAAATCGACGTCTTCCTGCGTGAACGGCGTCTCAGTCGTGCGTAAAATCTACAGAATCCCGAGGGCTCGGCCGCGATTCACAAGGGGAATATTGCAAGCGACTCTTAGGCCCTCCGCCGCCGCGAGGTCATGTGGCTCAGGCGCGAGTTCCTCGCGCTCCCGAGTGTTAAACACAACCGGCTATAACGTTTCGAACGCTTTCTTGACGGCGGCGCTTGGCGCAACGAGCAGCGCTTCCTTGATGACTCCCTTGCCGTGCGGAAAATCCACGGCAAATACCCTGAACTTTGCGGAAGCTGCATCGGGTAGCGCAACGTCTACGGCATCAGCGTGTATGACTTCGCGTATGTTCGCTGCAATCGCCCGCAAGACCTCCCGCAGATCGAGGCTCGACGTGATTTTGGTCGTCAGATTGAGGAGCAGCTCAAGCCGCTCCTCTTGATGCCGAGATTCCCCTTCAGTGTTCTTGGCCGTATGTGCAGCACTATCCATTTTGTGACGAATACTTTCAACAGAATTGTTCAGGAATTCTGATCGGGCCTCAACGCCGGGATACCGAGACCCTGGCGCGTTTAAGGTGAGTAACGACAGACTGTCGCGCGTAGACGCCTGCAAGGATGAGGGTCACTCCGACGCCTCTTCAATCAAAAGAGTTACCTCTTCATCGGAGGACGACTGTTCCGTCTTCTCTATGAAAAAAGGCAGCCTTAGTGCTGCTACCAAAAGCAGGATCTGAATGAGGCTGAGCAGTATGAAGGTCGCGGTAAAGGCTCTGGAGATGCCGGTCGCCTGGTGCGCCATACCCAGTCTCCATCCGAGAAAAGTAGCGCACAGTGTCGTCAGGGTGGGCCCTCCGAGACGCTGAACTATATTGAGT
>Ga0210406_10004379_pt1 | contig 15135 bp, 11 predicted proteins | sample IncBWC30MmetaG_FD_155454 | JGI IMG/M metagenome (GOLD analysis project Ga0210406, IMG submission 155454) | Forest soil microbial communities from Barre Woods Harvard Forest LTER site, Petersham, Massachusetts, United States - Inc-BW-C-30-M | ecosystem: Environmental > Terrestrial > Soil >... | reverse complement strand
GGGACGGATCACGCGTGCCGAAGGAGAACCTGCGCGTGGAGGCCTACGGCACCGTCGATGAGGCCAACAGCGCGATCGGCGTGGTCTTGAGCGTAGCCGACCTGCCGCCGCCGATCGCACGCTGCCTTACCGAGGTTCAGCACGACCTCTTCGATCTGGGCGGTGAACTGTGCATCCCCGGGCACCGGATGATCGACGCGACGCATGTCGAACGGCTGGAGACGGAGCTCGACGGATTCAACGAAGATTTACCGCCCCTGAAGGAGTTCATTCTGCCGGGCGGCGGGCCGGCGGCAGCCGCCTGCCATGTCGCCCGCGCCGTATGCCGGCGCGCCGAGCGCCGCTGTTGGTCCCTGGCACGCGCCGAGCCTGTCTCGCCCGAGACGCTCAAATACCTGAATCGCCTGTCCGATCTCTTGTTCGTGCTCGCCCGAGTGCTCGCCCGCCACGAACACGGCAGCGAAGTGGTCTGGCGGCGTGGCAAGAAATAAATTGGTCTGTCAGACCTGCCGTTCCTCGCGCTGCCGTGACAAGCGCCAGAGTCCAGCGACAACCAGGACGGTGGCCGTAAGATCATATACGCAAAATCCGCCCACCCGGTAGAAAGGCATGTAGTGCCACAGACCTGTTGGTTCGATCACCAATTGTTCGAGTGAAACCCAAGCCTCCAAGAACGCAATGCCGACTGCCATTTTGGCAATCATCGGCAACTGCCTGAATGTTACTGTTCCCATCTTTGCACCCTCCTGATCGAAATAAAGCTAGGTACCCCCGTCCGGCGCCGGACACCGCGGCAACAGGCGCCCATCGAGTCTCTCGCCTCGCGGCAGAATTTGCCGGCGTCTACTGTACGAGTTAAAGTGCACTTTAAGTCAAGCCCCGGCGGTTCCATGGGTGGATTGAACACCACGTCGAATATGTCCATTGGACGCGTCGCGCAAATTTGCGGGCTGGCGCCTTCCGCGATTCGCTATTACGAGAAGGCCGGCTTGCTTCCAAAGCCGATTCGGGTCAGCCGTCAGCGGCGGTACGGCGCTGAAGTGATAGGGCGATTGCGCCTTCTCCAGGTTGCCCGTGAAGCGGGCTTTACCATTGCGGAGACTCGCACGTTCGTGGCGGGATTTTCCGCGGCAACGCCGCCGGCGGTTCGCTGGCAGACTCTCGCAACACGTAAGCTGGGGGAAATCGAAGTGCAAATGAGGCGACTGCGGCGCATGAAGGTACTGCTGGAATCAGGCTTTAGCTGCCAGTGTCTGACCATCGAGGATTGCGCTCGGATCATTGGTACCGCGCCGCCTCCTGCCAGATCAAGCGTCGAAAAGTAGCTCCGTTGGCTGCCACGAGGCGCACCGCCTCACGGTTCCCAGTAACTGAACCAGTAGTTGATGCCGACCCGGAATAGGTTCGCAGTGAAGCCGTTGTGCACGCTGTCGAAGGATATGCCGGAGAATGCCGCGCACGCAGAGGCCGAGCCGCTGCAAGCCGCAGTGGAGTTGGAACCCTTGCCGAGATTCACATGGAGGTACTCTGCCGTAATCGACCACGCGCCGTTCAATCCGATTTCGGTGCCGACGCCGGCGGCCCAACCGGTGCTTTTAAAGTTTTTGCCCCCGCTGAACGAAGCGGTGGATTTAGTCGTTCCGGCCGGAGTGTAACTGAGCGTGCTGTTGCGAGATCCGGTGGTGATGATCGCACCCGCCCTCAAATAAGGCAGCCAGAGATCGCCTGCGTAACCGATCCGGGGACCGACGATGGCGAAATCGTTTGGGCTGAGTTTGCCGGAAAACGCATAGGCTCCCGGCGGTGCGGCTGATGCGCCGGCGTATTTCAACGATGGGTTGTCATTCTTGGCGCTCCAGGCGTCCAAATCGGCTCCAACGCCCCAGACCAACCGCTTGGTTTGAAAGTCCTCGCCGATCTGGACACCGCCGACAATGCCTCCGCTGGGGCAGTATCGGCCGGGAAAAGTAGCGATACTCGCGGAGTTGATCGCCGCGCCGCTCAGCGTCGAACTGGCGCAGGCACCGTTCCGCGCTCCGCCCGCATTCACGCCCGCGTAAGAGCCGCTCCAGGGCTTATCGCTCTGCGCGAACGCTATGCCTGCGATCGAGGCCAACGCAAGCAGGACAGCCGAGCGGCTCAGCAAATCCCGTTGCGTCACATCAGGGCCTTGCCGCACATCACGCCATGTCCGGATTGTCGCGGCAATGAGCCGGTAATCGTCACGCAAGCTAATCCCAAAGCTCTGTCAGCTTTTCGCCTTTGATCGTGCGTTTTATGGCTCGCACCGTCTTGCGGAAAACCGGCGGAATCAGGTCGAGAATGAGGCCGCGGACGATCCGCGAAACCCTGATCTTCACCTTATGTTTTTGGGAAATGTAGTAGAGCGTGGTGTGAGCCTGGACCGCGGGCTCCCAAGTATTGGTGTAGTAGTAGAGCGCCAGCGATCGTCGGGCGACGCCGGGCGGAGCACTCAACGGCGTGGGATGGCCGTGGAGCGCCTCTTTCACCGTGGAGAATATGACGGCGCGGTTGAATAGGGGCGCGACCGTCTTGCGCTTCGTCAACGTCGCGCGATCCCACAATTCCAGATGGCCGTTGTACTCGTCTTTCCAGTCTTTATTCAGGTACAGCAGCAGATTGATACGGCGCGCAAGATTGTATTTCTTCAGGTGATTGAAGTCGGCATGCACTTCGAGATAGCCGCCATTGTCAATCCAATGCACACCGCCCCCGAAGTAGGATGGGTCTGCAATCAAATTCGGAATCCCAGTGAGCTTCTCAAGGTACGCGAGAAACGGACCCGAATTCAGGCATTGCGCCAGGCGGGCGGTTTTGGGGCCCACGGCATCGGGGAAGAATGCAAACTTGTTGTGGCCGGTCTCTCGATCGAGAAACTTTGCATAGCGTTTGGACCGATCGACGGCATCGACTTCCGTCAACACCTCGTCCATGGCCCCGGGCTCGAAGAACTCGTCGATCACGATGTGAGAGAACGGAGCATTGGCCACATAGGTTGCATGCTCTTTTTCACCCAGTGCGATCAATGAGCTTCTGTCCGTCTGGTAATTGATCATGGTGCGGCTTTTTCGGCGCCGACAATCGGCGTCCAACCTCAAGTAGACGAGCGAGGCGCGATAATCCTTCGCGCGCAGCGAAGAATTTTTGCTTCTGTATTTAGCGCCTGCGTCGCAGTATCTTTACGCCGTGCTCACCGCCCTCGATCAATGGTTCGCAACGGAAATCCTTCCTCACGAAGGCGTGTTGGTGCGCTATCTGACCAGGGTATGGCCGAATTCGGCCGAAGTGCTCGATCTGCGGCAGGACATCTATGTGCGGGTGTACGAAAGCGCGCGCAGCGCTCTGCCGACATCCCCAAAGGCTTTTTTGTTTGCCACTGCCCGAAATCTGATGACGGATCGCATCCGGCGCAGCCGCGTGGTGTTCATCGATTCGACGCAGGATTTTGAAAGCTTGAACTTCCTCGTCGATGAAATCTCCCCGGAACGGCGGCTGAGTGCTCGGCAGGAGTTGCGCAACTTGGCGCGGGCGTTCGATTCGCTGTCCGAGAAATGCCGAAACGTCGTGTGGCTGCGCCGGGTCGAAGGGCTTTCACAGCGAGAAACCGCACAGCGTCTCGAGCTTCACGAAGGAGCCGTCGAGAGCCAGTTGGCGCGCGGCCTGAGAGTTCTCGCTCTGGCGGTATTTGGCTCGGCCGATGGAGTCGGTCCGAGCCACGAAAGAGAGTCCGAGCATGAATACAAGCACGAATAGCGCGGAGATCGAGGCAACCGCGGCGAGCTGGTTTGCCAAGCGCGAAGGCGGCGACTGGAACGCCGCCGATCAGGCGCAATTGGAGGCATGGCTCGACTCCTCGACCGCCCATCGAATCGCCTTTGTACGGATCATGACGGCATGGGAACGCTCGGGGCGTTTAAAAGCCCTTGGCGCCGGCGTGCCCGAGGGAACCATTCCGCCGCGTGGCGCTTGGGGCTTTGCGCCTCCTTCGAAAGCGCCGGCTTCAATGGCTCCTCGAGAGCATGTGGAGAGTATGTCGGGTCCAGAGCTGGTCGCAGCGCTATCCGAGGCCCATCTTCCCAGGCTGGGCGCTTCATCCCCGCGGTTCCTGCGATTGCCTCGGTTCTCCACGCGCATGCGCGCGGTCGCGGCATTGTTGATTGTCGGCACTGCAGCCGGCACCGCCTGGTATTTCTCAACGAGCCACACGAACTCCTACCGAACGCAAATTGGCGCCCTCGCCACGGTCCCGCTATCCGACGGTTCCAAAGTAACGCTCAACACCGACAGTCAGATTCACGTTGAGCTAAGCCCGGCGCTGCGCCGCGTCAAGCTCGACCAAGGGGAGGCGTTCTTCGAGGTGTCCAAAGACGGCGCTCGGCCTTTCGTCGTGGACATTGCCGACAAGCGCGTCATCGCGGTTGGCACGCAGTTTTCGGTGCGCCGCGAAAACGACGATATACGCGTTTTGGTCACGGAAGGACGCGTCTGGATCGAGCGCCGCGGCACTGCCGACAAAGCAGCGCAAACCCAACTCGCCGCCGGATCCGAAGCGCGCACCTCGCGAACAGCGGTCCTCATCGATCGACCCGCACCCGTCCAGGTCGAACAACTCTTGAGTTGGCGCACCGGCTACATCATCTTTCGCGACACCGCCCTGGCTGACGCAGTTGCCGAATTCAATCGCTACAGCGCCCGCAAGATCTACATCGAAGATCCTGCGATTGCCGGCATTCGCATTGGCGGCAACTTCCGCTCCGGCGACGCCGACGCGTTCCTTTGGCTTCTACACAGCGGCTTTCCGATCAACGTCGAGCAACGCAGCGACCGCATTCTTTTGACCAAGCGTTAGTCGGATCGAAAGGCCAGGACCGCACGGGATTTTTTGGGGAATAACCCATTTTCACGACCTCGACGAAGCGATGTGCCTTGGCGGGATTCGTTTTTTGCGCAATCTTGGCGGCGCCGGCCATAGCCGATTCGACCGACGCGTCCACGCAATCGATCAATCTGCCGGCGGACGACCTCGTCGCTTCCTTGGAACTGCTCGCGAAGCAGTCGGGAATCGAATTCATCTATGACGCAGAGCAGCTCAAGGGAATCAAAACTCATGGCGTGAGCGGGGACCTGACGCCGAAGGCGGCGGTCATGAAGCTGCTGGAAGGCACCAATCTCACGCTGACCGAGCACAACGGAGCGATACTGATTGCGGCGGCACAGGCCGGCACTCGCATGCCGAGTCCGGCGCCATCATCTCCGGGAGATGTCGACAATGCGGTCGGATCGGTGCAGCCGGATACCAAACGGCAGACCGTTTCCAATAGCGCTGGGTCGGCAGATGTCGATCAGAAATCAAAGAAGAATTCGGCTCTCGACGAGATCGTCGTGACGGGAACGCACATCCGCGGCGAAGTGCCTGTAGGGTCGGCTCTCATCGTCTACACGCGCACGGACATAGAACAGTCCGGCAGCGCCACGCTGGATCAATTCGCACGAAATATGACGGAGAATTTCTCCAGTGTCGACACCATTTCAAATCAATCCTCGAACATACGATTTTCGCCCAGCGGTTCGTCGAATGGGATCAATACCTTTCAAGGGGCGTCGTTCAATTTGCACGGACTTGGACCCACAACCACGCTCACCTTGCTCAACGGTCAACGCCTGGCGGCGGCAGGTCTTGATGGATCTTTCACGGACATTTCGCAAATCCCCCTGGGTGCCGTCGATCACATCGAGGTGCTGCCCGATGGCGCCTCGGCAATCTACGGGGCCGATGCGGTGGCCGGCGTCGTCAACATTGTCACACGCAAGGACTTCACCGGCGCGGAGACCTCTGTTCGATACGGCGGATCGACAGAAGGAGGAGCTGATGAAGTCACTACCTCGCAGCTTCTAGGCAAATCGTGGAGCACTGGAAGTGTCTTCCTCAACTATGAATTTGATGATCAGTACGGCCTGAATGCCTCACAAAGAGCCTATGTCCCGGACTTGGGCGGACCCTACTCGCTCATTCCACGAAGCCGCCGGAACAGCATTTTTATCAGCAGTAGCGAAGAATTGGGAGCGAAGGCGACGCTTTCAGGCGATGTGCTGTACAGCGATCGTCATTTCTCCGCTGCAAACACGTTCAACAGTCCACCCAATTCCTCAACGCAAAGCACATTCGCATCGGGCTCCGCCCAGCAATTGAGCGTCACTGCGGGACTCGATGTGGCCATGTTCAGGGACTGGCATGTTCAGGTGAGCGGCAACTATTCGAGGAACCAACAAACGAGTGACGCGACAACGAGCGGGGTGCAGGGTTTATCTCCATTGAACATTGCGTCCATCGAAGCCGCTTCACCCAGCATCATCGATTTTAACGCGATATCGCAAGGGTCCCTGGTGACGCTGCCGGGCGGTCCGGTGAAGGCCGCACTGGGGGTGAGCTACAGAAGGGAAACGTATGAGTCTACCCAGCTGCAATCCTCGCTGGGTCAAACGACGTCCACCGGTCAGCCGGAGTCGAGACGACAGGTGTTCAGCGTATACGTAGAGATCGTGGCTCCCACAGTTCTCGATCCCGACGCCATACCGGGATTCCGCCGGCTCGACCTTTCCATCGCGGGCCGTTACGACCACTACAGCGACTTTAACTCCACGCTCAACCCAAAACTGGGACTGTCATGGGAGGTCATTCCCAGCCTCTCCTTGCGGGGCACATTCGGAACCTCGTTTCGGGCCCCGCTGCTCAGCCAAGTCCACACGCCGCTAAACATTGAGACCCAACTGCTTCCCAACACCGCCTCACCCACGGGCTCAACCGACACCATCATCATCCAAGGCGGCAATCTCAACCTTCGTCCGGAAACGTCCAGATCCTATACGGGAGGCTTTGACCTCAAACCGACGACCGCGCCTGGGTTTTCGCTGAGCATGAGCTTTTTCTATATTGATTTCACGGACAAGATTTCGACACCCCCTTCCTCATCCGGTGGAATTTATTCATTGAATGATCCATTGCTCCTGCCTTATTTCACCAAAGCTCCCCTCGTTCCGGGCGCCGCGCAGGCGTATTTCGATAGCCCGGCGTTTTCCGGCGATTTGGCGAGATTGGGTCCATCGGCGGTCCAAGCCATCTTTGACGATCAACTGATCAATCTTGGGACCACGGTAGAGTCCGGCCTCGATCTGACGACAAAATACGGCTTGTCGATCAATCCAGGCCGATTGGATCTCTCCCTCAATGTTGAAAGGCTGTTCGAGAACAACAGCCGGACAGTGACCTTTGGACCCGTTGCGTCGCTGCTCAATGTGTTCGCCGAACCACCGAAATGGAAGGGGCGCGCGGGCGCCATTTGGACGCAGGGACCCCTAACGGCTGCGGTATCGGTTAGCTATGTAAACTCCTACCGGAATTCGCTATTTACTCCGTCCGAGCCGATCCGCTCATGGGCAACCGGCGACCTCTACCTAGGATACAAGACGGGCGAAGCCATGCCGTGGCCGCTGCGGCAATGGGCGGTCGCATTGAGCATTGCCAATGTGACCGATGCCCATCCACCGCAAGTACGAATACCTGCCAGCTTTACCGGCGAGAGCGTGATTCCGTTCGATCCAGCCAACGCTTCTCCGGTCGGCCGGATGATTTCACTGTCTATCGACAGACGCTGGTAGAAATGCGGGGTGCGCAATAACCGCAGTAAGCACAAGGGACAGGCTGCTCGCCAATGCTTCCAAGTCATTGCTTTACATCCTATTGGTGCTTCAATCGGCAAGACTGCACGTCTTTTGGCAGGACAGATGGAGCCAATGCCCAAGTCGACGCGATGCGGAACGCGCCTTGCTGCAGTGCCAGCCAAGGCGCGGCCTCTGTGAAAAAGCTACCCCGATGCTCTAGACTGTCACGCAAATGTCATCAAGCAGCCACTCGGCGAAACAAGGGGAACCCGCTCGAAAGGATGGACGCGAAGTAGAGTGGCAGCTCGCGTGCACCGATCTCGGCTCCGTTCGCCGCTGGCTGGCCGACCACGGCACGATCGACGGGCTCGTGCTCGAGCCACGCTCCACTCAGCAGATCTTCGATACGTACTTGGACACGGATGACTGGCGAATCCATCGCGCGGGCTTCGCGCTGCGCATCCGTTCGGAGTCCGGCAAGTCGGAAGCGACGCTCAAGTCGCTTCATTCCGCCAGTACCGAGGTCGCGGACCGCCGGGAGTTGAGCGAAACGCTGGAGAGTTCCGCGAGCGAGTCGCTTCGGCAGTCGATCGGGCCGGTCGGAGCGCGCGTACACGCCGTGAGCGGCGCGCATGCTTTGATGCCATTGTTCGAAGTGCGCACGTCGCGGCAGAGATTCGGGATCCGCAGGGAAGACGAGGCGCAGCAGTTGGGCGAGATTGCCCTCGATGAAACCGTCATCTCGCGCCCACACGGCGAGCCTCAGACGAGCATGCAGCGTGTCGAGGTGGAAGCCCTCACCGAGGTTCGCGAGCCGCTTCAGTCGCTGGTGAAGTCGCTGCGAAGCGACTGCGCACTCGAAGCGGCCTCCGATACAAAATACTCGCAGGGCCTCAAATCAGTAGGCTTGGCACCGGGGCCGGCGCCGGAATTCGCGCCGGCAACGGTAGACGCATCCATGTCCCTTGTCGAGGTTGCCCTGGCGAACCTCCGCCGCTACTTGTCGGCCTGGAATCTCCACGAGCCCGGCGCCCGCTTGGGGGACGATCCGGAAGAATTGCACGACTTGCGCGTCGCCGGCCGCAGATTGGATGCCGTCCTGCGCCAGTTCCGATCGTCTCTGCCCGCGTCGTTTCTGGAGATTCGGCCGGCGTTGAAGAAAGTATTGCGTACCCTCGGCGAGGCGCGCGACCTGGACGTCGCTCTCTGCGAATTGGATGCGTTCGGCCGCGAGTTGTCCAAATCGGATCGGGAAAGTATCGAACCCCTGAAACGGCACCTGGCATCGGAGCGCGGCCGGGCACGCGGCCGGATGTTGAGCGTGCTCGATTCGGTCCCGGTGCAGAAGGATCTCCAGAACTTGACGTCACTGCTGGCCGCACCTTCTGCGGCATCGCAGCAGCTATCACCGGAGTTGGCGCTGAACGTGGCGCCGGAAATGATCCGCCGACGATACCGGAAGGTCCGCAAGGGCGCGGACCTTCTGACCCCGGACTCCTCGACGGCGGTGTATCACCAAGTCCGCGGCCAGGTAAAAAAATTGCGCTATGCGCTGGAAGCGGTGGCCGTCATCTACGGGAAACCTGCCGATGAGATGCTTCGCGCATTGCGCCGCTGGCAGGAAAGGCTGGGAGTGCAGCAAGATGCCGCCGTCGCGAGCCGTCGCCTGCAGGCGCTCGCCGGCGCACCACCCAAGGGTATTCCGCCCGCGACGCTGTTCTTGATGGGGCGGTTTGCGGAGCACTATGCGAGCGCCGCTGCGCGGGCGCGGAAGTCGCATGCCAAGGCATATCGAAAGGTTCGAGGAAAATGGAAGAGGCTGCGGATGATGTTCGAAGATTTGGCTGTGAGCCACGCACCGGCGCTTCCCGCCCCCGGTCCATGAAACGATGGATTTGTTGATCGTCCGCCATGCGATTGCATTCGAGCGCGATCGCCATCGCTGGCGCGATGATGGCGCGAGACCGCTGTCGCCGGCGGGCATCAGGCGAGCGAGAAAGGCGGCGGCCGGACTGAAAGAGCTCAGCAAGGCGCCCGATCGCGTTCTGACCAGTCCTCTGGTTCGCGCCAGGCAGACTGCGCAGATTCTGACGGACGTTGCCGGCTGGCCGCAGGCCATGGAAGTTCCCGAACTCTCGCCGCAAGCGCCCGCGCCGGCGGTGTTGACTCTGCTCGGCAAGGAGCGCAGCAAAGTGGTTGCGGTCGTCGGTCATCAGCCCGGTCTGGGGGCCCTGCTCGCGGTCTGCCTGCTCGGGGATGGCGAGGTCCTACCCATCGAGCTAAAGAAAAACGCAGTCGCTTGCGTGTCGTTCGACGGTCCACCGCGCGCCGGGCGCGCAGCCCTCAAGTGGCTTGCCACCCCGCGCATGCTTCGCGGGTTTCGCCCTACGCGACGCTAGCCGTATCCGGCTGATGAGCATGCAGCCAATCGGTATGCCAGCGCTCCAGATCCGCGATTGACAGCGGACGGCAGAACAAGAATCCCTGAACCTGATTCGCGTCTCGGGTTTTGAGGTATTGCCACTGTGTTTCGGTTTCGACACCCTCGGCCACGGTCGCCAACCCCAGGCTCTTTGCCATGGCGATGATGGCATCCACCAGCGGCGCGTTGCCGCCGGCATTCGGAGCAATGTCGCGCACGAACGCCCGATCGATCTTCAATGTGTCGATGGGAAAATGCCTGAGGTAAGACAGCGAACTGTAGCCGGTGCCGAAATCGTCCAGCGCCGTGGCAACCCCTAACGCCTTGAGGGCCTTCACCGCCTTGCTCACGGCGGTCGAATACTCGATCAAGGCGCCCTCGGTAAACTCGAGTTCTATCATGCGCGGCTCGATCCCGGCGGAATCGATGGCCCGGGATACACGCGACGCCAGGGTGCCGTCCCGAAATTGCACACCCGACACGTTCACTGCGACTTGCCAACCCGGCCCCCCGGCATCGCGCCACCGGCGCGCTTGCGCACACGCTTCGCGCAGCACCCAGTCGCCGATTTCGACGATCAAACCATTCTGTTCGGCGAGCGGAATGAACTCGTCGGGCGCAACGAAACCGCGCTGCGGATGCCGCCACCGGAGCAGCGCCTCGACCGCCTCGACGCGCAAGTCCTTGAGCGCCAGCCGCGGCTGATAGTACAAGGTGAATTCGCTGCGCTCGAGCGCCCTGCGCAAATCGGCCTCCATGGACAGGTGCCTGGCCGCCCGGGTGCTGATCGATTTGTTGAAGAACTCGAGCCCTCCTTGTCCCGATTTTTTGCCGTGATGCATGGCTGCGTCGGCATTCTTGACGAGAGCCTCGGGGGTGGCCGCGTCGCTCGGGAACAGGCTGATGCCCATGGTGGCCGACAGCGGTATCTCAGCTTGCGCGAACACGAACGGCCGTGCCAATGCCAGCTGCACGCGCTGCGCCACGACTTGCGCGCCCTCGGCCGTGGAAATCCCGGGCAGCGCCAGCGCGAATTCGTCTCCGCCCGTACGCGCCACCCAGTCGTTGATGTCCTTCTTTTCAAGCATGTCATCCGCTTGTTCGAGCGTACGCTGAGAGTCGCGCAGGCAATTTTGCAGGCGATGCGCGACTTCCTTCAACAGCACATCGCCCACCGCCTGCCCCTGCGTATCGTTGATCCGCGAAAAATTGTCGACATCGAGCATCAGCACCGCCAGGCCGCGCTGTCGGGGCCCGGCCCATGCGACCTGCTGTTCGAGTATCTGCAGCAAGCGCTGCCGATTGGGCAGAGCGGTGAGCGGGTCGTAGTAGGCGAGATAGCGCACACGCGCCTCGCTCTCGCGCAGCTGATCCTGAGTCTGTTTGGATCGCACCAGGAACTTGACGCGTTGCGCGAGCAGCATGGGGTTGATGCCCTTGGACGAAAAGTCCGTGGCTCCCGCGTTGTATGCGCGGTTGACCGACTCCATGTCGTCGAGGCTGGTTTGCATCAAGATCGGCACATGATGGCAATGCGGCAATTTCCGAAGTGCGCTGCATACGTCGAAGCCGCTCATCCCCGGCATGACCACGTCGAGCACGACGCAGTCCACGGGATGCTCGCCGAATCGCTTCAGCGCAATCGCGCCGTCGGCCGCCGTGACGACGCGAAAGCCGGCCATTTCCAATGCAGTCCCGACCAGCAGCCTCGCCCCGGGATCATCGTCGACGACCAGCACTGTCGCCGGAATGACGGGTTTATTTTCGGTGGTGTTCATCGTTTCCTTTGCTCGTTCCGCGTGACGGCGACGTATGCCGACTACGCAGCGTTGGATGATCGCTCGCGCATCAGCGCGGCGCAGAATTCTTGATGCTCTTTGCGGATTCTCGCCACCATCGGCGCAACCTGAGTTATTCCACTTTCACGCACCAAGGCCTCGCATTCCTTGGCGACCATGGCCAGGCGGGTGCCTCCCAGATTCGAGGTGCTGGATTTGAGCGTGTGCACGGCTTGCGAGAGCACCTCTGACTGCATATTCGCCGCCGCGGTCTCGATCGCTCCGACCAGGTCCGGTGAATGCTGCAGGTACAAGTCGATCATCGAGTTCAGGAGCGCCGGCTTCGCGAGCGCGGCAATGTTGTGCAATACGCCTGCGTCGATCAACGGTATCCGCGACAGATCCCGCCGCTCGGTCTCCGGCAGTGCTCGCAGCGCCAGCCAGCGCCTGAGCATGGTTGCCAGCTGTTGCTGAGTAAACGGCTTACTGAGGAAGTCATCCATCCCGGCGGCGAGGCACCGCTCGCGGTCGCCCTCCATGGCATTCGCGGTCAACGCGATGATGGGCACCCGCGCGGCGCCCGAGGTCTGTTCGCGCCGCCGTATTTCGCCGGTAGCGGCCAACCCGTCCATCACCGGCATTTGGCAGTCCATCAACACCGCATCGTATGTCGCGGTGTTCATCGCCTTGAGGGCCATCCAGCCGTTCTCCGCGGAATCGGTCGTGCAACCCAGGCTCTCGAGCATCCCCACGGCCACCTCGCGGTTCACAGGATTGTCTTCGACCAGAAGGATGCTGGGGCCGACCGTGCGCGCCGCCGGCGCGTGCGATATGGACGCCGAGCCGGCCGGCGGCGCGTCCATTGCGGATCCCGGTTGCATCGCCAACACGCGCGACACACAACCCAATATTTGCGCCCGGCGCAGCGGCTTGGCGAGCATGGCGGAAAAGTATCGGGAGCTTTCGGAGCCGCCGTCATGATCGTCGCGTTTGCTGAGCAGGATGAGCCGCAGCGCCGACCAGCGCGGTTCCTGACGGATGAGCCTCGCCAGCTGAATTCCGTCCATCCCGGGCATTTGATCGTCCACGAGGCCAAGATCGAAGCGCGCCCCATCCTCGGCGCTCAATACCGCCAGCGCCGCGGCGCCGCTTTCAGCGGCCACCACCTCGACGCCCCAAGACTCCAAGTGCTGCTGAAGGATCTCGCGATTGCTGGCGTTGTCGTCGACGATCAATGCGCGCGAACCGGCGAAGGGCATTCGGGGCAAGCGCGTCAAGGTCGGCGCCGCGTCGGCGACGGGATCAAGCCGCACCTCGAACCAAAATGTCGAACCCCGGTTGACTTCGCTATGGACACCGATCTCACCGCCCATCAATCCGGCCAGTTGCCGGCAAATGGCAAGGCCAAGACCGGTGCCGCCGTATTTGCGGGCCGTGAACGAGTCGGCCTGGCTGAAGGCATTGAAGATATTCGCCTGCGCCTCTTCGGAAATGCCGATGCCCGTATCGATGACCTCGAACCGCAGCGGCCCATCCTTGCCGACGGCTCTGACCCGCACGACGACTTCGCCTGCGTCCGTGAACTTGATGGCGTTGCCGACGAAGTTGATCAGCATTTGCCGGAGGCGCGTGGGATCGCCGCGCACCGTGCCGGGCACGTCGAGTTCGACCGCGCAGACCAGCTCCAATCCCTTCGAATGGGCGCGTGCGGCAAATATTTCGGTGGATTCTTCCACGGTTTCGCGCAAGCCGAATTCGATCTGCTCGAGCTCGAGCTTGCCCGCCTCCACCTTCGAGAAATCCAATATGTCGTTGATGATCTGTAGCAGCGCTTCCGCAGAATGCGAAATGGTTTCCGAAAGGTGCCGCTGGCGCGGAGTGAGCTCGGTCGCCTGCAGAAGTTCCGACATGCCCATGACGCCGTTCATCGGCGTACGAATTTCATGACTCATGCGCGCAAGAAACTCACTCTTGGCGCTGCTGGCGCGCTCCGCAGCCTCTTTGGCGCGAGTGGCCTCGCCGACGGCGAGCTTGAGCTCCAGGTTGGCATTGCCCAAATTGATCGTGCGCTCCTCGACTTGCTGCTCGAGGAATTGCCGGTATTTTTCCAGCCGCGAGTCGCGATGCCGGATCTGGGCGAGCATTTGATTGAAGCCGTCGATGAGGGAGCCGACTTCGTCTTGAGTGCTGCGTTCGACGCGCAGACTGTAGTCTTCTTCCGACGACACCCGCTGCATGGTGTGCGCCAGATTGACGATGGGTCCCGAGATTTGCAGCTGCAGACGCGCGGCGAGCCAATATGCGGTCAGCACCGCGGCCGCGACGGCCGCCAGCGTGATGAGGAGGTAGCCGGGCCAGTCCGGATACAGCACCTCCAGGGGCACGAGAATGTGCACGAACCCCAATATCCGGTCATTGCGCACGACGGCCGCGGTAATGTGGAATCGACTTCCCTGCAAGTAGAGCTGCGGGTGCTGCGGATCGACGGATGCGACCGAATGCAGAATTGCCGCGGAGTCTCGCGCGACCGCCGATTCCAAGTGCGCCTCGTTTCGGTCGCGGCGGTAAGCGGCGAGCGTTCGGCCGTCCGCCGCAAGGACTTCGGCATCGCTCACCAGCCACTCATCGCGCAACCCGCTCATGGCCTTGAGCGCCGTCTTGTCGTCGCCGAGGCGCAGCGCGTCGATCGTGCCCGCGCCGGTGACCCGGGCAACGCGAGCGGCACTCCACTGCAAGTCGTCCCGCAAATGCAAGAGGTTCATCGCAATGTGCGCGATCATCGCTACGGCGAAGACGGCGATCGCAGGCACCAGGATGACCACACGCAGCTTGCGCTCGATGGGAAGGTCCGCGAACCAACGAATCAATAGCCCTCCCGGTCATTTACGGTTTCAACAACCAGTAAAGTGTCGGCGATGCCGGGAAAATCTGCTGGATTTGGCCCGGAATTTCCCCGGCGCAAAGCGTGACCCATTTCACGTCTGCCCCAGGCTTGAGGGCTTGACCGTCTACCCGCGTAGGGGTTTGCCGTACGCCGCCTCGGTGATCAATCGGCGCGCGCGAGGCCAGTCGAATGCCGGTCCAGGGTCGGTTTTACGGCCGGGCGCAATGTCGCTGTGGCCGACCAGGCGGTCCGGAGACAATCGCGGATAGGCGGCGCACAGTGCGGCCACCACCTTCGCCAGGGCGGCGTACTGAGCGGGCTCATAAGGCAGCGTATCAGTCCCTTCGAGCTCCACGCCCACCGAGAAATCG
>Ga0210406_10004377_pt1 | contig 15139 bp, 10 predicted proteins | sample IncBWC30MmetaG_FD_155454 | JGI IMG/M metagenome (GOLD analysis project Ga0210406, IMG submission 155454) | Forest soil microbial communities from Barre Woods Harvard Forest LTER site, Petersham, Massachusetts, United States - Inc-BW-C-30-M | ecosystem: Environmental > Terrestrial > Soil >... | reverse complement strand
TCGCCCTGGTGCTTTTTGTCACCTACTTTTGTGTGCTCGGTTTTTCGCTCAAGACACACCGGCATTTCTTTCAAGGCACTGAAAGCGAGCTGGAGGAAAAAGACGCGTCTTGGTCGCGCGGCAAAGCGATTTTGGTCCTGCTCGTTGCCACAGGATTCGTGGCGTTGCTCTCGGAATTTCTGGTCGGCACGATCGAGAGCATACGTGCCACATTCGGGATCACCGAGACTTTCGTCGGCATCATCGTGGTCGCGATCATCGGCAATGCCGCCGAGCACTCGACTGCTATTCTCATGGCTTTGAAAAACAAAATGGATCTGAGTGTTGGAATTGCGATTGGATCAAGCTTGCAGATCGCACTCTTTGTCGCGCCGCTGCTGCTATTCGTCTCCTACTTGTTTGGCAAGCCGATGAACCTCGAATTTTCGCGGCCGGAAGTCTTCGCCGTAGTCGCTTCGGTTTACATCCTGTTTCAAATCAGCGGCGACGGCGAAACCAACTGGATCGAAGGCGTCCAGCTTCTCTCCGTTTACGTCATTCTCGGCATTTTGTTTTTTTATCTGCCGGAAGCTGCCGCGCATTAGCTCCGGGACAAGGCGTAAATCTGCGCGATTTCGGCAGGAGCGTTACTCGGCCACCTTGCAACTAGCCGCTCTTTTCACCACGCATTTGCGGCTGAATCGCGTAACAACGCGAAACACCAAGAGAGGTTCCGATTTGTTCGGGATCGCTTCTTTTCCTGTTTACGGGGAACGGCTGGCAACGATCAACCCGGCAAGGAGAAAGACCATTGCCGCGGAAAACAGACAGTAGCGGCAGAACGCGTGAAGAATGAATGCCTGGGTGTAGAGCAGCCAAACGGTAACTGCGAACATCGACCACACCGTGAAAAGGAGGAAGCGTCGGACTCGGGCGTAACCAAAGGCAGCGAGAACCGCGAAACTGAAAACACTAAAATAAGCGACAGCTCCGACCAGGGCGAGCGGAACTCCGCCGATGCGGGCGTATGGGCTACCCAGTACCTTAAAACAATCGGGAGATCCACCGCAGACCATCGTCTCGCCGGTCAAGGCCTGGACCGCCAGATAGGTTGCATCGGCAAGGCCGGCTAACGAGATTAACGCAACTATCCAGTAAATTACGATTTGAGAACGCGGTATGGCGATGGTATCGGCTGCTGGCTTTGAAGTCGCGCGTTTGTCTTTCATTTCAAGAGCCGTTGTCTTTGTCCTTTACCGCGGCATCGATCGCAGCGCGCAAGGCGGTTGGATTCAGTGAGGTGGGAGGGACCGATTGGTTATTGATGAAGATCGTCGGAGTATTCTTAACTCCGAGCTCCTCGCCTCGTTTCCGGTCGGACTCAACTTTGGCTTTCACCTGTTCGCCTCCCGCGTCCTTTTTGAAGCGCTCGAGGTTCAGGCCGATCATCCCGGCGTAGGAATCAAACAGCGGTTGGACATCCTTGGTTGTGGCCCAGAGCGCCTGTTCGCGATAAAGCAAGTCGTGCATTTCCCAGAAGCGTCCCTGCAGACCTGCCGCTTCGGCCGCATAGGCAGCCTCGTGGGCATGCTCATGATTGGTAAAAGGGAAATTGCGGAAGACGACACGTAAACTCGAGGCGTAATCACGCTCAATTTGCTGGAGGGGCGCCTCTAATCCGCCGCAAGGAGGACATTGGAAGTCGCCGTATTCTTCAAGCGTGACCGCGGCATTAGCCGGGCCACGCACGTGCACTTCTTCGCCACGCTCTTTGGAAGCGGCCATTGCTTTTGGAATAGCCGTCGTCTGAGGTCGCTTCGCCCGGTAAAGCATCACGCCAGCCCCGATGGTCACAAGGCCGACGACAGCTACGATGATGAACGGAAGAAAGCGTTTCATTCTTGCTTAAGTCGCTATGGGAGGTGAGTAGTGTTATTGATGGCGGAACGACTGCAAGGACTGATGCGTGAAATTATCGCCTGCCAGCGAAGCACATAAACCGGCCGCTTCGGGGGTGGGCGGCGACTTATAAACTTCTATGGTAGCGATGTGCCCGAGGCGTTCCGAACAGCAATCGCGTCCCCGTTATCGATTCGTCCAGAGCAATTCACGTCTGCACGGAAAGTCAAAGGCGTTGGAATAGACCCGGACAAATTACGAACGACTATCGCATCGCCGTTATCAGTCCGTCCGCTGGAATTTATGTCCGCAAAGAGCACTCCCATTGAAACTGAGAAGTCGTTGGTAATTGTGCCGTCGCTCACACCGACCAAGTTTATCAGCAGACGCTGAGCATTGCTGACGTTCGTAAGGTTAATAGTGATATGATTCCCACTTACTATTGGCGAACCGAGCATCGACCCAGTTGCATTCGCTCCCGGGGTGACGTTCGCGCTGCTGAGCGTCACAGGATTCGCGAAGGTAAATACGACTTGGTGACTATTGCCTGAACCGGCGATGCGGTCCTCAATTCCGATTCCATTGGACGCCGGAAGATTTGCATCAAAATTGCCGCCGCTACCATGCGTTTTTCGACTGCCCGCAGCCAGGGGCGATAAAAAAGTAGTAGGAACATAGCTCGGAGCATTCACCCAGTAAACGATTGCTCCGCCCGTATTCGCAGCCTTGCGGACAAGCATCGCAGAGCCGGATGGAATGAGGTCTTTGCCATGATCAATGTTGTCCGTCGTTAGTCTCCATCCGTCGTTAAAGGTGTATGTTTTACTCGGCTGTTTGCCGATCTGCTGGTGGGTATTATTGAAAAGCAGAAGCTCATCACCCGGAACAAACGAACTATCCAGTGGCGCGAGGCCGTTCGAATCCAGTGTCGTATCAACCGGGCGAATCATTGTCACAGGATTATCTTGTTGCTGACTCGCCGATGCCAGCATTGGCACGGCCAGCTTGCTCATCAAGACTGAACCGATAGCAGTTAGTGGCAGAGTTGGCGCACCGTTGGAGTTTCGCACAATAAAATAGCTGTCCGGCAGCAGTGGATCGTCGCCGTGATCGGCGGAGTTATCTCCTTCCAGCCGCCAGCCGACATTCGCGCCGTTGTTGATGAAGAAATAAGTTGCAGTCGGGGGCAGATTTATGCCGGCCGAGGAGGTATTCGGGATCAGCAACTCCGTCTTATAGGTAGGCGGAGAATCGGTTACAGTGAATGATGTGCCAGCGTCGCTGGGTGAGAAAATTGTCGCCGGCGTCCAATACGGGATCAATGTTACCTTCGTGTTCACAGCAACGCCCATCAGATTGTCAAACGATGTATTGACGGTGAGCGTGTTGCTGCCGTTTGATGTGACAGTATAGATGTGACCCTCTTTCGGGTTTGCCGTGCCGCCGTTGCCGATGAGGACGTAATAGTGCTTCGGCTGCGTGCCCGCAGCGTAGACGAACTGATTGTTCGTCCAGCTGGGGCTTCCATTAATCGCGACCGTACTACCGCTTACTGATTGCACCGTGCCGGTAAACTCAGGCGGACGCGTGAAGGGAATGCCGAGATAAGTATCAGAGTTACCCAGACAAGAAGTCGTCGTGAACCCCACCGGCTCTGTGGTCACGGTCGTCTGTGCCGCAAGCGATGCGGCACAAAGACAGGCTGGTGCGAGGAGTGAAAGAGAAAATTTCATTGTCGTCTCAGCGAAAGCAACGAGCGCGAGAGTGCAAGATTCGTCATCCTACTTCAAGATAAATCGCGAACGGTCAGAAAAAGAATCGCAGCCGCGTGCAAGCGGTCGCGATTCCAGAGTCAGCCCCGTCAGTTTACGGAAGAGCCATGCCAGAATTATTCCGCACTATGATCGCGTCGCCGTTGTCGATACGTCCGCTGCAGTTCACATCCGCACGGAACGTCGATAAATTCGGAATGTTTCCAGACTGATTCCGAATCACAATTGCGTCACCATTATCTGTCCGACCCGGGACTGTAACGTCACCCAGCAACACGGTCATCGGGATTGCCACGTCACCGGGTCTGGCGCCCTCACTTACTCCAAGGAGATTAATCGTCAGTGTCTGCGGGCTAGACACTCCCGTCAGGTTTACTGTTACTTGGCTGTTGCTGAACGAGAATGGCCTTCTCTTCGACCTAAAGGCAATCCGGTAGAGTTTGCCCGCTGAACCGAAGCGAGCGCGTCGAGAGTTACATCGCAGCGCGATTACTTACGCAGTTCGGCGCCACCCACGAAGTAACGTATGGCCAATCACGCCCAAGGCGCCGATGCCAGCAAACCATGTCGAAGGCTCAGGAACAGTTGTGATGTTGAATGCCGTTGCAGCCGTCTCGTATGTCACTGCGTCTTGATCGATCAGGTCTGAGAATTGGCTTCCCGCATTGGTCGACGTGGATGAAAAGAACGCGTATGTTGTGTTGGCAGATAACGCACCAGTCGAGATCGTAATACTTGCGAGAGGCGTATTGTTATACGGCGCCGTTGGATCATTGGCCGAATTCGATGAGGCATTGCCCAAATCATTACTGTTGCGAACAAACCCACTCGCCGCAGGGGTGGAAATCGCATCGGGCGTAGACGGCGAAGTAAAAAAGGTGAACGGCGCAGCGTAGGTTACATTGGTTATGCTAAACAGTCCGCTGTTCGCCGAGCTAGTCACAAGCCACAGGTCGAAACCATCAAGTGGGCTGGGTACCGCACTCCCCGTTACCCCAACTTGAATAGTAAAGCTGCTATTAGAACTCACTACCTGCGTCAATGGCGTAAAGGTGAAAACGTCGGTCGTGGTGAACTGCGCGAATGCATAAGCGGCAACCGACACGAGCGCCAGGGTGAGAAGGAGCTTTTTCATGAGTTATTTCTAGCTGTTTTGAAAGGTTCGTTCTTTTAGCAATCGGTGAACGGCGGTCACGACTTTTCTTTGATTTTTGCGCTTTTTGTCAAGTTTTTATGCCAGCCGATCGTCTTTTAATTACGGTAAGCGCTTCTGATTTTTTCTCTGAGTGGGGGTCACATCGGCGGAATCGATGTCACTGCCATTCACATCCATCCGGAAATTCGATGAGGCGACCGGCTTATTGTTCTGCCGCTGCGCTCAAGATTTCAACCAACGAGCTGCATCGCAAAGTCTCACTTCCGATTTAGCTCTAAGGGTCGATCACTTAAGGCAGACGCCCAATTGCTCTTTGCGCAAGCGCCTTCGACTTCGCCAGCTTGTCGTCCGCGTTTCCCAGGCCGCCAAAGCTGATTCGCAGCATTCGATCATTCTTCAGCACGTAGAGGATTCCTCCCATCGGATTACCTAACCAATATGATTCCTGGCCAATCCCTTCGATTTTTTGTGGCCGCACGCCTTCGTGTTCCTTGTTTTCGTCGCCCTTGCTCTCCTCCCGGTCTTTCTCGTTGCTTTCGCCATTTTCTGCGCTGGCCAGGTGATCAAACGTTTCGTGCCAGAACTGTGTGATAGTACGTGTGCCAGGATCCTTCGGGTTTCGCTGCATCAGCCCGAGGCTAACCGATTTGTCCGGCTCGGCGGAGCCGTAATAACATTGCGAAAGGAGAAAATCGGTTGCAGGCCCTTCGCTACTCTTCGGGTCCAGCATCTTCGCGCCTTGTATCGCTCCCACCTCATCGCGAGTCGCCAGGCTGCACGCATCGATTTTCGGGTTTTTGTCTTCCGATGGCGGAGGCGTGGACTCGCCGGATAGGTTGCAACTGAACACCAGCACTGGCAGCAAAGCCAGCCAAAGCCCTATGCGAGTCATAATGGTAAGCTAATGTTCCGCTGCTATTATCCGCTTCACTGTCACGGGCCCGCGTGGACTAGGGGCAGGTGCCGACGATGGTGTAATTGTTAGTAAAGGTCAGGCTATCCGGCATCGAATCCCACACCTCTGTCGCACCGGCCAAACTGTTCGTTGGATCGGTAGTCTGGCTGGAACCAGCAACAAAGCCGACGATTGTTGATCCTGTGCCCAATCCAAGGTCACTCGGTTTAACGACGATAATTATTTGGCCAGTAGAAGCGTTGTAACTGCTGCTTAGATCCGCAGGCTGCTCCGCATCCACAAAGCGGCCATCAATGCCGCCGCTCGAGTTCGGACCCGGCGTATAGGAGAAAAATGACGGGCCCGCCGCGGCGAACTCCATCCGCACACCAGTGTAACGGAAGGTGCCGGCAGTAGCGCCGGGAATCTTCATAGCCAGGTACCACGCGGAACCGATCGGATGCTGGTTTGCCAATGACGGATCGGTATTGATCGTGAATACGAGATTCCCGCTCTGCTGCGCGACACTCGCCGCCAGCAAGTCGGTGCCTGGTTCTGGGCTGAGCGAATCTCCAGCCGGATCAGTCAGCAGAGTCACGCCCGGCGCTTTGCAAGGATCTTGCGGCGGAGGCGGCACAACAACAGGCACGGCGATTTCGTTGCTGGCGACGCTCACACCCTTACTATTTACCGCGTTAACTATATAGTAATACAGCGGCACTGAGCTGAGAGCCGAGGTATCGTCGAGTTTCAAGACCGAGCCGGAGGTGGTTGCAATCGGCTTCGTTCCTTCACCACCGGGTGTGGTCCCGCGGAATATGCGATAGCTTTTTATGTCCGCGCCGCCATTGTCAGGAGCTTTCCAGCTCAGATGGGCGCCAAACGGATCGCGAGAACCACTCAGACACGGTGCCTTCGGTTTAGTCGGTTCGGCCACGTCAAACCGAGAGTAGAGACCTTTGCCGCCGGATTGGCGTGCCACCCTCATGAAAGCTACGAAATCGTTCGGAGCTGTTCCTGCAATACAACCAGCAGTAACGCAACCATCGCTATAGCCGTAGAGCACGCGGCCTTTGTCATCGACCGTGATTTCGTTGAAATCGAGCAGGTTTCGCTGGGTTTTGCCTCCACCTTGCTGCCAGATACCCGCCATGCTTTGCACGGGATCGTTGGGTGTAGCGTTAACCGTCGTCCAGGTTGCGCCACCATCGTACGTAGTAGAGATGAAGGCATACCACTTACCCGGGAAATGGAGCGCCTGGTAATCACCGGGCCGATCGGTTCCAAGAAAACCGACAGCGGCACGGCCCGCGTCACCGCCCACAGCTTCTATCTCAGCGGCATTCTTTATTCCGTGAGTCGCGCCAATATCGATGTCACTGACCCAGTTGATTCTTGTTCCGGAACGATTTCCCACCGCAACTCGGGCGTGACCTTCTGGCGGATTGCCCGCCGCCACCGGTTCATTCCTCACATAGGAATAATAAATTGTATTGTTAGCAGCGATCGCAATCGAAGGATCGGCACCCTGCGCCTGGGAAAATGCGTTTGGCACCCGAAAGGTGGTCCACGTCATACCAGCATCAGTGCTGAACACGCCGCCTTGCAGCCCGCTACACTGATTCACGGGCAGCCACGCAGTACCATCGGGAGCGACATGAACGTGGCCGTGAAGACCACCGCAGGAGCCCGAGCCCTGACCCGTGTAAGCAAGAACAGATGCGTTCCAACTCGCGCCCTGTGTGTCGCTGCGGTAGCACGCGGCGGGACCAACGATGTCTTGTGAACAATAGTATACAGGCTGACCGTGATTAATCGGTGTCGTTAATGCACTTAACGCGCCCGGATATGGACCTGAGCCGATAGTTTCGTGATCAGCGCCGCCATTTGGCACGGCGAGAGCGAGTTCTGTCCAGCCGAGGGGGGTAAGACCACCTGGATCACCGTCATTATCAGAGTAGGCGTACTCGAAAGTCGCACCCGTTGTATTGTTCGAAACGAAGGTACGGCCGGTCTTCTGGTCGGTCCAAAGGATCGGATCGAGAGCGAGGATGTCTGAGTTTGACGGAGACTTGTCTTCCCACAGCGCTTCACAGCATTCCGGTTTGGCGGGGGTGAGAATTTCAGGCGGAGTAAGACGCCAGACGGGGCCGGCATTCATCACCATGATGCGATGCGTAAATGGATTGAAGCCAATATTAAATTCACCGTTGCTTACTTCCGCAGAAGAACCGGGCGGCGCGTTAAAGGTAATGTAACGTGGCGAATTAGCCTTGGTCTTATCGGCACCGCCAAACCCGGGAGTGCCACAACCGCCGGACCCAGGAAGTAGCTCGATTTTGACATTAACTGTCTCCCCAGTGGGTTGGAAAGGTACGATCTTTATCGTGTAACGCGTTGTGCCGTCCTTGAGGGGAGCGACGGTTGCAATTTCGGGACGGTATCCGCTCGTCGCAGACTGGAAGTCAGCGGGTGTATTGCCGCCCAGATTACCGACGACGCCTTCATAGATGTACAGATCGTAATCAGACTGCCCGGTGCCGGCATCCACCCAGGAAAGCGTGACTTTAACTGCCGCGTTGCAATGGGTACCCGTGTAGCCTGCGGGAAGGCTTACGGTTAGATCAAAGCTGTCGCACGGGAAAGTAGTGCCATCACACCGCGGCCCTTGATCGACCTGACCCAACCCGAGTGGCGATGGGTTTGCCTGAAGAAATGGACCCGCCGTGTAGGTGACGGCACTGGATGCGGTAGTCACCGTCCCGCTCGATGGAGTGGAGGCGAAGCTAAGCATCGCTATCCATGCACCGAAAGAACAGAGCATGAATGCGGCGAAGATCCGGGGATTAAAGAACGCAGATTCGGAGGCAGGATGATGTTTCTTCATAGCGGCATTTGTTAAGAGTTAGGGCAATAACGGATTTTAAAATCTTTGTTCGTATCGAATGCCGAAAGTGGATGCTTTTTGACGAAGTAAAAATCTAATGCTCAAGCAATTACAGTTAATTCCATTACATTTTTGTAATGTTGCGGTCACGGTGCGGACTTTCGATCTTTTCCTTTGACGAGTTTGGTCGCGTTGATTTGTCCAATCGCGGGTGCTAGGTAGCAGCGCCTTTCCTCATGTCGCAGAATTACAAGGATACACTCAACCTCCCGCGCACGGATTTTCCGATGAAGGCGAATCTGGCGCAGCGCGAACCGGAATTGCTAAAGAAATGGGAAGAAACCCGCGTCTATCAGCAGATTCAAAAGGCACGCGCAGATGCCGAGCTTTTTGTCCTGCACGATGGCCCGCCTTTTGCCAATGGCGACGTCCACATGGGCACTGCGCTCAACAAAATTCTGAAGGATTTCGTGGTGAAATCCCAAACCATGCTCGGCAAACGCGCGCCTTACGTGCCGGGCTGGGACTGCCACGGACTTCCCATTGAATACAAGGTGGTGAAGGAATCACGCGACCTCGCGCCGCTTGAGGTGCGCAAACGGTGCGAAGCTTTCGCGCGCAAGTTCATCGATATTCAGCGCGCGCAATTTAAGCGCCTCGGCGTTTTCGGCGATTGGGAACATCCCTACCTGACCATGGATCCCAAATACGAAGCCGAGATCCTGCGCGCCTTTGCCATCTTCGTGGAGAAAGGTTTGGTTTACCAATCGATGAAGCCGGTTTTCTGGAGCACCGGCGCACAGACTGCCCTAGCCGAAGCCGAAGTGGAATATCAGGAACGCGATGACATCGCCGTCTTCGTGAAGTTTCCAATTATTTCGGGTGCGCTCAAAGACAAGGCCAGCATAGCGATCTGGACCACAACACCGTGGACGTTGCCGGCCAACCTGCTCATCGCCGTGCATCCGAAAGAAATTTACGTTGTCCAGGAATTTACCAGCCCGAAGGTAGGAGGAACCTCAGCGTCCCGCACAGAAACCCTAGTTCTCGCCGAGAAACTCGTTCCCCAATTTTCTGCGGCGACCGGTTTCGAACCGACCGGCGAACCGATGCAATCTTTTCCCGGCGATAAACTCGAAGGCATCGGCGCGCAACATCCCTTTCTGCCGCGCACTGCCATGGTCCTGCCGGCCGAGTTCGTCACCATGGACAGTGGCACCGGTGCGGTCCACATCGCACCAGGCCACGGCGAAGACGATTACATGCTTGGCTCAAAAAATAGCTTCCCGATTCTTTCGCCGGTCGATGATCACGGCCGTTATACTAACGAGGTTGGGATTCCGGAACTCGTCGGCAAATATGTTTTCGACGCCAACGCCGACATCATCCGGATCTTGCGCGAGCGCGGCATGCTCCTGGCCGAACAAAATTTTCATCATAGCTATCCCTATTGCTGGCGCTCGAAAACGCCGATCATCTTTCGCGCGGTCGAGCAATTCTTTATCCGCCTAGATAAGATCCGCGGTGAAGCGCTCGACGCCATTCATCATCAAGTAAAATGGATCCCCTCCTGGGGTGAAAACCGTATCGCCGGAACGGTGGAATCGCGCCCCGATTGGGTCATCTCGCGCCAGCGTAGTTGGGGTGTCCCCTTGCCCGTCTTCTATATAGAGGGACGCGCCACATTGAATCCCGATTGGATTCGCAAACTTGCCGATCTGGTTGCGCAACGGGGTTCCAATGTCTGGTTCGAATTAAATGACGCCGAACTCGCGCGCGAGCTGGAATTGCCGGAAGGAACCACGAAACGCAACGATACCATCGACGTCTGGATCGATAGCGGCGTTTCGCATCGCGCAGTCTGTGCCACTCATCCGGAATTGCGTGATCCGGCCGACATGTATCTGGAAGCGACCGATCAGCATCGCGGCTGGTTTCAGTCTTCGCTCATGACCAGCATCGCGATGAACGATCGCGCACCTTACAAGATGTGTCTCACTCATGGCTTTGTCGTCGACCTTGATGGAAAGAAAATCTCCAAGTCCGGGACCTACGACAAGCCGATGGACGCCGGGCATTTCGTAAAGAAGCATGGCGCTGATCTGATTCGGTTGTGGGCGAGCAGCATTAATTTTGGAGACGATGTTCCGTTCTCGGAGGAAATGTTCACCCGTCTGGGCGATACCTACCGACGCATCCGCAATACCCTCCGCATCTTGTTAGGAAATCTTTTTGATTACCCTGTAGCCGCGGTCGCTGACCGCGGGCCGCAGCCGACCGCAGCGGCTACGACGAAATTGGATGGAGCCACTCTAATCGACCGCTGGATTCTTGATCGGCTCGATCATGTCACCGCCGAATGCCGGAGCGCGTATGCCGCCTTCGAGTTCCACAAGGTTTATCACAGCATCAATCATTTTTGCGCGGTCGATCTCAGCAGCCTTTACATCGACATCACCAAGGACCGGATGTATTGCGACGCCCCTGATTCACCGCGCCGCCGTGCGACCCAATTCGCGATGCATAAAATCTTCGATGCGCTCTGTCGTTTGCTCGCGCCAGTTCTTGTCTTCACCGCCGAGGAGGCGTGGGCCAACGCGGTATCCGGCGTCGGTGAGGCCGGCGCGCGGTCAGCGACCGCGGCAACAACTTCCGTGCACTTGCAGTTCTTCCCCGAGATCGGCGAAGGCGTGCACGATGCATCCGTCGACCAGCAAATCGAGCAATTGCTACGACTGCGTGGCGTCATCGGCCAAGCCCTGGAAAAAGCGCGTCAGGAAAAATTGATCGGCAATTCGCTCGAGGCTCGCGTCATCTTGAAATGCGATCGAAAAGTAATCGGTTCCGTCTCGAAGGAGGAGCTCGAAGAATTTTTTATTCTGAGCGACCTCATTGTCGAAGACGCGCCCGAGGCGTCCGCTACGGTCGAGAAAACGCCCTATCGAAAATGCGCGCGTTGCTGGCGTCATCGCGAAAGTGTCGGGCAAAGTAGCGCCCATCCCGATTTGTGCGACCGCTGCGAAAGCGTCGTCGCGTGGGCAAAAAAAATGGAGGAGCGAGCTCCTGCGAGTCCGTGAAAAACGCCGTGCCCGAGTTTGCCATCCACTGGAGGGACGTGCTTCGCCACGTCCAGGACGCGCGGAAGCGCTTCCCTCCGCTTAACGAGCGAAACACAGACTTGCAGTCTGTGCGCCCAGCGGAATTCTACTCCGCTGAACCCGCCGCCAACAGGCAGCTGTGTCTATGAAGTGGATCGCGTTTCTTTCACTGCCGCTCTATGCGCTCGATCAGATCAGCAAGTACTGGATTTTGTATCACATCGATGCCGAATCCCAAATCCCTGTCATCCCTCGCTGGTTCTATCTGGTGAATGTCCCCAATACCGGGGCGGCCTTTGGTTCCTTCAAAAACAACAACGCGTTCTTTATCGTGCTATCGTGCATCGCTTTGGTCGCAGTCGTTTCCCTTCTCTTGCGAAGACAGGATCACAAAGATGCCTGGCGCGATCTTTCCCTCGCTTTACTCCTCGCCGGGGTGTTGGGCAATCTGACCGATCGCCTTACCCACGGTCATGTCATCGATTTTCTTCTCGTTAATTTACATGTTCGTTTTGCCGATCCCTGGCCTGCCTTCAACGTTGCCGATTCCTGCATCTGTATCGCAGTCATCTGTTTCATCATTCATACGTTGCGACAAAAACCGGCCTCCGTGGCCCAAAGTGGTTAATTTCAAATCGCGCCCGCGTTCTGCGGCCAAATTGTAGGGCAGGCGCTCCCGCCTGCCGATCGCAAGGCTGGCAACCGGGAACGGTTGCCCTACACGCCTGCGCAATGCAAAACTGGTAACTGTGAAGGCAATGGAAGAAACAGCGCGCGCCATCGCGGCAAAGCTGCGCGAACACAACCGCATTGCCTTCTTTGCCGGTGGCTGCGTCCGCGACATGGTGCGCAATCTCCCGCCGAAAGACATCGACATCGCGACTGACGCGCGACCGGAGGAAGTGCAGAAATTGTTCCCGCGCACCTATGCGGTCGGCGCGCACTTTGGAGTCATTGTCGTTCTAGAAAACGGATTCCAGTTCGAAGTCGCCACCTTCCGTTCCGACGACGTCTACCTGGACGGACGTCGCCCGAGCGAGGTTCATTTTTCATCGCCCGAGGAAGATGCGCGGCGGCGCGACTTCACCATCAACGGAATGTTTTTCGATCCGGCGAAAAACGAAGTGATCGATTTCGTCGGCGGGCGGGACGATCTAAAAGCGAAATTGATCCGTGCAATCGGCGATCCGGCGCAACGTTTCGCGGAAGATCGCTTGCGCATGCTGCGCGCAATTCGGTTCGCCACCGTGCTCGAGTTTCAAATTGAAAGCGAAACCTGGAATGCGCTGCAGCAAGCCTCTGCTTCCATTACCGAGATCAGCGCCGAAAGAATTCGGGACGAGCTAGTCCGTATTTTCCTTTCACCACAGCGCTTGCGCGGTTGGGATTTGCTCGATCGGTCCGGCCTCCTCCGCGCCGTTCTGCCCGAGATTGAGCCAATGAAAGGTTGTGCGCAACCGCCGCAATTTCATCCCGAGGGGGATGTCTTTCAGCACACCCGGTTAATGTTGAAGCTTTTGCCGGAAAACGTTTCCGTTTCGCTCGTTTTCAGCGTCATTCTGCACGATATCGCCAAACCGCGGACGGCAATGGTGGACGCGGACGGCCGCATCCGTTTCAACGAACACGATCGCCTCGGCGCGGAAATGACTGAACAAATCATGGAGCGCTTGCGTTTTTCGCGCGCCGAAATCGACGCCGCCGTGGAGATGGTTCGTCAGCATATGGTTTTCAAAGACGTGCCGCGGATGCGCGTTGCGAAACTGAAGCGGTTCATGGCGCGTCCCACTTTCGAAGAGGAACTGGAATTGCACCGGGTCGATTGCGCGAGCAGTCATGCCATGCTCGACAATTACGAATTTCTCCAGCGCAAAAAGGAAGAGTTCGCGAACGAGCCTATCATTCCGCCACCTTTGGTTACGGGGAACGATCTGATCGCGCTGGGAATGAAACCGGGTCCAAGGTTTGGGGAGATCCTGGAAGCAGTAGAAACTCGCCAACTCGAAGGCGCCTTCAAAACGCGCGAGGAAGCGCTCGATTGGGTAAAGCGCGAATACGGCCGGTAAGAACGCTTGATGTGTAGGGCAAGCGCTCCCGCTTGCCGAAACTTTACGGCAGGCAAGAATGCCTGCCCTACAATTTGCGGAATGCTGTCGCCAAACGTTTGCCTCAAGGCTTTCGCGACGGGCTCCCTCGACTTTGCTCGGGATGACGGCAGCGACGCCCCGCGGCTTTTGACATCAAACCTCAACCATCGAACATCAAACATCCCCAAAGATCCCATGCGCATCCTGATGATCAGCGCGGAAGCGCCCCCTCTCCACCGCGCCGGGGCGCTGGTGGACGTGCTCGACGCTCTCCCTCGCGAACTGCGCGAACGCGGCCATGAAGTCAGCGTGGTCCTGCCGTTTTATCGGGAGATTCGCGAAAACAGTCTGGTGGAGATAAACGATACCGGCGTGACGGTTGACATTCGCGTGGGGGAAAAGAATTACGTGGCGGAATATTTCGAAGGTCGGAGGCCGAGCGGTGTGCAGTTATTTTTTGTTCGGTGCGACGAATTTTTTGATCGCCCGGAAATTTACGGCGAACACGGAGCCATCTACGAAGACAACGCCGCCCGCTTTATCTTTTTCAACAAGGCCGCCATTGAACTGGCGCGACGCCTGACGCCGGCGCCACAAATCTTACACCTGCACGATTGGGCCGCCGCCCTCATCCCGGTTTACATCCATGCGCACAATCTGCCTTTCGCTACTGTCCTAACGATCCATAGACTGGCTGAGCAGGGAAGTTTTTGGGGACTTGATTTCGCTCTCACCAATCTGCCGCAACGTTTTTTCTCACTTCGTGGGGTCGAGTTTTTCGGGCGCCTCAATTTTTTGAAATCCGGGATCGTTTTTGCCGACCGCGTCACCACCGTCAGCGAACATCATAAGCAGGAAATCCTCCAACCCGAAGGTGGCTATGAACTCGACGTCGTCCTCCGCGAAAATGCCCACAAGCTCAGCGGCATCTTGCATGGTGCCGATTACGCGCGGTGGGATCCGGCGACCGATCCCCTGCTGCCAGCTCATTTCGAGTCCGAAAAATTGTGGGGCAAAATGATTTGTCGTGACGCTTTGCTGGCGGATCTGGGTCTCGCCCCTGGGCCGCGCGGCCCCGTTTTTGGAATGGTCACGCGCGTGGTCGCCGAAAAAGGTTTTGGAATTCTCACCCCGCTCTTCGATCGACTGCTCACGGATGACGTGCGCCTGATTATTCTGGGCGAAGGCGACCCGGCGTTCGAAACTGCTCTCGCCATCGCGGCCCGCCGCTATCCGTCACGATTCGCCTATCGCCGCCATTTCGACGAAAGGCTGGCTCACCTGATCCAAGCCGGTTCCGATATCACGCTGATACCGTCGCGCTTCGAGCCGAGTGGGCTAATTGCAATGTATAGCTTGCGATACG
>Ga0210406_10004374_pt1 | contig 15154 bp, 12 predicted proteins | sample IncBWC30MmetaG_FD_155454 | JGI IMG/M metagenome (GOLD analysis project Ga0210406, IMG submission 155454) | Forest soil microbial communities from Barre Woods Harvard Forest LTER site, Petersham, Massachusetts, United States - Inc-BW-C-30-M | ecosystem: Environmental > Terrestrial > Soil >... | reverse complement strand
ATGGGTCTTGCCTTTTCGCTTCTCTTCCTCTTCAGCGGTCGCTTTCTCCTGGCCGACGTAACCCAGGCCAACGCACTTCTTCAGCAGGGCCGAGTCGATGAAGCAACCGTAAGCCTTAACGAAATCATCGCCGCACAACCCGGCGACGCTCAGGCGCACCAGCTTCTCTGCCGCATCTACTACGCCCAGGACATGGCCGACAACGCCATCCACGAATGTCAGCTTGCAGCATCCAGCGACCCCGCCAGCAGTGACAATCAGATGTGGCTCGGTCGCGCCTACGGATTCAAGGCATCTCATGCCAACCCGCTGAGCGCGCTAAGCCTCGCCGTCAAAGTTCGCGTAGCCTTCGAACGCGCCGTGCAGCTCGATCCCGAAAACATCCACGCGATGAACGACCTCGGTGAGTTTTACGTCGCGGCCCCGTCCCTCATCGGCGGCGGGCTCGACAAGGCCCAGGCCCTCGCCGCCCGAATGCAGCCGCACTTCCCTTCCCAGGCTCACCGTCTGCTCGCTCTCATCGCCGAAAAGAAAAAGGAAGACGCTATCGCGGAGGCCGAATTCAGTAACGCCGTCGCTGCCGGAAAAACTCCCGAGGCCTACATCGACCTCGGCCAATTCTACGAACGCCACCACCAGCCCGACAAGATGATCGACGCCCTGCAGTCTGGCATCGCGACCGACCGCCGCAAAGGTCCATCCCTCGTCGACGCTGCCAGCGTCCTTACCGACGCCCACCGCTCCCCTGAACTCGCCGAGACCCTACTGCGCACCTACCTCTCCTCCCCCGCCAAAACCGACGATGCCCCTGCATTCAAGGTGCACGTCCAGCTCGGCGATCTCCTCGCACATCAGGGCGATCCTGCCGCTGCGCATCGCGAATATGCCGCTGCCCTCGCGCTCGCGTCCAACTATGTACCTGCTCGAAAAGCAATGCAGGGCTCTTAAGAAAAGGCGCTACCATAGTCTGTAGCCGGTCTCAAGGAAATAACTCAGGAAGTATGATCCGTCGTCTTCGCTTATGTGTCGCGTTTTTTGCCTTCGCCCCCGCGATCGCGCCTGCTTACGCGCAGATATCCTTCTCAACCGCAGTCACCCTCGCCCTGAAGAGCAACCCCAAAGTCCTCACCGCCCAGGCTGACGTCGACAAAGCGCTCGCCGCGGTCCAGCAGATTCGTAACGCATTCATTCCCAACATCGTCGGTGGCTCTGGCGTCGGTCCCCCCTCCTACGGCTATCCCCTGGGCCAGCCCTCGATCTTCAATATCACCTCGCAATCGTTGGTCTTCAGCTACTCGCAACACGATTATCTCCGCGCCGCTCAGGCCGCACTCGATGCGACTCGCCTCAACCTCAAAGACATTCGTGCAGGTGTAGCCGAGGACACTGCCATCACCTACCTCGCCCTCGATCGTGACCTCCAACGCCAGGCCGCGCTCCAAGAGCAACAAGGCTTCTCCGATCGCCTCGTCAGCATCGTTCAGGAGCGCCTCGACGCCGGCCAGGACACCCCCATCGATCTCACGACCTGCCGCCTCACCGCCGCGCAGATTCGCCTGACCCGCCTCCGCGCCGAAGACGAAACCGCCGCCGACCAGGCCCATCTCGCGCGCCTCATCGGTCTTCCTGCGCAGGCTCTCGGCACCACCAGCAGCAGCGTCCCGCCCTTCCCCGTCACCTCGTCCGAGCTCCCCGACACCGCCCCGCTCACCAGCCCGGCCGTCGAATCCGCCTACGCCGTCGCGCGCTCCAAACGCGAAACTGCCTTCGGCGACGCCCGCTACCTTTGGAGACCCCAGATTTACTTCCAGGGACAATACAGCCGTTTTGCCAAGTACACCAACATCCAGGACTACTACCTCCGTTTCCAGCAAAACAACGCCGCCGTCGGCGTACAAATTACCATTCCCCTCTACGACATGGCCCATCGCGCCAAAGAACGCGAATCCGCTGCCGAAGCCGCGCGTGCACAACACGAAGCCGACTCCATCCGCGACCAGTTTTTCGACAGCCGCATCCGCGCCCGCCACACCGCGGCCGAGCTCTCCGCCCGCACCGAGATCGCCACCCTCGATCAGCAGCTTGCCCGGCAGCAGCTCGACATCATGCTCGTCCAGTTGAAGGCCGGCACCGGCAACCTTGCAGCTCCCCAGATGACCCCCAAGGACGAGCAGACTGCGCGCATCGCCGAGCGCGAAAAATTCGTCGCCATGCTCAACGCCAACTTCGAAGCCCAGCAGGCCGCCATCGGTCTGCTGCGCACCACCGGCGAGCTCGAAGCTTGGATCTCCGCAGCAACCCATACCCAGACCGCCCCCTCTGTACAGGCGCTCCCCGCAGCGCCCGCAAAACCCTAGTGCGTGTCATTGCTGGTTGCCATGGAATGCTGCCACTGAACGCAACGTTATCCAGTTGGCGGCATTCCCAATGCACTATGATCCTGCCACCGATAGGATGAAATCCTGCAACACGGTGCAATCCAATCTTGCCACCTGAATGAAAAGCGGCTCAATCGCCAAATCCAGCTCTCTGCGTCCCTACGGCGACTCCGGGGAGCAACAGGCAGTAAAGTGCGGTTGCACGTGACCACCCAGGAGTAACGAACTGGTGAACGCGGCTTCATCGGTTCGACATGGCTGCTAAGTCCGCGCAGTTCAAGCGAAGGGGGGTCTACATTGCCTGCCCTGACAATGCCTGAGCCGCTAATCCGGTAGGCCTCGTTGACTTGCTTCTTGGCCCAACCTAAGATGACCACCTGATGGCAGATTCGTCCTCTCTTATCGGCCAGACCATCTCTCATTACCACATCGTTGATAAACTCGGCAGCGGTGGTATGGGCGTCGTCTATAAAGCGGAGGACACTACGCTCCGCCGCTTCGTAGCGTTGAAGTTCCTTCCTGACGAGTTCGCCTCAGACCTGCAAGCGCTGAACCGCTTCGACCGGGAAGCCCGTGCTGCGTCCGCGTTGAATCATCCCAACATCTGCACGATCTATGAGGTAGGCAAACATGAAGGCCAATCCTTCATCGCCATGGAGTACCTCGAGGGAACGACACTAAAATTTCTGATCGCTGGCCGACCACTCGATACCGAGCTGGTGCTGTCTCTTGCGACAGAAATCGCCGATGCCTTGGACGCAGCTCACAGCCAGGGCATCCTCCACCGCGACATCAAGCCCGCGAACATCTTTGTAACCGAGCGAGGCCACGCCAAGGTTCTCGATTTCAGTCTCGCTAAGCTTGCCCCAGCACCGAAAGCAGCCAATGGCGCGGAGACTACGGCGTCCGCAGATGACGATCTGACAAGTCCCGGCAGCATCATGGGAACCCTTGCGTACATGTCCCCGGAACAGGCGCGAGCGAAGGAACTGGATGCAAGGAGCGACCTGTTTTCTTTTGGAGCCGTCCTCTATGAGATTGTCACCGGACAGGTGCCCTTTCGAGGAGCCAGCAGCGCAGAAATTTTCGACGCCATACTCAATCGCGCTCCGGTGGCTCCGGTCCGGTTGAATCCTGATCTGCCCGCCGAGTTGGAGAGAATCGTCAACAAGGCACTCGAAAAAGATCGGGAACTGCGTTATCAGAGTGCAGCGGAGATGCGTGCCGACCTGCAGCGGCTGAAGCGGGACGTGGACACGAAGCACATCGCGAAGGCAAGCTTGAGCCCCTTGGGTGCTCCACAACCGGAATCGCGTTCCGGTTTCCGTCTGGGCTCGCGGATTGCGTCCGTCTCCAAGCCCCTCGCCGCCGTGACGTCACTGGCGCTGATTGCCCTGGTAGCCGGAGGCCTCTATCTTCAATCGCGCCTTGCAGCACCCTCGGCGAACGCGGCGCCGTTGACCGAGAAAGACACTGTGCTGTTAGCGGACTTCGTCAACAACACCGGCGATCCGGTCTTCGACGACGCACTCAAGCAGGCTCTCACGATTCAACTGAATCAATCGCCTTTCCTGAACATTGTCTCCGACCGCAAGATCGAGGAGACCCTTCGCCTGATGGGCCAACCCGCGGCGCAACGCATCACGCCGGAACTTGCACGGGAAGTCTGCCTACGGACAGGCAGCAAGGCCACGGTGCTCGGATCGATCTCCAATCTCGGCGGCCAGTACGTCATCGGGCTTAACGCGATCGGTTGCAGCAGCGGCGACACGCTGGCCAGCGAACAACGCCAGGCGGCGGGCAAGCGCGACGTACTGAAGACCCTGGGAAAGGCAGCAGGGAAGCTGAGGAACAACCTCGGCGAATCTTTGGCCACGGTGGAAAAGTTCGATGTGCCGATAGAAGTGACCACGCCTTCGCTGGACGCATTGAAGGCGTACAGCGAGGGGAGCAGGACGGCACGCAGGATAGGTGACGCGGAAGGGATCCCCTTCTATAAGCGTGCGATTGAACTCGATCCGAATTTTGCAATAGCGTACGCGGCACTGGGCGCCTCGTATTTCAATCTCAATCAGGGAGATCTGGCGGCGGAGAATGCAACGAAGGCGTATGAGCTGCGGGACCGGGTGAGCGAGAACGAGAGATACCGAATTGCGACGAGTTACTACCTCACCGTCACGGGAGAGCTGGAGAAGGCGATTGGAGAGTATGAACTGTGGTCGAAGAGCTACCCCAGGGATAACACACCACCTTTAAATCTCGGCGTCATCTACCAGCAGCTAGGGCAATACGACAAAGCAGTGGTCGAGACACAAGAGGCGCTGCGTCTCAAGCCGACGGTGACCGGATACGGCAACCTCGCCTTTGAGTACATTGCGCTGGACAGGTTGGACGATGCGGAGAAGATATTGCGAGAGGCCCAGGCGCAGGGTTTTGACGGACTCGACATTCGGGGGAATCTCTATCTCCTGGCCTTCCGGCGAGGTGATAGTAAGGGGATGGAGCAACAGATCGCCTGGGCGGCGGGGCGTGCAGGAGATGAAGATGCGATGCTCTCCGGACAGGCAGACACAGACTCCTATTATGGGAGGCTCGTGCGGGCGCGGGATGATTCGCGACGAGCGTCGGAGTCCGCGGTGCGCGCCGACTCGAAGGAGACGGCGGCGCTATGGCGGGCGTTCGCAGGGTTGCGCGAAGCCGAGTTCGGGAACGCCGCCGCAGCGAGGGAAAACACAGATGCGGCGCTGTCACTGCAGTCGGGGAGCGCTGTCAAATTGCTGGCAGCGCTAACCCTTGCACGCTTGGGGGACACGGCAAAAGCGAAGAGGCTTGTCGAGCAACTGGAGAGGGAGAGGACCGCCTCCACGGATACGATGCTAAAACTCTACTGCCTGCCAACCATCCATGGTGCCATCGAAATCAGCAAGAACAATCCCTCGCAGGGAATTCTGAATCTTGAAGCAGCGGCGCCGTATGAACTGGGTGGACCATTAGGGTTTCCCTATCTCTACCCGGTGTGGGTGAGGGGGCATGCGTATATGGCGGCACATAACGGCGTAGCCGCTGCCGCGGAGTTTCAGAAGTTGATCGATCATCCGGGCATTGTCATGAATCAGCCGATTGGGTCACTGGCGCATCTTGAGCTGGGCAGGGCGCATGCCCTATCGGGCGACTACGTCAAGGCGCGTGCTTCCTATCAGAATTTCTTCACGCTCTGGAAAGACGCCGACACCGACATTCCCATCTTCATTGCAGCTAAGTCGGAATATGCGAAGCTGCAGTAACCCCAAGGAAAAATCTCCTATTTTGATGGAAGTCGGGCTTTCCCGGCGTGGTGCCCGGTTAGTCGGCGAACCGTACCTTACCCCCACTGAGTTCGAATCGGACATCGTCGTGCTCCTTGCGTTGCCTCGCGTTCCTTCGCGTTCGTTCCGCCCTTGCCTTTTTAGGGACGAGGCAAAACCAGGGTTTGGTTGTCCTGCGGAGAGCATGCCACAAAACAGCAGCCAGAACCCACTGATTCGATTGCCGTTACCTCGCCCCCAATTTATTTTTCGCGTTTTCAGCCCAAAAATCGCATGTCAAGCCCAGAAACCCCATAAATTACTCAAAAAAAAGGAAATGTAGGTTGCAAGTTAGTTACCTTCAAACCGCTATACTTAAAATAGAGAAAAAAAACAATCACCGGAAGAATCCGAGACCGGATTTTCCAGGCTAACTCCTTTCGATGGAATATTTTGGACGTAACTTATTTGTTATGAATATTTTGCAAACCATCATTAACCGTAAACCATTAAAAACAAAAGAGTTATCGCCGGGCAATGGGGGGGGAGGGGTACCCCGCGGAAAGGACGAGATAGCGAACAAGATGGCGAACAAGGAAGAGAGTGAACCAGAACTTCCCAGCCGCATTATCGTCTTGAAGTGCATCCAATGCCTGTCCCAGAGCCACATCCATCCGAACCACGGACGGAACTCCAGAAAGCCCCTTAACCCGTAACCAAATGGTAAAATTGAGCTAATATCATGCCGCTAAAGACACTGTTCCTGAATCCGCCCTCCTTCGAAAACTTCGACGGCGGCGCCAGCTCCCGCTGGCCCGCTACCCGCGAGATCGAGTCATACTGGTACCCTGTCTGGCTGGCCTATCCCGCTGGCATGCTCGAGGGCTCAAAACTCCTGGACGCCCCGCCTCACCATGTCTCCGCGGACGAGACCATTGAAATCGCCAAAAGCTTCGACTTCCTCGTGCTCTTCACCTCCACCGTAGGCTGGAGCGGCGACCATGGCCTCGCCAGGGCCATCAAGAACGCGAACCCTTCCATCAAAATCGCCTTCGTTGGCCCGCCGGTCACCACCGACCCGGATCGCGCCCTCAACGAGTGCGAAGTCATCGACTTCGTCTGCCGCCGCGAGTTCGACTTCTCCACAGTCGAGTTTGCCAACGGAAAGCCTCTCAACGAAATCCTAGGCATCAGCTACAAAGACTCGAACGGCGTCATCCAGCACAACCCAGACCGTCCGCAGGTCGAAGACCTCGACGCAATGCCCTGGGCCACCAAAATCTACAAGCGCGACATGGACGTCACCCGTTACAACGTGCCGTTCCTGCTCCATCCTTACATCGCGCTCTACTCCACACGCGGCTGTCCCGCGCAATGCACCTTCTGCCTCTGGCCCCAGACACTCTCCGGCCACGCCTGGCGCAAGCGCTCCACCGACGACGTTGCCGCCGAGATGAAATGGGCGAAGGAAAACTTCCCCCACGTCAAGGAGTTCTTCTTCGACGACGACACCTTCAACATCCAGAAGGCCCGCACCATCGAGCTCTGCGAGAAACTCAAGCCCCTCGGCATCACCTGGTCCTGCACCTCGCGCGTCACCACCGATCGCGACACCCTCAAGGCCATGAAAGACGCCGGCTGCCGTCTCCTCATCGTCGGCTTCGAATCCGGCGACCCGCAGATCCTCAAGAACATCAAGAAGGGTGCTACGGTCGAGCGCGCCCGCGACTTCGTCAAGGACTGCCACGATCTCGGCCTCATCATCCACGCCGACTTCATCCTCGGCCTCCCCGGCGAAACCAAAGAGTCCATCCGCAACACCATCAACTTCGCCAAGACGCTCGACTGCGAGACCATCCAGGTCTCCGTAGCCCACGCCTACCCCGGCACCGAGTTCTACGACTTCGCCGCACGCAACAACTTCATCACCAACGAAAAGATGGAAGACGGCGGCGGTCATCAAATGGCCCACATCGAGTACCCCGGCCTCCCGACCGAGTACGTCATGGAGATGGTGCACAAGTTCTACGACGAGTACTATTTCCGCCCGAAGGCCGCCTTCCGCGTGGTCTGGAAGGCCGTCGTCAACCGCGACGTTCCGCGTCTCTACCTCGAAGCCAAGGCCTTCATGAAGCTCCGTTCCCAACGCAACAAGGCTTCTCGCTTGAAGAAAGAAGAGAACGCCCTCAAGGCGCAGGAATCCGTCAGCATGAACGCCTAAAGCGAGAGCAGCAGCAGCCCTGTCAGGAATAGGATGGCCATTCGGTCATCCTTTCCTTTTTAAATTCTTCTAAACTGGAACTACATGAAGTACACCCTTACGCCCCAGCGCTATCTCATTCTGCTGGCCGTCATGCTCACAGCCTCTGTCGGTGATACTCTCCTCTCCCGTGGCATGGCCCAGGTCGGTGCCGTTGATTTTCACCATCTCAACCGTCTCTGGCACGCTCTCTTCAACCCCTTCGTCGCCTCTGGCATCCTCCTCCTCATCGGTTTCTTCGCCAGCTACATGACGGCGCTTTCCTGGGCCGACCTCACCTTCGTCATGCCCGCGACCGCCTTCGGCTACGTTGTCGTCGCGCTCCTCAGCCGCTTCTGGCTACACGAACACCTATCCATCTACCGTTGGGCCGGCATCGTCCTCATCGTCAGCGCCGTCGGCTTCGTCGCAGGCGGTCCCTCCCGCACCGAACATCCGTCGCACCTCGACCTCATGGACTCGGGAGCGGGACGCTGATGATCCCGACAACTCCGACGACAACACCAACCTCTCTCCTCCACACCTGGAGCGCTATCCTATCTGTCGCCGGACTCGCCATCGCGGGCGAAGTCCTCATCGCCGGTGCCATGCGCCGCCTTGGCGACCTCGACCTCCTCCGTACCGGTCCCGGTCTCCGCGGCTATCTGGGCCCCACTCGCGCCGTGCTCTCCAGCCCCTTGTTCCTCATGGGAGCGCTCTGTATGGCCCTCAACTTCTTCGCAATGCTCTACACCCTCTCCATCGTGGATCTTTCGCTCGCCGCCCCTGCCACGGCATCGCTCACCTTTATCGGTAATGCCACCGCCGCAAAAATCTTCCTGCGTGAAAATGTGGACCGCCGACGATGGCTGGCCGTCCTTTTCGTCTGCGTAGGCGTGGTCTTGCTGGCACAATAACTCTAGACTTCTCATCCACCGCGCCCCGCGCCAGGCTCGACGTGGGCAACTTCGCGCAGGGCATGTCAAAAATATCAAAAGAAGTGCAATGTAGTTGATCCCCTCCATCCAAATCGCGCTTCAACTCCTCGCATGGCTGGTCGCTGTCACCTGGCTCTGGAAGGTTCTCGCCGCCGCTTTCGGTCTCCCCGTTGTTCCGAACCTGCTCTTGCCCCAGCACGACATCTCCCCCGCAACGAGCCCGTCGATCACCATCATCATCCCCGCGCGTGACGAGGCGACCGATATCGCCGCCACGATCCGTTCGCTGCTCGCGCAGGACTATCCTGACCTTCAGATCATCGCGGTCGACGACCGCAGCACCGACCAAACCGGGGCTATCATCGACACTATCGCCCGCCAGCACCCGGATAAACTCCGAGCCCTGCATGTCACCGAACTCCCTCCCGGCTGGCTAGGCAAGACTCACGCGATGGCCTTCGCCGCCTGTCATGCCTCTACCGATTACCTGCTCTTCACCGACGCCGACGTCCTCTTCCACTCCGAAGCTGTCCGCCGCGCCCTGGCCCACGCCGTTGCCACCTGCGCCGACCACCTCGTCACCGTTCCCACCACCCTCATCCACCGTTGGGACGAAGCTGCCATTCTTGGGTTCTTTCAGATATTCAGTCTCTGGGCGGCGCGCCCCTGGCGCATTTCCAATCCCAAGTCGCAACATGACGCGATCGGCATCGGCGCGTTCAACCTGCTCCGCCGCGAGGCGTACCAGCAGGTCGGCGGCTTCGAATCCCTCCGCATGGAGATCGTCGAAGACATCGGCCTGGGTCGCCGGATCAAGCGGGCCGGTCTCGCCCAGCGCCTCTGCTTCGGTCGCGGTCTGGTCAGCGTCCACTGGGCCTCCGGCGTTGGCGGCCTGGTCAGTGTGATGACGAAAAACCTCTGGGCCGCCTACCGCTTTTATGTCTGGTTGGCTCTGCTCGGCTGCCTCTGGCTCCTGGTCTTCTGCGTTGCCCCAGCCGCGGGTCTCTTCTTCGCTCCAACCCGTCTTCCCGCCATCCTGACCTTCGCTGGAGTGGCTTTCGCATACCGGCTACTGGGGCGCCACTCCGGCATCTCTATCTGGAATGCCCTCTTCTTTCCCTTCAGCGCTATGGTCTTCGTCTTCACGCTGCTGCGCTCCATGTTCCTCACACTGAAACAAGGCGGTGTTATCTGGCGCGGCACCTTTTACTCTCTTGCAGAACTTCGCAAGAGCGCCGCACCCCTCTTTTGACCCGCGGGCGATCGGAGTTGAGGATGGCGGGCGTTTTTATGCCGGCGCAGTTTCTTCCAGCGATGCGTGCAGGGGAGGGGCGTAGCGGGCACCGTTGAAGAAGATGATGGCGGCGAGAAGCATGGTGACGAGGGTGGAGCCGAGGCCGAGGTTGAGGGTGGAGCGGTCGCTGACGGCCCCGATGATGCGGGGGCTGATCATGTCGCCGAGGGCGTGAATGATGAAGAGCTGGCCGGCCATGGCGGTGGCGCGAATCTCGGGGCGTACGGCGTTGAGGGTGGCGGCGTTGACGGGGCCGGTACCTAGAGAGATGAGGAAGACGGCCAGGGCGAGGCCGACCAGGGTGAGGGAGTGGGGGCCGAAGAAGCAGAGGAGCGCGGGCGGGACGGCGCTGGCGGCGCTGATCGCCGGGACCAGGTAGAGGGCTTTTGAGTTGGTGCGCGACCAGCGCTGGGCGATAAAGCCTCCGGTGACGGTGCCGCCGAGGCCCGCGACCAGGGTGATGATTCCCATCAGGTAGGCGGCGGAGGATTGCGAGCGGCCGTCGATGCGCTGGAGGAAGGAGGGCATCCACCAGGAGATGCCGCCGAGTGAGAAGGTGACCATGGCGTAGCCGAGGATGGAGGAGAGGTAGGCTTTGTTGCGGATGAGGGAGGAGACAGTTCCCTTCTCCAGCTTGGCTTTGTCGTGCTGGCTTGCGCCGCGAGCGGGCTCCTTCATAAAGATTGCGATGAGGATGGCGATGATGGTGCCGGGTATGGCGGATACGATGAAGGACCTGCGCCAGCCGTAGTGTTCGCCTACGGTGCCTCCGATGATGTAGCCGAGGGCAGCGCCGACGAAGAGGGCGATGTTGAAGATGGTGAGGACGCGGTTGCGCTGATCTTCAGGGTAGAAGTCGCTGAGGATTGCGGGGGCGAAGATGCCGAAGCTGGCTTCGCCGATCCCGAGGGCCGCGTGCCGCAGGTTGAGCGAGTCGTAGGAGTGGACCGAGGCGGTGAAGAAGTTCATGCCGCTCCAGAAGAGGGCGGCGATGACGATCATGGGTTTGCGGGGAAAGCGGTCGCCCAGCCAGCCGGTGATGGGCGAGGTGAACATGTAGGCGATCATGAACCAGAAGGTGAGGGTGCCGATGTGTTCGTCGGAGAGATGGAACTCGACTTTGATCTGCTCCTGAACGCCGGGCAGGATGTAGCGGTCGATGTAGTTGACGAAGTTGAGTGCGGTGAGGAGGACGAGGGCTGTGGTGGCTCCGGCTACGGAAGGGGCGCGGGTTGATTTGGTCGCGGAGGCCATCTGTGGAGAAAGGATAGCAGTGGAAGATGAATCTTGCGATTGGCGGTTTGGGTATGGGCGGATGATGAGAACTTTTGCGATGAGTTGGGACGGATGGTGCAGCTTCGGCGTTGAGGGTGGTGGTCAGGATGGGGTCGATTGAGAGAGGAGGTAGAGAAGCGGATTTCTCCACGGCCCCTTCGACTCGCTTCACTTGCTCAGGGTCCGGTCGAAATGACGACGGTCTGGGTTTTCCTGTGTGGGTGTTGTGTAGATTGTCTGCGGTGGCTTGGATGGTGAGGATGGCGGCGGATTCGGGGGAGGGGGCTGGTTCTGGTTCTTCTTCGGTCCGCAACTGCATCATGCGCTCGATGAGTAGGGCGACAGCGCTTTTGGGTTTTGCGGTTTCGGAGATGTCGGTGCGTGGGGCGAGGACGCCGAGGGTGGGATCGATGGTGATCTCTTCTACGGTCTCGGGAACGGTGCTTGTTGGGCTGGCTTCGCGCTGGGGTTTGGGGAGGTTGAGGCTGGCGATCTGGAGGCCATAGAGGAGGAGGCCTGCGCGGCGGGGGTCGATGTCGTTGGAGGCGATGCGCTGGAGGACTTCGCCGATGGAGGCCTGGATGGCGGAGCGGTCTTCCGGGAGCGGCAGGTGGAAGGTGGAGCGGCGGCTTCGGCGCTGTTTTGGGTTGGCGACCGGGCGGCGTGTGGTGTGGTGGTAGTAGCAGAACTCTTCGTTGTGCAGGCAGGCGCTGCCGCAACGGTGGCCGTCGGTGAAGATGTGGCGGCATTGGAAGCGCTTTGGTGCTTCGGTGCTGGTTTCGGTTCCGGTTTCGGTTTCGGTTTCGATGGTGTCTGGCATGTATCTCCCCCCACTGGGTGAAAAGTGTACAAAGTCTTCAAAAGAAAAGACCTGAGCCCGTACTTCAGGGTCAGGTCTTTTTGCTTTTGCGGTTAAAGACGAAAGCCCGGCTGAATGAGCCGGGCCTTTTTTATCTCTACTTCTATTGTAGCGAATGGAGGGAAACTAAATGTCACTTTTGGCGGGAATATTTTTGGAGTGTAAAGCCTTTATTTTGTTTCGCTTATCTCTTCTATCGGGTGAATTGGGGGGTTGACATGAGGTTTTGCTGCGGTTTTTGGGGGATTTGTCTTGTAAGTTGTTCGTTTGGTGGGTAAAGGGGCGGACTTCTTTAAGTGGGCAAAAAACCATCCGAAGGCGAAACGCAACCGCAGATCCTTGCGGGATGACAACAAAAAAGGCGTCGGCCGGGTGGAGGTCGAGGTAGAGAAGCAGATTTCTCCGCTAAGCTGCTCAGAAAGGTGTGAGCAGCTTCGGTCGAAATGACTAAGGTTTTCTATGGGGCGGAAGAAAGCCCAAAGGCGAAGCGCCGCCGCAGATCCCTGCGGGATGACAACAAAGGAACAAACAACAGCAAAGGCGAAGGCGCGGCGTTGGTGGGTATGCCGGCGAACTGAAGGACGACAGCGCGGAGGCTTCTATTTTGGTATTCGCTTTTACAAATGGGAGCCAAGCCGGCGACGGGTTGCTCCGGCCAGAGCGAGGATGCCTGTGCCCAGAAGGGCGAAGGTTGAGGGTTCAGGGACAGCGGTTCCATCGATTTCCATCGCGTAGGTCCGGGCGTTCTTGTCCCATCGCGTGATGTCGTTGCCGCAGTAGATAAAGGGATCGCATTCCAGTTGCAGGCCGAGTGCACCTGCGGTGGTGGAGAGCGGTGTGGCGTAGTCCCATTCCAGATTTGCGCCGGCTATTCCCAGGTAGTAGGTTCCGGGGCCCAAAGGAATACTAAGACCGCTGAAGGTGAATTCCGCGGTGTTCATGGTTCCCATCGGGTCGATAGGAAGGTCACCCCCTCCGATGCCTGTGGTGACTCCGACTCCAAGCACGCTGTCCAACCCGATGGTGAAGTTTCCATCCGTGCTGCCAGGCGGGAACGCAGGAGCGGTTACGACGACACTAATGCTGTGGATGACGACGGGTACGAATAGGGTGAACTGGCTGGCTCGATCGGTGCAGGCCGAGACTTGTGGACATAAAACTGCGGCACCTCCATGGGTGGCTGTGGAGAGATCGGTTCCGACGAGAATGGTGTCTGCGTGAGTAAGCGTGGGGGCGGCGAGCAGGAGGGCGATGGTAAGCAGGGAGGGAAGGCGCATGAAGATCTCCTGGGGTGCTCAAATGGAGTAACTGGCCCTGTAGAGCGGTTTACCGGCTTATATACGCTGCAATCGCCATGCCAATTTCGGACGCGCTAAGACCTCACCCTGCCTCGTCTTAACGATGCGTGATGAGTTGACAATGCAATTGTTTGCAGAAATGCAGAAACGATGTTTCCTGAGTGCAAAATTGCGGGGAACGAGAGGCCTCTACCGATTGGGGAGATTGGAGGGCGGAGGCGCCGACCACTTTTGGCCCATGTGGTCGGTGGCCCTGGACGGTGTCCGTCGAGGTTAGCGCGCTTCGGGAAGGTGTCCGGATGGCGCGGTGGAGTTGCTTTGCCTTCTGCGAAGGAGAAGGGTTGCCTCGTCGATGAGGATTCGGACCAGCCAGCTTTTGAAGGCGCCTTCGCTGCTGAAGCAGGGCGGATTGCTGGAGGCCTTGAGGCGACAGTTTTTGACGGCTTCTTCGGCTTCCTGGACGCAGTTGAGGATGCGGCGTGCGAGGAACAAGAGCAGGCGGCGGCTGTGGGAGAACTGCAGCTCGAAGGTGTCTTTGGTGTCGTTCGTGTCTTCCCGATTGTCTTTGCGATTGTCGTTGCGGGGTTCGCTGGGTTCGCGGGAGACACCGTCGGGTTTGAGGTGGCGGCTACCTGCGGGAAGGCCGGCGTGCTTGACCGATTCCGCGGGGGTGGGGATGAGCTCTGGGGAGGTGTAGGTCATAAGCATGATGTCTTCGGTCTTTGGTCTATAGAAAATATAGGTGGCGTATGCAGCGGTAGATCCTTGCACACAAGATTTTTGCATTTACCAGACAAAGAAATCTGGAGTGACGATCAGATGATTCGGGACGGAAAAAGACGCGTCCCAAGGGTGCAAGAACGAACTCAAGAGGGCCTGGGATACGACGGGGCTGCCCCGGTTCGCGAAGCCTCTACTGGTTGGAGATACGTTGAATGGCGGCGGCGAGTTCCCTGACGCTGTGGATCGCTCTCGGGCCATGGGCCTCGGCGCGAGGAAATTTACTGATATTTCATGTGTGGCTGGGGTGGGGCGCGGGTGGCACCTTTATGCGTGGTTCTTCTTCGTTGGCCTGGGGTAAGTGGCTTCGACGATGGTGGAGATGCCGCCGCGGGGGCGGAAGTCACCGATGACTTTTGCCCAGATGGGGTTGCAGGCTTTGACTACGTCGTCGAGGACCTGGTTGACGATGTTTTCCTGGAAGATGCCGAGGTTGCGGTAGGTGAAGAGATATTCCTTGAGGGACTTGAGCTCGAGGCAGGTCTCGCGGGGCATGTAACGGATGGTGAGCCGGCCGAAGTCGGGGAGACCGGTCTTGGGGCAGACGGAGGTGAACTCGGGGTCGTCGACGAGGATCTCGTAGGCGCGGAACTGGTTGCGCCAGGTTTCGATTGGGGGAAATTTGGTGTCGAGGCCGGCTTTGGCGTGGTCGTCGGTGTAGCCAGTGGTCTTGTTTTTGGCCTTGTTCTTTTTGGGCATGGGGATATTTTATCGGGTTTTGGCGGGAAGGCTTAACAGACCAAAGCGACGACCGCGGATTTCCGGATTAACACGGATTAAGGCGCGATTATGGGTTTTTCGGAGCCGCA
>Ga0210406_10004373_pt1 | contig 15156 bp, 18 predicted proteins | sample IncBWC30MmetaG_FD_155454 | JGI IMG/M metagenome (GOLD analysis project Ga0210406, IMG submission 155454) | Forest soil microbial communities from Barre Woods Harvard Forest LTER site, Petersham, Massachusetts, United States - Inc-BW-C-30-M | ecosystem: Environmental > Terrestrial > Soil >... | reverse complement strand
GTCTCCGGGTCGATCATGCCTTTGGCGTCGAGCGATTTCAGCATGCGCTTGAGCCGCTCGCCGAACGCATGCAGGCGCACGAACGGCAGAATTCGCTCGACGAGCCGGGCCGGCCCTTCGGTCACGCGTTCGAGGTTGGGCAGATGCTCGGCAAACCGCTCGACGACATTGGCCTGGCCGCCGAGAACGGCGACCGGTAAATCGCGAAAGCGCGCGTCCTCGGCGAGCACCGTGAGCATCGCCTCGATGACGCGCCCGGCAAAACCGTCGCCGATCACCATGCCGTCGATGTCACGGGCGTTGAGCGCGCGCGCCGCGGTCTCGACGCTGAGCGCGCCGACGAGGCCGACGCGTTCGCCGACGGCGACGGCGAGCTCCGGATAGGAGCGGCCGCGTCCGGCAACCAGCACGGTCGCTTCCTCGAGCGGATCGGTGTGCGGCAATTCCGGCGGCAGTTCGCCGCGCGCGGCGAGCGTCCGGGTGCGGCGCAGCACCGTGCCGTGCAGCGCGCGGATGCGCAGGGCGGCGGCGAAGCGCTGCGCAATGCGCTCGGCCGATGCGCTTGCGGCGATCGTCAGCGCGTCCGGCACCGAAACGGCGCCGTCGTCGCGGACGCGGGCGAGGACCGGAATGAATGGATCATTGCCGCTTTCGAGCCGGTGGGCGAGGGCCTGCGCCAGTGCCGCGGCACGCTTGCGGTCGCTGCTCGGCTCGGCGAGCAGGAAGCCCTCGGGCTGCACCGAGTCGAGGGCGGCGGCCGCGTCGGCCCAGCTCGACTCGACAATCGGGAAGGCACCCGCCGCGCGCAGCGCCTCGACCAGATCCGGCGCCGGGCTCTCGGCAACGACGACGAACGGACCTTGCAACGCCATGGCGGGACGCCGAATTCGAGGGGCAGCCACGCACCATGCCAAAGCGCTGTTAATGGCGCGTCAACGCGGCGTGCTTTCGTTCTACTCCCTTCGCTCCGCGCTCGCGGAATCGCGCTCGCTGCGGTCGCGGAAGGCGGCGACGACGAGCGGATTGACGCCAACGGCGCCGAGGCCAGCCTGCATCAAGTTGCGATCGGCGGCGTTGCCGATCAGGCGTTGGCCGACGAGGGGGTCGGGCAGCGCCGCAATGGTGGCATCGCCGTCGACGCGGCCGGCGATCTCCTTGAGGTCGTGGAGGGGGAACCGGTAGCCGCCGACGCTGGCGATCCCGGAGGGCGGACCGGTGACCACGACCGCGTGCGTACTGGAATCGATGCGGAACGCATAACCGGTATCCAACACCCCGCTGCGTTCGACCTTGAGGTGCGGCAGGCCGGAACGATCGGCGCCAGGCGGGAAGGTATGCTGCGGCGCCATCGGGCCGCGAAAGGACACCGTGCCTGCGGCGGTCGGCAGCAGTTCGGCGAGCACGATCCCGCCGGGACTGCCCCGCGGCGCGACGACCGGGCCGAATTGAATCGGAACCGGGCGTCCATCGGCGCCCCGGCGCCCGGCGAGGAGCCCGATTTCGCCGAAGACCGCAACGTCGATCAGGGCGGTCCGCGCCGCGCGCCACGTCGGGCTCATGGCGAGCCCGTCCGGCCCGCGCCATGCGGCGATCACCGCGGTTTGGCCCTCGCCCGCCAACGCGCCCGCTTCGGCCATCCGGGACGCGACCGGACCAGGCAAAATCAGGGTCGGGCATCGGTCGTCCCGCCGCTGTCGAGCGAGAACGTCCGCATCGAATGGATGATGGAGCGAGAGCATGCCGCCGGTAAGGAGCCACGGCAGCAGCGTCAGGCTCAGACCGGCGAACGAGGAGGGCGCAAGCGTCGAGAGGATGTTGGCGTTCTGCGCCAGATGGCTCTCGAGCAGCACGACGAGCGCAGCCGCGACCAGTTCGGAATGATTGCGCGCCACCGGCACGAGGCCTCCTTCGCTCACGTCGAAGGTGATCGCCGCAAGGTGCGCCGCGGCGTTGGCCTGCCGCTCGCGCTCGAGCGGCGGGATCGGGTCGAGCTTGTCGGCCGTGAACAGATCGTCGAACGGCACCACGCCGTCAGGCAGGTTCGCGCCGAAGCCGCACACGTAGCGGATGGCGAACACTTCCGCGGCCACGCGCATGCCGAATTGGCCGTGCTTGAAATCGCCGACGCGCCCGCAGCTGATCAGCGCCTTGGCGCCGACGCGGGCGAGCGCGGCGACCGCGTCGGCGCGGCGCCACAGAAGCGGCAGCGGCGCGACGACCATTCCCGCCCGCAGCACACCAAGCATCGCCAGGATGTTTTCGACGATGTTGGGCATCTGCACGCCGATGACGGCATCGACCGGCAGGCCCATGCGGCGCAGCCGCCCGGCGATCGCCGCCACCATGCGGTCGGCCTCGGCATAGGTCAGGCGCCGCGGAGCCCCGTCGGTGAAGTTTTCACGGTTCGGCGGGTCGGCGAGCGCGAGCGCATCGGGTCGCCGTTCGGCGAGGCGGCGGAACATCTCGTCGATGCTGACGCGGATCTGGCCGCGTGGCGCCTGCGCCGAAGCTTGAGCGGGATCGCCGAGGATCATTGCAGCGCCCGTTTCGGCTGACGCCACCACGCTTCCGGCAGGTAGCCGGAGAGCGAGGTGCGCGCCGGATGGGCGACGAAGGACCAGCGCGCCACCCATTGCTCGGAAAGATAAAACAACGGCACCACGTAGCAGCCGGAGACCAGCACGCGGTCGAGAGCACGCACCGCGGCGACGAAATCGTCACGGGCGCGGGCGCGGAGCATGGCCTCGATCATCGCGTCGACGGCGGCGCTGCGCACGCCCATGTAGTTGCGTGATCCCTGCTCATCGGCCGCGGCCGAGCCCCAATAGAAGCTTTGCTCATTGCCGGGTGAGAGCGATTGGTCCCAACGGTTCTCGATCATGTCGAAGTCGAACGACACGCGGCGCTGGTCGTACTGCACGGCGTCGACGAGGCGGACCTGCGTCTGGATGCCGGCGCGCGCCAGATTGCCGGCAAAGGCCAGTGCGAGCCGCTCCTGGTCGCGGCTTGTAACCATGATCTCGAAGGCGAAGGGCCGCCCGCCGCCGCGTGCGCGCAGCGTCGTGCCCTTGAACTCGTAGCCTGCGGCGTCGAGCAGGGTGAGCGCCTGCCTGAGGTTGGCGCGGTCGCGGCCGGAGCCGTCGGTGGCCGGCGGGGACCAGGTGCCATCGAGCACGTCCGCCCGCACTGCATCGGGGAACGGTGCGAGCAGGGCGCGTTCGCGCGCGTCCGCCGGACGGTGGTAGGCGGACAGCTCCGAGCCGGGAAAGAAGCCGGCGCTGCGCCGGTAGAGATCGAAGAAGAAATTGCGGTTGACCCATTCGGCATCGAACAAGAGCGTGATCGCCTCGCGCACGCGGATATCGGAGAAGATCGGCCGCCGGGTGTTGAAGACGAATGCGGAATTGACCTTGGGCAGGCCGTTGGCGAACGCTTCCTTGACGATGCGCCCGTCGCGCACCGCGGGAATGTCGTAGCCGGTGCGCCATCGGCCCGGATCCGTCTCGCTGCGTACGTCATAAAGGCCGGCCTTGAACGCTTCGAAATAGGCGTTGGCGTCGCGGTAATAGTCGAAGCGCAGAGCGTCGAAGTTCCACAGGCCACGGTTGATCGGAAGGGCTTGGCCCCAGTAATTGGGGTCGCGCTTGAGCGTCACGCTCTTGCCGGTGTCGATCTCGGCGACCACGTAGGGGCCGCTGCCGACCGGCTTCGCCAAGGTTGTTTCCCCGAAGCGTGCGACGTCGATCGCATGCTGCGCCAAGACCGGCATCAGCCCGAGAATGAGCGGCAGTTCGCGGTCGTTGCTGCCGCCGAGGTCAAAACGAACGCGGCGCGCGTCGAGTTTCTCGGCCTTGGCCACCTTGGAATAAAAGGCGCGGTGATTGGGCCGGCCGTGATCGCGCAGCAGTTGCCAGGAAAAAATCACATCGTCGGCGGTCACTGGGACGCCGTCGGAAAAGCGAGCCGCCGGATCGAGGGAGAAAGTGACGTAGCTGCGCGCCTCGTCGGTCTCGACCGTGCGCGCCAGCAGGCCGTAGAGGGTGAACGGCTCGTTATAGCCACGCGCCATCAGGCTTTCGAAGACGTAGCCGCGGATCGCCTGGGCGGCGAGACCCTTGACGATGAACGGATTGAGGCTGTCGAAGGTGCCGAGCACGCCCTGCACCATGCGGCCGCCTTGCGGCGCATCGGCATTGACATAGTCGGGCGCGGTAAACCCGTCGGGCATCGCCGGCCGCCCGTGCATGGCGATGGCGTGGGCCGCCTCCGCCCCAGCCGGCGCTGCCTGACCGGCAAGCGCGAGCGCGCCGCACAGGGCAATTCCCGCGGCGGCAAGGACGGTCGGCATCGGCATCAGATGCATCGGTGCGAAACACCGTTCGGCGCGCCGACTCGCGGCGATTTGACAGAGCTACCGTGCGGCTTGGCCGCCACGCAACCGAGCCTGGAGGCCTTATCACCAGGATAAGAGGCCGAGGGCGGTGGCTTTATCTGCGCGCCGAGGTGGGCTATTTCGAGGATCATCTGCGGCTGATCCCGTCACTTCGCGGTGTCACGCTGTTGCCGTATTCTGCGTCGAATGACCGTTGAGCAGGGGGTACCCGCTCGGCGCGGGGCGGTGACGGGTGACGGGTCGGCACGATATCGGACCATTGTTCCGCGAGTCGATCAGGGTCGATTGGCGTGCGGCAGCACTAACAAGGGACTGCATCTCATGACCTATCGGACCGCGCCGGCACCGGCGAGACCGGTGAGCCGGATGCTCGCCGCCATTGCCGCGATTTTCGCCAAGCCCCTCCTTCAGAGCGCCCTGTTGGCGATCGCGCTCGCCGTTGCCGCCGGCCCATACGCCTTGGCGCAGCAGTCAGATCCGGCGCCCGCCGCACCCAAGCCGAAGCCGGCCAAGAAGCCGGCCAAACCGGCGACGCCCGAGGCGGCGCCGCCGGCGGCGCAGCAGATGCCACCCGTACAACCCCAGCCTGGGCAGGCGCAGCAGCAGGGCCAAGGCGGCCAGCAGCAGGTGCAGCTCATCTACTCGCCCTGGACCAAGTTCTGCCTCAAGGGGCAGCCGGGGCAGGCGCCGGATCCGAACGCCAAGCAGGTGTGCTTCACCGGCAAGGACGCCCGCATCGAATCCGGCATGCCGGTCGTCGCTGCCGTCCTCATCGAACCGGAAGGCCAGGAGCGCAAGATCCTGCGCGTGACTTTGCCGCTCGGCATGCAACTCGTCCACGGCACGCGCGTCATCATCGATCAGAACCAGCCGGCGACCGCGCCCTACGTGATCTGCTTCACCAACGGCTGCATGGCGGACTACGAAGCCAACGCCGACATGGTCGGCAAGTTGAAGAAGGGGCAGGGGCTCGTGGTCCAGGGGATCAACTCCACCGGGCAGCCGATCAGCCTGACGCTGCCGCTCGCCGATTTCGCCAAGGCCTATGACGGGCCGCCGACCGATCCCAAGGAATTCGAGGCGCAACAGCGCAAGCTGCAGGATGAGCTGCAGCGGCGTGCGGACGAGGCGCGCAAGAAGCTCGAAGCCGAGAAGGGCGCCCCAACCTCATCGGCAACGCCGGCGCCGCCGACCGGCAAGACCCAGTAGGTCACAGCCGCAATCTTGCGAAGCTCCGAAGCGATCCAAGCCGACGCGCAACGGCTGGATTGCCTCGGCACGGCGTGCCCCGCAATAAAATCGGCGGCGCACAAGGCGAAGATTTGTTTGATCAGTGCGTGGTGGCGTGGCGCGGCCGATAGCCGCCCTTGCCGTCGTCCACGAACACTTCGGCGACCTGCGGATGACGCACCGGCTCGCCGCTGTTGTCCGGCAAAAGATTCTGCTCGGACACGTAGGCGATGTATTCGGTTTCGTCGTTCTCGGCGAACAAATGATAGAACGGCTGATCCTTGTGCGGGCGGACTTCAACCGGAATCGCCTCGTACCATTCTTCCGTGTTGCTGAAGATCGGATCAATGTCGAACACGACGCCGCGGAACGGATACAGGCGGTGACGGACCACTTGGCCGATCTGAAATTTGGCGTTGCGGACCTTGTTCATGACCGCAGGTTCCCGGCAGCCGGCGCACGCCGCTTATTACCTTCAACGATTATGGCGCGCCGGGGACGAGGTCGTGAATGGTCGTTCATAACTGGTACCGGGCTGCCATTTCCGGGTCTTTTGCGGCAACGAGCCGTGCCAGGTCAACAACCACCTTGGCCTGCTTCCAGGTGGCGTCGTCCTGCATCTTGCCGTCGATCATCACAGCGCCGCTGGCGTCCGGCATCGCCGCGATGATTTTCTGCGCGAATGCCACCTCCGCGGGCTCCGGAGAGAACACGCGCTTGGCGATCGGCACCTGGCTCGGATGCAGCGTCCAGGCGCCCACGCACCCCATCAGGAAGCTGTTGCGAAACTGCGCCTCGCACGCCGCACTGTCGGCGATGTCGCCGAACGGACCGTAGAACGGCTTGATGCCGGCTGCGGCGCACGCGTCGACCATCTTCGCGGTGGTGTAGTGCCAGAGATCCTGCTGGTAGGTGGCGCGCGGCGCCTCAGGCGCGCTGGCGTCCGCGTCGGCCAGCACCTTGTAGTCGGGATGTCCGCCGCCGACCCGGGTTGTCTTCATGGCGCGCGACGCCGCGAGGTCGGCCGGTCCGAGGCTGATGCCGTGCATGCGCGGCGAAGCCGCCGCGATCGCGCCGACATTGTCGACGCCTTCGGCGGTCTCGAGGATCGCGTGGATGAGGATCGGTTTTCTCACCGCGTGTTTGGCTTCGAGCTGGGCGAGAAGCTGGTCGAGGTAGTGGATGTCCCATGCGCCTTCGACCTTCGGCAGCATGATCACGTCGAGCTTGTCGCCGACCGCGGCGACGATCTCGCTGACGTCGTCGAGCATCCAGGGCGAGTTGAGCGCATTGATGCGCGTCCACAATCCGGTCGCGCCGAAATCGCATGCCTTCGCCATCGCGATGAAGCCGGACCGCGCCGCTTCCTTGGCTTCGGCTGGAATGGCGTCTTCGAGATTGCCGAGCACGACGTCGACCTGGCGGATCAGCTCCGGCACCCGGGCGCGCAACTTCTCGAGGTGCGGCGGCACGAAGTGGATCATGCGCTCAAGCTTGACCGGCAGTTCGCGCAACGGGGTCGGCGCGCCGATCGCGAGCGGCTTGAAGAAGTTGCGCGGCAGCTTCATGCGACCACCTTCATGCGAACATCCTCTGCGAATTTTTGGACTGGGGAACAGCCGGGCCTTTCATCGATCCGACGGTAGGAGAAGGGCAGCTTCCGGCCAAGCCATTTTCACGGCCATGCCCAGCCAATGGCTGTCGCTTACACCATTTCCCCGCGCATCAGGCGCGGCTGCGACGCCGCCGGTGTTACGCCCTCGCGCATGAGCGCGCGGCGCAGCGGCCCGATGCGGTCGAGGAGGAACAGCGAGAGCCCGCGCACGCCCTGCGCGGGAATGAAATCAGTGAGCAGCGAGCGGTTCAGCACGTCGACGGCAATGCTCCGGCTCATGACGTCGGCGCGCCGCCGGGCGTCGTAGCGCGCGAGCAGATCGGAAGAGCCGACGTCGCGTTTTTGCCGGTGCGCGTCGGCCACCAACTCGGCAAGCGTCGCCGCGTCGCGCAGGCCGAGATTGAGCCCCTGCGCTCCGATCGGCGGCACCACGTGCGCCGCCTCGCCGACCAGCGCGACACGGTTGCCCGCAAACGTGTCCGCGGTCTCGATGGCCAATGGGAACACGCCGCGCCCGCCTTCGACGTTCATCGCGCCGAGGATCGAATGGGCGCGGCGCTCGATCTCGGCCGACAGCTCCTGGTCGGATTGCGCCGCGAGCGCGGCGGCGCGTGCCGGGTCGAGCACGCAAACGAGGCTCGAACGCCGCCCGGGGAGGGGAACGAGCGTGAAGGGTCCGCTCGCGGCGTGGAATTCGGTGGATGTTTCTTCGTGGGCGCGCGCGTGCGCGAGGTTGAGCGCCAGCGCCATCTGCGGGTAGGCGCGTCGGTCGCTGCCGATTCCCGCTGCGGTGCGGCTGATCGAGCGCTGCCCGTCGGCGCCGATCGCGAGCCGCACGCGAGCGGTGCCGCCATCGAACGTGATGGTAACGCCCGCCGGATCGCAGGCCATCGCCGCCGCCGCGGCGGCGACGTGCGGCAGCTTCAACTCTTTGGCCCGTGCATCAAGAGCGGCGCTGAGATGACGGTTCTCGATATTGTGGCCGAAAGAGCCGAGCCCGATCTCCGCGGCCGTGAAAATAACCTCGGGCGCGCGAATGAGCCGTCCGGTGTCATCGACAATGCGGATCGCCTTGAGCGGCGCGGCGTTCGCGACGCACGCTGGCCAGACGGCCAACGTGGCGAGGGCGGTCACCGAACCGGCGAGCAGGGCGGTGGTGCGATGGTCCTCTGCCGGCTGCGGCGCGATCAGCAGCGTGTCGACACCGGCCGCCTGGAGCGCAATGGCGCTGAGGAGGCCGGCCGGCCCACCGCCGATCACAGCCACTTCGGCACTGAGGTTTTCGCTGCCGCCGCTCATGCATCTTCCTGCCACTACGCTGCGAAAGATTAGCAACGGCAGAAAGATTGCGCACGGGCGGCGCCCTTCCTAACCTCTCCCGGGCGCGGGAACAGGGGGGCACGGGTAATGGAGCCGACGGGGTCGCGCACGCCCGCCAAGGCGCTGCACATCGCGGCCGCGTTCGCCGTCCACGTGTTCACCGCCTGCGGCGCGGCGTGCGCGCTCCTGGCGTTGATGGCAGCGGGCGCCGGCGAATGGCCGAACACGTTCCTTTGGCTCGGCATCGCCCTGATCATCGACGGCGTCGATGGCACCTTGGCACGCCAACTTCGCGTTGCCGAGGTGCTGCCGCGCTGGTCGGGCGACATGCTCGATTTCGTGGTCGACTTCACGACCTACGTCTTCGTACCGGCCTACGCCATGGCCACCGGCGGGCTGCTGCCGCGTCTGCTGGCGCTCCCGCTCGGCCTCACGGTCGCGGTGACCGGCGCGCTTTATTTCGCCGACCGCCGGATGAAGACGCCGGATAACTACTTCCGCGGCTTTCCGGCGCTGTGGAACATCGCGGCGTTCTATCTGTTCGTGCTCAAGCCGCCGCCCTGGGCCGGCGCGATCGCGATCGCCGTGCTGGCTGCGGCGACCTTCGCGTCCATCCATTTCGTGCACCCGATCCGCGTACCGCGCTGGCGCCTCATCAATCTCGCGGCCCTGGTGCTGTGGGGCTTGCTGGCGCTGGTTGCGCTGGCGCAAAACCTCGATCCGCCGGGCTGGGTCGCGGCAGCGCTGAGCGCGATCGCGATCTATTTCGTGATCGCCGGGCTGTTGCGCACGGCCGACTGATCCCTTGCACCGTCTCGGTGACACCTATGATGTAGCACCGGGTTCTATTACGAGCGGACTCACCAATCCATACAAAGGCTTAAAGGCATCTTACAATCGGGTGGCCGGGGCTTGTGTCTGCAATATGTCTGCAATAGCATTGCCGCGAGATCATCCCTTCGGTTAGGCCACGATGGACGCTCCGCAGGCGATCGCGACCATCCACTCGTACGACGATCTGATTGCCGTCGCCCGGGCCCGTATGGACGCCCTCGAAATCACGTTCGCGACTTTGGATTCGATTTCGGGCGTTCAGGAAGGATATTCGGCCAAGCTGCTCGGCCCCGGCCACTGCAAGACGCTCGGGCCCGTGAGCTTCTGCAGCATCATGGCCGCACTCGGCATGAAGCTCCTCGCCGTCGAGGACCCCGAGGCCATGGCTCGCGTCAGGCAGCGCCTAGTTAAGCGCAAGTACCGGCGCGATCGCGCGACACATTGGCGCCAGCGGGCGGCGACAGCAGCGGCAGCGATCTAGCGGCCGGTGAAAACATCGAAATCGCCGTCGGGATGGCTCGGCGTGCCGCGCGCAAACCCTTGCTGCTGGTCCCGCCGCTGTTGACCAGCCGACCATCCGGCCCGGTCGGGAAAGTAGCCGCCGCATTCCTCAAGCGCCTTGAAAAATCTCCGCATAGACATCCCGTACCGGGCAGCAGCCAGAGTGTCATCCTTGAGGCGTACGATCTCTCCGTCCTTGCGGTGGTAAAGCCGCCGCTCTTCCAGATAGTTGATCATGCCACGGGCGACCTTCCACTTGCCGGCACGTTCGCGCGGGTCAATCTCAGCAACGCCGCCTTCCAGTGAGAAAGCCGGAACGCCCTTCAGCTTCGGCATCGTGGCGGGCTCCGCCATCATGCGCAGCCCGAACTGCTTGTAGAGATTCTTGATCGGCTCACCGGACCCGCGATCCCGGGTCCCCGCGTCCGCCGGCCACGCCACCGGGAAATCCATGTGGCGATTGAAGAGGCGCTGCTCGAGCCCGCGCATCAGCGTGACGTGGGTAGCCGGCGTCTGGCCGCTGACCCGCAGCTCGGCAACGAGATGGATGGTGTCCGTGTCGGTGTCGTGGCAGATCAGCACCGCCGCCCAGGGATGATCCACTCCCAGGTCCATTCCATATCCCCACCGCCAGTAGAACGGGAAATCCAGCGGGTTCGTGTCCTCGATGATTTCACTCTCGGGGGTCTTGTAAACCTTGCCCTCGCCGAGCATCGGCTCGCCACGCGACCGCGCTTCCCTCTCGTGTTCCGGATAGCCGTCGATGATGCGAGCGCGATCTTCGGGACGGATGTGCCCTTCTGCCGGCACGTCGTCGATGCCCATTTGCACGTAGGTGCGATCGGGGCTGAACTCCTCGCGGAACCGTGTGGAGATGCCGGTCATGCCCCGCAGCGGCGTGAACGTGATCATGAGCATGCCGCCCGTCGCGGAAATTCGCGCTAGGAGCTCACTATAAACCTCGAACTGCTCGGGCTCCTCATCGGCCCAGACGAGGTTCAAAGTCTCACCCTGCAGGGCCATGCGGCCGGCCTGATAGGTGCGAAAGCGCAGCGTAGAAGTGCCGCCGGATTTGTGCCGCACCTGAACGGTGTCAAACGCGTTCCCCTCACCGCGCGCCAGCGTCGGATCCCCGACAAACAGATGTTTTGGGATCATCCCCGACCCGAAGGCCGCAACGTCGCCAGGCTCGCCGCACAGCTTCTTCTGCATGATGTCGCGCGTCATTTTCAGATTATCGCCGACGGCCCAGGCCTTGATCGGCTGGGTGAACTTGCGGCCGGGCCAGTCCGGTGCATATTCGCCGGTGAGATGGCACGCCACCTCGTAGGCGGCACATTCGGTCTTTCCCAGTTGCGTTCCAGCGAACAAGCCGCGCTCGCGGAACCGCAAGCCGGTGGCGAAGAATTGCGATTGTTTCCCGTAAGGGCGCCACCAATCCTTCGCACGATAGCGCCGGGCTTCCTGCCCAGCGGCCTCGATCTCAGCGGCGAGGCGGCCGAGCTCGACGTCCTGATGTTCATTCTGCTGCGTCAACGGTCACCTCCTCGAATTCGCCGTCGATCACCGCCCCGGCGGCAGCGGCGATCTGCTTCGTCCTGGCGTCCTCGGCCATGACCAGCGCCTGGACGCGCGCCATGCCCGTGTGACCGAACCGGGCGAGGAATGCCTCCTGCGGTGCTCTGAGCTTTTGCAACGCGCGATAGTGGGTGATGTCGCGTTCGTCATTCGTGAGGTGATGCTCGACCTCCAGCTTGTGCTTGCTGAACCGGATTGGCGCGGTCCCATACCATCCGCGCCGCGGTGAGCCTGTCGCGCGCCAGTTCCTTCGTGTCCCGCATGATCGAGAGTGTGACGCCCAAGAGCTCCGGCTCGGCGATATCGATTTGCGCCAAGGCGACTTCCCGAACCGCTGCCCGCATCCTGTCGTCGGCAAACATGCGCGAGGCCAGCACGCCTATGGCGTTCTTGTTGGCTTTGTAGCCGGCGGCCCGCAGCGCCGCGGTGCGATTGCCTTTGGTCAGGAACAGCGCCACCACCGCCTTTTGCCAGCGCGGCGCCAGCGCCCGCATGGCCGGCCCGAATTCCGGCTGCAGCGTGTCGGCAGGCGCGTCCGTCATTGTCCTCGAAACTTCCGATCGTACGGCTTCAGGCACGCCAACCAAGCATCGAGCCGCTCTTTGATCGGCGCATCGCGACGCACGATTTCGGAAAGCCGATCACAGATTTCCGGATCGTCGCTGTTTTCAACATGCTCGACAAATCTTTCCATGTCGGCCAGGTGTTCCGCCGCCGGCTTCGCCTCGAGCAGCACGCCGGCAAAGCGGGCCTGCAGAATCGTGCCGGCAGCGGTCGCTTCCCGCATCTTGGGGAATGCCCTGATTTCGTCGAGGAAAGCCCGCAGCGCGCTCACGGTTCAATGCGCGGTAACGGATCGCATGCTGCCGAAGACATGCTCGAACCCGTCCGGCAACTCCCGGCGGGCGCGGCTCTGCATGCTCTCATGCACCAGATAAAACCGGCGCAATCTCTGGTTTTCAACATCCTCGTCGGTGAGTTCGACAACGACAGTGCGGCGCTCACCGCTTTTGTTTTGGTAGTCAATCGCATATCGATTGTTCATGCTGCAGTCTCCCGCACAGTTGCATTGAGAAGGGCCATTGTCATTGCGAAATTTTGGCGTACCTCAGGATCGCCGGCCACCAGGCGCCGCCCCCATTCCTCAGAATTCCGACACCGGTCCCAGTGCCGCTGCGCCGTGGCACGATCTTCGGCGGAAATTTCCTTGCCGTTTACGACATCCCGGATAACCCCATCAGTCAAACCGTCCTCTCTTAACCACGATGTTGCCTTTGCCAGATCGGCACGGCTCACCCCGTCAACGTTGGGCTCAAATGCGGGGGCAGGTGTTCCGTCGATGGCCCCCTCCGTCGCATCGGCGGAGGCGACCTTCTCGGTCAATTGCTGCCACTCGTTTTTCGTCGCGACATCGCCAGCCAGGAGCTTGCCGCTCCACTCCTTATGAGCCGTGAGGAAAGCCAGCCGTTCGCCAGCTTGCGCGGCCGTGGCATCTGCTGGCAACGGTGGGGGTGGTGCGGAATTGTTTGATGCGTCGGTCATATCAGCCTCCCATCGTCAGTAAGGTTTTGGCGTACGTATTGGCCTCCTCCAGCGCCAGGGAGAGCGGCTTCGTCAAAGAAGGCTCGCCGACATTGAAAATGGTAGGCGGCCGCGGGGCTGGAAGTAGCATCTCTGAGGAGGCCACGGCGCCGCCGCTGGGGATCCTCACCCCGCCTAACCGAAACATTTCGCCAGCGATGAGCGTCGAAAGTTCTTCACCCCCGAACACCACACCACTTTGCGGCTGATGACTTCCCGGCCAACTGTCGAACGCTGCCTTTCCAAGCGCAGCAATCTCCCTCATGGCCTTCACGGCCTCGGTGACGGCTGCGGAGAACCGCGCTGCGGCCTGGATCCTGTGTTCAAGAAGATCACTGGTCCGGCCGCAGAGCGCTGCGATTTCGGCAGCCTCGGCGGCCTTTAGTTGCTCGGTGGCGCGGCGGTCCATTGCGCTGATCGCAAGTTGGTATCGCTCCAAATCGCCACTGACCTTCGACATTTCGTCAATGACTCGAAAATATTCCGCCTCAATCGCGGGACTCTGGACGCTCTTCTCCGCGAGCTCCATTTGCCGCGTCGTGAGTGCACCAAACCGAGCCTTCGCCTCCGTGAGCTTCGCCCTGATCTCCTCGGGCAGTACCGCCGGCGCCGCTTCCACGGCCTTAGCCTTCGCAATGGCATTCATGACGTTCGTGCCCCTATCTGTTGTTCCCGCCGCGGCGCCCGCCCCGCAGCCATTGCGTCGGTGATGAGCAGCCTCAAGTAATCGGCCAGGGTGCGCCGATCGCGTTCGGCAGCCTGCTCCACGGCGACGCGGAGCGGCTCAGGAATCCGCAGCACTATCTGGCGCTGGAGCTGCACTTTTCGCATAGGCGGCCCTTTCCCGCAGGATCGGGCGGACTGTCCAGCGCCGCGCGTTCAGGATCAACGCACCGGGGTTGGCCTAAATCCGAATCGGGCCGGTTGATGGCTCGACCCGCTGGCCGAGTGCCAAATTCGAGGGTAGTAAGGGTTGTGTGAGGGGTCCTGTCGTGCCGCGTGCCGAGCGAAAGAAGAAGCTGTTGCAGTGGGACGTAATTCGGCTCCCCGCCACGTTCCTCGGCCGAGTCGAGGCGCCGGACGAACAGACCGCGCTCAAGCTCGCCATCGAGCAGTTTGATCTACGGCCGGTTGACGAATGGCGGCTGATACTACGCCCCCGCTGAGCAATGCCGCCCCGCCGCTTCCCGCCGCCCTGGTCGGTCTTGCCGCGCTACTCTCCTTCGGCCAAACTGACTAAGAGGCCGCCGGGGGATATTGGGGGGGTGTCGCATGAGCGGCGTTGTCCGCTTTGAGCGGCGTGTTGCGTCTTTGGCAGTTATCACAAAGCTGGTCGAACTCGGGTACCTACAGCAGGGTGCGCGCCACCGCGCCACCGCTGTCGAAAGGGCCATCGACCGGCTGAGAATTGACCTAGTCCGACAGGGAGTAACCTACGACAGCAATCTTCCGTCCTCGTCTAAGGATGAGGGCCAGCAGGAATTGTCAGGCACGCAGATCGGCGAGCGCGGGCCTTGAACTTGCCGGAGCGCCGCTTCCCGCCGCCATGGACCGTCGAGGAGATGGACGCCTGTTTCATCGTGAAGGATCACACCGGGCACTCGCTGGCGTACGTCTATTTCGAGGAGGAGCCCGGCCGGCGAGCGGCGACGCGACTGATGACCCGCGACGAGGCACGGCGGATCGACGCCAACATCAGCTGCCGCACGTTCTAGGCTGGTATTAACTCACTCTCTTTTGCGACGCGGTTGTGCCCTTCGCGGTTGCTCCGGATCTCATACTGAAATTCACCATCCTCCGCCGGGGGCATTCGTCTTATGACTTGGTAGGTTCCGCGGGCCGGGTCGAGCTGTGGCAACCCCTTTCCTTTGGGGTAGAACAGTACAAGTCGCCCGATCTTGAATTTGTGCCCGGTCACGATAGCGCCCGTAGGGCTCAGCTTAGCCCCAAATCATAGCGCCGGGCGAACAATCGCCACGAAAAAGGCCCCGCGGCGGGGCGGGGCCGAGTCGCCATTGAGAAGCTCTGTGCAATAGGACTACCGTATCCCTGCACAAAGCGCCCTAGCTTAGCGCAAGTCAGAGCGCCGGGCGAGCGGTGCCTT
>Ga0210406_10004372_pt1 | contig 15157 bp, 13 predicted proteins | sample IncBWC30MmetaG_FD_155454 | JGI IMG/M metagenome (GOLD analysis project Ga0210406, IMG submission 155454) | Forest soil microbial communities from Barre Woods Harvard Forest LTER site, Petersham, Massachusetts, United States - Inc-BW-C-30-M | ecosystem: Environmental > Terrestrial > Soil >... | reverse complement strand
TGAGATGTTGACGATCACCAACTTTACCGGGCACCCTGCGTTGGTCGTACGTGCGGGCTTCATTGAAGTTCGAAAGGCGCGCAGCGATTGGGCTCCCGATGCGAATCATCCCCTGCCGACTTTCTCGCCGCCGCGCCGCGTGCCCCATGGCGTGACGCTGATTGGACGGTTGTTCGAGGAAGGCACGATGGTCAATGCCGGGCTTGCGCTCGAGCGTAGTTTCGGAGTAGTGAGCGAGCGTCCGCCAGGTTTCTGAGCGCCAATTCGGCAGGCTGGCGGTTTTTCGATGCTTTGCTGACTGGGCGTCACCCGCTCGCCGTGCCGCGCGCAGATTACTCGCCCTCGAGCAGGTTCTGAGCCGGCTTGCAGAAGCGCCGCCGCGTATCAGCGAGCTTACTGCCAGTCTGGCACCAAAGCAGTCGCATTCTGCCCCGGTCGAGGCGAGTGCCGAAGCGAGGATCGCTCGCCTCTTCGGGCGGCGTAGAGCGCGTAGCCGTCAGACTGAGTAGGACGATGACAATTCGTGGCAGCTGTTCATTGCCGCTTTCGTCTCAATCGCGCACGGCGTCGTCCGCCGTGTCGTTAAAGGATATCGCCCTCACTTGGGGGTTATTGCAGCGGGTTTGATGTCGTCAGCGGCTTTCTGAAGGGTGTCGACCGAGCTTGATTCCAGATGATAAAGGGTCGGCTCATTCTCGCGTTTCGCAACGAACCCGTCGCCGGACTTTTCGATGGAAACATTTTCCAACCGTTTACCATCGTCAGAGGTAACGGTGAGTTCGATGGTCGGGTTGGCGAAACCGGAGTCGATGAATTTGCTGGCAGACAAATCACGCAGGTCAGAAATTAGCGCCTGCACGCTTCCGACATCCATTTTCTTCCCGTTCGACCACCAATCAGCTCCGCCCTTACTCAAAAAATAGGCCTTAGCGCCATTGTGCATCTCGATCTTAGAAGGGTCGCTGTAGCCGAACTCAAACAGCTTCTTGTTGCGGAAATCGTCGAGCTTTTTAGCGAGCGCCTGGCCGAGACTTGAGTCCACCTTGTAGACGCCTTCAACTACGCTCGAGGTTGCGTAGTATGTGTCCTTGTTTTTTAACACTTGAAGTTCTTGGGTTCCCGATGGGTCTGTGACCTTGGCGGTCGCGACCGGAGTGGACTGAGCAAACGCGGCTGCGGTTTCTTGCGCGTGCTCACCGGCTCCGCTGAGATCCATACGGGCATCGGCCAGCTTCCCCACCAGTTCGCCCACCTCGACGGAATCGGCACGCAACGGTTTTGGCTTCAGGATCTGCCACTGATCTTTATTGCGCCCAAACTCAATCTCCTGATTTTTCTCGATCAGAGCCAGGCGGCTGACTTGGTCTGCGCTCACGGTTAACAGCCGCTTGTCGCGCAAATCATTCAGACTCTTGTCGAGGCTGGTTTTGTTGTAACTGGCCATGGTGAACACGCGCGGATCTTCTGCCAGCATCACAAAGACCGCGCTACCTGCCGGGGTGTCATCCCCGATCAAGAGTTGATGCGTCTTGTTGTCCTTGCTGGCGACGTCGACTTCGAACCCAGGGTGATCGAGGCCAAATTGCTTCAGATCCGGCGCCTTGTCCGCAACCACGCGCTCGGAGTTCAGGGAAGACAGCGAAGAAAGCGTGCTGGAAACAGCAGTTGGATCGGCATTGAGCGGCTTGGGCTGCGTGATCTGCCAGGTGCCCGAGCTATTCTTTGCCAGCACGATGGGCGCTGCATCTTTCTTTTTTAGCTCGACCTTCGTAATTGCCGCTTCATCCAGTTTGAGGATCGCCGGGGGAGTGTCGGCAGATACGCTCGCTTCCGCGGCAGGTTTTCGGTGTTCCGACCGGTACAAAGTTCCGGCGAGGGCAAGGAAAACAAAAATTGCAACGATCAAGCTGCGAAGTTTCATGGCGTTCTCACGGACAGCGCTCGAATCGGGCCGAGAGCTTTTTACCTCCTCTTCCACCACACCCCAATGCCGACCAGGACCACGATCCCCGGCAAGAGGAACTGGCTGGTCACACGTACCCACCCCAATTGCCCCCGGGTCATTGTAATGCGCCGGTCTTCGGGCTGTTTGGGCCGGATCGAAATCAAGTCTTCGTCGGAGGAGAGCCAGTTGATGGTATTTAGCGCAAGATCGTCATTGCCGTTGAAATCGATGAACTGGTTGGCGATCCAGGATGAGCTGCCGACCACCACAAAGCGTCCTTGCGACTTTTCTTTGCCGGTGTTGTAGGTACCCGCCGCCGCTAAGGCTAGTGGACCTTTTCTGTTCTTGGGATCGTTCGCGTTGACGGCCGCAGAACTCAGATTGTTGGTCGCGAAGCTGCTCCCGGACGAATCGAACAACTTCTGCACGCTGGTCTTGTCGGTGTTCTTGATTTCCATGGAACGGGATAAAGGAAAACCGGTAGCCGTCCCTTTCATGTTGTCTACGATCGGTTGAGAGCTGTAACTGGTGACCAGCGCCACTTGCGGACCGAGCCCAGCCAGCTGGCCGATGGGGTTCAGATCAAGAATCAGATTTTTGTCCATCGTCACGCCCCAGCTCTCGAGGAGACTGGTAAGCGCATCGTTGTCAGCAATTGCGGTGTGCCCGAGCCGCAGCGGTGGGTCAAGCAGGAAAAAAGCGCGGCCGCCATCCTCCACGTACCTCTGGATGGCGTCCACTTCCGGTTGCTCATAATTCTTGGTCGGACCTGCAACCACCAGCGTGGTGCAGTCGTTCGGGATTTCAGCTTTCTGCAACAGGGCGATGGGCTTGGTCTCGTAATCGTCTTTTGAGAGCTGATCCTTAAAGTGCGAAAGGCCTTCCCGGGCGCTATCGTCAAGTTGATGCTCGCCGCTGCCGCTGGCAAAACAAGCTGTGCGGGTGCTGCCCTTCAGGTCGCGAATGAAAGCGCCAGTGATTCCCTCCTCCGTCATGCTCTTGGCCTGTTCTTTCTTCAGCCCGACCTGCACGATGGTTGTGCCAAAGTCCCTGATGCCAGCCTCTCGTGCGGCTTGGGGGTTCTTGTCGGGATCGATATATTCCACGTGCACCCTCGGGGATAGGTTGGCATATTCGCCGAGCAGATCCTTGCCATCGCGGAAGCGCGTGCTCTGATTGAAGTAGGTGATGGTAGCGTCTTGCTTCAGACCCTTGACGATTTTGGCTGTCTGATCGGACAGGCTATAACGCTTGTTGGCGGTTGCGTCGTACGATTTGTTGTACCGATCGGCCAGAATGTTGGCGACGACGATCGCCGCAATGACGATGAGAATGTAGGTGGCGGCATACGCCGCATACCTGGTTTGTCTTGCCTTCAGCCAGTGGCTTGCCATCTTACGATCTCCAGCGCAGCGATTCCAGGGAACGGGCGGTGAAGAACAGTCCCAGGATAATTACCGTGAGATAAAAAACCGCATCCTTGATGTCGAGGACACCTCTGCCAAACGAGTCGAAGTGGGTGATCACCGACATGTAAGAGAGCACCCGCGCCCACGTCGCGGTCTCGTATCCCGCGACCCACTCCAGAACCCAGAGCAACAAGCATACTCCGAAGGTTGCGGCTCCCGCGATGATCTGATTCTTCGTAAGCGTCGAGATAAAGGTGCCGATCGCCAGCAGCGCGCCCGCCTGGAGCAACAGGCCGAGATAGCCCACGGCCAGCGGTTTCCAGTCCGGGTTACCGTACTTGAAGAGAAATGCGAAGTTCACAGCGGTGAACAGGAGCAGGCAGGAATAGAGGATCAATGCCGCCAGCCACTTTCCGACGATGATTTCCAGATCGCGTATGGGGGACGTAGCCAACAATTCGATGGTGCCGGTTCGTTTCTCTTCTGCGAATAAACGCATCGTGATCATGGGAATGAAAAACAATCCAATTACGCCCACGTTCGACAATAATGGCCGGACGATCTGTTCGTTCAGATTCATGGGGATCATCTGGCCGCGCATCTGCATTTCCATGCCCTCGATCACAAAATAGCCGAGCGAATTCCAGAAAAAGAACCCAAAGATCACGCCAAACATGGTCAGCAGGAGGTAGGCGACGGGCGAAACGAAGTAGCTGCCCAGTTCTTTTCTACAAATGACCCATGCATTTCTCATTGCAGCACCTCGGTTGCCGAAGCCTTCTGTTCTTCAGCGGGAACCTCAGTTCCGGTGAGTTGCAGGAATATTTCCTCCAGGCTCACGGCCGAGGGTCGAAGCTCATTCAGATCCCAGCCGGATTCGACCACGGCGCGTGCCAACTCGCCGCGAACCAGGCGGCCCTTCTGGCTTTCCACTTCGAAAAAGATGCGGTTGTCAATCTCTTGTTTGCAGAGCACGCGGCGGACGCCGGAGACCTGCTCAAGCTTGTGCTGCACGATCGGCAATTCCAGTTTTCCGCTGCGTCCGGCGATTTCGACGATAACGGACTCGGCGCCGCGAGCCCGCGCTTGCAGATTGCGCACCGAGTCGGTCGCGACCAGCTTGCCCCGGTTGATGATGATCACCTGTTCACAAGTCTGTTCGACTTCCGGAAGGATGTGTGTGCTCAAGACAATGGTGTGTTCGCCCGCAAGATCCTTGATCAGGTCCCGCGTCTCATTGATCTGCTTCGGGTCGAGGCCGGCGGTGGGCTCATCGAGAATCAAAACCTCAGGGTTATGAATAATGGCCTGCGCCAAGCCTACCCTTTGCCGGTATCCTTTGGATAACTTTCCGAGCAGCTTGTTTTTCACGTCGGCGACAGCGCACCGCTCGCAAACATAGTCGATCCGCTTTCGCAGGTCTGCACCGGACAAACCTTTAAGCTGGCCAACAAATTTCAGATATTCAGCCGTCTCCATCTCCGGGTAGATGGGAGGCGTCTCAGGCAGATAGCCGATTCGCTTTTTGACCTCCAGAGGCTCTTCGAGAACGTCAAAACCGGCTACCGTCGCCGAACCAGCGGAAGCCGGCAAAAAGCAGGTCAGCATGCGCATCGTTGTCGTCTTACCCGCGCCGTTGGGGCCGAGAAATCCGACGATCTGGCCCCTTGCCACCTCGAACGAGATCTGATCGACGGCCATGGTGCGGGCGTAGCGTTTGGTAAGGTCTTTGACTTTGATCATAAATAGTTGTTGTCAAGCTAAGAACGCTGAACGTTGGGCCGAACCACAGTTGAACATTGACGGCAAAAACATGTTAAAAAGTGATCAGGCGGCATGTCAATTTGCTCATGGCTCGCTGCTCACGGCTCGCCTGCTAGCTACTCGATCCAGACGAACAACCAGCCGCAAAAACAATTGCGTGCGGGACCTGCGCGAGAGCTGGGTTTCTTTTACAGTTCTTACTGACGACCGAAGTCCAAGAATTGGTTGCCCGGTATTTCAATGCTTACCGACCCGCGGCGCCTATTCCCGCCAGACGCGGGACTGTTCCGGCTAGCTTGTGCGAGCCATGTTGCTTTTGAAGGTTTCCTCATCCCCTGCTCTGGCTTCGGCGGGTCTCTTTCTTACTGAGTTCAGGTTGCTTGCCTTCGGCCCGAGTCTGGATCTGGTCGACGGAAATCCCCTGCGAAACGAGGTAGCTCTTCACCCGTTCGACTCTCCTCCCGCTAAGTTTCAGGTTGTCCTTCTTCCAGCCGCGAACGTCCGCGTGTCCCATCGCCATCAGACTGGCGTGGTCGTTAGTTATATTGATTGCGACTCTTGAAACGATTAGCGGCATCCGAGAGGGCCCCGTTTTCGCGGGCCCCGGGGCCGATCTTCGGATGTCGTGATGTCGGGTAGTTCGTGGGATAAAACAGGCTCGCCGGCGTAACCGGTGGCGCGGGATCGATCGATCCCACGATAGGCAGAGCCCTAAAGGGCTAAGCCCCCGAGGTGCGCCTCAGTGTTTTGGATGACTCGGACCGCGGGCTCATCCCGTTCTTATGGGACAATAACCATATATGCGAAAACCGTTCATCATTGCGTGTCAATTGTTGGCGGTCGGCATCATGCTGCTGGGCCAGGTCCCGGCGCAGCAGACTCCGGCCGCATCCGCTCAACCTAGTCAACCGGCTTCGAGCCAAGCTACTTCCAAACAGTCCGCTCCCGCGACGAAGTCGACTTCCACAACCGCCAAGAAGGCGCCTGTAACCACCCGGAGCACAACTGCTCTTGCCCTCAAAACACAAAAAGACAAAGCGAGCTACGCCTTGGGTATGAAGATCGGCAGCGATCTTCGCAAGCAAGGCGTGAATGCCTCGCTGGATCCCGCCGTTGCAGCGCGGGGATTTAAGGACGCTCTCGCGGGAACGAAATCACAGTTAACCGACGATGAGGTGCGCGCCGCGCTCACGCAACTGCAAAGCCAGGTCCGCGAGAAGCAGATGGCCAAGGCGCACGAGGAAGGCGGGGCCGCCCAGAAAGCGGGCGAGGAATTCCTGGCCGCGAACAAGGGCAAAGAAGGAGTGGTCACGTTGCCGAGCGGGATGCAATACAAAATTCTGACCGCAGGCAGCGGTCCGAAGCCCACTGCCAGCGACACCGTGAGCTGCAACTACAAAGGGACACTGCTTAACGGTAAAGAATTTGACAGCTCGTATAAACGCGGGCATCCGGAGACGTTTCCCGTGGGCGGGGTGATCAAGGGTTGGACCGAAGCGCTGCAGTTGATGCCGGTGGGATCAAAGTGGCAGTTGTTTATCCCCGCCGATTTGGCGTATGGAGACCGGGGTGCAGGAGGCGACATCGGCCCAGGCGAAACTCTGATCTTCGAAGTAGAGTTGCTTTCGATCGGAGAGCAGAAGAAATAGGAAATCGGCTGTCAGCCGTCAGCTCGCAGGAAACAGAGCCGTCTGCGATTCGCCGACGGCTTTGTGTTGGTCTGGACTTCTCTTGCACGTGGTTCCGTCGGAGGTCTGCAGTTCTAGAGCAGCGTCCATGCCCTCCCGATCATGACAATCGCCACCAGGGCGATACGGTGAAGATCCTCCCGGTGGAAGGCCGTAAGCCGATTCGACGAAGAATGAATCGGTTCGGCAAAAAGCAGGCTCAAACCAAAGCGCGGAACCGCAATCCCCGGAAATCCGGTGGAACACACCAGCCCCTAGAGAGCATGGCGCAGGTGATCTTCTGCCGAAAGGTTCGCACCGGCGAGAAGCAGCAAGCCCGACAAGAATGCCCAGAACATCATGCTCACCGAGAGAGCGAACGGGCCGTAGACTTCCTGAAAATTCAGCCACGGAAGAGCGATGATATAGGCGTATTTCAAAGCTTCCGAGAGCAATCCCATGATGATGGCCGCAGGCAACACGGCCCGGGCTGGGACTTTGCCGTTCGGCAGCAGCCAGTAAATCAAGAAGAAGATCGCGATACTGGCGGCAATGGCGAAGACTTTCATCATCAAGAACCCAACCAGTCGCACAACTCCTGCGCCGTAGCCGCGAGATAGACCCTCCAGCAACCCAAGCGGAACCGCGGTCATGGCAATCGAGAGCAAAGCCAGCACGCCACAGGCGAACGCCAGACCGAGCGAGATCAATTGATTGCCCAAGTAGGAGCGATTGCTTTCAAAGCGCCAAATACGGTTCAGGGCAACCTCGAGCGGCAGAAATACCCCCGACGAAGTAATCAGCAGGATGATCGACGAAAAGATCTGTACCCGCTGCCGTGAATTGACCATGGAATTCAGGTTGCGGATGACGAAATCCTGTCCGGCGGGAAGGTAGTCGCGCAGCAGTTGTACGACGACGTCATACATGACGCGCGAATGAAAAACACGCCGGATAAGGGTCATCAACAGAACCACAAAGGGGAAGAATGCCAGGATGGAGTTCGCCGCGACCGAGAAGGCGAAGGTGTGGACGTCGGTTCGCGTCAGATATTTGAAGGTGGAAATAATCAGGCCACTTGATCGGGCAGGCCTGGGCCGAACCATGGGCGGCTGCAGGGAATCGGTCTTCGGGAGCGCGGAAATAGGCGGTGAGGACACAGGAAATTCCATCGTACCAAGAGCATGGCGGGTCAGCTGCGGAATGTCAAAACCCTAAAGTTCCGAGGGCGGGTACCGAGCTATTTCTTTATCTTCGTTAAAGTTATGGGCAATTTGTCCCGGGTGACCCCTGGTCATATTACGATTCCTTTCTAATTCTTCTTGCGAATCGTTTTAATAGCCCGTATTATCTGTGGCTCAACGCCGGGGAGTGGTCCGGTGGTGAGACCAGTAGTGGTTGACGTTGGTTGGGTGTGGTGGAAATGCGCCAAATTGTCGGGCTCCGTAAGTCGACGCTGCGGATTGAAACCGTGGCGGCGACCGAGGAGTCCTTTCTTTTTTGGGGATAATTCTTCTGCACATCGGTAGACGCAACCGAAAGTTCTATCGGCTTCCTTGAGGGGGGCCCCAATCGACCGGGGCGACATCGAGAATGCCGGAGAACAATTCTTCGCGATGGTGAAAGGAGTAGTTGCCGTGAGAGAGAAAGGTACAGTGAAGTGGTTCAATGGGGCGAAGGGATATGGATTCATCCAGCGCTCCACGGGAGAAGATGTATTCGTGCACTTCTCCGCTATTCAGGAGAACGGCTACCGCACGCTCAACGAGGGTGAGACCGTGGAGTTTGATCTGCTGAAGGGCCCCAAGGGCTTCCAGGCGGCAAATGTCATCCGCGCATAACTGCGAAACATTTCGGAACCCTCCCGTCCCCCAGCGGGAGGGTTGTTTATTTCCAGGAGAACTCCGAAACTGGAGTATTTTCCAAGGCAACGGGAAATAAAGCGGGAGACGCAGCCAGCCATCGTCGGTGAAGGAGTCACGCACACAGCCAGCACAAAACTTCACCGCATTTCCAGCGAGACCAAATCGCCGTCCTTCGGACCCCGAGGTTTGTAGTTCACGGTGACCTGGCGGTCTCGCCATTCGCAGGAAAAATCATCCGCGCCGATCAGGAGCAGAGACTTGTAGTCAGACGCGCGGAGTTTCAGCACCGTGCTTTCCGCAGTGACGGTCAGCACCGCGGCAGGGGAATGCGAGCAGTCGACGGCGACCAGGCGGCCTTTGAGAAATTTCGTGGGACGCTGGTCTTCGGGGGCGGCCGGTTGACCTGAGTTCTCAGCGGCGGCGCGTTTGGCGGCGTCTTCTTCCAGAACGTCAAAGGGCGACTTTTGCGGAGCAAGTTTGGGCTGCGACATTCCTCCGGCACTTGCGGGAATGCCGTATTTTCGCTCGGTTCCGGCCTGCTCGATCAAGTCACGAGCGAGCGTAGCAATTTGCGGATTGCCACTTGCTTTCAGCCTGTCGAGAACAATGTTGGCTGCTTCCCATTTCTTGCTGGCCACATAAATTTGAGCAAGGTGAAAGCTGTAGCGTTCATCGCGCGGACTCAGGCTGATCGCCGAGCGCTCGGCCTGGAGCGCGGCGGCGGGACCTCCGCCGGCATTGCGGGCGACAGCCAGCAGGTCGTAGGCGTCGGCAAGTTCTGGGTACCACTCGAGCACGGAGCGCAGATCGAGCATCATGTTGGGCAGGCCCTGAATATCGGTGTGGCTGGTCTGCGCTATGCGGTACTTGAGCACGGATACGTAATATCGCAACCACAGGTCGCTCGGATTTAAAGCTAAAGCGTCTTTGAGTTCGCTCGAAGCCTCGGCGAAATTTGCATGCTGGATGTCGTCCCAGGCAAGAATGCGATGCGCGAGCGGGCTGCCCATGGCATTGGTCGGGAGTTGGTCGGAATCTTCGCTCGGTCTCTTCTCTTGTTTCTTCGCTTCGAACTTCTTGTCAGCGGCAGTGGGCGCCGTAGCCAGCGTATTTAATTCCTGCAGACCGCGGTCGCGGCGTTCGGGGATGCGAATTGCAACTTCAAAATAGAGAGCGCGTGCGTCTGCCTCGGGGAGAGGCTTCGATGTGATGGCTGAATCGTCGGGTCCGACGGGAACGGCAAACCTGTAGCTCTGGCCGGGTGGGTTTGAGTTCGAGGGAGAAGTGACGTTCGCATTGCTTTGGCGGGCCGCGTCGACCGCAGTCAACGAGGCGGCCTGACCATGGAAGTAATCCTTCACCGCTTGTTCCATTTTCGCGGAACTCATCCCGTAGGCTTTTTGAATCGCATCCTCGACCGGAAGGTGTTCGTTCAGCACCGCATTGAAGTAAGCGCCGGTTTCCGCCAGCTTCTGCTCGTGGAGGAGGTAGTGGAGGACGATCCATGACTCCGCATAGTAGAGCGTGTGATGGCTGCCTTCGTTGCGCGCCGATGTGTCGTGCTTCATCGAGAACAGATCGGGCAGAGAGAGCCAGACCTGGGCGCCGAGCAATTCGCTGAATGATTTGGGCGCATGCGTGTCGCGCTGGATAGCAAGCAAATCCTGCGCGCCGGAGGGAAGAAGCTCAGGATCGCCCCCGAGTTCGACTTGTTTGTTATCGACACGAATGGAAGCGAAATATTCGGCAAGACCTTCGTCGAACCATCCTTGAGCGGGAGGATAGTTGTAATTCAGTAACATTCCGGCGAGGTCGTGCGCTACAGCGCGCCAGGATTCTTCTTCGAACAGGTTGAGCACGATGAAGTCCTGATCTTCGCCGGCAAGAAAAAATCCAGGGACACGGATGGGCTGGCCTTGGCGCAGGGGCGCAACCTGGTAGTAGGACTTGTCATTCTTGAAGGCGAGAATGGTAAGCGGGATCGACTGGTTGAGATGGTCTTTGCCCAGCAAAAGGGCGAAGACGGCGCGCATCTGCTCGAAGCGAAGGGCGACCTCGCGGCCTTTTTTTTCCCCCGCGTCGGTGATTACGGTGAAGTGGGTGGAGTGGATTTCAAGCCAGGGATTTGGTTCGGGGGCGGCCGAAGCCGATATCGAGCACATGAATAGACCGCACAACGTAAGCCAGAGCGAGATGGCCGGGATGCGGCGCATGGGCCGAGGAGAGTGGGATGCCCTCCAGGGAAATGCTACCACGGTTAGCTTGTCGTCTCGCGCTCCTGGGATGAGGCGTCACTTGCATGTTTCCGCGTCCCACGCTGATCAGGGACACTCCCTTTGGACATCGCGGGAACGGGGAACTGGGGACGATTGAGTTTCGAGCGGAGCTTTTCAATCTATTCAACCTCGTGAATTTCGGACTCCCTTCGAACATCGTTCGGGGGCGCGGATTTGGCATCATCAGCAAGACCGCCGGAACTTCACGGCAGATTCAGTTCTCGGTCAAAGTCATCTGCTAAAAACCGGGATACCCACAAAGGGCATGGAGGTCGGAATCCCGGAACGAGGCTTCCTCGTTTCCGCTTTCTTCGTTGGAAGCTGAACATGGGTCAAAGCTGAGGGAACTTTTTCGCTTCCCGTGCGTTAGTAACAGGAGCGGAGGTATGTCTATGCTGATCCTGCGGGTTGGGGCATTCGTGCTGGCGGCCGCTATTTCGTTCGCACAGAATTCTCCGCCCGAACCAGCGAAGGAACCCGAGCCGGCATCACTGACGGCCGAGGCCATCATGGCACGGGTGGCGGAGAACCAGGATCGCGGCGAAGCATTGCGCAAGCAATATGTTTACCGCCAGCACATCCACATTCTGACGCACAAGACCAACAAGGTCTTGCGCGAAGAGACGGCAGATTACGACGTGGTTCCTACGCCGGATGGAACTCAGAAAGAGCTCAAGCTGCTGACGGGCCGCTTTTGGAACAAGGGGAGATACGAGACCTTCCAAGGAGAGCCGGTTCCCCAGGCTGACAGTCTGGACGGGGGCTTGATCCATGGGTTTCGAGAAGACCTTTCGAATGAAAAGACGAAAGACGGGCTGGCGAAAGATCTTTTCCCGCTGACCAGCGAAGAGCAGAAGAGCTACGAATTCAAGCTGCTCGGGCAGGAGATGCAAGCCGGGCGCAGCATCTATCACATCGGTTTTCGACCGAAGGACAAGGATGAAATTACCTGGGCGGGCGAGGCCTACATCGACGCTGCGGAGTTTCAACCCGTCAGAGTGTTCACCAAACTTTCGCGGCGGATTCCATTTCTGGTGCGCACGATGCTCGGAACCGATGTGCCCGGAGTCGGATTCAATGTGGTCTACAAACGGCAGGAGGATGGAGTCTGGTTTCCCGAAACCTTTGGCACGGAGTTCCGGATTCATGCGTTGTTCTTCATCAACCGGCAGGTCTCGATCGCGCTGGAAAATTCAAAATTTGAGCACACCCACGTGGAAAGCAAGATGAAGGTGATGGGGCCGGCGGACTAAATGGATCGCGGGCTGCATCTCCTACTGGGACAGAACCACCAGGTTTGCCGGGCTCGTTATTGTGTACGGTGATCCTGGGGCTTGGCTGTTGCTCGTCGGAGTAACCGTAAGCACGAATAGTTTTCCCGCGGATTGGCTGATGGCGTAGAGATGGTCGTGATTATCCCAGAAAATCTGATCGACTTGGCCTGTGATCAGGGCGCTTGTGTAGGGGGTGATGGGATCCGCGGCGTTGAAATGGAATACCTGTAAGCCCTGTGTTCCAGCAACCGCTAAAAGCTGACCAGATGGGGACATAGAGATATTTGTCAGCGAGCCTAACGAGCTGTTGGTGGTAACCGAGGTTGTGGGCATATTCGAATAAGTGCTGGTCGTGGTCAGGTTGCCCGAACTGTCAGCCGTGTAAGTCGCAAGTTGGTAGGGGCCGAGCGGCTGCAATGAGGAATTATCAAGCGGTTGCACGGGTACCGCTAAGTGGTTGGTTGGATCGGTGGCTGTGAGATAGGGACAGTACATTTGTCCTGCCTGGGAAACTGGCATGGGTGGGCCGAGCGTCGGGTTGACGCCCAGTGACGTGAGCGATCCGTCGCGGTTGCGAGTGAATCCGAAAATGTCCTGGTACCAGTGATAGCAGCTCGCTCCATATGCGAACTGATTGTTGCCCAGGAAACTCAACGGCACTTCGAATATCGGGGTCGTGACAGAGGTAACTCCGATGTAGCTGAGGCTGCCGCTGGAGCGATCGACGCTGAAAAGCTGGTAGGCGTTGTTGGCGCAGTCGCTGTAGAAGTCCAAGTCGTATAAAACGGTGCCGCTAGGGTCCGGGAACAGGGTGGTGGGGCCACCGCACGCACCGCCATTTAAATCCTTGCTGTTCAATGCCTGTGCGTTGATGGATGCGACTTGCAGAAAGCTGCCGTCCGCCGCCACGGAATACGAATCGATATCAATCCCATTTCCGCCAAAGAGCAATTTTCCATTCGTAGCCTGCAGCCCGCCAATGGTTGGGAAAGGCGAACCGGCAACGGGCGTGAGCGTCCCGTCAGAGGCGGCGCTGAAGGCGTAAACCTCGGCGGTGCTGGCATTCGCGCTGCCCGATACGTAAACGTATGCGGAGGGCGAGGTGAGCGCCGGATTGATTGTGATCGTTACCGATGCGCTCGCATCGTTGTAACCAGCAGGGTTGGCAGGGGTAAAGGCGACGGAGAGCGCGGGCGTTCCGGCGGTGAGCACCGTCCCTGCTGCCGGAGTGTAGACGAACCTGCCCGGGACGCTTGCAGTCGCGTCCAGCTGCGTCGAAGTCAGAGGGGTTGTATTGGCGATCGGCGAAGGCGTCGGCCAAGAGATTGTCGGAGTGACCGGGGATGCAGCAGAGCCGTTTCCCGAGCCTCCTTGATTCCCGCCCAAGGCCTTCCCCGCACAGGAAGCGAGACTGGATGCCGCAATGAGGAGCGCGGCTAGACTAAGGGGAACAAAAAGAGGAGCAGATGGCCCGGACAGCCTGCGGCGCATGGCCGTCTCCTTCAATACTCTGGAATTCAGTGAGGTTTGGATGTGCTACTGGGAGTGGTGGTTGCCGTCGGACACCTTTTCCTCGATTGAGCTGCGGTTCGCTTAGGTTGCAACCGACAGCGCGGAACGGGAAGCGAAAAGAACCTCTCTAGTTCTGTTTTCCGAAGCAGGCGATGCAACTGTGGATGACGCCAGGCGAGTGAACTCGATTGGTGGTTGTTGTGTTGTGCGAACAGGCGGCGATGCAGTTCTCGAATGCGGTCGGACTTAGCATCATAGCAAGCCCGTTCCCTGGGGCGAGGGCCCTAGGTAGATTTCATTTTCAAGCGCTGGGGCTCGTTCCTGGCGAAGACGAGCAATTTCGGCTTCTTCGGATTCGTAGCTCACGGCCTGCAATGGCGTCGGGTAACGGCCGCAACGGAAGGCCTGTCCTTCACTTTTGTGGCGGGAATCAAAGGCAGTGGAGACTGTAGGATATCGAACATCCATCCGTCTACTTCCGTTAGGGATGGGTCGTATGGGTTGGAATCTGGGTCGTGGGAAAAGCGTTCTCAAATGGAGACTGCCGCGTCCGCGATCGAGATCGGGGCGCGAGGCCGCTACTAGTCGCCGCTGGCGTGGTTCTGCGTCGGTACTAGGACCAGGCGGGGGCGGGAGGGTTGGGGCTGCGACGCACGGCCGAACGTGTGGAGAATGCCGATGACGGCGGCGTAAGCGGCAAGAATGCCGAAGCCAACTGAGGCTACGACGGTGACGAAGACAATCAAGGGCATTAGGAGCGAATTCACGGCAACTAACCTCGAACAAAGGGCTGTTATCAGATGCCAAGGCCCGAAATCCGTATACCAGTCACTTGCGCCGACAGCGGACGGGAAGCTTCAATCTAACCGCGTTGACGCTCCGCGCTGTTGACGACTAAGATACGGAGTAGAGCTGTGCAATCCCACTCTCTAATAAATCTGTTGCCCTGTCGACGTTACGGAAGGGACATAACCCCCAGGACATCATGGCGATTACCAAGATTTCGGTCCGGGGCGCCCGGCAGCACAATCTAAAGAACATAGACGTTGAGATTCCGCGGAACGCCTTGACTGTGGTCACCGGCCTCAGCGGTTCGGGAAAGTCGTCTCTGGCCTTCGACACGATCTATGCCGAAGGCCAACGGCGCTACGTGGAGACCCTCTCGGCCTACGCACGCCAGTTTCTGGACCAGATGGAACGGCCGGATGTCGATGCGATTGATGGACTTAGTCCCTCCATCTCGATCGAACAAAAGACCACCAGCCGGAGCCCGCGTTCGACCGTCGGCACCATTACCGAAATCTACGATTATCTTCGCCTGTTGTTCGCCTCGATCGGTGTGCCGCATTGCCCGAAATGCGGGCGGCCGATCACCCGACAGTCGGCAGATCAGATCGTGCAGAGGGTGATGGCGCTCACTCCGGAGGACCGGGTGATGGTAATGG
>Ga0210406_10004371_pt1 | contig 15158 bp, 19 predicted proteins | sample IncBWC30MmetaG_FD_155454 | JGI IMG/M metagenome (GOLD analysis project Ga0210406, IMG submission 155454) | Forest soil microbial communities from Barre Woods Harvard Forest LTER site, Petersham, Massachusetts, United States - Inc-BW-C-30-M | ecosystem: Environmental > Terrestrial > Soil >... | reverse complement strand
TTCAGTATGACCGACGAACTTGGGTTCCTGTGGTCATGGAACCGAAGCAACAAGGGAGAGGATTGGATTTCTCGAGTTCCGGTGCGGGCTGAAGGCCGACAGAATGCCCACAAAATCAGTCTTGGAACGTACTCGCAGGTGCTTTGACACGCTTGTCTGCGGCATACGAAGTTGACGCTCGATCGCTCCAACCGTCTGTTGTGACGAGACCAGGAGGCTCAATATCGCGCGGCGGTTCGGTTCCGCAATGATGTCGCGCCACAGATTCCACTCTCTTCACATACTCCAACGAGCAAATGCGTTAGGGTGCTAGCTAGCGCTCGTTCACGGCCAGCCAGGGCATGCCGCGGTAGGAATCCGCCACCACCCAGGCGCCGGCCGTGAGCGCCGCAGAAACGACGGTCTCGCCCCATTGGAAGGCATCTTTGGAGCCTGTCGCCACGATGGGTACCCACACCAGCAGCAAGAACATGCCGATCTCGAACGCTGAGAGCGCGGCTGCCAGCCGTGCATACACACCGATGAGCACCGACACACCTGCCGCAATGAAGGCGCAACCGGTGAAATACGCCCAGAACCCATGCCATGGCAGCCAGCCAGGTACCAGCTCGGCGGTATGTTTGAGATAGAGGAAATGGGCCAGGCCGAAGGGGATCAAGGCCAGGCCGTAGAGCACCCTGGCGATGCGCAGGCCCCTGTCGCCGGTGGCGAAACTAAGGCGCTGCCGGTCCCAGTCAGCGGCGAACCAGACGTACAGTACCCAGGCACCCGCCACCATCACCGCAGTCTCACAGGCTGACCACCAAAAATCCACAGTGGGAGAGAGGAACATGCCTGGCACTCTCAACAGCAGCAACCAAAGCAGGAGATAGGCGAGCAGAACGCGGGCAGCGGCGGTTGCTGCGCGCTGCCAGAGCAAGCCTATGCCAGATGACAGGGAGATGAAAGAGCAGAGATAGAGTAGTGCGGGCACACTCTTGGGTACGGGCTGCCATACCGCAGCGTAATCGCCTTTGATCAGGCCCAGGATTCCGAGGGCGATCATGGTCGCCGCAAAGACCGCATGACCCACGCTTGCGATGCGCATCGCTCTATCCTCCGGTGGTGTTTCACTTCATTGGGTACAGCATCCGATTTCGGAGCAGGGTGCAAAGGCAAACGACGCCAACCTACATTGCTTGTGGTTTTGCGGATCGCCGCCAGCAGACTCTTGGAGCCGCCACTCGAAGGGACGAACGCCAACGAGAGCGCAGGGCAAGAACGGGCCAGGTGAACCAAAGCCGATCTCTCTACAATTCCTCGGGTGACTGTCCCGGCAGTAGGGTGACATCGAAAGTGGCCTAGGACAATATCCACTTGACGGGCCATTGATATGACCATTTATACCTTCGACATTAAAATAAACCGGCCTGTCATGTAGGCGAGTTTCCTGTATCCAGAACCCTGAATTGAAAATTTTCTGCGGCATCGGATACTCAAGTACGGGGCGTTCAGAAGTATTCGTCCGTCCTCCGCAAACGCAGAATATTGCTCGATGCCAGCATAGTCATTCCGCCAATCGCCTTGCAATTTCGAGCCGCTTCGGTTGCCGCTCAGACCAATGTCACTCTACTTTGCCTTGGCCCTGTCTTGAGGCACGATAGTCCCGAGGTACAACGTCAACACCTTCTTGAATTCATTCACAACCAGGTCTTTACCCTTGGGCTCAGCCTCTGCATAGAGCGTCATCATGCCCCTGACCATCTGGAGAGATACGTTTGCAGCCAGTACGGAGCGTTCGTCCGAGAGTGATGGGTTCTTTGCTCGAAAAGCGTTCGCGATCATGACCCGCAAGGCTCTTTTAGCGGCAGGGTCGCGGCGAAGCCGAACCGGAGCCGAAAGCAATGTCAAATAAGCCGGGCGTTGCCGCACAAACTCAGTGATGCGTTCGATAAACAGATTCGCAAATTTCCGAGGGTTAAGGTTGTCCACATGCTCCATCAACGGCTTCCAATGGGTCTCGATCTCCTTCGCGTACTGGTTCGCCAGTGTAAGGGCGATCGCCTGTTTGTCTGGAAAATAGTTATAGAGCGCGCCAATCGAAGAGCCGCTCCGTGCAGCAATTGCCGTCATCGTGGCGGCCTCATAGCCTACCTCCACAAACAATTCTGCAGCCGCATCCAGAAAGCTCGCGAGACGGCGCGACGAGCGGTCCTGCTGCGGGGCGACGCGTACTGCGCTTGAAACAATCGAGGACATCCTCGAATTCTACACTTACAAAGTAGAGGGTATCCTCGACTTTGTAAAAACTAGTTTTCTGACTAAAGGAGCCCATGGCAGAACTTCAGCTCGACCCTAAGAAGACCGCGCTTGTCCTCATTGACTTGCAGAACGCCGTTGTCGGTATGAATACCGAACCCCATACCGCCGCGCAGGTTGTCGAAAATTCCAAAAGACTCGCCGAAGCGTTCCGCGCCCACGGCGCTTCGGTCGTCTATGTCCGCTCGACCTCAACAACTTCCTGAAGCTTCCCGTCGACCAACCGCACAATATGGGCGACACACCGCCGCCGCCGGTTGCGTCGGAAATTGCTGCTACCGCCGGCTTCCGGCCAGGCGACATCCTCCTCACAAAACGCCATTGGGGAGCCTTTGCGGGCACCGACCTGGAACACCAGCTCAAGACCCGTGGAGTCGATACCGTTGTTCTCACCGGTATCTCGACCAACGCAGGCGTCGAGTCCACTGCGCGCCAGGGCACCGGTCTCGGCTTTGGCTTCGTGCTTGTCGAAGACGCTTGCGCCGGCCATAACGCTGAACAGCACCGCTTCGCGTTTGAAAAGACCTTCCCGCGTCTTGCCCGGGTCCGTATCACTGACGAGGTAATCGCCGCCCTTGTCTAAAGTGCCCAGGGACGCCGACTGGCTGGACCTACTGGTCTGGAAGGTCACATCGGTTACTGTGGTTGGCTCTTTTCTTTCGCAGCTCGATGCCACCGTTGTTAACGTCTCACTCTCCAGTCTCGCCGTGCAACTGCACAGCAGCCTCGCGGCAATTCAATGGGTCACGAGCGACTATCTTCTGGCCCTCGCTCTCACGCTCCCACTGAACAGCTGGCTGGTCGAGCGCATCGGAGCAAATCTCTCTACCTCTGCTGCTTCTCCGCTTTTACTCTGTCCTCAGCCCTGTGCGGCATGGCCTGGTCTGCGAACGCACTGATTGGATTTCGAATCCTGCAGGGCATGAGCGGAGGGCTGACGGCTCCGATGGCGCATATGATGATCGCGCGGATTGCTGGAAAACATGTGGCACGCATCATTGGTTATGCGCCCGTGCCCGTCATGTTGGGGCCAATAGTCGGCCCCGTGATTGCCGGCGCCAATCTGCAACACGCATCCAGGCGGTGGCTCTTTCTCGTCAACCTGCCGGTCGCTGCATTGGCAATCGTATTGGCCGTTCTTTTTCTGCCGAACGAGAACTGGATGTGGTCGGATTTGTCCTGCTCTCTCCCGGTCTAGTGCTGTTTCTGCATGGATCGGATCATAGTTGTTGGCAGCGGGAAACGGTTCTTCCCGGATGGTGTGCGGCTGGAGCTCGAGTTAGTCGAGGATCGACGCTTCCGTCAAAGGTGCGGTCGCTCTCCGGTACGCCGTCTGCGGCTGATCGACGTGAAGGGGTGGAACTTCATCCGCTAACCGCGGCGCCCGCTCTCTGCAAGCAGTTGTACGAAAGCGCTGGGAAAAGTCTGCCTGAGGCCAAGTCGGAGAAGCTCATGAAGTCGCGCAAGCCTGTCTGTTCTTGATGCAGGAAGGATTCAGCACCGGTCAGACGGTCGTGGTTGATAGCGGGACCATTCTGGTCTAGGCCGAGTGCTGCGTTCCTGCACTCGATAAGGCGTTCGGTTCACGGTAGCAGATATTGAAGAGAAGAAAGAAATATGAGCATCAAAGTCGAATGGAGGGCAACATGCAATCTAACGAGGCCATAGCAAAGCAAAAGCAGCAACTGGCGAGAGGCGCCGGCGAATTCGTGATCGGAAAAGATCTTCGCGTTATTCGACTGGGATTCGGCGCAATGCGAATCACCGGAAAAGGAATTTGGGGAGAACCGTCGGATCGAGCAGAGGCTATCCGCGTTTTGCGGCGCGCAGTCGAGTTGGGAATCAATTTTAACGACACTGCGGACTCCTATGGTCCGAACGTGAGCGAAGAGATCATCGCTGAGGCCCTGGATCCATATCCGGCAGGTTTGGTGATCGCGACCAAGGGCGGTTTCATGCGGCCGGGTCCGGATCAGTGGGTCGAAAACGGAAAGCCAGAGCACCTGAGATCGGCGTGCGAAGGCAGCCTTCGGAGATTGCGGCTGGAACGGATTGATCTCTATCAACTGCACCGAATTGATCCCAAGGTTCCAGCCGAAGATCAATTGGGAACTCTTAAGGATCTGCAGGCGCAAGGAAAAATCAAACACATTGGTTTGTCGGAAGTCAGCGTCTCTCAGATTCAACACGCGCAAACGATTGTTCCAATTGTGAGTGTGCAGAATCGTTACAGCGTGACTGACCGCGGATCGGAAGATGTGCTGGACTACTGCGAAAAAGAGAAGATGGCTTTTATTCCTTGGTTCCCGCTGGCGGCCGGTCGAGTATCTGGCCCGGACAGTCCTGTCAGTCGTGTGGCGGCACAATTGCACGCTTCGCCCTCTCAGATAGCGCTGGCTTGGCTCCTGGCTCGATCTCCGGTGATGTTGCCGATCCCGGGAACTTCCAAGGTTACGCATCTCGAAGAAAACGTGGCGGCGACCGATTTGAAGATCGACAAGAATGCCATGCAGGAACTCGGCGGTTTGGCGCGCGCAAGCTAAGTGCACTGGCGTTACCGCCTGAATCACTTGCCGGACCGCCTAGTCCGTTTGTGTTTCGAACTGCGGTGGTGCCGCTACGGTCAAGTATTTTCTCGTGCTCTGGCTAGTCGCCACCCTGCTCAATATGTGGGTCGGCTTCAACAAGGGCCGGACTTTGTCGATGACGGAACTCGCATCTGTCGCAACGTGACCTTGAAAAGTCTGGATGAGTGCTTGCGCTTCTGCTTTGCCGATCATCGTACCGACAGACTGGCCAACGCTTATAGCTGCTGCGATCAGAAACAAAGAGAGGCTTGCCCACACGACACTTCGAGAAACCATGGACTTCATTGTTAATCTCCTTCAACCTGAGTACAGCTCCGAGACATGCCTGGATTCCACAGCGAGAGAGGCGGCGGCCTCTACGCCTTCGGATAGATGCTGCTCAGTACTAGCGCGCAAACTGGGAGTGGGGATGATCAGTGGGTTCCACAATATTGTTTGTGTTCGGGGGGAGGACGCCGGAGGAGTGTTGATTTTCTTGGTTCCACGACTGTCATTTAGGGCCTGCGGTCCGCGAAACTTCACGAAAACGAGAATAGGCCATTACGTGTTTTCAACGCTTTAGCCCGCGTTTTCGACCATGTTTGGAACGAGAAGAGAGATGGTTTTTCACCAAAGCGCTATCGCCCACCACAGGTCCAGTACTCGCAATTGCTCGCGGGTCCGATGAACGCCAGCGATTCCAACATCGATGCCATGATGCAGCTGTCGAAACCAGAGACGCGAACACCGTGGAGCATCGTCGCGAGAATGCACTCCCGCAGGCGGAGCTCACCGAAACAAGAATGGGAACCCCGCTCCGGCGCGGTGCAAGACCTAACGCGTAGTGGAACTGTCGGAACAGACGTATGCTCCAGCAGCGGTATCACGAGCGATGCGGATCATCGATACCATCACCAAGACAACCGCTATCAAAATCACGGCGATGCGAATATAGTTTCCCGCGGCCCATTCCGTCGCTACCCGATCGAGGTCTGCCGCCGACCGGGTCAGTGGATCGATAAACAGGATGGTGTTTCGGGGATAGTGAAACTTGAATGTGATAACGTCTCCTAAAATTGCAAGTGCCAGGGCTCCAGCCAACCTCCAGCGCGTAAAAGGAATCGGCGACCAATTGCACACTAGAGCCAGCAGAAGGAAAAGTTGTGTGCCGGGGGAGATCACCCTGAAAAACGTCCCCGGATTTGTTGCGTGATAGAACCCGCGCGCATGTTCTAGGGAGGACGGAGCACCCTGGAGATTCGGCGCGACCACCACGGACTCATAAACGCCCGTGCCAAGTAACATTGCAGACAAAGACAAGGCGATAGCTGCGGAAATGAGACGAGGGTTCACTGGAGAAGTCCTTTCAGGGCGCCGGGGTGCGCCGTAGCGTTAGCGGCGCCGGAAGAATTGGAATCTCGGAGTTCTCTAGGAGCGGTGTCCCGAGCGATGCGGATCATCGCCACCGCCACCAAAACAACCGCTGTCAAAATCATCGCGAGGCGAAGGTAGTCTCCTGCAACCCACTCCGTAACAACCTGATTGTAGTAAGCCGCCGGACGCGTCAGCGGATCTCCAAACAGGATCTTGTTCCGGGGGAAGTGAAACGTGAATGTGAGCACACCGACCAAAATCATAAGAGCCAGTGCGCCCGCCAGCCTCCATCGCGTGGCCGGAATTGGCCTCCAGTTGCAGACTAACGCCGCCAGCAGCGCAAATAACGCGGTGGGCAACAGCGTTTGGAAAAATGTTCCAGGGTTTATCACCGGGTAGAACGCCCGGTAGTGTTCCAAAGCAGGCACGCCAGTCCAGTTCGGTGCGTCCACGGCGAGCTGAAACGAGGACGCTCCGAATAGCATTGACAAAAGAAGCAACGGTAAAAAGGAAGAAACGAGACCTAGTGTGCCTCGCCTGCTCCTTTCAAGCCCAAGATCGGGGCCGGAGCGGTTGCCGCTGTACTCTTCCTTGCGATCAGAAGCAGAAGGCGATGCAGCGTGCTGGGGCGATTGAGAAATCGCAGTTTTCATGGCCAGTCTCCTTTAAGCGAGTGCAGTTTTAAGTATGTTTGGATCCCCTGAAGATGAAGCTGGGCCTTTAGGCCCTCGGTTGCTGCTCACTAACTAACGCGCAAGCGGTGTGCGGAGATGATCAGCTTCGAATCTTTATTTTGTGTTGCGAGAAGGCACGGCGACACTTCTGGTCGTGGTGGCTGCTGCGGCCCGGCCTGGAATGGAAGCTGTACGGCACCTTATCTTGTGGCCGTACCCTCATTGGGTGAGCGTAGACTCCCCGTCACTCGTGAACTCCGCCGAGCCGATCTTCACAATAAACTTCACAGTGTTCTTACCCAAGTACTGGCTGTCGCTGGGTTCCCACTGGATGTCCAGGAAAAATGTGCTCGCTCCGCTGGCGACATCATGGCCAACCTTCAGAGGAAATGTTTGGACGATTTTCCCGTAGTGGATGATCTGCAACTCACCGGACGCGGGCGCATTCGAGTCGTGGTCTGTACGATATTGAGCATAGAATTGCACCTGGTCCTTCAGGGACGCGGTCGAAGACGATTCCAGGCCCCCTTTGCTGTTCGAAGTCGATTCCCGCCCTTTGTCTCTCCTGAGCATCTCCACCGGGGCCACGCCGGCAGTATTTTGGCTGGTTGATTCGAGACTGAAGTGCCAATCACAATCCGTGAGTGGCGCGATATAAAGAGCGTAGAGGCCTGTGGGCAGAGTCATCGGCACCGGGCCGATCTTATGCGGGACGATGGTCGAAAGGGTGACTCCAGACCCAAGCGACATGACCTCGTGCGTTGGCCACACGCGCTGCAAGTTTCCACCGAAAATGCACCTCTCCGACTCGGGTGTGTAATAGCCTTTGATCGGGCGCTTGGCATACACGTACAGGCTGTACTGACCTCCAATCAGGTGAAAGGAAGCGCTGCGGCCGCCGGTTCCTGAGTAGAAATAGCTCTCTCCGGCGCGAGCTGCTGTTGCGCAAATCGATAGCATCGCGATAACAAGTATGGCCTTCGCGCCTGATTTTGATCGCTCCATACTCCACCCCCTTATGTTTTCTTTAACTGATTCTGCTGGCAAACATATACAACCTGGGTTATAAGGCGGCAATCGGTCGCTAGCCTTTCTCCGACCACTCACCAGATCGTTCTCTATCTCCCCAATCAGAACGCGAGGATCCGATCGGGAGATGATCACTCATTAAGAATTTATTTGTTCACAAGGAACGCCGCGCATGCGCATCCAGCCGTGCATAAAGCCCACCGGGGTCGCCTGTTACAGGAGGCAGCACTAGGGAAATAGTGATGCCCTACCCGAGCGACATGGCTTCCTGGGTGGGCACGACCGGGCGCTTGGCCTCTACGTAGATGTCGTACTGCCCACCAATCAGGTAGAGCGATTGCTCAAACCGTGAGTTGCGGCATAGAAATGCGCTTCTACCGCATAGGTTGGCGTAGCAGCCAGCACGGTCAGTATTCTGGCCATCAGTAGTATTATCCAGGAACTTTCAGTCTGTTCATGACAGTTTTCCTCTTCCCATTGGCCAGACTGCTGTTTACGGAGCAGAAAGTTGATCACGGACTGATCAATTCCTCATTGCGATGTCGCGTTAACAAACGGGAGGGAATGCCAGGCTTGAGGGTCCGTCGAATCCGCACCTGGTCAACGTGCCACCACGGAGGATCGCGGCCCAACCGAGGAACACTCTAATTACTTGGAGTCTGTGGAAATAATCGTAATGGGTTAACCTTGTGCGGCGTCTCTATTGTTTTCCCTGAGGCACAAAGACTGCAAGGAGACCGGCAGCTGAGGTCTGACGCGATGTCCTTCGACACGAAAACGGCACTGGAGATCGTTGACAAGGCGCTCGAGATTTCACCAGCGGAACGGCCCGCATATCTCGATAGCGTCTGCCAGGATTCTTCACTTCGCCAGTATGTGGAGTCTTTGTTGGGATCCTATCGACAAGCCGACGATTTCTTGCGGGAGCCGGCCCTGATCACACATGCGAGCGTGCTGGAGCCCGGTCCAGTCGACCCGTGGCTGGGGCGGCGCCTCGGCCCCTACCAACTGATCGAAGAAATCGGACAAGGCGGGATGGGAGCAGTTTATCGCGCGGTCCGGGCGGACGATCAGTATCAAAAGCAAGTCGCGATCAAACTGGTAAGAACCGGCTTCGAAACCAGATTCGCCCGGGCGCGCTTCAGGTCTGAGCGGCAGATTTTGGCGACGCTTGAGCATCCCAACATTGCCCGACTCTTGGACGGCGGGACCACGGACAACGGCTCACCCTATTTCGTGATGGAGTTGGTTGAAGGCATACAGATTCACCAATATTGCGACGCTCACAAGCTCTCCATTACAGAGCGCCTGCGGCTCTTTCGGACAGTCTGTTCTGCGATTCAATATGCCCACCAGAGCCTGGTGGTTCACCGCGATTTGAAACCGGCAAATATCCTGGTCACTTCCGGAGGCGTTCCCAAGCTTCTTGATTTCGGAATTGCCAAGATCCTGGACGCAAACGCTTTCGCAGGAGAAGTCGAGCCGACAATCGAATTCTCGCGCATGTTGACTCCGGAGTACGCCAGCCCGGAGCAGGTGCGGGGCGAAGCCATCAGCACTGCCAGCGATATTTACTCGCTTGGCGTAGTTCTTTATCTTCTGCTGACGGGCCACCGACCGTACAAGGTGGATGGAATTTCCACAGAAGCGATGAGACAGGCGGTGTGCGAAACCGAGCCCGCGCGACCGAGCGAGGCTGTAGGACTGTCGGTAAGTGCGAATCGCCCCGATGGCTCCAGTGAAGTTACTCTCACGCCAGAGAGTGTTAGCTCCGCGCGCGATGCTAAGCCGGAAAAGCTGAGGCGCGCGCTAGCGGGCGACCTCGACAACATTGTGCTGAAATCGCTGCACAAGGAACCCCGGCGGCGGTATGCCTCAGTCGAGCAACTCTCCGAAGACATTCGCCGCTATATGGAGGGCCTGCCCGTCGGCGCCCGGCCTGACACGCTGCTCTATCGTGCTGAAAAATTCGTCAATCGGAACCGAGTCCCGGTGGCTGCCGCCGCGTTGCTGCTGTTCTCATTATGCGGCGGCCTGGCGGCAACCCTTTGGGAGGCGCACATCGCTCGAGTGGAGCGGGCTAAAGCGGAACGGAGATTCAACGACGTGCGTGAAGTGGCCAATTCCTTGATGTTTGACATTCATGACTCCATCAAAGACTTACCCGGTTCGACGCCCGCGCGAAAACTGCTTGTCGACCGCTCATTGCGATACCTGGACAACCTGTCGCGAGAGGCGAGCGGCGACGCCTCGCTACAGCGGGAATTGGCGGCTGCTTATGAAAAGGTCGGGGATGTCGAGGGAAGTCCTTACTTCGCCAATTTGGGCGACACTGCAGCGGCGTTGGCCAGCTATGGCAAAGCGGCCCTGATTTTGGGAACGCTGTCGAGGAGCGCACCAAAAGACGTTTCACTGAAGTGGGATCTATATTCCAACTATCTAGCAACCGCTGCGTGCCTCAGTGCAAGGCACGACTTTCCAGAGGCGTTGGCGAGTGTGCGCAAAGCCCTGAGGATTTCTGAGAGCCTCCTCTCGAAATCCAGCGACGCCAGCACGCAAGACCGAGCCGCGGATGCTTATAACTATCTTGCTTGGTTACTGAGAGCGACCGGCGATCTTCCTGGTTCGTTGCAGAGCTTTCGGCGCGCCGCTGCGATTCGAGCATCTGCTCAACCCACCAAGGGGTCTCAGAGCACATCCCTGCGCACGCACCTTGCGCGTGACTATTCTGGCGCCGCAATGGTGTTGGCTTCGCAAGGCCAACTTGGAGCCTCGATTGAGGCACTACGGCAGGCCACGAAACTGCTCGAGGATCTGTCGGCAGAGGACCCGACGAACGCAGCGATTCGAGGCCTCCTCGCGGATTCGTACCAGTTTCTTGGCTCTGACCTCAAGGATAGCGGTGACTTGCCACGTGGTCTGCAGTATCTCCGCAAGGCGCTGGCAATTTATCAGACGTTGTCGCAGGCGGATCCTCAAGACGCATGGCTCCCTTACCGTCTTGGTTATGTAGACATAAGCATTAGCGATCTATTATTTAAGAATGGAAACGCAGAGGAGGGTCTCAGGATCTTGCGCGAATCCCTATCTATTTTCCAAAGGCTTGTGCAGATCCATCCTGATAATAGTGACAACCGCGAAGGCCTGTCTGATTCGTATACAGGCTTCGGCGCGGAGTATCGGCGTATGGCGGCTCGGCCCAATTCCTCGAAATCCAAGCGACTGGAGGATTGGCGAGCAGCACGAACGAATTACGAAAAGAGCCTCGATGTTTTAGTGGGCCTGCGAGATCGGGGAGCACTCAGCGCGGAGTTTACACAAAAGATGGCCGATATCAAGCAGGACATTGCCGTCTGCGATGCCGCGATCATTGGACATCAAGGCATCGAGAAAGTCAGAAATCGCGCCAATCGATGACCTTGTCGGCATTTATTCGACCAAATGCTCATTTGAGACCAAGAGCCGAAATGCGGCTTGAGTAATCTGCTACTCCTTCTTCATGGTGTGGAAGAGCCACGCCCGTGCTCCCGCCCATTGGCGTTGCACGGTCGCCGTAGATACGCCCAAAACTTCCGCGGCTTCTGCATTCGAAAGGCCGCCGAAAAATCTCATCTCCACAATACGGCTGCGTATCGGATCGATTTTTTCGAGTTCCAGGAGTGCGTCATCCAGGGCGATGAGGTTCACGTCGCGAACTTTAGCGCCAATGCTCGACTCGTCGAGTTCGAGCGCAATCTCTGCTCCGCCTCTTTTGGCCGCAGCCTTGCCTTTCGCGTGATCCAAAAGAATTCGCCGCATAATCTGTGAAGCAATGCCCATAAAGTGTGCTCGGCTTTGCCAACTAACCTTTTGGTCGATTAGACGAAGGTAGGCCTCGTGCACAAGCGCTGTGCTCTGAAGAGTATGCCCGGGCCGCTCCCTGCGAAGATAGGACGCAGAAAGACGCCGCATTTCGGAGTAGACGATGGGAAAGAGCGCGTCGACTGCGCCCTGCTTGCCTGCTGATGCATCCAGCAACAGCTGCGTAATGGATCCATCAACCATCGTTTTTCTGCACGAGGGCCATCCAGAATATCAAAACTATAGCCCACTCCAACTCGGAGTCAAACTAGATCTATTGGTCGTAGCGTTATCGGATCAGGCCAGTGGTACGGTGGTAAGGGAAACGGGAAGATGCTGTGTTGGTTCAGCGTGAAATGGAGAGAGGGCGCTCTCCGTTAGTGAGTATTCCTCCCTTCGGGAGCAGAAATCATGGAGACGAGCCCAATGTGTACATCGCTACAAGCGATTCGGGAGCAGGGCTTACGCATGGCACAATCGCGGGTATGCTGCGAGATTTAATCTTGGGTGGTGATAACGCTTGGACGAGTCTGTATGATCCGTCGGGAAAGAGTCTTCGTGCGGCTCTGACCTTCGCGGAAGACGTTGATCATCGATGACTTGGGCATGCGGAAGCTGCCCCTGTCCGGGGCCGGATTTTCTGGAAATCGTAATGCTGCTACCAGCGGGTCAGTACCCTGGTGACCAGCAATCGTCCAATCGGCGACTGGGGCAAGCTGTTGGGCGACGCCGCGGCGCTGACCGCCATGCTGGATCGCCTCTTTCACCACGGCCATGTTCTCAAGTGTGGTCCCCGCAGTTGGCGAACCAAGGTCGGAGCCAGAACACGGCCTCACTGATCTCACCTCGGCAGGGAGTTGGCCAATGAGCGCTTTCCAGAGCGAAGCAAAAAGGAGCCGGGCAAAACCCGCGCGGCGACTTCGCGTTCTAGGATCTCGGGCCTCTGCTCTGAGACTTCACCAAAAAAATCTGCACCCAAGCGAAACCCTCTGCCTCGACAAGCCGACCCGGCTTACGCGCAGAGGTTTCGGGGTGCCGATTTCTTCGGAGCCAGCTCCGTCGCATGGGCCCTGGATCGTTGTACCGGGCGCGACCCGATACGCTGAGCCCTCACCATAGCGTGACCGACTTACCGCCCTGCTACCGGAACACGCGAACACAAATTTCGTTGAAGGAACGGACTTGCCCAATCTATGCTCGGCAGGTAAAACAACGTTGGATACGGTAAATCTCGCACGAAATGAATCACTCGATCTCATAATGGATTTCACGGATCCGATCATCCGCGGCGTCTCGGTATTCCACTGTCACCTCCTGAAGCATGAGGACAAAGGAATGATGGCCAAATTTCTTTTTGAATGACTCACTGGGCCGAAGATGAATCGACCGGAGGCCGCACTTGGATGCATGCAGTGTGAGGGGACGCCTCTGACGATTGCATCCAAGGAGACAATCCAGCATGAAGGTCATTGCCTGGAACAAGAACCTGATCTAGTGCCGCAGCAGAGGCGGGGCTCGTCTCGTTTCCGAAAGAAGACCAACGCAAATGTCGGATATTCAGCCGACTACCATATGGATCAGGAGGTTTTGTTGGAGCGCGAGATTCCAAGTTTCCGCATGCGGCCATATAAGGTAGTGCGCTTGATTCCCAAGCGAGCTGCGGCCCCGTTCGGACCCATGATTACGCCGTGTGTCTGCCGAAGTGTCCTGCAAATGTGCTCACGATTCAAATCCTCAAGAGTGATGGCCTGTTCCGAGTTACCCGGTGCAACCGGTCTCAATCTTGCAAGAGGGGAACAGAGAGTATGGCCGCGTGTCAGGATCACGCTGCACTCAACGAAGTTCTGCAACTCTCGGATGTTTCCTGGCCAGGAATGCGAGGTAAGAGAATCCATAACCTCCTCGGGAATCCTGTCGATCGTTTTCTGCATTCGTGCGGCATATTTAGCTACAAAGTGTGTCACCAGCAAAGGGATGTCTAGTGGGCGGTCCCGGAGCGGTGGCACCGATATTGGAAACACGTTGAGGCGGTAGTAGAGATCGCTGCGAAACCGCTTTTCTGAAATCAGCCTACCCAGATCCCCATTAGTTGCCGCCACCAGGCGCACGTTTACGCGCTGCGTCTGCGTACTGCCCAACCTCTCGAACTCTCCCGCTTGCAGTACGCGCAACAGTTTCGGTTGCAGTTCTAGCGGGATATCACCGATCTCGTCGAGAAAAAGTGTGCCCCTGTGAGCAGCCTCGAAGCGACCGATCTTTCGTGCTACGGCGCCGGTAAAAGCCCCCTTTTCATGACCGAAGAGTTCACTCTCCAGAAGTCCCACCGGAATCGCGGTGCAGTTCAGCTTTACCAAGGCCCGATCTCGGCGGTTACTGCAAGCATGAATGGCGCTCGCGATGACTTCCTTGCCTGTTCCGGTTTCGCCTTCGATGAGAACCGTGGAGTCCGTGGGCGCCACCGTGCGAACTAGATCCAGCGTTTCCATCAGAGCCGTGCTGCACCCCACGATTCCTTCAAATTCCTGCTGCTTCGAGAGGTTTTCGTTGGCAAGGGTCACGCTTCCGAAGCTTTGTGCGTCCGGAAAAGCAATATGTGGACTTCCCATACTTCATCCTCCTACGCCTTCTCTACATTTGGCCGGTTGCGTCGGTCTCGGTGGACTTCGCGATCAAACAGCGGCCACGGTGATCGCGACTCATGCGAATTGTTTTGGAATAAGAACCATGTCTTTGGCCTCAAGGTTTCACAGTCCTGACGATGATTCGGGCCGCTCAGTACCCATCGAGAGTACCGGGCGAACCAGGGCGCTGACTCGGACGTTGAATACCAAGCCTCCTCATCCTGTCAATCAGGGTCGTCCGCTTCAGTCCGAGCTGTGTAGCCGCTCCCTTTGATCCGCCGATGACCCATCCAGTCGCGCCTAACGTCGCAAGGATGAGGGCGCGCTCGGAGTCTCTGAGTGTTTTTGGCACGTGAAGATTAGGGTTTGTGGGCGTTGCTGGTACAACCCAGGTCGTAGTTGGCAGATCCGACCCCGGCAAAGGATTTGTAAGCACTCCATCATTCGCAAGGATCACCGCGCGGGCGACCATGTTTTCTAGTTCGCGCACGTTGCCGGGCCAAGCATAGGAGATGAATGCTGCCATGGTTTCCGGGGAAATACGATCGATCGGCTTGCGCATCCGGCGGCTGAAGACATTGACGAAGTGCTCAACCAAGGTTGAGATATCTTCGCGGCGCGAGCGAAGTGGCGGCAGCAGGATGGGAAACACGTTCAGTCGGTAGTAGAGGTCGCTGCGAAATTCACCACGAGCTACCATTGCCGCGAGATCGCGGTTCGTCGCGGCCACGAGCCGGACGTCAACGTGATGGGTC
>Ga0210406_10004370_pt1 | contig 15159 bp, 2 predicted proteins | sample IncBWC30MmetaG_FD_155454 | JGI IMG/M metagenome (GOLD analysis project Ga0210406, IMG submission 155454) | Forest soil microbial communities from Barre Woods Harvard Forest LTER site, Petersham, Massachusetts, United States - Inc-BW-C-30-M | ecosystem: Environmental > Terrestrial > Soil >... | reverse complement strand
AGACCTGCTCTCGCAGGCCCCCGAAATACTCGGCATCCTGCCGTTTCAGCGTGTAGCAGGTCGCGCAGAGGCCCAGGGCGAGGATCTTCTCATTCCCGCAGGGACAGCAAATTGCGGTCTGGACCCCTTTCCTCAAAGTCCTACTCCTTCGTTTTCAGCTTGGACTCGTTTTCGCGGATGAACGCCTCGATCTCCGCCGCACTCGCCAGGATGCGGAGCCATTGCTCTTTGTAGAGCGTGACCGGAAAGCGGCCTATGCCGTACAGCGAGACCCCGCCTTTCTCGCTCACCTTCAAACTGAGGCCGCCCTTGTCTTTGTTCTTGAGCTGGGCATTCTGGTCATTTTTGCCCAACGCCTCGAAAAGGTAAAATTGGCGATTTTCACACGGGTGGCCCGTCCCCCTCTGCTTCGGTCATGGAGCGGTGCCAAAAGTCTTGGTTCTGGTAGCGGGCTGCCAGGGCCTCGATGTCGACCGATGTCGAGCTGGTCGTGAAGTCGAAGTTTCCGATGAGGTTGATGTTGCGCCAGGCGACGGGCGAGATGCCCTTGAGGATCTTGATGGCTTCTAGATCGGCGGCTGCGACCTTCTGTTCGTAGACGCGCGACAGGAGCAGGGTGTTGTAGAAGATGATGGTGTTGGCGATCAGCCGGGAGCACTCGTTCCATATCTGCTGCTCCGCTTCGGTTTTCACCCGGAATTTGCCTGAGTTGACGTAGGAGATGGCACGGCGCATCCGGTGGTAGGACTCGCCTCGGTTGAGGGCTTTCTGAACGCTCTGCCTCAGAATGGGATCGTCGATGAAGTCGAGGATGTAGATGGTTCGCCGGATGTTGTCCAACTCCCAAAGCGCTTTCTTGGTTTGGTTCTGGCGGGCGTAGGAGCTCAGCTTACGCACGACCGTAGCCTGGGTCACGTCCTTTTGCGCAAGCGACGCCATGATGCGCTGGATGTTCGGCCATTCCTCGACGATCAAGGCGTCGCGGGTCTTGCGCACTGGCTTGATGAGGCGGCCGGCATGGTGGGCGGGGTGGCGGAAATCGACCAGGCTGGCGATCCTCTTGTGGAGATCGCGGTAGCGCGGCGCGAACTGGTATCCGTCAAAAAACAGCAGCCAGAAGTTGACCTGGTTGGTGCCGTGGGTGTCGGTGGAGTGCCGCTCCGGCTGGATGTCTGTCGTGTTGTTGTGCAGGATGTCGAAGACGAAGTGGGACTCGTGCTCGTGGGTACCGATGATGCGGGCGTTGCAGGGCACGTGGTTGGCGACCAGAGTATATGCGCTCACACCCTTCTTCAAACCGAAGTACTTGCTGCCATGCCTGGCATTGATGGTGGGAACCTGTGTTTCGATGCGCTGGCCGTCGCTGCTGGAGTGCTTGATCCCGTCGATGTCGTACTGGTCGAACATCGCGAGTTCCGCGGTAGCGTTGGAGACGGCATCATTGGCGGTATGCAGCGTCTCGGCCCGCAGGAAGTTTCGTGCCGTCGTCATCAGCGCCGAGTGGCCGAGGCCCGACACTTCCGCCATCTTCCAAAGACCCATGTTGGTTCCCATGGCGACGACGCAGGCGAGCACATGGCGCGGATCGGCCTCCTGCTTCACGTAACGGCCCAGAACATGCGTGAAGGCGCTGAGAAACCCAGCCTTTTCTGCGACGAACCGCAAGAGGTCGGCGATGCCGATGCCGGGCAACGGTCCGTAGAACGGGCTGTTGATGGGTTCTTCCTCTGATGGATAGATCAGCGTCCAGCGGCGCTTGTCACCGGTGCCGGCGATCTTGATGTGCTTGTTGTCGCCATTCTCGATCCGCCAGTTGACGCGCTCGAACTTGTCTGCGAGTTCTGTATGGAAGGCGGCCAGCGTCTCTTCGATCGGTGCCAGCAGAACCGGCGCGCCGATCTCACGCAGAACCGCGTCCTTGTCCTTCCAACGTTCGGGGCGGATTAGATCGTCTTCGAAGCTGCGGAACTCGTTGCTGTCCCGAACATATACGTTGCCAGCTTCAAGAGCTCTCCGCAGCAGGCGATAGATGAGGAACTCGTAGCGGTCGACATCGAGCCTCCTGTCCTTGCGTTTTTCGGCTTCGGTGTACATGTAACGCTGCACGCCCTTGGCTATGATGCCTGCGGGAAAGTTGGAAGGGTTCATCTGACGAGGCGAGCTGCCGTGGCGCAAGATCTCCTGCAGGAAGGCGACCGCTTCGAGCAGCGGCAGATCCTCGACCAGGCCGGCGAAGTCCAGACTCGCGAACAGATGACGCAGATTGAGCTTGAACTTCGAGTGTAGCGTGCCGTAGAACGACCACTCGAACGCCGTCTTATCGAACTCGATCTTGCACATATACTCCGAGACCTGTGCGAAGCGTTCGGCATCGAGCATGGAGAACGCCTGCTTCCTGACCTTCGGAAAGGGCGTCCAATCCGCGATGGCCGGATCGAGGAACAGATTCAGCACCTGCCCCGCAGCCTGGAGATTCCCGGTCGCCTCTGCCATGGACTCCGCGGCAGCGATCTCGGCCGCGATCTTGGCTTGCTGCTCGTAATCGTCGACCAGATGGATGAAGGCCTCGATCAGGTTGTCGTTGATCTGGCGGAAGCGATGCGAGGCAAAACACAGCAGATACAAGCGGACCGTCGGGACGGCCATCCGTTGCAGCTTGTAGACGGTGTAGAACTGGACCAGCGAGCAGTAGTACTTCACGCTTTCGTTCGATAGGCCAGCAGACGCCAGAAAGGTTTGACCGAACGCGAACAACGGCTGGAAGAACTTGCCGCGCTCGACCTCCTGACGCAACTCGCCATAACTGAAGTCCTTGGGCTCGTGTTTGAGCAGGCTGATCCGGTACATTCCCTCGTCGGCCTCAAGAAGAGCCTCTAGTTGCCGCTCGACCTCCGGGGTCAGCGCGCGACCGAGTAGGCGGGTGATGCGCAAACGTTCTCCGGAGACAGTCCGCCCGACCATGTCCTGCAGGTAGGTGTAGCCCGGCGCGACGATGCGTCGTTGAGCCAGGTACTGCAAGGCTTCGCGCAGAATGAAGACCGGCTGCGCCGACAGCATCGCCACACGTTGCGCCTTCCCTTCAAGTTCCTTCTTCGCACCGGCATCACAGGATCGGTAGTCGAACAGCTTGAGAATGGCTCTCTGTTGCTCCAGGCGAGTGGGTTTCGAGAGCGGGTTGATTTCAGACAGATGCCGCGCGGAGAAGTGGCGACGAAGGATGTGCTCCAGATCGTCTACGACCGCCTGGACGCCATAGACGAAAAACTGCCGTTTGGCTTTGAAGTATCCAAGCTGAAGAACGAGGTGAACCGCCACCGAAAGTGTCACCACGTCATCGACCAGCTTCAGCTCCGCTGTGCTCAGATCGAAGTAAAGGCGGCGATCGGCTTCGGTAAAGCGGGGCAGGCGATAAAGTTCGTCGACTTCTTGAGCGGTCAGGATCGACAGCCGGGCGTCACGGGCCATGCGCGAAGACTTTCAGGGAAGGCAAGAAGCTCGGAAGAAAGGCGTTAAATGATAGGTGCGTTTACAAGAAGGCCCATCGGCGACCCCAGACATTCAGTGCAAGGGGCAGCCGAGACAGTGAAACGAGGATGGCCGACACCACCCAGCGCGACTGACCCCGCCAATTTTACCTTTTCGAGGCGTTGGGCAAAAATGACCAATTCGAACTTCTCATGCAGCGCCACGGCGTCGTTCGGTAGCGCGATGCCCCCAATGACGGTGTGGAACTTTCGCCCTCTCTCAGAGAGTTCGACATCGTCCGAGACGCAATTCCGACCGGGGTGCGCTTTACCACAATCCGCACAATTCAGCGATACAACTTTTAGGGGATTAGTTCCCGTAATGGCTCGTGTGATTATCGCCTGCAGGATTCATTCGCTGAGCTGTAACTCCTGACCTGCCTTGATTTACTCCCCCCCCAATCTCCAGGACTGCCTAACGCGTGTGCTGACCACGCGCCAACGTTTTTTCGCTCCTTCGCCGGGAGTAAACGTCTACTGGGGATAGTTCCACTCATGGATATCCGACGGCAGGCGTTCTGAGAGGTGCGCTTCCAGCGAGCAACGAAGACATTTTTTTTCCTGATGTCAGGAAGATATCCGCCATGAGCCCGAAGAACTGCTGCCATCCTGAATTGCTGATTTCCGCCGCCAAACGGATTGTCCTTAACTTTGGCCTCATTGCCTTGCTGGTTGCCATTGGCCTGCCGGCTGACGCGCAGATGCAACTGGTTCCCGGCGTCACGACCGTGGCGGGCAATGGCACAACAGGCTTCGCAGGTGATGGCGGTCCGGCCACGAGCGCAGAACTGAACAGCACCCAAGGTGTTGCGACCGACAGCGCAGGCAATCTCTATATTGCGGATTGGCAAAATAATCGGGTTCGCAAGGTCAATGCCGCGACAGGGGTGATTACCACGATTGCGGGCACTGGGACGGCTGGGTACTCCGGCGACGGAGGCGCGGCGACCGGCGCTATGTTGAAGGGACCGACTGGCGTTCTTGTCGATAGCGCTGGGAACGTATATATCGCGGACCAAGCGAACAACCGGGTTCGCAAGGTAGATGCCGGAACAGGCGTCATCACAACGATTGCGGGCACTGGGACGACCGGATTCTCCGGCGATGGCGGCGTGGCGACGAATGCGGCGATGTTTTCGCCCACCGATTTAATCTTCAATAGCGCGGGCGATCTTTATATCTCCGACGATGGCAACCATCGCATTCGCAAGGTTACTGCGGGGACTGGAGTGATCACGACAGTAGCCGGCAATGGGACCCCAGGCTATTCAGGCGATGGTGGTGCAGCGACCAGTGCCGAGCTGTATTATCCCGCCGGCATGGTCGTCGACAGTGCGGGCAATCTTTATATCGCCGATACTTTCAACAACCGCGTTCGCAAGGTGAATACTACGACGGGCATCATCACCACGTATGCCGGCACTGGGACAGCTGGATTTTCGGGGGATGGCGGTGCAGCGGCCAGTGCCCAATTCAGTACTCCCGCCCGTCTCACTCTCGATAAAGCGGGCAACATGTTTGTTGCGGATCAAAGTAACAACCGGGTTCGCGAGATATTCCAGGGCACAGGGATCATCACAACCGTTGCGGGAAATGGCACTGCAGGTTTCTCGGGAGATGGCGGGCCGGGGACCGCCGCCGCGTTTCATACTCCGCTTGGTATTGCCATCGACAATGCGGGTAGTCTCTACATCTCAGATTCTGCCAACAACCGGATTCGTAAACTGGCGATCACCGCCAACAATTTCCCGACCACCACGATTGGCACCAGCAGCGTGGTGCAGAATATTCTTCTGCAGACAACAGCGGCGGAGACGATCACCAGTGTCACCATTCCGCAGTCCCAGGGTGGCAAGCAGGAGTACAGCATCGGGACGATCACCGGCTGCACGATTGGTGCAAGTAATCCCGCGGGAACGGTCTGCACCGTCCCCACTACCTTTTCGCCGGCTTATTCCGGGCAGCGGTGGATTCCGCTTCAGATCGTTACGAGCACCGGCAATATCAACTTCGGCCTGACCGGCGTAGGTCTGGGACCGCTGGTGTCGCTGACGCCTGGGGTCATCTCGACGGCGGTGGGTAACGGCACCGCGGGCTATTCGGGGGATAACGGTCCGGCCACCGGTGCGCAGGTGAACAGTCCTGTAGGTGTGGCCTTCGACAGAGCGGGCAACCTCTATATCGGGGACAATGCCAACAGCCGCGTCCGTAAGGTGAACGCGGTGACGGGGGCCATCACGACCGTGGCAGGCACCGGTGTAGCAGGCTATTCGGGCGATGGCGGGCCGGCCACCAGCGCCCAGTTGAATGGTCCTGAAATCGTGGCCCTGGACAGCGCCGGCAACCTCTACATCGCGGAGTATGGCAACCATCGCATCCGCAAGGTGAACTCTGCTACGGGGATTATCACGACGGTGGCGGGCAATGGGACACAAAACTACTCGGGTGATGGTGGCCCGGCCACCAGCGCTGCGTTGTGGACTCCTACTGGAGTGGCCTTCGACAGCGCGAACAACCTTTACATCGCGGACTATGGCAACCAGCGCATCCGCAAGGTGAACGCGGCGACCGGGATCATCACAACAGTAGCGGGCAACGGGACAGCGGGTTACTCGGGGGATGGCGGCCCGGCGACCAGCGCGGCACTTGCATATCCTACTCACGTTGTCCTGGATAGCGTGGGCAACCTCATCATTGCAGATGCTGGCAACAACCGCATTCGCAAGGTGACGGTAGCGACCGGAATCATCACGACGGTGGCGGGCAACGGAACCGCGGGCTATTCGGGCGACGGCGGCCCAGCGACCAGCGCCGCGTTGCATAACCCTGAGTATCTTGCCCTCGACAGCGCAGACAACTTCTATTTCGGGGACTATATCAACAACCGCGTCCGCAAGGTGACGGCAGCGGGGATCATTACGACCGTGGTGGGCAACGGAACCGGAGCTTATTCGGGCGACGGCGGAGCGGCGACCAGCGCCGCATTGCATTATCCCAGCGGTATTGCCTTCGATAACGCGGGCGACCTGTACGTCTCCGATCTTGGCAACAGCCGCATCCGCAAGATTGATCTTAGTCAGTCGATCCTGACGTATCCGACGGCGACGAAGATGGGGACTTCGGATTCGACAGACAACCCGCAGACGGCCATTGTCTCCAATGTCGGCAACGCAAGCCTAACTATTCCTCCGCCCGCTACCGGCGGCAATCCGAGCGTATCGCTCAACTTTGGGCTGGATGCGGCAACGACCTGCCCGCAACTGTCTACGAGCAGTTCTTCGCAGACACTGGCCGCAGGAGCGCAATGCACCTATGCGATCGACTTCGCACCGACTGTGGTGGGAGCTATTTCAGGCTCTGCAGTGGTCACAGATAACTCCCTAAATATTGCAGGATCGACGCAGACAATCCATCTGAATGCGACGGGAGTCGCAGTGAGCACGACGACGACGCTGACTTCGTCGTTGAATCCGTCGGCTTTGGGGCAGTCTGTGATCTTTACGGCGACGGTTGCGCCGACGGTTGGGACAGGTCTGCCCACGGGTACTGTGCAGTTCAGTGTGGATGGGACAGCTGTTGGCGGACCTGTGACGTTGAACGGCAGCGGAGCCGCGACTCTTACGAGCAGCACGCTGACGGTCGGCACTCATAGCATTACTGCGATTTATACGCCGGACTCGACCAGCTTCACGACGAGCTCCGCAACGGCCTTGAGCCAGGTCGTGAGCAAGGCGACACTGGGGCAGAACGGCGTCGCGAACATCACGCTGAACTCCTCCCCGAATCCGTCGAACGTGGGTCAGTCGGTGACCTTCACAGCGACGGTACCGGCCGGTGTGACCGGAACGGTGACCTTCAAGGACGGGGCGACGACGCTAGGAACAGGCACGATCAGCGGCACTACAGCAATGTTTACGACAACAACGCTTGCGGTCGGAACGCATCCGGCGAAGGCGGTCTATGGTGGCGATCCCAACTACAACACCGCTACCTCCGTAGTCGACAACCATGTGGTGAATAATGGAGGCGCAACCAACACCAACTTCCTTCCGGCTATTCCAGTAGCCACTACAAGCGCGCCACAAAACATCACCTTTACCATCCCGGCGACGGGAACGATTTCCAGCATCAGCATTCCGCAGTCCCAGGGCGGCAAGCAGGAGTATGCGATCCAGTCGATCACCGGTTGCACGGTAGGAGCGAGCAATCCCGCAGGCACGGTCTGCACCGTCTCTATAACCTTTACCCCGGCGTATCCCGGACAACGATGGATACCTCTGCAGGTGGTCAGCAGTGCGGGCAATTTCAATGTCGGGCTGACCGGCACAGGCATCGGGCCAGTGGCTGCACTGACCCCGGGCATTGTGTCGACTATCGCTGGCAATGGCACTGCGGGCTACTTGGGCGACGGTGGTACAGCGACCAGCGCCGAACTCAACGCTCCAAATAGCATTGTTGTGGACAATGCAGGGAACGTATATATCTGCGATTGGCTCAACAATGTCGTTCGGAAGATATCTGCGACAACGGGCATTATCACCACAGTCGCAGGCAATGGCATCGCAGGCTATACCGGGGACGGCGGTGCGGCGACCAGCGCCGAGCTCAATTGGCCACAATCCATCGCACTCGATAGTGCGGGCAACCTCTACATCGCGGAGTACCGCAACAATGTTGTCCGCAAGGTCGATACCGCCACAGGCATCATCACGACGTTTGTGGGAACCCCCGCGGGAGGTTTCTCGGGCGATGGTGGCCCCGCCGCGAGTGCCAAACTGATCCAGCCGGTGTCAGTGAGCTTCGACAATGCAGGCAATCTGTACATTGGCGACGATGGCAATCTACGTATTCGCAAGGTGGCTGCGGGATCAGGGATCATCACGACCATCGCGGGAAATGGTACTCGTGGCTTTTCGGGTGATGGCGGGGCGGCAACCAGTGCCGAGTTAAACAATCCCTATAGGGTGGTGTCCGACAGCAAAGGCAATCTTTATTTCCCGGATGCGAGCAATAATCGCATTCGAAAGATAGATACGACGGGCATCATCACGACCTATGCCGGTACCGGCACGGCTGGTTACTCAGGCGATGGCGGTCCAGCTACGAGCGCCGCATTGAATACTCCCGTCAGCCTTGCCATTGACCCTGCGGATAATATTTATGTTAGCGACAATTCAAACAGCCGCCTCCGCAAGATCGACGCCGCGACCGGAATTATCACGACCATCGCCGGTAATGGCGGGAGCGGATTTTCCGGTGACGGGGGTGCGGCGACCAGCGCCCAAGTGGGCCCAGGTGGTCCCGCTTTCGATATCGCAAGTGGGCTTTATGTTGCGGGTAATAACCGCATCCGCAGGATTGATCTGAGCCAGTCGGCATTGACGTATCCGACGGCGACGAAGGTAGGGACGGCGGATGCTACAGATGATCCGCAGACGGTGACGGTGTCGAATATCGGCAATGCGAGCCTGACGGTTCCGCCGGCTTCTTCAGGCAGCAACCCCAATGTATCGCTGAACTTTGCGTTGGATAACGCAACGACCTGCCCGCAACAGTCGACGAGCAGCTCTGCTCAGACACTGGCTGCCGGAGCGAACTGCAACTATGCCGTGAACTTCGTGCCGACCACGGTGGGAGCAATTACGGGCTCCGCAGTGCTGACGGACAACTCCTTGAATGCACCCGGAACGACGCAAACCATCTCTCTGAATGGTACGGGAGTCGCGGTAAGCACGACGACGACATTGGCTTCGTCGGTGAACCCATCGAGCTATGGTCAGCCGGTGATCTTTACGGCGACGGTAGCGCCGACGATAGGAACAGCTCTGCCCACGGGTACCGTGCAGTTCAGTGTGGATGGGACGGCTGTTGGCGGCCCAGCGACGTTGAACGGCAGCGGAGCCGCGACTCTTACGAGCAGCACGCTCGCGGTGGGCACTCGTAGCATCACGGCGGTCTATACGCCGGATTCAACTAACTTCACGGGAAGCTCCGCAACGGCCTTGAGCCAGGTCGTGAACAAGGCGACGCTGGGACAGAACGGAGTGGCGAACATCACTCTGGCGTCTTCGCCGAACCCGTCGGCCTACCAGCAGTCGGTGACCTTTACAGCGACGGTACCGAGCGGTGTTACGGGCACGGTGCAGTTCATGGATGGGGCAACGTCGCTGGGCGCGGGAACGATCTCCGGCACGACGGCGACGCTTACGACATCGACGCTTGCGATCGGAACGCATCCGGTGACTGCGGTGTATAGCGGCGACGCTACCTACAACACGGCAACTTCGGCAGTCGACAACCAGGTAGTGAACAAGGCGACGTTGGGCCAGAACGGTGTCGCGAACATCATGTTGGCGTCTTCGTCGAATCCATCAAGTTACCTACAGTCGGTGACCTTCACCGCAACGGTACCGAGCGGTGTTACCGGCACGGTGCAGTTCATGGATGGCGCGACGCTGCTGGGGACAGGCACGATCAGCGGAACCACAGCGACGTTCACAACGACGACACTTTCTGTCGGAACTCATCCGGTGACCGCTATCTATAGCGGCGACGCGAATTACAACACGGCAACTTCGGCAGTCGACAACCAGGTAGTGAACAAGGCGACGTTGGGCCAGAACGGTGTCGCGAACATCACTCTAGCTTCCTCGCCGAATCCGTCAACCCTGGGCCGGTCGGTGATCTTCACGGCGACGGTTCCGGCCGGTGTTACCGGCACGGTGCAGTTCATGGATGGCGTTACGTTGCTGGGAACGGGCACGATCAGCGGAACTACGGCAACCTTGACCACGACGACGCTTTCGGTCGGGACCCATCCGGTGACCGCGGTTTACAGCGGCGATGCAAACTACAACACGGCGACTTCAGCAGTCGACAACCAGGTGGTGAACAAGGCGACGCTGGGCCAGAATGGCTTGGCGAATATTGTTCTGACGTCTTCGCCGAACCCGTCGACGGTGGGTCAGTCGGTGACTTTCGCAGCGACAATGCCAAGCGGAGTGACTGGCACGGTGCAGTTCATGGATGGCGCTACGTTGCTGGGCACCGGCACGATTACCGGAACCACGGCTACGTTGACGACGACCACACTTGCGGTCGGTACTCATCCGGTAACGGCTGTCTACAGCGGTGATGCGAACTACAACCCAGCAACATCAGCGGTCGACAATCAGGTCGTGAACCAGCAGAGCACGACGACCACGGTAGCAAGCTCACTGAATCCGTCGCCGTTTATGCAATCGGTCACCTTTACGGCGACAGTTGCTCCAACATCGGGATCGATCGTCCCGACAGGAACAGTGCAGTTCAGCATCGATGGCACAGCTGCGGGCAGTCCTGTCACTCTGAGCAATGGAACGGCCACGTTCGCAATCGGTACGCTCGCGGTCGGACTCCACTCTGTCACGGCAGTCTACACGCCGGACACGGGTAGTTTGACAGGAAGCACCGGGTCCACCAACCAGCAGGTCGGTGCGGTGTCCACGTCATCGACGACGCTGAGCGTGGCTCCTTCTACTGTGATGTATGGCGATACGGCGACGCTGACGGCAGTAGTAGCGCCGAGTTTTGCGACCGGCTCAGTGAGCTTCTACGAGGGCACGACGCTTCTGGGCAGCGCTTCGCTCGACGGCACCGGCACGGCAGTGCTGCCGATCAGCACGCTCAACGCTGGCGTTCATACCATCGTAGCGAAGTACAACGGCGACCCCGGCGTACCTGCAAACACGAGCAATACTGCCCAGTTGACGGTGACGCAGCGCACCGCACCGGGCGGAGGACCGGCGATTACGGTGACGGTCAACGACGCGGCGCGGACGACGACGCAATCCAATCCGCCGTTCTCCAACTCACCCGCGGGGCAGTTGGTCAATGGGGATACCTACGCGACCGCAATCAGCGGCACGGCGAACTACTCGACAGCAGCGGGAACGACGCCTGGCACATTTGCGATCACAGTCACAGGGTTGACTTCGGCCAACTACACGATCGCGTTTGTTCCTGGAAACCTGACGGTGACGGCAACAGACACGACGACGACACTGGTCGCCAGTCCGACTGCGACGCAGTATGGCGATCCGGTTGCGCTGACGGCAACAGTGACTTCTGGCGCGACGGGAACAGTGAGCTTCTATGACGGCTCAGTATTGCTGGGCACGGGCGCAGTGTCGAACGGTGTTGCAACGCTCACGACGACTACGCTCATTGCCGGAACTCATACGGTCACCGCTGTCTACAACGGCGACGCGACCTATGCAAGCAGCCAGAGTGCGCCGGCAACTGTAACTGTGGCGAAGAAGACAGCACAGGGCGGTGGAGCGGCTCTGACGATCACAGTGCAGGATGCGAGCCGGCAGTACAACACGGCCGATCCTCAATTCAACTACGTCATTACGGGAACGCTGGTCAACGGCGACACCTACGCGACAGCGGTGGCAGGCGCGGCGACCTATGCTGCGGCGGATACACCGACTTCACCTGCGGGTTCAACCTTCCCGATCAGCGTGAGCGGACTGACGAGTGCAAACTATGAGATCGCGCTCGTGAACGGCACCCTGACCATTGCGGCCGCACCTACTACAACCACACTGGCTACCAGCACCAACGCGGCGCAGTACGGCGATCCGGTCACACTGATGGCAACCGTGGCTCCGAGCGGTGCCACCGGTACGGTGCTCTTCATGAATGGCGCTAATGTGCTGGCCACAGGCACTGTGTCCGGCGGCGTAGCCACACTGACAACGGTGACGCTGAATGCCGGCACCTACACCATTACGTCGAGCTATCAGGGCGACAGCAACTATGGCGCGAGCACAAGTGGTCCTATCACGCTGACGATCAGCCCGAGGTCTGGGCCAGGCGGCACAGCGGCTCTAACAGTGACCGTAGCCGACGCAAGCCGTCTATACGGGCAAGGGAATCCCGCGTTCAGCTATAGCGTCACGGGCGCACTGGTGAACGGTGATACCTATGCCACGGCAGTGACAGGCGTACCAGTCTACGCGACGACTGGAACACCAACGTCTCCAGCCGGAACGTATCCGATTTCGGTCACAGGTCTCAACTCCAACAACTATGTAATAGCCTTCGTGAACGGTACTCTCACCGTAAACAGGGCCACTCTGGGACAGAACGGGTTGACGAATATCACGCTGACCTCTTCGCCGAACCCGTCGAACTATGGTCAATCGGTCGATTTCACGGCGACAATACCGAGCGGCGTTACCGGCACGGTGCAGTTCGTGGATGGATCTACGACACTGGGCACAGGTACGATCAGCGGAACCACGGCTACATTCACCGCGACGAATCTTGCGGTCGGCACTCATCCGGTGACGGCGGTCTATAGCGGCGATACCAACTATAACCCCGCAACTTCGGCAGTTGACAATCAGGTCGTAGGCCAGGCGGGTACGACGACTACGGTGGTCAGCTCAGCCAATCCTTCCACCTTTATGCAGTCCGTCACCTTTACGGCGACAGTTGCTCCGACGGCGGGATCAACTCTGCCGACAGGAACGGTGCAGTTCAGTATCGATGGCACCGCTGTGGGCAGTCCTGTCACTCTAAACAGCGGAACGGCTGCTTATACGATCAGCACACTGGCGGTTGGCTTACACACAGTCACGGCAGTCTACACGCCGGACACAGGCAGCCTCACGGGAAGCAGTGGCTCGGTCGATCAGACGGTCAGTGCATTGGGTGCGTCGACGACGACGCTGAGCGTAGCGCCCGGAACAGTAATGTACGGAGACCCGGCAACGCTGACAGCGGTGGTGACGCCAAGTTTCGCTACCGGTACGGTGAGCTTCTATGAGGGCACGACGCTTCTGGGTACAGCCTCACTCGACAGCACGGGCACGGCGGTGCTGCCGATCAGCACCTTGAATGCTGGCGTCCATACTATCGTAGCGAAGTACAACGGTGATCCAGGTGTTCCCCCAAATACGAGCAACACCGTCCAGCTGACGGTGACGCAGCGCACAGCACCGGGCGGCGGACCGGCGATCACGGTAACGGTCAACGATGCGACGCGGACCACGACCCAATCCAATCCGCCGTTTACATATTCACCATCTGGACAGCTGGTTAATGGAGACACCTATGCCACAGCGATCAGCGGCACGGCGAACTACTCCACCGCAGCTGGAACGACACCTGGCACTTATGCGATCACAGTCAGTGGCTTAGCCTCGGCCAATTACACGATTGCGTTTGTTCCCGGCAACCTGACCGTGACGATATCACCCTCGACGACAACTTTGGTCGCCGGTCCGTCTTCGTCGCAGTATGGCGATCCGGTGACTTTGACCGCAGTAACCTCGGGCGCAACCGGAACCGTAAGCTTCTATGACGGTTCGGTTCTGCTGGGTTCAGGCACGGTGTCGAACGGCGTAGCCACGCTGACCACAGCGACGCTTGTGGCGGGGACACACTCCATCACGGCAACCTACAACGGCGACGCGACCTATGCGAGCAGCCAGAGCGCACCGGCAACAGTGACGGTGGCGAAGAAGACAGCATCGGGCGGCGGAGCGGCTCTGACGATCACGGTGCAGGACGCGAGCCGCACATACAACACGGCTGATCCTCAGTTCAACTATGTCGTCACCGGCACGCTGGTCAATGGCGATACCTATGCGACGGCGGTGACTGGAACGCCGGCCTACTCGGCGGCAGATACCCCAACCTCACATGCGGGTTCGACGTTCCCGATCAGTGTTGGCGGTCTAAGCAGCGCAAACTATGAGATTGCGATCGTCAATGGCTCGCTGACGATTGTGTCGGCATCCACAACGACGGCGCTGACCTCAAGTACCAATTCAGCGCAATACGGTGACCCCATTACGCTGACGGCGACCGTAGCCCCAAGCGGCGCAACCGGCAGTGTGGTCTTCATGAATGGCAGTACAGTTCTGGGCACCGGAACCGTGTCAGGTGGAGTAGCCACTCTGACGACAACGACCCTCTCTGCAGGTACGTATACGATTACGTCCAGCTATCAGGGCGACGCAAACTATGGAGCAAGCACAAGCGGCCCGGTTAGCATCACGGTCAATCCGAGAACCGCGCCAGGTGGCGGAGCAGCTCTGACAGTGACAGCCAACGACGCGAGCCGCCTGTATGGACAGGGCAATCCAGCGTTCAGCTACACCGTCACAGGCACACTGCTTAATGGAGATACGTACGCGACGGCAGTCACAGGCGTGGCCGTCTACTCGACGACGGGAACACCAACTTCACCGGCCGGTACTTATCCGATATCCATTGCGGGTCTCAATTCAACCAATTATGTAATTGCCTTAGTGAACGGTACTCTCACCGTAAACAAAGCCACTCTGGGGCAGAACGGACTGGCGAATATCACGCTCGATTCTTCGCCTAACCCGTCTGCTTACTTCCAGTCCGTCATCTTCACGGCAACAGTGCCTAACGGCGTAACGGGTACAGTCAGCTTTATGGATGGGGCCACATTACTTGGCACCGGCATCATCTCCGGCACGACGGCAACCTTCACCACAACCACTCTTGCCGTCGGTACTCATCCGGTGACTGCTGTCTATAGCGGTGACGCGAACTACAACTCGGCAACATCAGCGGTCGACAACCAGGTCGTTACAAAAGCGACGCTAGG
>Ga0210406_10004369_pt1 | contig 15160 bp, 11 predicted proteins | sample IncBWC30MmetaG_FD_155454 | JGI IMG/M metagenome (GOLD analysis project Ga0210406, IMG submission 155454) | Forest soil microbial communities from Barre Woods Harvard Forest LTER site, Petersham, Massachusetts, United States - Inc-BW-C-30-M | ecosystem: Environmental > Terrestrial > Soil >... | reverse complement strand
GCTGCGCATCGGTCTGGTCGACCGCGTGGTGCCGACCAACGAATTGTGGGGCACGACCATGGAGATCGCCACCACCATCTCCGGCAACGCTCCGCTGGCGATCAAGGCTGCGAAAATCACGATCGCGCAGGTGCTGAAAGACCCGGCCGACCGCGACATGAACAGCGTCAAGCAGATCGGCACCGACTGCATGGACTCGGAGGATTTCCGCGAGGGACGTCAGGCCTTCATGGAAAAGCGCAAGCCGGCGTTCAAAGGGAAATAGCCGAGGCAGACCAGCATGCACAAGCTCGTGGAACCATCCGCGCATGTTGCGCCGGAAAGCCAGCCCTCGCGGCTACCTCTGTCGCGCTTCAAGGTGATCGACCTGACCCTGGCACGCGCCGGCCCTTCCTGCGTCCGCGCGCTGGCCGACTGGGGCGCGGATGTGATCCGGGTCGAGCCACCGCCGGAAGATGCCGAGGCGGGCGAGCTGGTGGGCCGGCGCGACGGCTCGGATTTCCAGAACCTGCATCGCAACAAACGCGCGATCACGCTGAACCTGAAGAGCGACGAAGGCTGCGAGATTCTGATGCGGCTCGCCGAACAGGCCGATGTCGTCGTCGAGAACATGCGGCCGGGCGTCACCAAGCGGCTCGGCGTCGACTATGAAGCCGTCAAGAAGCGCAATCCGCGCATCGTTTACGGCAGCATTTCCGGCTTCGGCCAGTACGGGCCCTATACATCGCGTCCCTCGATCGACCAGATCGCCCAGGGCATGAGCGGCATCATGTCGGTGACGGGAATCCCGGGCCAGGGGCCGGTTCGTGTCGGCGTCGCCGTCACCGACATCATGGCCGGTGCATTCCTCGCCCAGGGCATCCTGATTGCGCTGCTCGATCGTGAGGTTTCGGGAGAGGGCCGCTGGGTACAGACCTCGCTGATCGAGGCCGGCCTCACGCTGATGGATTTCCAGTCGACGCGCTGGACCATGGACAAGCAGATTCCGCCGCAGGAAGGCAACAATCATCCGACCAACACGCCGATGGGATGCTTTCCGACCGCCGACGGCCACCTCAATATCGCCGCCACCAGCAACAAGAATTTCAAGATCTTCTGCGGGCTGATCGAACGCGAGGATATGGCAACCGATCCGCGCTTTGCCTCGATCGCATCGCGCCGGCAAAACAAGGAAGCGATGAACGCCCTCATCGCCGAGGCGCTGCAAGCCAGGACCACCGCCGAATGGTTCGAGCGGATTGTCGCGGCAGGCCTTCCCTGCGGTCCCGTCTACAACGTCAAGCAGGCTTTCGCCGATCCGCAGGTCGAAGCCTTGCGCATCCGCCGATCCGTGACGCATCCGCGCCTCGGCGAGATCGATCTGGTCGCGCAGCCCTGCGAGATCACGGGCTTCGACCGCGAGATCAGGACAGCCACGCCCGATCTCGGCGAGCACAACCGCGAGATATTGGGTTCGCTCGGCTACAGCGACGAAGAGATCGAAAAGCTGAAGGCAGCGCGGGCGATCTAGCGCGTGTACTCCTAAAGCAAACGAGCCCCTTCGGGGCTCACGCCTGCTCGGCCCCCAACGGCGGCGCGAGAGCGAACATCCTCGGACCGCCGCGATGGCCGGAAGCGGTCATTTCATCCATTCATTCGTCTTCGATGGACTAGACCGTCCGTTCGCGGCCCCTCCATCCCCAATCGAGTACAGATACGATCTCCCTTTTTGGTTGATACAACCAAGGGTCGAGTGACAGAAAAGGGGATTCTGAGAGTTCAATCTCGTCGAGAAACGTACCGCGCCCCATCTTTTAGTTGCGTTGCCTCAAATTCGGTGAGAACCTTTGTCTCCTGAACCCGACTAACCTTTGCCTCCTGAATCCGATGAGAGAGATGACCTCCATGTGGAAAGCAATGGTTTCAACTGCGGTGATCTTGGGCACGGCTTCGGTGGCCAGTGCCGAGACAATCACGGACCCTGCCCAAATTGCCGCGAAGCTTCACTTCTGGACGCAGGACACCGGTGAACCGGTTTACTACGGCGAGGTAAGAGAGGTCAGCAAGAAAACCAAGCAGGTACTCGGGCATTACCAATGCCTGGCCATTGCATTCATCAAATTCGAAGACGGCGTATTCCAGTACGCTCACAAGATGTGGGACAAATCGAACGATGGGTCCTGCCACTATGAGGACGTCACTTCAAAAAAAGTCGGCAATCATGGTGCTTGCGTGAAAGATAGCGAAGCGGGCTTCGGTAAGGCCGTGGGTACGGCTCACATGAGCAAGAGCAATATCGATTACATGCATAGTATCTTTAGAGCGATTGACACCAATAAGCGCACCGTTGGCGAGACGCCAGCATGCATCCCGCCCAAAGGTGCGGAAGCCGGTCTTTATTCCATCAAGATTGAAGATGGCCGTTTCAAACTCATAAGCACTTACCCTTTGGATTACGAAGTGGATATTGAGCCTCAAGATCCGCAGAAACCGCCGACCAAGCCGGTTTTATAAGCTGGTGGATCTCTGCTTCTCGATCGCCGCAAGGAGGTCGTGAGCCGTATTGCTGGAAAAGGGTTGATTATCGGGAAGCCTTTCGCTGACACCCGGGGGGAAGCACATGTCGACAGTTGCCGGCGCGGTGTGTCGTCTTTGGTGGCGGCGTTTTCTCATCTTCGTGGCCGTTGTCGCGCTGATCGCCCTGATCGCCTTTCTGACTGGTCCCACGGTCGGCGCCGTCATCGAGGCGTTGAGGCCGCCGGTGCTGCCCGAGCCGGTCGCAGTGAGCGAGCAGGTCTGGCGTGGCGACCAGGGCTGGAACGACAAGGATGCCGACCGATTTCATCACGAGGCCCAGGGCACGCACACCCTGCCGATCCCGCTGTCGTGGTTCCTCGCGCTGGAAGCGCCGCTCAATTCGCCGTTCGCCGTTCCCTTCTTCAAGCGCGAGCGCTTCGCCGACAACCGTTATCTGCTGCGGTTTGGATTCATCGGCTCCGAGACGAGCCCGGTCAATCAACACGGCCTGCCGATCGGATTCGCGATTTCGCCGTATCAGAGCATCGAGGGAATCTCACACAAGGAGACCTCCGTCGGCCTGACCTGCGCCGCATGCCATACCGGACAGCTCGTCTACAACGGCAAGCGCTACGTCATCGACGGCGGCCCGGCGATGACGGATCTCGGCCAGCTTACGAGGGCGCTCGGCGCCGCGCTCGGACAGACTGCGATCTCGGCAAAGTTGCCCGTCTTCAGCGGACGCTTCAGGCGGTTCGCCAAGGCGGTGCTCGGGAGTGAGTACAGCAATCTCACGCGCAACGCGCTGGAGAAGGAGCTGGACTCGGTGCTCACGAAGCTTGCCGGCCAGCCTGCTGGGATCGACGTCACGGAAGGATTTTCCCGGCTCGATGCGCTGAACCGCATCGGCAACCAGGTGTTCGCGATCGATCCCAAGCGCTACGACAACTACGTCAACATCAACGCTCCCGTCACCTATCCCCACATCTGGACCTCGTCCTGGTTCAGTTGGGTGCAGTATGACGGCTCGATCATGCAGCCGCTGGTACGCAACGCCGGTGAGGCGATGGGCGTTTCAGCGCAGTTCAACTTCACCGCTCCGCCGAAGCAGGGCCGCTTTTCCAGCAGCATCCCGTTCGACAATCTGCACTGGATCGAGAGCCAGTTGGCCGGAAAGGACGAGCCGCTGGTGGCGAAAGCCTTCACCGGTCTGAACGCACCGAGCTGGCCCGACAGCTTCCCGCCGATCGACAAGGCCAAGGCCGCCAAAGGCGCCGAACTCTACGACAAGATTTGCAGCCATTGCCATCTGCCGGCGTTGACGCCTGACATCGCCCACGGCAAGGCACCGACCGCGGATTTCTGGTCACATTTCGCGCCGATCCGCTGGCGAGGCGCCGACGGGCAGGAAAAGCAGACGACGGAATCCGTCCTGAAGGTCAATATCATTCCGCAGAACGAGGTCGGCACCGATCCGGCCCAGGGCGACGTGCTGCACGATCGCAAGGTCGACACCGCCGGCCGCGATCTGGAGCGCGAAGGCAGGTTCAGCCCCGGCCTCGGCATCGACGTCGATGTCTGCCAAAGGAATGCCGACAATTCGCTGGATACGATCCGCATGTCCGACAACGCGATCCAGCTGTACGCGCTTGCGCTCGGCGCAGTCGTGCAAATGGGCATCGACGAGTGGCTGCGGTCTACGGGCGGAGAGACCGCGCGCACGATTATCGAAGGCGATCGGCCGAACTGCCTGGCTGCCGGCTTCGGCTACAAGGCGCGCCCCTTGAACGGTGTGTGGGCCACCGCGCCGTTCCTGCACAACGGCTCGGTGCCGACCCTTCATGACCTGCTCGGCCCCGCCGCTGAGCGTCCGAAGGCGTTCCTGCTCGGCAATCCTACCTTCGATCCGGTGAAGGTCGGCATCGTGACCCAGACCGATGTTCCCAAAGGCAAGGATTACGACAAGAACGGGTATTTCATTCTCGACACTTCGAAGCCCGGCAATCACAATACCGGACACCAATTCTCCAGCGAGTACTCCAAACCCGAGCATCTGGGCGTCGTTGGCCCGGCGTTGACCGACGACGATCGCGACGCAATCATCGAATTTCTGAAGACGTTGTAAGGGGACGGCGATGGCGGAGCAGAAGCAAGGGCTCGCGGCGAAATTCCTGAAATGGATGATCGCCAAGCATCCGGACCTGTTGTTCGCGGTGATCCGCCACACCAAGCCCAACCTGGCATTGGGCGCCGCCGGGCCGGTGTTCATCACCCGGTTCCCCGACGTGCAGGAAGCGCTGAGCCGGCCCGACATCTTCAACGTCACCTATGCGCCGATGATGGACCCCTCGGTCGGCCCCTACATGCTCGGCCGCGACTGCACCGAGATCAACCAGCGCGACAAGGGCATCATGCGCGCCTTCATGCGCATGGAGGACCTCCCGGCGATCCGCCAGAAGGTGCGCAGCCTCGCCGACGAATCCGTCAAGAAACAGCTCTACACCCAGAACCAGATCGAGGTGGTCAGCACGCTGTCGCGCCTGGTGCCGATTCAGTTGACCGGCGAGTATTTCGGCTTCCCCGGTCCCGACCTTGCCTCGATGTTCCGCTGGTCGCGCGCCACGCAGTACGACATGTTCCACAATTTGGACAATGATCCGAAGGTGCACCAGGACAACATCGACGCCGGGCAGGAGATGCGCGTCTATCTGAACAAGCTGCTGCCGGAACGGCGCGAGCAGTTGAAGAACGGCGCGCAGCTCGACGACGTGTTCAGCCGCCTGCTGAAGAGCCATTTTGACGATTCGATCGGCTTCGGCGATGAGCGCATCGTCACCAACATGATGGGGACGCTGGTCGGCGGCGTCGAGACCACCTCGGCGGCCATCGTGCAGCTGCTCGACCAGATCTTCAAACGCCCGAAAATCCTGCAAGAGGCGATCGCGGTCGCCAACAGCGACGACGATAACCTGATGTACCGCTATTGCTGGGAGGCGCTGCGCTTCAACCCGATCAATCCGTTCGTGGTGCGGCACTGCCGCGCGGACTACCGGATCGCAAAGGGAACGCTACGCGCCACGACGATCAAGGCCGGCGCCATCGTGTTCGTGTCGGGGCGTTCGGCGATGCGCGACGGCTGGCAGCTTCCGGCGCCGTCGAGCTTCGCCATCGACCGGCCGGAATCGGTCTATATGCATCTGGGCTACGGGATGCACACCTGCCTCGGCGACCAGATCAGCCGCATCCAGGTGCCGGAAATCGTCAAGCGCATCCTGCAAATTCCGGGCGTCCGCCCCGTGGGCGACATCGATTACGGCGATGGTCCGTTCCCAGAGCGTTATCCCATCACCTATGACGCGCCGGCCTGAGGGGCTGCCTACAGCGCCTCAAGCACCGCCTTGGCAATGTCGGCCGTGCCGTTGCGCCCGCCGAACTCCATCGGCTTGATGCCACCGGCATAGGCCTTATCGACCGCCTGCTCGATCTTCTCCCCGGCTTCGGCAGCGCCCTCGATGCCGTGCTTGTCGGCAAGCCAGTCCAGCATCATCGCGGCCGAGAGGATCATGCCGGTCGGGTTGGCCTTGCCCTGCCCCATGATGTCAGGCGCGGTGCCATGGCAGGGCTGGAACACGGCGTAGCGGTCGCCGATGTCGGCCGAGGGCGCCATGCCCATGCCGCCGATCAGTCCGGCGGTGAGATCGGACAGGATGTCGCCGAACATGTTCTCCATCACCATGACGTCGAAGTCCCACGGGCGCTTCACCAGCATGGCGGAGCAGGCATCGACATATAGGCGGTCCACCTTCACTTCCGGATGACGTTGAGCCGCCTCATCGAACATCTCGCGAAAGAACGCGAAGGCCTTGAAGACGTTCGCTTTATCGACGCAGGTTAAAGCGCCGGGCCGGCCGCGCTTGCGGCGCCGCTCGGCGAGCTTGAAGGAAAACTCGAACAGCCGTTCGGAGGTCTTGCGGGTGATGACCAGCGTCTCGCGCGCGTCCTCATGCGTCACCACGCCCTTCCCCATCGAGGCGAACAGGCCTTCGGTCGACTCCCGGATCACGACCATGTCGATGCCGCGCTGGTCGGCGCCGACGATCGGGCTCGGCACGCCCGGGATCAACCGCGCCGGGCGGACGCCGGCATAGAGGTCGAAGTGAAACCGCAGTTCCACCTGCGGCATGATCTCGGTGTTGTCGGGGTAGCGCACCGACGGCAGGCCGCAGGCCCCGAGCAGGATCGCGTCCGCCTCCTCGCACAGCCGGACGGTCGAGTCCGGCATCGACTTGCCCGTCTCTTTATAATGGTTCGCGCCCGCCGGCGCGTCGGTGAAGCGGAAGTTGAGACCCGACTTGGCCTCGACCTTGCGCAGGATTTCCAGCGCCGGCGCCATTACCTCGGGGCCGATGCCGTCACCGGCGAGAACGGCGACATGGAATGCATTGTTGGCGGACATGGGGGTGTTTTCCTTAGTTCAAATGACTCAAGTCGTCATTGCGAGGAGCGAAGCGACGAAGCAATCCAGACTGCTTCCGCGGCGAGATTCTGGATTGCTTCGCTTCGCTCGCAATGACGGCGGCGGGGATTACGGCGTCAGAATAGCCCGGCCGACGAGCTTGCCCTTCTGCAAGTCGAGCAGCGCATCGTTGGCTTTGGCCAGCGGCATGGTGGTTACCGGGATCGGCGGGATATGCCTGGTGCGGACGAGGTCGAGCAGCTCGCGGGTTTCCTTGAGATTGCCGACATAGCTGCCCTGGATCGTCACCGCCTTGATCGGGATCAGCGGCAACGCCCACGGCGCACCGCCGCCGAACAGGCCGACAATGATGAGCTTGCCGCCCTTGGTCAGGCAGTCGAAGCCGAGCTGCGTGGTCTGGGCGTTGCCGACCAGGTCGATCACGGCGCGGATCGGCCCACCGGCTTTTTGCGCGAGCTGGGCCAACGCGTCCGGCGCCTTGCCGTCGACGGTGGCGAGCGCGCCGGCCTTCTCGGCGGCCTCGCGCTTCCTGGCGTCGATGTCGACCACGATCGCGCCCTTGCCGCCCATCGCTTTCAACAGCGACAGCGCCATCAGGCCGAGCCCACCGGCGCCAAAAATCACGATCGGCGTATCAAGATCGCTTTCGACCTTCTTCAGCGCCGAATAGGTGGTGACGCCGGAACAGGCGTAGGGCGCCGCGGTGACGGGATCGAGCCCCTTCAGGTCGATCAGATATTTCGGATGCGGCACCGTCATGTGGTCGGCATAGCCGCCGTCGCAATAGACGCCGAGCGCGTTCGGCTTGACCGCGCACATGTTCTCGTCATCGGCCAGGCACGTCGGGCATTTGCCGCAGCCGAGCCAGGGATAGGCGAGCGCGACGGTGCCGACCTTCAGGCCCGCTCTGTCGCTCTCCTTTACATCCGGCCCGAAGGCGACGATCTCGCCGACGGTTTCGTGCCCCATGGTCCGCGGCAGCGACACGCCGCGATCCTTCAGCGATAGCGGCTTGCGGCCATGGCCCAGCTCATAGCCGCCTTCCCAGATGTGAAGGTCGCTGTGGCAGACGCCGGCGGCCTTCACCTTGATCAGCACCTGGGTACCGAAAGGTTGCGGTGTCGGCTGATCGACTTCCTTCAACGGGGCATTGAAATCGACAACCTGAAAACTCTTCATGGCATACCTCCCGAACGTTTTCTTTCGCTTCCTTTCGGAAGCGTCTGTTTATTGAGCCAAATGGCCAGCCGCAAGGCCGTCGTCAGCCCTGCTCGGCAACCAGCGGCCGCCCCGAAAATGCGGCGATCTGCTCGTCCGACAAGCCGGTCTCTTTCAACAGCGCGCGCGTATGCTCGCCCAGTGTCGAGACCCGCTTGCCCGCGGCGACTTTCGCGCCGGACATTCGGAACGGCAGGTTCATCATCCGGAACGTTCCGCCGCCATCCTGCACCTCGGCCAGCGCGCCACGATGGGCGATTTGCGGGTCGGCGAGCGCTTCGGTCACGGTGCGATAGGCCGAGGACGGCACGCCCTCCTTGTTCAGTGCAGCCAGGCATTGCGCCGTCGTCACGGTGCGAGACCAGGCTTCGGCGCCGTCCATCAGCTCCGACCAGTTGTCACGTCGGTCGCTATAGCGCGCAAAGCGCTTATCATTCACCCACTCCGGATGGCCGATGACGTTCAGCAAGCCCTGAAACGTTTTCTCGCTGGCGATCGCGACCATCACGAAGCCGTCCGACGTCGCAATCGGGCCGTACATCGGACGTGACGGCTGGGTGACCGCAAATTGCGACCACTGCACTTCGTTCAGCGTCAGCGACAGCATCGATTCCAGCATCGAGACATCGATATGCTGGCCGGATTGCGTCTTCGTCCGCTGGTACAGCGCCGAGGCAATGGCGCCGAACGCGTAGGTCCCGGTGAACACGTCCGCATGATAGATGCCGCAATAATCCGGGCGGCTCCGGCCCGGCTGATAGGCGAGATGCGCCATGTCGTAACCGGACGCGGCGTGAATCACAGGCGCGTAAGCAGGCAGCTCCGCCGACGGGCCGGTCTGGCCATAGCCGGAGATCGAGCAGTAGATCAGCTTCGGGTTGAGCGCGCGCAGCGTCTCGTAATCCAGCTTCAACCGCCGCATCACGCCGGGACGGAAATTCTCGACCAGGATGTCCGATGTCGCGACCAGACGCCGCACGGCTTCAAGGCCCTCTTTCGACTTCAGGTCGAGCACCAGGCTCTTCTTGCCGACATTGAGCTGGCCGTAGGTCGTCGAGCAGCCGCTGCGCACCGGCGGGCGCGTCCGCATCGTCTCGCCCTCGGCGGCCTCGATCTTGATCACCTCGGCGCCCATGTCGGCGAGCATCCGCGCACAATGAGGGCCTGCGATCGTCGTCGAAAAATCAAGCACGCGAAGGCCGGCGAAGCAGCCTGTCAAACTGTCCTCATTGACCTGAGGTAGTGTCATTCCCAAATCCTCCCACGGCGGTGCTGGGGCCGGTTGTCCGGTCTCATTCGAATCCTAGATGGCGGCGGCGAGGCAGGGAAGCGCAGATAGGAACTGGCAGGTAGTCCGTGCATTGGATCAAGAAGTTGGACCCGTTCTTGCATAGCAGCATAGCGGGTACTTCCGAGGGCATTTCTTGAAAGTTCTCTTTGTAACGACGGAGATGGATGACTTCATCCGCGTGGGCGGATTGGCCGCTGTTTCCGCCGCACTCCCCAGGGCGCTCCGTCCCTGGGCCGATGTCAGGGTGCTCCTGCCCGGCTATCGCGACGTCATCGAACAGCTCACCCATATTGAAATTGTTGGCGAATGTGCCGCCAAGGCGCAGATGCCGGCGTGCCGGCTCGGACGGTCCGCGACGCGTGATGGCCTTCCGGTTTATGTGCTGTTGTGCCCACAACTCTACGACCGCCCGGGCAATCCCTATGGCGACGAAGACGGCCACGACTGGCCGGATAACGACATCCGTTTTGCACGGCTCGCTTCGGCCGCTGCCGAAGTTGCGATGGGCACGCTGGACAAGAATTGGGCAGCGGACCTCGTCCATGCCAACGATTGGCAAGCCGCACTCGTGCCGGCCTATCTGGCCTGGAGCGGCTCGAAGCTTCCGACGATCCTGACCATTCACAACCTCGCTTATCAGGGGCTCTTCCCGCGCGACACGCTGCGGCGGATCGGCGCGCCGGAAAGCTCCTTCCACATCGACGGCGTCGAGTTCTACGACAAGCTCTCGTTCCTCAAGGGCGGCCTCGTCTACGCCTCGCATCTGACCACGGTCAGCTCGACCTATGCCAGGGAGATCACCACGGCCGAGTTCGGCTGCGGACTCGAGGGCCTGCTTCGCACCCGCTCCGCCGCATTCGAACTTACAGGAATCCTGAACGGCATCGACGAGAGCTGGGATCCGCGTTTCTGCACCCAACTCGCGCAGCAATTCAGCGTCGGCGATTGGGCGGGCAAACGCGCCAATGCCGACTATGTCCGCAAACAATTGGGCCTTGCGGTGTCGCGCGGGCCGATCTTCGGCCTGGTCGCACGGCTGGTGCACCAGAAGGGCATCGATCTCGTATTGTCGGCTGCGGACGAGATCGTCGAGGCCGGCGGGCAGATCATCGTCACCGGATCGGGCGAGCCCGCGCTGGAGCAGGCGCTGGTCGCCGCCCATCGCCGCAGGCCCGATTCGATCGGCGTGGTGATCGGCTTCAACGACGCGCAGGCGCGACGGATTTTCGCCGGCAGCGATTTCACGCTGATGCCCTCGCGTTTCGAGCCGTGCGGGCTGAGCCAGATGTATGCGCAGCGCTTCGGCTCGCTGCCGATCGGCCACCAGACCGGTGGGCTCGCCGAGACCATCACCGATGGCGAAACCGGCTTTTTGTTCGCAAAACCCTCGATCGAGTCGTTCCTCGGCGGGGTGCGGCGCGCCTTCTCGACCTTCGTGTCGACGGAGAAGCTCGACACCATGCGCCGCAGCGCCATGGCGCGATCCTTCAGCTGGGACCTCTCGGCGGCTTGCTACAGCGCGCTCTACCGGAAGACGGTTGCGCCGTAGTTCACCTCTCCCGTAGGGAGAGGTGATTGAGCAACTCTCCGCGCCGTTTACTCCGCCGCCTTCGGCATCAATTCCATGTGCTCGTGAAAGAGGATGCCGGCGAGCGGATCAAACTCGCCGATCCATGGCTTGCGCTTCAGCACCGAGCGGGTATGCGCATAGCCGGCTTCCCAGCGCTGCCTGATGCCGTCAGCGCTGAAATCGATGTCCTTGGTGTGGGTCTCACGGTCGAGCTGCGGCGCGAGCAGCCGCACCACATGCATGGTGGTCTGGCAGCCATAGCTTGCGAGCTCACGTACGGCGGTAGAGCTGCGCTCAGCTTCCGGCAGCCGCGTTGAGAGTTCGTTGATGATGTGCCGCAACTTGTGAAGCTGCTGCTGGCGCAGGATCTGGCTCGCGATCCGACTGGAATACTGCACGTCCTTTTGGCGGTTGAACACTTCAGCCATCGTGGCGGGCTCAGCGCCTTGCGGATTCCATAAGTGCACGGAGAAGATCAGCGAATCCTTGCGCGGATTGTCGTCGAACACGGCCTCCGTCGGCGTGTTCGAGAGAATGCCGCCGTCCCAATAGAGCTCGCCCTCGATGCGAACGGCCGGAAACGCCGGCGGCAAGGCGCCCGACGCCATCACATGCTTGACCGTGATGGCGCAGTCGCGGCTGTCGAAATAGCGCATCTGGCTGGTGCGGACATGGGCCGCGCCGACGGTAAACCGCGGCGTGCAGCGATTGGCGAGCTTGAAGTCGACCAGCTCCTCGAGCGTGCTCTCCAGCGGCGATGTCGAGTAGTAGCCCGCGTGCTCGGGCCCCAGCACATAGGCATCGCCCGTATGCGCAAGCGGATTGGGCTTGAAGAAGCCGGCGACCCCATGGGTCACCGTCGACCAATAGGAGAGCTTATCGTCAAAGCCGGGAAACAGATTGCCGAACATCCATGCCGGCCTCTGCTCCATCCGCTTCCAGAATTCCTTCAGGCGCTCGAGCCGCCTCGCGGGCTCATTGCCGGCGATCAGGCTCGCATTGATGGCGCCGATCGAGGTGCCGATGATCCAGTCCGGCTCGACCCCGGCCTCATGCAGCGCCTGGTAGACCCCGGCCTGGTAGGAGCCGAGCGCGCCGCCTCCCTGCAGCACCAGCACAACCTGGCCCGGCAGCGTCCCGGCCAACGCATTCCCTGAAAAGCTGCTGTCCTGCATCTATCGCTCCGACAAGGCCCCACTCGCTGAAGTTCGAAACCGGCGCCATTTTGTTACGCCGGTTACCTCAATTCAACGTGTCGCGGGGAACTTACGCCTCGACGTGCTTTGTTTCCGGCATGATCAGCGCAATCGTGGCAAGGCCCAGCGCGGCGGCGCCGGCAAGCCCGAGGAAGGCAACGCTGCTGCCAAAGGTGTCGCTGACATAACCGGCCATGAGCGTCGAGAGCGAGGCGCCGATGCCGGTCGCGGTGCCGACGATGCCTTGGGCGAAATTGAAATGGCCGCTACCGAAGGCGACGTCGGCGACGATCAGGGGGATCATCACCGCGAACACCGCCGCCGTAACACCGTCGAACAATTGCACCACGACCAGCAGATAGGGATCGTGCACCATCGCAAACAACAGGCCGCGAATGACCAGCGCGGCAAAGCCGATCAGGAGCAGCGGCCGCCGGCCCCAGGATTGCGCCTTGGCGCCGACGGTCGGCGACATCAGGGCCACGATCGCCTGCGGCACGACAATACAAAAGGCGATCAGCACCGGCGCCCACTGGCTGGACCGCGCCGTGACGGCGCCTGCCATCAGCGGCAGCATTGCCGCATTGGCGAGCTGCAACAGCATCACGCTGGCGGCGAAAATCAAGAGCGGTCGCTTGCGCACCAGGCGCACCACGCTGGTCGCCTGCGGATCCGGCGTCTCGCGAAAGATCGCGCCATGGGCACGGGCGACATCGACCTCGTTCTCGCGAATCCGCGACAGTGCGATCAGGGTCGGGATCGTAAGACAGAACGTCACCAGGAACACCGAACGGCTGGAGATGAAATAGCCGCAGGTGCCCATCACGGCCGCGGCCATGCCATTGCCGAGCGAGGCGAAGCGCGCGTTGCGCCCGAGCCGTTCGCCGATCGCATGCGGTCCGACGAGACCGAGGCTGATGGCGGCAATCGCAGGTCCCAGCACGCAGCTCGCCGCGGCGTGAAAGGCCGCCGCAGTCGCCACCACCGGAAAGATTGGAAGGGCGGCATAGGCCAGCGCGACGCAGCCGATGGTCGCAATCGCGAATCCCGCGACCAGCCGCTCCGAGCGCGCGGCGTCGACGATAGCACCGCCCGGCATCTGCCCGAGCAGACCGATCACGCTGCCGATCGACAGCACGAGGCCGATCTGCGACTGCGTCCATTTTTCGGTGGTGAGATAGACCGCGATGAACGGGCCGAAGCCGGTCTGCACGTCAGCCAGGAAGAAGATGAACCAGTCGAGCCCCTGCAGGCTGCGCCGCGAGGGATGCGGCTTCTCGCGCGCCGGGCCGGATTGAGGTGGCACAGTATTATTGTCGCCGAACGCGCCTTGCCGGCGGTCGCCATTTGTCGCCTCGATCACATGGAATGGGCGCGCGACCAGAAGTCTCCTCCCTGTCCCTAATGTTCGTCCTCGAAGGGCTGCAAATTGCCGGCCGCCCCCAGCACCACGATCGACGTGTCTTCTTTGTACTCAGGCGCGGCTGCCACCTGCGCCTTGGTCAGTTCCAGCGTGATGCTGTCACCCTTGTCGGCAACGCGCCCAAAGTGCAGCGCGTTCCAGTCGACCACGATCTTGCGGCTGCCGACGCCGAGAAAGCCGCCAAAATCGATGACAGCAGCCCGCACCGTCCCGGTGCGGTCGACGATGACATCAACGATACGCCCCATGTCTTCGTTCGTGGGGCTGCGGACCTCGCGGCCAAGCACGCCATGGGCTTCACGGGGTGCGATGATGGTCACGGAAGCAGGCGGAGCTGGTGTCGTCTCCTTCGCAGCGGGGGTCGGCGTCGCCTCCCTTGCAGCAGGCGCCGGAGACGGGGTCTGCTGCGACTCGTTCTCCGCGCGCGTGGCGACGGCGGCCAGCAACAGCAGGAAGGCAACGACCAAGGGGACCTGGATAGCTCTACGCATGGCACTCTCACCGTTCGGTTGGCGCCTCTAGCGCGCGAGCACGATCGACACCTGGATTTCCCCGCGCCGGCGCAGCACTTCCATCGACACATCGTCGCCATGGCGGCGGATGCGCAGATCGATGGTCGAGGAGCCGAGCTGCAGCTCGCGCAGGATCACTTCATTGAGGAAGGCAGGCAGCCGCGGATTGCGCAGTCGGATTTCGGAGCGCTCGGCGTCGAATTCGAGCCCGAGCGACGCTTCGAGCAGCGTGAACGGCGTCGCGCTCGCCCAGGCCTGCGGCGCGCAGGCGACCGGATAGAGCGTCGGCCCGCGATGCTTCTCACGACGAAAGCCGCAGAACAGTTCCGGCAAGCGCCGCAGATCCATGTAGGTCGCGGCATCGAACAGGCCCTTGAAGACGTGCTCGACGCAATGCTTCAACCCGTATCGCGCGAGCCCGAGCGCGATCAGCGCGTTATCATGCGGCCAGATCGAGCCGTTATGATAGGACATCGGATTATAGCGGGCCTCGTTGAGCGCAATGGTGCGAATGCCCCAGCCGGTGAAGAAATGCGGCCGCAGCAGATCGACCGCTACCCGGCGGGCGCGATCGTCGCGGATCATGCCGCTGAACAGGAGATGCCCCGCGTTCGACGAACGCACCGCGCAGGGCCGCTTCGCGCCATCAAGCGCCAGCGCATAGGTGCCGAGCTCCTCGCACCAGAATGCGTCTTCGAAGCGCTGGGCAAGCTGACGGGCTTCCGTTTCCAGCCGCTGCGCGATCTCGCGCCGGCCGAGCCGCTGCGCGCAGCGCGCCGCCAGCCGTTTGCCGGCGAAGACATAGCCCTGCACTTCGGCGAGCGCGATATTGCCTTCGGCGAGACTTCCATCGGCGTGGAAGATCGCGTCATACGAATCCTTCCAGCCCTGATTGCGAAGCCCCTGATCGGTGGCGCGCTGATATTCGGTAAAGCCGTCGCCATCGGGATCGCCGGGGCCATCGATCCAGCGCAACG
>Ga0210406_10004368_pt1 | contig 15162 bp, 15 predicted proteins | sample IncBWC30MmetaG_FD_155454 | JGI IMG/M metagenome (GOLD analysis project Ga0210406, IMG submission 155454) | Forest soil microbial communities from Barre Woods Harvard Forest LTER site, Petersham, Massachusetts, United States - Inc-BW-C-30-M | ecosystem: Environmental > Terrestrial > Soil >... | reverse complement strand
TGAGCCGGGAAATTGTAGTGCCTCAGAATGAGGGTTGTTCCGAGCGCCGTCGCGACCGAAGCAACAGCCAGTCCATAACGCGCCACAACAGCGAATGCCGGCCGCCTGGTCAACCTCGAAATGCCCCAAAAGGCCATACCTTAAAGTCTCTCACGTCCTGTGGCGAAGGATCGGGGACTGGTGGCTATTCTCCTATACTGAGCTTCACAAGCAGTTTGTGGAGTTCATTGACGACGGAGGCCTTACCGATACCAGAATATCTGGAAACGAGCACCAACTCCGGCGTGCCACCGGTTATGACGTGGTCTGACTGGTGAGCAAGGACTGAGCTCGCGTGCTCGCCCCGTACATCTGATTCACCCGGTAAAGTCATTGTCGGTCAGGATTACCGCGTCGGGCGATAGCGCAAACAATGCATCGAGCTGCTCTTTCTGCCTGAGTAGGTCCTCATTCGCTGCAGTCAGCTTTATAGTTCGGTCCGTAATCGCGACCACTGGAGCCTCCCTTCTCCGTTTACCCAGATCATGAGTATTACAAGGTCAAGAACACGAGCTGATAAAGAACGCGAGAGAGGCTGCTGGTTTCGCCCTCGAAGATGAAACCGCGCGGATCAGCGATGAAAGCAAAACTGCCACAACACCGGGCTTCGTGCCGCCGTACCAAAACGTGATGGCGATTGCGGACAGTGCAAATGCAGCAAACGGATGAGCCAGGTTGAAGTGCTGAAACAGAAGATCCAGGAACAGAGCGCCGGCGACCGAAGCGAAAGCCAATCCATAGCGGCGCGCGAACGACGCACTTGGCTGCGTTAGCTTTCTTGCTGTAGCTGAATCAGCCATGGATCAGCCCTTCTCTCACCCTTAGATCAAGGCTACGCTGGTTTCCGTACTGGTTATTACAGTAGCTCCGTTCCCAGTGGCGGCACAACGCGGGTGTGCTGCCTTAGAGTGGCTCGAAAGGTCGTCTATGCAGTTCAACCTCGGCACTTTGATGCGCTCAGAATCACAAAGCGAGAAAGGTCCCGGGAGCGTCCGAGTGGGTGGAGACGCTGGTCTCTCGCCGGCCGCTCCACGTCGTACGCGTCATCCCGGCTCTCGCAGCGAACCTCTCCGTCGATTCCTTTTGGAACGCTTACGTGCAAGCGCTTCTCAAACCCTAAAGGAGCACTGGCGTGTTCGCTCTCTTGGTTGATGCACGACCGGTCACTTGCTCGGTGAGGTCGTGCATATCGCCGTGTCCCTGAGTGGTGACAGAAATCTGCTGCTGATACTCATGAGTCTGGGCGACCACGTCGCAATCCGCAAATATGCACGGCCACTGGCATGCCAGAGAATCTGCGGGGACGCGACCAATGTCGGATGATTTTTATAAACTGTCCTCGAACTTCTTATTCTTATAAGCGCATCCGTGCTGATCGGTTGTGGGGAACGCGCTGCGTGACGGTCTTCAAAAGCGGCGGAGTTCTCGAAAGCAATCTATTATCTCAACGAATGTGGCGACGATTTAGCGCCAACCAAGGGCTGGAGCGACCGTAGTCAGAATTGCCTCAATGACATGCGCATTGTAGGAAACACCTAGTTGATTTGGAATGGTTAGCAATAGCGTGTCGGCCTCCGCGATCGCCTCGTCTTTCCTGAGCTGCTCGATGAGAAGATCCGGCTCAGCAGCGTAGCTGCGGCCGAAGATCGCCCGTGTGTTTTCGTCAAGGAACCCGATTTTGTCTTCTTCCTGAGAGCCTCGTCCGAAATAGCCACGGTCGCGGTCATCGAGCAACGCAAAAATACTGCGGCTAACGGAAATGCGCGGACTACGCGTGTGACCAGCTTCCTTCCAGGCTGCGCGAAAGGCGCGAATCTGGGCGGCTTGTTGGATGTGGAGCGGCTCACCGCTCTCATCAAATTTGAGGGTCGAGCTCTGCAGGTTCATTCCCAGCTTCGCGGCCCATGCTGCAGTCGCGTTGGAGGCAGATCCCCACCAGATTCGATCACGCAATCCTGCAGAGTATGGTTCAAGACGTAGCAGTCCCGGAGGATTGGGAAACATTGGACGTGGGTTAGCCTGAGCGAAGCCCTTGCCGCGCAGCAACTCAAGAAATTCTTCAGCATGCCGCCGGCCCATATCTGCATCGTCCTCTCCTTCAATTGGGCGGTAGCCAAAATAGCGCCAGCCATCGATGACCTGCTCGGGGGATCCACGGCTGATTCCCAGCTGCAGCCGACCGCCAGAGATTAGGTCCGCAGCCCCAGCGTCCTCCGCCATGTAGTGTGGATTCTCATACCGCATGTCGATCACCGCGGTGCCAATTTCAATCTTTCGCGTTTTAGCACCAACCGCCGCGAGCAGCGGAAACGGTGATGCCAGTTGCTGCGCGAAGTGATGAACCCGGAAGTAGGCTCCGTCCATTCCCATGCGCTCCGCCTCCACGGCGAGGTCGATGGACAGCAGGAGCGCGTCGGCCGCCGACCGTGCTTGTGAATTCGGCGAAGGCGTCCAATGACCGAATGAGAGGAACCCAATTTTCTTCATGCAATCCAATTCTCCCGTTCAGGATGATAGCTGCTCCTGGTTGCTTAGTTCGGTATTCGCGCCATTAGGCGGCAACGGCCGTTGTTCCACCTACATCATTCACATCACCTCTGGCATCGGTGATCGTTCGCTCCCGGGATTCAGCCCCTTTTTCACTCTGCGATGGCGGAATACCAGGCTGGAGTTCGATCAATGGGTATCGATCGGGCTCATGCGGCGTAAGCAACAAGCCACGCGCGACGAATGCGGCGAAGCATGGCTGGATACAGAACGCGACGAAATGGTTCGATCGCGACGAGATACGGTCGCGTGAGCCACGACACGCGGCGCACATAGACTCCCCAGTACAAACGGTATCCGTTCGGGCTGCTCACCAGGGCAGTGCAGATGAAGCCGTGGACAGTCCTGTTGCGGGTTTCACGAAGTGCTTCGCCCGGGAATTGATACAAGACCCAAAAGTGGCCCTCCAGAGTCCCTGGCGCTATTTCGGAGTCGTGTCGGTCGCGTTCCGACAGGCGTTCCAGAAATGAGTCTTCCGGCCTCATCGGTTCTCGATCCCAACCGAATACCCAGCCGAGAAAATATCGGAGGCCGTAAAGGAAAGTCGCGACGTGGCTCGGAGCCGTCTCGGACTCGAGCGCACGAATGTCCGCGACAGTTCGCCCACTGCCGCCCCCAGGAAGATCCACAAACGACACGTCGTAGAGCGGAACGTCACGAAGAACTTCGTGCGCTCGAAGAAGCAAACTCCGATACTCGGCTGCGGACGCACGCATCGTGAGTCTCGACCAGAAATTGTTCAGACGCGCGTTACCTCGCTGAACAAGCCATGGTAAGTCCGTTCCTCGCCCAGGAAAGCTTAAACGCCGGCACCTGCATCACTATTCTGCCTGAAGTACCGGGCTTAGAGCAGCAAGCGATCCCACAGTTTGGGACCGCCGCCTGATAGGCTTCGGGTTCTCGATTCGAGCAAGCTTGGCGCGCGCCCGTGCGAGCCGCGCTTTCACCGTCCCGTGGGGAACACCCAAAACAAGCGCAGCCTCCTTCGTCGTCAAACCGTCGATATCACGCAACTGGAATGTTCTACGCAACTTGGGTGAGAGCTGCCTAACGCCCTCGACCAACTGGTCTCGTGCTTCGGCTGCGGAGCAGAGTTCCTCTGGACTTGGCTTCGAATCAGGTAAGCGTTCCGAGAATGTGAGACCGTCTGCCCCTTGCTCTTCGTCAAGCGACAAATAGCTATCGCGGCGACGTAATTTCATCAAAGCAGCGTTGGTGACGATTGTTGTTAACCAGGTTGAAAGTTGTGCTTGCCCCCTAAACTGGCCCAGATGCTTGTACGCGGAAAGGAGAGCATCCTGGACGGCATCTTCCGCGTCGGGCATGTTGCCCAAGAAGTGGAAAGCCCTCTTGTAAAACATTGGTAGGTAGCGGGAAACGACGCTGTCCAGTTCCTGAGCGCGCTCGCTACGTACACCGTTGGGAACTGCTCGGTCTCCTTCAATGAACATTGTTATTGCCGACGTAACGTGCCTCCCCTCTAAGCGGCCCCCGGGTGCGAAGACGACTCACTTGCTACAGTATGGTTCGACTCCGTCGCTGCCAGCAGCCACCCGAGGACCCCGCCAGCTGGTCGAGGCGGGACTGACTTGTTTGCCTGCAAAGAAAACTCGATAACCGTTCCCGATTGGGGCTGACCGGCACGCACGAACGCATTCCGAAGGTTCTGCGGTGCGTAAAACTCAATCACCGTTGCCATGACCCTCTCCTAGATCGTGTGAACCTCTGTGGGCGAGGCAGCAAGCAACTCCAGATGCAAGAGGCGGACCATCCGCAAGAGATTGAAAAGACCGAAGAAGAAGGGCGGAAAGCTGCCTGTGGATTTGGTGAAATTCGCAAAAATTGCGATTTCACCAGTCCTCGTAAGCGGCCTAAATGAGTTTGAAGTGGCTTTTACGAATCCTTAATTTCTTAACGCGGTACTCCAAGGTTGAAGGTGGTACTCGGAGCCTCGCCGCGGCGCCATTCGGGCCAGACACGCGCCCTCGACTTCCCGTCAGTGCGTCCTCAATGATCTGCCGTTCACCACTGGCGCCCGCATCGGCGTCTGCGGGCTTAGGTCGTTGCGGCAAGCTGACTCGACGGGAATCCCTGGACAACCAGGCTTCATCCGCGCAAAACACGCCATCCGAACTCACAATGACCGACCTCTCAACAACATTTTGCAGTTCGCGAATATTGCCCGGCCAAGAGTACTCAATGAACGCCTTCATCGTTGTTTGCGATATCTGCTCGATCCGCTTCCCCATGCGCCGGGCAAAAAGTTCGACAAAATGCGCGACCAACGGCGCAATATCCTGCCGGCGCTGGCGCAGTGGCGGCAGCGCAACGGGAAATACGTTGAGACGGTAGTACAGGTCACTGCGGAATTCGTTTCGTGCGATCATCTGGGTAAGATTGCGATGGGTCGCCGCCAACAGACGGACGTTGATGCGGTGCGTGCGGCCGCTTCCCAGACGCTCAAACTCTTGCTCCTGCAGGACGCGCAGCAGCTTAGGCTGCAGAGCCTGCGGTAGATCTCCGATTTCGTCCAGAAAAAGCGTGCCGGTATCGGCCATTTCGAATCGGCCGATTTTCTGCGCGATCGCACCTGTGAAGGCACCCTTCTCGTGTCCAAACAGTTCGCTTTCCAACAGTTCGAAGGGAATGGCAGCGCAATTCAGCTTCACGAAGGGACGGCTGCGACGGGTGCTGAGATTGTGAATGGCGCTCGCGATCAGTTCTTTTCCCGTCCCTGTTTCGCCTTCGATCAGGACCGTAGAATCTGTGGGCGCAACCAGGCGGACCAGCTCTAGGGTCTCCACGAGAGCCCGGCTGTTACCAATAATTCGTTCAAAGTCCTGGTGACGGTTTGCCCGAGCAAAGCCCATTCTTACGAAGCCTTGCGCGTCCGGAAAAACAACATTTGGGATTCCCATACTAAGTGCTCCCGAACCCGCTTTATATTTGCCGAGATCCCCACGATGGTGAAATCTGCCGGGTCTTTAACTGAGTGTGCAATGACCTGCGACTAGGGCACAACCGTAGATCGAGGGTCTTCGGATAGGTATTTGGCCTAGACCAACGCTACCCTTTAGGGGGGGCTCGACGCTCCCCCTTTTGGGTGATAAGAAATCCTATGGCGTTGCGGGATTTCGAAATGTTTCCTGCCGAAGAGATGCGCATCAATGGACCAGGCACCAGGTCCGATCATTGCCAGGGTGGCACCCAAGGTGGCCAACATGATTGGAATTCCTTGACCGCCAGCGCGCGAACAAACAATCCATAGCTCAACGATTGCTACCAATGTTCCAGCGATCGGCGTCCACAAGCCAACGAGGAGTAGTATCCCGGCGACTGCTGCGAACATGTGCGGAACTATTGATGCAAATTGCGACGTACCCCTTAAATGTCCAATCCCGTAACAAAACAAAGTCGTGGCAGTTAAGACACGCTGGAGCAGAATGCCAATGCCCGGCCAACCATTCGGGAATGTGGAAAATAAGCGTTGCAAGAAAGACCCTGATCCAGCATAGGGCATTCGCAACACCTCCCAAACCGCCAAAAGGAGGTCCGCACCTCAATCTTTCAGGGGATCTCTAGCTCGATAATTCCACGCTTCAGCCCGATTGTGACGGCATGGGCTCGGTCGCTAGCCCCAAGTTTCGAGAGTATGTTGGCGACATGGCTCTTTACGCTGGCTTCACCGATTGAGAGCTGATCGGCGATCTGCTTGTTGGCGTTTCCGTTAGCGATTAGCCGTAATACATCGATTTCTCGTGGGGTCAAGTCGTCCCTGGGATGATCAACTAGCTCCGCCGCAATCTCTGAAGGTATGCGTCTTTGTCCCGCATGGACAGCTCGGATAGTCTCCAAGAGCTCTCTGTGCACCTGTCTCTTCAACAAGTACGCTCGTGCGCCTGCCTTGAGAGCTCGCACCACTTGGACATCGCCTGTGTATGTCGTCAAAACGATGATCCGTGCGTCAGGGAATTCGCTCTGGATGCGACTAATCGCTTCAATGCCATTCAAGCCTGGCATCTGCAGATCCATTAGGGTCACATCCGGGCGGTGCGATCGAAACTTCTCGATGGCTTCCTCGCCATCAGAAGCCTCTGCAACCAGCTTCATGTCACTCTCAGCATTGACCAGTGCAGCGATCCCCTTGCGCAGAAGAGGGTGGTCGTCCACGGTGAGGATTCGAATCAGGCTAAGATCGCTGGTCATGACTTCTCGTCCATCGGAATAATCTGAATCTGGAGCGATCGGGTGTCTTTTCGTAAGCGATGGCAGCGGCGACGGATAATTGAACTTCCGTTCCTTTTCCCGCCTCGCCCCAAAGATCCAATTTTGCTCCCATTTGCTGCGCTCGTTCCCGAACACCTGGCAACCCCCAGTGTCCGGCCCGTCCACCTTTCTCCAGAACCTGCGGATCCATACCCTTGCCATCGTCCCGTACACGCAATCGAAACTGGTGTGCATCGTATAGAATCTCTGCCTCGATCCGGCGCGCATGAGCATGGCGGAAAGCATTTCGTAAGACCTCCCGCGCAATGCGGTAGACTTCATCCTGGATGGTCGGAACCAATGTTCGTCGCTCCCCCTCAACGGTCAGGCCGAAGGTGGGCGCATCGTGGTCTGCACTCCGAGATTCCATTAGTTCCTCCCCCATTGCCTTCAATAGCTGCGAGAGATCGTTTTCGGCGACCTTAATGTCACGTAAGCCTTCGATGGCGACTTGGCTCTCGGTGATGGCCCGCTCGGTTTCCATGATCGCACCATCGAGAGCTTCGAGTGCTTCTTCGGGGCGCCGGTGGAACATGTTGCGCACTGCCTGAAATTCAAACATCAAACCGTGCAAACTCTGCAGCAGAGTATCGTGCAGGTCTCGCGCGATGCGCGTGCGCTCATTCACCCGTGCCTCCAGACCGATGTTGAATTGCCGATGCAATTGTTGAAGTCGGAGTTGATAGAGCGCCCAGAGTATTAGAAGAAAAACACCTACGCATATAAGGCGAAACCACGCAGCCTGGTAGAAAGCCGGGACGATGGAAAATTCCAGGAATGCTCCAGCGTCATTCCATACGCCGTTGTTGTTGCCGGCGGTGACTCGGAAGCGATAATCCCCTGGAGGGAGATTCGTAAAAAAGGCTTGTCGCCTTGTACCCGCTTCCTGCCACCCCGTATCGCGGCCTTCCAGTTCATAACGGAAATGGACTTTTTGGGGTACGGCTACACTCAACCCCCCGTAGTCGATCTCAACGTCGCGAGTTAAGGGAGGTAGCCGCACCCGCTTGCCCAGAGCATAGTCCTTATGGTCCGCGACAAAACTTTCTATGTGCACCGGTGGTGGAACCTTATTGGGATAGGTTTGGCTGGGATCAATCACTTGGATAGAGATCTGGTTTATAAACCAAAGCCGCCCGTCCGATGCCTTTGACACAATCGGCTGAACCGGACGCGATGCCATATGGGGGCGCGCGCCATCGAATCTGTCAAACACCTCAGCGTTAAGGACGCTATCGCTATGCGTGCGCCACTCTTTCAACTCTGCACGCCCCAGCTTTACCAGTCCACATTGCGAATAGAGCCACAAGGCTCCGTCGTTATCTTCGGCCGCAGAGAAAATCGCATCGCAGGGAAGGCCATTGCGACGATTCAGCACGCTCCAGACTTTGCCGTCCCAGCGAAACAGGCCCTCGGTTGTTGAGACCAACAACGAATCGTCGGAATCAAGAAGCATACCCAAAACTGAGAACGAACTGTCATGCCCGTGCAGTGCTGTTGTGTTAACACCGCCGTCGCGATAATGAGCCAGATTGCCATTTCTCGAGGCGACCCAAATACCCCCATCATGATCGGGTAAAAGATAACCTATTGGTGGCTTATCGCTGGTCACCTCCGTAACTTCCTTCGCGACTTGATGGGTGACTCTAAGGAGATGACCAGCTACAGTCAACGCCCAAATATTGTGATTCGCATCCTCAGCGATGGCATCGACAGTATCGCCGCGTGAACTCTGGCTGTCAGAGCGCTTGATTTCATGGAACCGGCCATGGTCGTAACTCATCAGCCTGCTGTCTATTCCGAGCCAAAGCACACCGCTATGGTCTTGAAACAGCGCCGCCACATCCTGACCTGGCAGCCCACTAGCAGCAGAAAACAGTGAGAGCCGATCCCCCTTTAGAATGTCAACCCCACCTTCGTGTCCAATCCAAACTGAGCCGTCATGCAGTGCAAGGACCGAAAAGAGCGCGGATGAAGACAATCCTTCACGTATCGAGTAGGTGACGACGGGCGTACTCCGAAACATGTCGAGTCCGCCCTCCGTCTTTACCCAAAGGTCATGCTCGTGGTCTTCATAGAAGAGGACAACAGAATTGCCCGATAACCCATCGGCGCTTCCAAAGTGATCCGCCACCCCGTCGTGGACGCGGTAGAGTCCGTCATTCTCCGTTCCAATCCAGATTGAGTTGTCTCGATCAACCAACAGTGCATGAGATCTGATCTTTGTACCATCGAAGCCGGGAACGACGTAAGGCGCCCATTTCCCATTGGAGTAATGGCGAACACCCAGATCAGGTCCGACTCCATCCACTGCTGCCCAAATGGATTCTGACGGTCCGGCCGCAACATCAATTACGCCGTATCCCGCGTTATGATGCTTTGCTATCCCGTTCAAGTAGGTGCTCACGGAGCCCTGCCGCCAACGGCAGAGTACACTGGATCCAAACCACAGATTTCCAAGGCTGTCTTCAGTCAAGCCAAGGCCGTACCTCACTGGAATTCCATCAGGCTTTCCGAAACAGTGAAGCCCACTTCCCTCGACCCGACATAAGGGACCTTCGTCTGATGGGACGCGATAACGCGTCACCCAAATTGTTCCCTCATGGTCTTCTAATATGACGCTGATGCCACTGCGCTGATCGGGGTTCGAGTACCATCGGAACTCGCCGTCCTTCATCCTACCGAGACCGATCCTCGTTCCAATCCACAGACTGCCGTCGCGAGCGCCCAAAAGGTACGTATAAGTAAGTTTTGCGAGGTCAAAGCCGGGGATAGAAAAAGGCACAAACTTGATGCCGTCGAAGCGCAGCAAACCCTCAGGTGTTCCTAACCACAAATAACCGTCCGTGGTCTGGGTCATGCTGGATCCAATGTTGATAGACCCCTCTTGGACGCGCCATGCAGTATGGGCATATTGTGAGATTCGGCGCCCTGGGTCGAGCGCCCAGATCGAAGCCGTCGAGCAGCAGTAAAAGACGGTAAGAGACAGCAGGGTGCGCGCAAGACTCGACTTTGCTCTGTGGTTAGCGCCCGCAAGTCTTTGCAAACCCACTCTCTGTCCTCCCCAGCGGAGCGCGCCGAAAAATGCGCGGCATTCAAAAACGGCTCGGAGCGCAACTCTACAGACGGCAATTGGCCTCGAATCGACGTGGGGACTCCGCAATCCATCCACGAATACCGAGGATTATTCGTGTGATGCCTAATCTCAGCCACATTGTACATACCTTATTGATAGGCGAGAATGCAGCGACCCGCGTCCCCAGGTTCACCGTCGGTAGGTGCACCTGGGCAAGGCATGAGTTGGCGGCCGCAGCCGTAAACAACCCTGTAAGGAGAAAAAGGATCAGGAGTCTCGCCGCTGTGACTTTCACGGTTCTCCGCTCCCGAGTCGGTACCGGACATTACACACCCGGCCACAGGCACAATGTTTTCGACCGGTGACCGGATGCTCTTCAGGTTCGCCTACCTCACTAGGTTAAAGTTACTGAATTGCCGCTACAACGGTTCGTGCGCGATTCTTGCTTGTACGCGAGACCGTTTGCGGCGCCAAATGTTTCCGCATGAAAGGGACCACCGCATCCACGGCCTGCATCATTTCAGGGAAAACATCATAGAAATTGAAGTGGTAGCCTGTGCCCCAAACCAGCTGCTTTTCACTCTTCACCTGTCGGAGAATTTCTTCGCCTGTTCGGGGATCAACGCGCCATCCGTCGAAAAGACCGAAACCGGATTCTGATTTTAGGAGCCTGGCTCATAGGGTCACACACGTAAGCCCACTCATCCCAAGTACCCCAGAAAACTTCATTTTTCCAGCTTCGAACCGAGATGCCGCGAGTCTTATCAAGAAAATACTCAGCGGATCCTGACCGCTGATTTTAAGCGGTTTCGGACACTGGGCGCGCTTTCGGTTGATACTTCCCCACCTCAGTGCGCATCGTGATAGCCAGGCGGTTCCAGGCGTTGATGGTGGTCAGGGTAAACACCAGCGCAATCAGTTCCTGTTCGTTGAAATGCGCTCGTGCGTGCTCGAAGACGGCGTCGGGCACATGGCCCTCCGTGATCCGGGTGACGGCGTCAGTAAGCGCGAGCGCCGCGCGTTCGCGCTCGGAGTAAAACGGCGCCTCCTCCCAGGCGTCCAGCACGTAGAGTCTCTGCTCGGTCTCGCCGAGGGCGCGGGCGTCTTTCGAATGCAGATCGAGGCAATACGCACACCCATTGATCTGCGAGGCGCGCATCTTCACCAGGTGGACCAACGATTCCTCCAGGCCTGAGTTGTGTATGTAATGCTCCAGCTGATACATCCCGCGGAGCGCTTCCGGAACATTCGAGTAGTCGATACGAGCTTTCATCGCAGGCTCTCCTTTTTTGTTGCAAAAGATACGCACGTGTCATAGCCGTTACAGAAAGCTATGTGTTGGAAGTTCTCCGGATTAGGCCCTTTAAATAGCCCAACTTGTTTTGTGCCAGCATTCATTACTCCTTTTGGTTTGTCCGCTCCGCTTTCGACGCTCACGCCCGAGGCACTGCTTAAGTGCTACCTCGCGTCTCGTTCTCTCTTGATCCACTCGCGAATGTATGCCGGACAATTCTTGAGCTTGATGCTGGCTGCTTCACACCTCTCAAGAAACCTGACTGCGTCACGATCTACCAAGGTCAGGTCTTCCAAATCCAGAACAATCTCCCGAGCAGCCGCTTCGGACCTCAAAAGCGCTTCCATCTCGGCAACTTGCTCTTCATTCAAACGACCGGCAAGCCTGAAGATCACCTCTCCGTTTGATGACCTCTGAATCTTCAACATCCGTCCTCTGCTCGAAGCCTTTGGCGAAGGCTTAGTCCTTCAGAATTTCTGCTATGCGCTCGCCAGTTGGAAGGTTGATGTTTCGTTCTCGGCGCTCATCTCAGTGAGCATGCGCATCAATTCCGCGAATCAATGGGCGTCCAATAGCCCCAGTCGCCCCCGCCAGCAGAACTCTCATCTCGAACCTCCCGCGTGATCAGGGGTCGTCAGGGCATTGTGTTCGGTGTCGACGACGAATACAGCGAGCAGCTTCGCCGGTTCAGTATTGCTCGCGTTGCGACTGATCAAATGATGTGCTCCTGGCGTCTCATACCAGCACTCGCCCGCGCGGTAGATGTGTGTTCGGGCTGACCCTCTACCTGGCTTGCGATCTGGCCCGAAACGATGTACGCATAGATGAACGCCGAGTCCGTATGATGGTGCGGTGCGGAGGCGCCACCCGGTGGGTATGAGACCTCCACCGCAACGAGCGACTTGCCCGGAACATTCGAGATGGGTTGAGAGAAGTTAGTTTTGATTGTGTCGTTATAGCCAGTTGCACCAATTACGGCGGCTGGCGCCATCGTGATGATTGCCAACAGGAGTACAGAAATAGTCTTTGTTCCCATTTCCATCTTCTTGACCAAATCAAAATTGCGTATGTTCATAACCGCTCTCTTTACCATGTTCATGTGCGCCGGAGGTTCGGCGCAATCGAGAAAGCACCTAAGGCTTCACCCAAAGCGAATGATGGGTTTGATTGTGCCCCCTTGTTCACTGTCTTGCGCAGCTTGATTGATTTGATCGAGGCTGTAAAACTTCATCAGTTTCTCGAACGGGAAGCGCCCATGCGCGTTGAGTTCGATGAGCTGCGGGATAAAAATGTCGGGAACGCTCTCACCCTCAAGAATCCCGCGTATCCCCTTACCAGGTATCATCAGGTTGTTCACGTCAAAGCTCACCTCTGTGCCTAGTGGCTCTGCTCCGACGATGCCGCAGGTGCCAAGAGATCCCAGTGCTTCGATCGCCTGATGCAACGCTCTGGGGTCGCCGGAGGCCTCGAGCGAATAATCGACTCCACCACCAGTAATATCCCGGATCGCCTCAACCGGATCTGTCTGTTTACTGTTAATGGCATGCGTCGCGCCCAGTTCCTTTGCCATTTCCAGACGCGAAGGCACGATGTCTATGGCGACGATGGTTGTTGCTCCAACAGCTCGTGCTGCCATGATCGCTGAGCATCCAACTGCGCCCGCGCCGAAGGAAGCGAAACTTGTACCCGGTCTCACATTCAGCGCATTCATTACGGCCCCGGCTCCGGTCTGAATGCCGCAGCCGAGCGGACCGAGGCGTTCGAGAGGTACGTCACTACTTACCTTGACCACGTTGCGTTCATTGGCGAGTGCGTATGTCGCAAACGACGATTGCCCGAAAAAGTGATCGTGAACCGTCTCGCCATCGCCGTCGACTGTAGCAGTGCTGCCGTCCAACCGCGCTCCGCCGAAGGAGAGCGGGAACGTCTTCTCGCAATGTGCCATCCTTCCCAAGCGACAAGGATTACAACGTCCGCATGTCAGGAATGTGAGCACCACTGAATCGCCAGGCGCGACTTTGACAACATCCGCTCCTACGCTCTCGACGATTCCTGCACCTTCGTGGCCAAGCACGATTGGATGCGGTACGGGGTAACCCTTGTCACGTGCAACCATATCTGTGTGACACAAGCCGGTGGCCACAACCTTGACCAATACTTCGTCTCGGCGCGGGCCTTCCAAAGTTAAGGTTTCGACGTTAAAAGGCCCGCCTTTCGCGCGCACGACGGCGGCTTTAATCTGTGTTGTGTTCTTGCTCATTCGAAGTTCCTCCTCAGTTGAGACTCTCTTGTAACGACCTACGCTACTCTTCACTCGACCGAACACAGCAAGCTCTCACTCCGGGCCAGGATCAAGCGGGCGCGCGGCCGCTTGCTTCTCTGGCCGGTGCAAGCGAAATTCGGCGGGTCCAGTCCACCAAATTCTTTAGCAGCTCCCGGATCAATTGTTTAGTCGGCTCATGGATCAGATTGCCGTTCTCATCGAATCGGTGTGCAGCATCCGCGATAACGACCTCAGGCTGATTCAGGGTGAACAAATTGAGAGCTACGAGGATCTGCCGCAGGTGGTATTGGGCCCGAGCGGTTCCGATGGCGCTGGGAGACGCACCCATGATCGCCGCTGCTTTCCCAGACCAGGCGCTGTCCCCGTAGGGCCGACAGGCCCAATCGATCGCGTTCTTCAAGACTCCAGGGACGGAGTAGTTGTACTCGGGGGTTACGATCAGAAGGGCATCGGCGCGGCGAATGCGCTTCTTCAGTTCCATCACTGATGAGGGTGGGCGCTTCTCGTCATCCTCATTGAACATGGGAATACCATCAAGCTGAAAGAGGTCGATCTCACTATTCTCCGGGACAAGTAATTTGGCTGCGCGGAGCGCTGCCTGATTGTAAGAGCCGCGACGAAGACTTCCAGCCATCCCAAGAATACGGACGTAGCTGCTCATTTCTCTCTCCTATCTACCTCCGGACTTTTCCGAAGACATCACTTCTCGGCCCGCGACGACGGATCATTTCACCGGGTCGACGTCGAGCGTGTCAGTTGGTATTCGTGTGTCCTGTTGTTCAGGCGCCCTGCCAGATCAGTTTTGGGTTGGTAAGTTCCCGTGCGCCGGGAGCGCCAAGTTCGCGCCCATACCCTGAAGCCTTGAAACCTCCAAATGGTGCGCGGGGATCGGAGCGGGTGAAATCATTGATAAATACCATTCCAGACTCGATCTCACCGGCAACGCGACGGGCCCTGACGAGGTCACGGCTCCAGACCGCAGCGCTGAGGCCGAAGTCAGTGATATTGGCGAGGCGAATCGCCTCTTCCTCGGTCTTGAAAGGGAAAATCATAGCCACGGGACCAAAGAATTCTTCCTTGCCGATCGCCGCCTCGGGCGGCAGCCCCACAAGCACAGTCGGCGGGTAGAAATTGCCGGGGCCAGCGGGGATCTCACCGCCAGTGAGAATGCGTGCTCCAGCCTTTACCGCGTCGAGCACTTGGCGATGGAGGTTCTGGCGGGCACGGGCCGTGGCCAGCGGGCCGATCTTGTTGCCTTGCTTCATGGGATCGCCCATGGGAAGCGTCTTGGATTGTTCGACAAACGCCTTGGTGAAGTCGTCAAACAGAGAGTCCGCTACCAGGAAACGCTTGGCGCAAATGCAACCTTCACTGTTGTTGAAGTAGCGTGACGTCACGGCGAGCTGCACGGCTTTCGCAAGGTCGGCGTCCTCCAGAACGATGAATGGATCGGAACCGCCGAGTTCCAGTACGACTCTCTTTCCGGCTCGGGCCGCTTCCTCCGCGACCGCGCGGCCGGCGCGGACGCTGCCAGTGACGGTGGCGGCCCGCACCCGCGGATCGGCGATGACTGCCGCGCACGCCTCGACCGGGATTGCAAGGTTGACATAAAGTCCTTCGGGGCCCCCGGCGTCGCGCACCAGGGTCTCCAGCGCT
>Ga0210406_10004367_pt1 | contig 15165 bp, 12 predicted proteins | sample IncBWC30MmetaG_FD_155454 | JGI IMG/M metagenome (GOLD analysis project Ga0210406, IMG submission 155454) | Forest soil microbial communities from Barre Woods Harvard Forest LTER site, Petersham, Massachusetts, United States - Inc-BW-C-30-M | ecosystem: Environmental > Terrestrial > Soil >... | reverse complement strand
CGGAAATAGGCGGGACTTACCCAGGTGAACTTGCAGTTGGCTTGCCCGCCGGCGGAACGAACTTCCAGGGCAAAATAACCGCCATCCAGGGGAACGTGCGTCGAAGTCGCCGCGGATTCCACCAACGGGATCGATCGAATCTGTTCGATTAGCTCGTGCTTGAACGTTTCGTAGCGCTCGGGAGGCAGATCCAGCCGGCGGAAGTTCAAGTAGGCCCGCAGAATACCGCTCACGCGGAAGCCTGGATCCAGCGCTTTCAAGTTCCAGAAGCTCCGCACGAAAAGCAGCGCGCTTGCCAGGAGCACGAGCGAAAACGCGATTTGCGAAACAACGAGAGTTTGCTGGAACGAGAACCTTTGGCGCCCCGCGGTCATTCCGCGGCCACCGGATTTCAGCACGGCGACTGGCTGCGTTTCGGAGGAGCGAAACGCAGGGGCAAGTCCGAACAGCAAGCACGTCGTCACCGCGGTAACCGCAGTAAAGGACAGGACTCGCCAGTCAATGTTGGTCGCCAGAGAGAGCGGTTCTTGTTCTGTGTTGAGAAGCCTGACCACGGTCCGGCTGAAGAACGAGGCTAAGCCGGTTCCCAAGATCGAACCGCTGACCGCCAGCACCAAACTTTCCAAAAGCAATTGCTGCCGAATCCTTCCAATACTGGCCCCGAGCGCCAGGCGGACGGCCATCTCTTTCTCGCGCGAACTGGCCCTCGCGAGCATGAGGTTTGCCAGATTTGCGCACGCAATGAGCAACACCAATGCCGTGGTTCCAAGAAGCAGCCACAGAGACGTATCGTAAGTCTCGCCGGGGGCGCTTATGCCGCTTCTGCCTGGATAGGCCGTGAGCCTGAAGTTCTTATAGGAATTCAGCAGCGAAGCGCTGTATCCACTCGGCGCAGTGGCCTCGAAAATCCCGGGGCTTGCCGCATCCAATTGTGCCGATGCCTGCTCGAGCGACTTGCCCGGCTTCAGCCGAGCCATAACCTGCAGCCAGAAAATGTCGCGCCTCACAAGAGTGCCATCTCCGGCAATGAACGTGGGGAGCGAGCACGCGGGAAGCGCGACCTCAAATTGTTTTCCAACGTCGAGGCCGAAGAAGCTTGGCGGTGTCACTCCAAGCACTTGGGTCGGATGGTTGTAGATGACGATTCTGCTGCCGACGACCGAGTCCTTGCCGCCAAACTCACTCTGCCAAAGCGCATAGCTGATGACTGCGCCGGATGTTCCGCAGCCAGGCTGGTCATCTTCCGGTGTGAACAACCGGCCTCTGACGGGAACGATGCCGAGCAACGGAAACATTTCTCCGCTAACCCAAAGGCCCTCGGCCAGTCTCTCCTGCTCTCCTCGTCCGATGGCATACCGGCGGCGTGCCCAGGCGAAAACTCCGGAAAATGCGCCTTGTTGCCTTCGGACTTGCTCCCAGAGTGCGGTGGTAAGCGCTGTCTCATTCTGGTACAGGAAGTCATGGACTCCGCCCTTGATCTGCACCTTGACCAATGACGCGGGGTCCGCTACCGGCAGACTTCGCAATCGGACGGCATCCAGCAATTGAAAGATGGAGGTATTCGCGCCGATGCCGAGCGCAAGGATGAGGATCGCGGTTGCCGTGAATACCGGGCTCTTGCGCAAAGTGCGCGATGCAAACCGCAAATCTTCGAACACCGTTTGCAGCCACGACGGGCCACTTGCATTGCGCGCATGATCAGGCTGACCGCGCACCAACACGACAGGTTCGCTGGTAGATTTCTTCAACAGATCGTTCCATCCACTCGCTGAGTCGCTCGCTAGGGAAGGCGGCGCTCAATTTCCCAGCTCCACATACGCGCTTCTCGCATCTCCCCCTGGTGAGATGCGGATGTCTCTGACCGGGGACCGCGAGCCTCGACGCAAACTCGTCTCTGACTCCTGCCAGGCAGAAACGTGAGCGCCGTGTGTTCTAACGTGTGTCCGAGGATAAATCGATACGTGCAGAGGATACAACTGGTTTCGGCGGATTTGTTCGATGCCTAGACCGGGGCCGGGCTACAGCTTGTCGGGAAAGAGAAAGACCCTCTTCGCGAGTTCAGAGGCTAGCGTTTCCGGGCGATAGTATTTTTTGAGGATATTGTCGTCCCAGCACAGGAGATCCGTATTCATCGCGGAAAATTCAGACCACGTTTGCGGAGAATTGCTCCGAGCGATGCGTTCTCGAATGAGCAGCAGAAAAGCCCAGGTAATCGTCTCGTTGTAAAGATTTGGCTTTCCGTGCGCCGCGGCGAAGCGTGTTAAAGCGGAAGAGAAATGGGCCAGCGCTTCGAGCGGCTGGTACTTCTGCAAATACAAAAACGCCATTTTCACATGGTCTCGGTGATGAAAAGAGTCGACTGGCAACGTGCAGCTTGCAAAAGCTTCCATCCACTGGGAGTCGTTCATGGCCTGTCTGGAGCGGTTCTGTTTTTCGTGTGGGCCATCGCAACGAGCACGGCCACGGCGTAGACCAGCAATCCTTCTACCCCATACTGACCATGCAAGATATGTAGGAGGGCAGCCAGTCCGAAAATGACGAGCAAAAGGTAGCCGCCGATCGCAGCGGTGAAGGGCACTAAGAACAAGACCGCGGCGATGATTTCTGAGCCGCCGAGAACTGGCTGGAGCCAGGCGGGCCAGCCCGCCTTGGCGAGGAAATGGGCGGCGGAAGAGGAAAAAACAAATTCAAATGACTGCAGCACGACCACCAAGCCCAGGGTCCAGCGCAGCAGCGGGATAGAGACTCTCGTGAGGTTCGCGTTCATCTTCCGCGCTTGCCCTTTCTGAGGGGAGGACGCGCCCTGGCCTCGGTAAGGCGGTGGCTCGCGCGGGAATCCAGGTCGAGCCCGTAGAATTTCCTCAAATCCTTGATGCGCTTCAGGCTTTCCGCGCCAAAGGGACATTTGCCGTCGAAGGCGTGGAGCACGATGCCCTCCAGGAGATCGCCGAGCGTCATGTCGTGAAATTCCGCGAACGCCTTGAGCACTTTTATAATTCGTTCTTCCATGCGAACGCCCGTTTGCACGCGTTCCACGGTGAACTTTTTGTCATCCACCATTGTGACCTCGTCTTTCCGTGGTACCAATGTACCAGAGTACCAAAATAACTGCAAGCGCTTGTGCCTCCAGGACAGGGCCTGGAATACGCGGCACGAAGCACAGGAGCGGAAGGAATCATGCCATGCGCAATTCCATGACAAGAGTGTGAAGAAATGCGCTGGTAAATTGAGCTTTCCACGGCACGGGATTTCAGCTATAAAACGTGGCGTTTCACCAGCCATCCATCCGAGTCAAGGGACGCCATGCCTCTCCATAAATACCTGCTGGCCGGTTTTATGCTTTCCGCGGTAATCCTTGCCCATTCGCCGGGCGCGTTGCGCGCGCAAACTGCACCATCCGCCACGAGCCGCATCGGTGCGATTGACGAGTCATCTTTCGTGGTTTTGCCGGGCAATCGCCATGCACTGGCGATTCCCGCCAATGATCGCGGAGAAGCTGCCCTCGATCTCCCCATGGAACGGATGCTGCTGGTTTTGACTCGCGACGCCACCTCGGAAACGGCGCTCGAAAATCTTCTCGCCGCACAGCAGGACACATCCTCCCCGGACTTTCACGCGTGGTTGTCGCCCGCGCAGTTCGGCGCGCGATTTGGCGCTTCAAAAGCCGATCTAGAAAAGCTGACGGCGTGGCTTGCGTCTCACGGTTTTCGCGTGAATCGCGTGGGGCAAGGCCGAATGACCATTGAGTTCAGCGGCACCGCGGGCCAGGTGAAAGAAGCCTTTCACGCCCCGATTCACGCTTATTTTGTAAACGGGGAGAAGCACTATGCAAACGCATCCGATCCGCAAATCCCCGCAGCGCTCGCGCCCGTCGTCGCGGGAATAAACACTCTGCATGATTTCCGAAAGAAGCCGGCGATTCATGTTTTGGGAAAGGCCAGCCGCATTGCCAACACCAGCGTGTGGCAACCGGACTTCACGTTCAGTGGCGCGGCGGGTGTAGCACATTTTCTCGCCCCCAGCGACTTTGCCAAAATCTACAACACCGCGACGCTCTACCAGAATGGGATCGACGGAACCGGACAAAGCGTCGCCATCGTAGCGCGGAACAACATCAGTCTCTCCGACGTGCAAATTTTCCGCATCGCCTTCGGACTCCCCGTAAACGACCCACAGATCATTCTCGACGGCCCGGATCCCGGCAACTTAGCCGGTCCCGAAGAGACGGAAGCAGACCTGGATGTGGAATGGTCGGGCGCCGTCGCTCCGAAGGCCGCAATCAAATTCGTTGTTTCCGCCAGCACCAACTCGACGGACGGCGTGGATCTCTCCTCTCTCTACATCGTGGACAACAATGTTGCGCCCGTTCTCAGCGCCAGCTTCGGCGGATGCGAACAGACTCTCGGTCAGACGGAAAACACTTTCTTCAACAATCTTTGGGAGCAGGCCGCCGCCGAGGGCATCACCGCCGTGATTTCAACCGGCGATAACGGTGCCGCCGGATGCGACAACGCCAATCAATCCACTCCTGCAAGCCAGGGCCTCGGGGTGAACGGCCTTGCTTCCACGCCCTTCAACATTGCCGTCGGCGGCACGCAGTTCAACGAAAACGGCGCTGACAGCACTTACTGGTCGGCAACAAACGGGCCCGACCAGTCTTCCGCGCTCGGCTATATTCCAGAAAATGTCTGGAATGAGAGTTGTGCCGACCCCAACGTATGCGGCGCCGCTTCGCTGTTTGCGAGCAGCGGCGGCGCCAGCACGCTCTACAGCAAACCTTCCTGGCAAGTCGGACCCGGCGTCCCGAATGACGGGAAGCGCGACCTGCCGGATGTTTCGCTCGACGCCGCCGCCGGCCACGACGGCTATTTGTTATGCCAGGATGGTATTTGCACGACCAACGCCAACGGGCAGCTCGTCAACGCCGAGCTCGTCGGCGGCACATCGGCCGGCGCTCCCACTTTCGCCGCCATCATGGCACTCATCGCGCAAAAGACGAATTCCCGGCAGGGTCAGGCAAACTTTGTTTTGTATTCGTTGGCCGCCGAACAGAATGCCGCCAGCTGCAACTCTAGCTCTTCTCCCGAACCTCAATGCATTTTCAACGATATCACCGTGGGAAATAACAATGTTCCCGGACAAGTCGGCAACCCCGCGACGGCCGGATATGATTTGGCCACCGGCTGGGGCTCCGTCAATGCCGCGAATCTTGTCGCGAATTGGCAGAACATAACCTTCCGCTCGACAGTGACCACGCTCGAGCTTTCGTCCACAAACCTGACGCACGGTCAGCCCGTAACGGCTTCTGTGACCGTAGCTCCGGGTGTTGGCGCGGGAACACCCACCGGTGATGTGTCCCTTCTCGCCGCAGATTCCGAGAGTGTGAATCTCGGCAATCTGAGCAACGGGACGGTATCCGGAAGTGTCCGCACCTTGCCCGGCGGAATGTACTCCGTCACCGCCAGCTACGGCGGAGACCGTACGTTTGGCGGGAGCATCTCCACGGCCGTGCCCATCACCATTAATCCAGAGGCCAGCAGCACGGCATTCTCCGCATTCCTCGCTGGTCAGGCGGGAAAGCAGTCTTCCCCAGTCAACACGACTTATGGCGGCTTCCTCGATCTTCAGGTTAGCGTTGCGGGAGCTTCGCAGCACGGAACACCCACGGGAACGCTCACTTTCTCGGACACCTTCAACGGGAATACCAGCACTTTGCTAGGCGTTTCTCTCAATAGCCAGGGCAACGCTCTGGTCCAGGAAACCAAGCTCGCTCTTGGAAACCACACCCTCAACGTCAGCTATTCCGGTGACGCGAGTTTTTCCGCAAGCAGCGCGGGTCCGATCAGCGTCAGTGTCGCCAAGGGTCCGACTCAAACGATTCTCTTTATTCCCGCCGGAGCTCTGCCGAATACGGCCGTTGTACTCCAAGCCATCGTGCTTCCGAATGGCACGATCGATCCCACCGGGACCGTCCAGTTTTTCACAGGGAAAACGGCATTGGGGCATCCTGTCCAGGTGAAGAGTTTGCTCGCCACCCTGACGACCACCCAGCTGACCAACGGCTCGCACAGTATCACGGGCGTATATTCCGGCGATCCGAACTTCGTCGGTTCCACTTCCGGCGCAGCCACGATCGTCGTCGGCAATCCCGATTTTCTGATTTCAGCCAATCCAGGAAATGTGTCGATCTCCGGAAGCGGACCCGGCACCACAAGCCTTCTGCTCACTCCCGGCCCCGGCCTGGGCTTCATTGGAGCCGTGTCGCTCAGTTGCTCCGGACTCCCTCTGGGTTCCTTATGTACGTTCCTGCCTGCGCAGCCCAGCCTCGATGGGCTTACGCCCGTACAGATTGCACTCAGCATCAGCAAGCCGGCCGCCCAATCGTCTGCAATCCGGATGGCTCTTGGCAACTCCGCTCGGAGACTCTCGAACGCCTTCCGAGGCACGCTGCTGGCTTGTATATTGCTTGTCACGTGGCCCCGGAAGAAGCGTTCGTGGCGACTTGGCGCAGTATTAATCATCGCCGCGTTCTTCAGCGCGACGAGCGGATGCAGTGGCGGCAAAAGCGTGTCTAGCGCGCCGAGCGCGCCATCCACGAATTCTTTCATCGCGACGGTGACCGCCAGCGGAGGCGCGGGAGCGCAAGCCGTCAGCCACACCGTCACGCTCGCGGTCACCGTTCAATAGCTCATTCCCCGGTTCCCGGAATCCGCGCGGCCCTCAAGCGCTTCCCGAGGCACAGCTCGAACACTCTGGATGGGCGATTTGCGCACTTCGTCGAGCGACAGCGGCCGCCAGTCGCCACCCTCTGGCCTGCGCGGACCCGTGCTGCAAGTGCTCCGGCAAGTCTTGCGACACTCTGGCTAAGCTACCGAGCTCTCTTGTTCTCTCCGGCGCGGAGCCACCGTGTTGAGGCGGAATTGGTGCAGCCCACTCTTCGTTCTCCGAACCCACTTTGCTTCATAAACAACAGGGTCCGAACGGTCGGACTCGTCGAATTGCACAAGCCTCACGAGCAGGACGGCGTTATCGTTGAGAGCCCGCTTTAGCGTAACCTGCTTATCGGACTCCTCCGCCCACTCGAGTTCGCACGTCTCCACAAAGAAACTCTCCGTGCGATCCCAGCCAGACACTTCCACGGCATACCAGCGAGTAACAGGAAAATGGGTGTAGCGAAGCATCTAAAGCCTCCACGGTACGGAAATGCAGGCCAAGACCCACTCGCCGTTCTTCGTAACTTATTGAAAATGAACCGTTTGTCCCAAAGGCAGCGTCCGGGAGATCTTCCGAGAATGTTCGCCGGAGTGACACTCTCCCTGGAGTGTTCAGATTCGGTTCACTAGCTAAATGTTTCCCGGAAGGAGTAGCTTGGTCACGAAAGTGTTTATCGGTTCATAGATGTAGCGAAACGCGAGAATACCCACGAGCAGCCCTGCCATGGCCAGGCTGTTCCCGCGCAGCCAGTCCAGGTAGCGCTGTGCCGTCTTTTCACTCATAAACAGCAGGATCACCGTGCTGCCATCGAGCGGTGCCACCGGAAGCAGATTGAACGTACCCAGCAGCAAGTTCAGCGAGAAGAAGATCAGCAGCGTGGTGGCCGCGAAATCACGATGGCCAGTGACCAGGTCGGGATGAAACCAGCCTGCGGCGTCTCCCACCTGTAGGCAAGCTACAGCGAGAAGCATCAACGAAAAATTCGCCGCTGGCCCGGCAAGCGCCATCCATCCCGACCGCCGCGGATGCCGCCGCTCCCAAAGCGGGTCGTACGGCGCGCTCGCCCATCCAAACATTCGGCCCATGAACAAGAACGAAATAATCGGTATAACCACCATTCCCCAGGGTTCACGCCGCATGTGCGGCACGGGATTCAGCGACACCTGCCCGCCTTGGGCCGCCGTTTGATCGCCTCCCATCTTGGCGACCAAAGCGTGCGCCGCTTCGTGACACGTCGTCGAAAACAGAAACGCGATATACCAAATGAATCCGAAAACGAGAAGATCGGGAGTGAGATCCGGCAAGTGGTTGGGCCCCTTCCTCAGCTCAGCCCTAAGCAGACTAGAGGTTGTCACCCAGCTTTGCAAGCGGGGGGCGCCGGCTCGATCCTGGCTACGTCCAACCATCTCCGACTTCTCAGAATTTTTTGGGCTTAATTAAGCTTGTTCGGGCAGCAAGAGCGTTTGTTCGGTAGGGTCTCAAGAAAACGATGACTGTGTGCCCTCGATTTGCGAAGAGAACACCGCTTCCTTTCGAAGGTTAAAGGTCTTAGGGACCTAAGTCCGGAGGCGGCTGTTGGGTTTAGTTGGTGTCGCCATCACAAAACCATAGTTTCATTAGAAGTTATCTAACGAAACTATATAGCCATTTCCTTTCGTTATCCAGATAAAACAAGCCTGCAGGAGAAGCTACAAGCGAGCATCGACCGGCTCGCTTTCGAGGGCCAGCGGCGGTCCGGCGGCAACGGCGGGGCACAAACCCGAGCCCGCGGGAAGAAATGCGCGATAGGTGGCGTCAGTGATAGACTCCAGGCATGGCCGCAAAGAACAAAACGAAAAAGCAGAGCAAACCCAAGAAAGCCCTGAGCCGGAAAACGGCGCCCAAGAAAAAGGCGGCGAAGAAGCCTGCGCCTGCGAAGAAAGCCGCCGCCGTCAGGAAGCCTGCTCCAAAAAAGAAGGCACCACGCAAGAAAGCTAGGCCGCGCGGCAAGAGCGACGGTGGAGACTCCGTCGTGTTCGAGCCCAAGGGCCTGGGCGCGGGCTCGGGAGGCCAGTCCGGCGACCTGCAAGGTTTGTCAAACCGCGCGGGCGCGGATTCAGAGAGCGTGGACGAATTGCTCGAAGAAGGAAACGCCTTCGAGGCAGAAATCGTTAAAGGCATCGAAGACGTTCCCGATGCCGATGAAGGCGAGGTAAGGACGCACGAAGTCCCGGAAGACGACGTCCCGGACGAGTATCTGGAAAAAGATAAGTGAGAGCGCAGCAAACCCGTAAGCCATAGACGGACGCTGAGGAGAAGGGATTCATCACCCGATGAAGATTCACAAAATCTTGTTGGCGTTCATCACGGTCATTTTGTTGGCCGCTGCAGCGCATTCCCAGAACGATAAATCCGCAACAAATTCCTCATCAGACTCCGCCAAACCTTTTCTCGGCCGCTGGGACTTGACGCTGAAGGCCCCCGACCGCGAGTATCCTTCCTGGCTGGAACTGCGTGAGGAAAATGGCCATCTCACAGCCCAGATGGTGGGCCGCTGGGGAAACGCCCGGCTGCTCCCGAGTGCCGAACTCTCGAACGGCCATCTGAAGTTCGTGTCTCCGAAAGAAGAGGAAGACAGCAAAACCGATCTGGTTTTCGAAGGCTCCTTGACCGGAAAAATTCTTTCCGGCGGTTTGCATGGCCCCGACAGTAAAACGTGGCAATGGACCGGCCGCAGAGCACCCGTTCTGAAACGGACCAGCCCGCCAAACTGGGCCTCCCCGATTCCGCTTTTCGACGGAAAGGATCTGGCTGGGTGGCACGAAGACAAGCCCGGCGCATCGCCTGTGTGGAAAGTAGAAAATGGAATTCTGGTGAGGCCCGACCGTGGCCCTGAGTTGATCAACAGCTCCAAATTTGAAGACTTCAAACTCCACGTGGAGTTCAACTGCGGCCCCGAATCCAATAGCGGCGTGTATCTCCGCGGCCGCTACGAAGTGCAAATCGAAACCGATTCCGTCGGCGATCCTGCGAGTCAGCGCATGGGCGGAGTCTACGGTTTTCTCGCTCCTTCGCCTGAGCCTCCGCGCACGCCCGATCAATGGCAGACCTACGACGTCACGCTGATCGGCCGCATGATTACGCTCGTCCTCAACGGCAAAACCATCATCGACAACAAGGAAATCCCCGGTATCACTGGCGGTGCCCTCGATAGCCACGAAGAATTGCCCGGCCCCATCTACCTTCAAGGCACTGAAAAAGGCCGCGTGATGTTTCGCAACATCGTCATCACTCCCGCGAGCAGGTGAACGCCTGTTTTTGATCGCGGATTTCGACAGAAGAGAGGCGATAGGCGATCAAATTGGCGCGGCGTGCTGCCGCAGCCACGGCTCAATGGTTGATTTGTTCACTCGTCCGGACTCGTACAGACAATCAGCCAGTTGTACGCTTCCAGGTCTTCGAAAAGCAGCCTGTAGCCATTCAGCAGAAGAAATACGCCTGTGGCCGTGATCGCCGTCCGCTTGTTTCCGTGCAGAAACGGATGATTTTGCGACAAGCTCTCGAACTGGCGGCAGCTTCTTCGATGGCATCGGCGTAATATCCGCTCTCGGGATGTCCTACGGCGGATTGCCGAGCTCCGCTGTCCCGAAGAACGTGGATTCTACCGAACTTGCCCACCACCTCCGCGTTGATCTCGATGACCTCGTTCACAACTGGCGGCTCACTGGGCCAAGCGGCGGAACAACTCGGGATGCTTACCAACAAACTCATCCAAAGTTTCGCGGAAGGTCATACCGGGTGCTTTTTCTTTCTTGAGGATGCGGACAAACTCTCCCACCGCTTCCTGCTGCTCGCAGGCGAGCGTGGAAATCTAGTTGAGGAGGTCCTGAGGTGACATGATGGAGCCTCTCGTTCAACTACTTTAGCCCATAAAGGCCGAGCTTGGGGGGCTCTCATCCTTACAGAAATCTGATGGGTGCAATCTCTCTATTTTTACGTCTCGATCCTGATCTGATCCCTCGCGCACAACTCTTGCATGAGTTGCGATTTCGCGGTACACCCATGTCGAGTCATAGTCATTCAAACGACGATTCGATGACCGCAGCCGTAATTTCTGGAGGAGTTCCGATGCCAAGATACTTGCGATTTGTCGTGGCGGTTCTTTTCTTAACCACACCGCTGGTAACGAAGGTCGCCGCGGGCCAGGAACGCCCCATTGTTTTGAAGGCCGCGACTGTTCTCGACGGCAAAGGTCATGTGCTCCGCAACACGGTTATCGTCGTCGAGGGCGGAAAAATCGCCCGTATCGGCGGTGCGCCGCCAGCTGGCGCGATCACCTACGACCTCTCCGACCTAACTGTCGCTCCCGGCTGGATTGACACGCACGCGCACATTGTTTGGCACTTTGATAATGGCCGTCTGGCCGGGAAAGACGAGCCTCCCGTGCGCGCGATGCTCCACGCCGCGGATAACGCCATCCTCACGCTCAATGCTGGCTTCACTACGATCCAAAGCCCCGGCTCGCCCGAAGACAAAGACTTGCGCGACGCCATCGCTCGTGGAATCATTCCCGGTCCGCGCATGCTGACTTCGCTCGAACCCCTCGACGAAAAAAGCGGCCCGCCGGAAAAACTACGCGAACTGGTGCGCGAACGAAAACAACGGAGCGCGGACTTCATCAAACTCTTCGCCTCCAAGAGCATCCGCGAAGGCGGCACGCAGACAATGACCGACGAGCAGCTTACAGCAGCCTGCGGCGAAGCGAAATCCCTCGGCTTGCGCACGATTGTTCACGCGCACTCCGCGGAATCGGCCAAGGCCGCAACGCTCGCGGGCTGCACGACGATCGAACACGGCGCCTACGTTACCGACGACGTGTTCGCGCTCATGGCGCAGCATGGCACCTATTACGACCCGAACATTGGTCTAGTCCTGCAAAATTACCTGCAAAACAAAGAAAAATTCCTGGGTATCGGCAACTACAACCAGCAAGGTTTCGCCTTCATGGAGAAAGGCATCGCCATCGTCCTGGATACTTTCAAGAAAGCGCTGAAACACAAAGATCTAAAGATTGTCTACGGCACCGATGCCGTTGCTGGCGCCCACGGACGTAACTACGAAGAATTCATCGTGCGCGTGCGCGATGGCGGCCAAGACCCCATGGCCGCAATCATGTCGGCAACTTCTATCTCCGCCGAGTCCTTGGGCCTCGAGGACAGAATTGGCGCCATCGCTCCAGGTATGGACGCCGATATCATCGCCATGGGCGGCGACCCTCTCTATGACCCCACCGCTGCGCGCCGCGTCGTTTTCGTCATGAAAGCCGGCAAAGTGTACGAGAATCTCGCACCCGGAGCGAAACGCCAGGAATCTCACTAGCAGCTAAGTGGCCGAGACACGGCGCTCTAGCGCACTAAACTCCACGGGTAAATCCCCACATTGATCTTCATGATGAAGTAGCTGAACCCACCAGCATCGGGCTTCGGTTGATGTGGCGTGTCCGGGGGTATGAGCAGCCAGTCGCCCGCTTTGACTCGAAACGTTTGTCCGCCGATGATCGGTTGCCCGCGATACTCGCCAGGCACGGGACCATCCTTATCCACCAAATTCTGCCGGTTGGCGATTTTCCCGCCCACGATCATTTCGCCCGTCCCGCCAGTGATCACATAAAAATCGTAAGCCCCAGCATGCATTTCCGCGTCGTCCCACACGCTGTTCACTTTTGTCAAACTCGTCACGGGCTGCTCGCGATGCATGCGGTACAGCATGAACATACTAAAATTCCGCGTCTGGATATGCACCGGCCCGCCTCCGATCGATTGCGATCCTCCGCTTCCGGCTTGGGCGACCAGTTTCGCCGCCTTTTCCGCGAGCTCTCCGTGCGCCTTTTTTATGTCGTCGATATTCCAGTACGTAGTCGGGGGCGCATCCGGGGCCAGTGCCGGCTGCCGCGGCGAGTTGTAGCCAAACGGCAGCGCCTCCGCTTTATTTTCCGGCTTATTCTCCTGAGCTGCAGCGCTCGGAACCATCGAAAAATCGTCGAAGTGGCCACTCAAAATCTGCTGTGGAGTTGGTTTGGTCGCATATCCCGCGACATAGCCGGCGAGCGCCGCCGCCATCACGATCACGGGAATCACGACTTGTCTGTATTGCATGGGTGTAGCCCTCCGTTGACGCATCTTGCTGACCAGTTACTGTTCGAAAGACAAAAGCCTGACTATTTCTTTTGATCCGGTCTCAGTGCTTCGAACCAAATCCCTTTCAGAAACTCCGTCTGCCGCGAAAGTTCCATCTTTCCAGCAGGGAATTTATTTGCGCTCAACACGAACGCGAGAACGTCCGCGTTTTGCTGCCGGTTCAATTTGCCCGGTGCGTTTTGCGGCATCGTTTTGCGAATTCGTTCGAACAGGTCTCCCAGCGTCAATCCGTTCCAATTAGACAGAAAGGCTCCGCCTGTCAGCGGTGGCGACGATTCGCCGCCTGCCAGCGCAATGCCATGGCAGACCTTGCATTCTTTTTGATACAGCGCCTCGCCGCGTTTCGCCTGCTCCTCCGTGTACACGCCGTCCCACACCGAGCGCGTTTCCGTCGCCGTTGATTCTTGAGCGCGAAGTACGCTGCGTGCAGGCGCAATGGACAGCAGACAAGCGCATGCGACCAACGCGTTCCAGAGTTTCACGCCGCGGCCTCGCTCATTCGCCCGCCGACGGCAACGTGTATGCAATATATTCGCCGGAGTACGGCCCGCCGCTCACAGCCACCACGATGTACTGCTTGCCGTTCACCATGTACGTCATCGGTGAACCGCTCTGCGGTGCAGGCATATACACGGCGCCAACTTCTTTCCCAGTAGCTTTGTCATACGCGCGCAGCATCGCGCCGCGCGGATGATCCGCAGTCGTCGTCACCTGTCCTTCGCCGGCAATCACCAGCGTCTTGGTGATCAACGTTCCAATGTTGTACGTCTGCTGACCGGTTCGCGCGATGTTCATTCCCTTAAACGCCGGGTAATTTCTCACCACATCTGGAGTCTCGCCGTGCGCAATCTGCCAGACGATTGTTCCTTGATCGAGACTAATCGCGGTGATCGTTCCGTACGGCGGCTTGATCAACGGAAGGTCATCCACGTTCAACCGCACAAATCCGCCGCCCGATGCCTTCCTCGGAGGCCTCGGCGAATCCGCACCCGCGTTTTCTCCCGGTCCTCTCATGATGCCTACTTCCTGCCCATCCACTCCCGCGATGTATTTCAAATCAGAAACATCCCGGGGAGCAGGCACCAATCCAATCGGCTCCACGCAAGCGTTGCAAGCATACGCATAGACGATGTGCGTTTCCGGATCATACGAACCGCCTGGCCAATTCGTTCCGCCGGAAGCTGTTCCCAGCGTCAGCGTTCCCAGCGGACCATCCACTTTGCTCGCCACCGGCGGCGTAAACACGGGACCCAAGTGGTATTTGGAGACAATGGCCCTCGCCTTCTCACGAAGTTCGGGAGTAAAGTCAATCAGATCGTCAACGGACACGCCGTTTCGGCTATACGCCGTCGGCTTCGTCGGGAAGGGCTGCGTTGGCGAATACCACTCGCCGGGCACGCTCCCCGCTTCCACTTTGCGCTCCTCGATCGGCCACACCGGTTTGCCCGTCACGCGATCAAAAACATAAAGAAAACCTTGTTTCGACGGCTGTGCCACGGCCTTGACCGGTTTGCCGTCTACCACAATGTTCCCCAGGATCGGCGCCGAAGAAATATCCATGTCCCACAGCGGGTGGTGAACCAATTGGAAGTGCCACTTCCTTTGGCCGGTCTTCAAATCCACACAAACCAAGCTCTCGCCAAACAAATTGTTCCCCGGCCTGTGCCCACCGTAGTAATCGCTAGTGGGAGATTCGACCGGAAGATAGACCAATCCGAGCTGTTCATCCACCGTGATTTGCGTCCACACTCCCGTATTGCCCGTATACTCTGCGGAGTCGTTCAGCCAAGTGTCGTAGCCAAACTCACCCTTCTTCGGAATGGTGTGAAAAATCCAGAGCCGCTTTCCCGTGCGAACGTCAAATCCGCGCACATAACCTTTATTGTTGCGCATGCTCTTCGGCGTCATGCCTTCGCGGAACGCCGCGCCCACAATCACTGTGTCCTTCGCCACCACAGGCGCCGATTGAATTCCGATTTCACCGGTAGTCACGTCCGGAAAGATCGTCTGATCGTCATCAACCTTCAAATCTAGTACGCCGCCGTTGCCGAAGGACGCCACTGGCACGCCGGTTTTCGCATTCAGGCAGACAAGCCGGTAACCCGGTGTCACATAGAGAATTCGTTCTTCCTTTCCGTCGGACCAATACGCCAAACCACGCCCGGAAAGCTGCCTTGGAGCGGCTCCGCCGCGCGCGCCTTCGTGCTCGCCGTGCACCCAAAGCAATTCCCCCGTCGCCGCATCCAGCGCAATCACCGCGCGGCGCGACCCCGCC
>Ga0210406_10004366_pt1 | contig 15166 bp, 12 predicted proteins | sample IncBWC30MmetaG_FD_155454 | JGI IMG/M metagenome (GOLD analysis project Ga0210406, IMG submission 155454) | Forest soil microbial communities from Barre Woods Harvard Forest LTER site, Petersham, Massachusetts, United States - Inc-BW-C-30-M | ecosystem: Environmental > Terrestrial > Soil >... | reverse complement strand
ATCCTCTTGAAATAGAAATCAGCCGACGACGCGTCATCTTCGGGTTGAATGCCGTACATTAGAAGCCCTTCCGGGGAGACTGTCACCTTATCTGATAAGACCTCGTGTCTCCAACTGCAGGTGCGGGTTAGCCGTTGGGCATAGAGCAAGGATGCTTCGCTCGCGCGGAGGGCATCTTCGGCACGCTTCCGCTCCTCAAGATCGGTATTTGTTCCGTACCACTTCGAGACTTTCCCCGATCCGTCGCGCAGAGGACTACCGCGAAAGAGAAACCACCGATATTCGCCGTCGGATCGGCGGAAGCGGCCTTCCACTTCGAATGGCTTTACAGAATGCAAAGCTTCCCGGTATGTTTCCAGAATTCGTGGCAGGTCCTCTGGATGAATCGCAACCTGCCATCCCGAGCCCAAAGCTTGCTCTGCAGACAGACCCGTATAGTCCAGCCAGCGCTGATTGAAAAAGTCCGCCGAGCCGTCTGGACCAGCGGACCATGCCAACGTAGGGATGGTGTCGACTACAAAGCGAATGTCCTGGAGATCTCCAGGTTCTTCGAAGCCATGCCGCATAAGGATGCCATTCGCGGATTATAGACCCATATGGCGCACCGGACGAAATTGCGTTGTTCCTGCCCCAGGAGACGACGCGTAAGCCTTACAAGTCGTCGCAGCAAGGCATCCCGCTCTGAGGTCGCAGGGCGAGATGGTTCCGGGATTGTCGGCAATCCGGAGGTAATGGCGGGACCAGGTTCCCTGGAATTACCCTCGCGCCGATTGTTGGTCGAGTCCGGTAAGCCAGCCTTTTTCTGCCACTCATTTTCTCGGGCACGGCTTCGGGCTAATTCCTGCGCCCGGCAGATTCGCGGCTTCTCCTTTCCTTGGTTACCCGAACCCATGTTCTTGACAACGGTTTACATGACCGTTGCAGGCGCCAGACGATTCCAGGGAATCCGCCCACAAAGGCTATATATTAAGGACCAGCCTTCGTGGCCAATTTATGTATCTAACTGCATCTATAAGACTTACAGTTTTAGTGGTTACTTGCACCAATCCGCTGTGAACTTAACGCGCTCCTAACTGATTGTTGACGCATTTCCTCCTTGCGCCTTGCTATGTGCTGCTGTCCTACCCGCGAAACCTTGATTCTTAGAGGCGGTTTCCGAAACCGCCGCGGGGCCGCTACTGTTTCCAACGGCTGCGCAACGGTTTCCTAGACCTTTGTAGATAGGCACAAACTCCGCACAGAAGTTGAAAGCTGGCGGACGCGTTCGCAGGAAAATTCATTCTCGGAGACGGTTTAAAATTCTTGCCAGCCTTGGAATTTATGGCTTTCAAGATAACCGGCGTTCTGCGGTAGCGGTATCGCGAGCGATGCGGATCAAAGACACCATCAGCAAGACAACCGAAACCAAAATCAAAGCGACACGAACGTAGTTTCCGATTGCCCATTCTCTCACTATCCCTTCGTAGTATGCCGCCGATTGTGTCAGCGGAGCGACAAACAGAATGTCGTTCCGAGGATAGTGAAATCGAAATGTGATCACGTCAGTTAAAGCCAGAAAAACCAATCCTCCGCCCAACGTCCATCGCATACTAGGAGCAAGCTTCCAGTTGACCACTAACGCGAAAAGGATAAAAAGTTGCGTGGCGGGCACTAGCCATCTGAAAAACATCCCTGGGTTCGTTGCATGGTAAAATCCGCGGGCGTGTTCCAAAGAAGTTGGAGCGCCCATGTAATTCGGCGCGTCCACGACATTCTGGTAAACGCCGGTTCCAAGTAACATTGCTGACAGAACCAACGCAATCGCCACGACTAAGAGACGCAGGTTCATTCGCAGGCTCCCTTCAACAGAATTTCTGTTGCCGTCTTGGTAGGGCATCACTCTACAGCAAAACCCTTCCGCGGAGTCCTTTTCTTTCATTCCGCGCCGCGACAATCGCCAACGCTGGGGGTTCCATTTTGTTTCCGAGGTTGATCCGCCGCTTGTAAATGTCATTGAGATAGACTTTCCCCGAGTCGGTCTGAAGATACGCACCTTGCTCTGTCCAAATTCGTTCTTGGATTGGGTTAGACGCGACCGTCGCGACGGGAGACTAGACAATTGGGGTCGGGCGCGTCGAGTAAACTTCGCAGCATATGGATCGGATCGTGTGGTGTTGGGCAGCCTCGATCCCAATGCTCTTCAATCCCCGGCTTGGATAGGAGAGTACAATGAATCGATGAACTGCCAAGTGAAGGACGAGCTGGTCAGTCAGCTCGTCGCTTTGAATAACAAACTCAATCTGCTCAGTCCTGATCTGGTTCACGGGGATGAAGAGCGCGCGGAAGTCCAACAACAACGTGAAAACTTATACGCCGAGATCAAGCACCACAGGACGAAGGGACACGAAGGCAAACCGTGCCCAGCGGCAAAACAGGTTTGGGCCAGTCGTCTCTGACTGGCTTGGGAAGCGAATTGGCGCAAAATTCGGACTCCAACGCGGTTCCAAGTCGCCGGTCGGTATGGTCCTTCCGCCAACGGTCATGCGACTCTCAGAGCTATTTGCTGTACGGCCGTGTCCCTGCGATAGAAGAACGATTCCGCACTACTTGATTCTTGGCGGCGGTTTCCGAAACCGCCGCGGGGCCGCTACTGTTTCCAACGGCTGCGCAACGGTTTCCTAGACCGACTCCAAAGGGGCGCCCTCTACATTGCGTTGAACCGGTTGGCGGATTGGACTATTCAGAGAGTTCTCCTGCTCGTCTCAGTAAACGGGGCCGAAAATGGATCAGCTCTGGAACCCAGGAATGACACGCTCACTTCGTCGGTTTCATTCACAGCGCTGAGGAGCAGATCACGAAGAGAGACGAAGGATTGTGCTACGTCTGGCTTTTCGTAGGGAAATGGGTAGTTCAACATCCACATGCCTGTATTGTCGCAGTGGCTTAAACCAAGATCTCCGTAGTTCCATTGAACGTTGCTCCAATGCGCTCAATCTTTTTCAGCCCAATTCACTCTTCGCGTAGCAGCATTGCAGGTTCAATCGATAGGGCCCGTTGCGCGGGAATCCATGTAGCGACTAGCCCCAGCAGAGCCATGGCGAGAACGACGCCAGTCAATACAAGAGGATCGCGGGGAGTGGCTTGATAGACCATGAAAGCCAATACGCGGCTGGCCAGAAGTCCAAGGAGCAGTCCGGCTGCGGAACCAAAAGCGAGCAATTTGAAGGCGCGTCCCAACGCCGCCTTTAACACTTCCTTGCGCTGCGCGCCGAGAGCCATGCGAATTCCCAATTCCTTGAGCCGCTTGCTGACGGAATAGGCAGCCATTCCAAAGATGCCCGTGATGGAAAGCATCGCGCCCATTACACCCAGCACGCCCAGGGACAGCGCCGCCATACGCGAGGGAAACAGAGGTCCGTCCATTGCTTGGTTCCATGTTTGGATGAAAGTAGGCAGCCCAGCATCCAGGTCCCGTAGTTTGGTTCTTATGCCAGCGGCGAATTGCTGCGCGTCTCCGTTTGAAAGCACCCGGCTGGAGCGCACCACCAGCCAAGTTTCAGTCGAGGGTGATTGCAGGATTGGTAAGAACATCGCCGGCTTTGGACCTTCGGTGATGTTCGGAGAATATTTTCCGTCTTCGACAATGCCCACCACTTGGACGCGCGTTCCATTGTCCAGTTTGTAGTATCCGCCCAGCGCGTTGGTGGCGGAGCCGAACATTCTGCTAGCAAATAGCCGATTCACAACAGCTACGCGCGACCCATTCCTGTCGTCATGCGCTGTGAAGTTTCTGCCTGCCAATAACGACGTGCCCGCCGCGGGCAAGTATTCGGGAGAGATGCTGAACATCATGGCGCGAGCAGCGGCATTCGTTGGCCTAAAATCCGCTGTTTTGTCAGTAAAGATATTCGATTCGCTGCAGCAGGCAGGATGTAATGGCGGGACGTTGACCAATCCTACCGACGATACTCCAGGAATCGAGGCCATAGCATCGATCATGCGTTTTTGCATTGCGGGCACAGTGCCGGCTGTGTAGCCTGCCATATTCAAATCTGTATCAACGAGCATGGCATTCTGCGGCTCAAAACCAAAATTGCTATGCAGCGAGCGCACCAGTCCGCGCACAGCAACCATGGAAGAGGTGATGAGCACTGCGCAAATGGCAATTTGCACCGCAAGCAACACGTCTCGAGCAGTGAGCCGCCGCCCAACCCTTGCGACTGATCCGGACTTGACGATTTGATACGGATCCGTGTGAAGTACCTGCTTCACTGGGACCGCGCCAAATAGGAAGCCACTCGCAAGACTTAACAGCAAAGCGACACCATAAACATTGGCGTCCGGGTTCACCGGCATATGTATTGGATATTGGGGAAATGGCTCAAGCACGCTCAGCCAGCGCAGCAGCACCACACTGCTCCACAGCCCGGCAGCTCCTCCCAAGAGTGAAATCAGCACAGCCTCGGTAAAAAGTTGCCGCAAAATGCGTATGCGGCCCGCTCCCAGCGCGAGACGCAGGGCAACTTCCCGGGAACGATCAGCGGCGCGCGCGGCGAACAGGCTACCCAGATTGGCACAAGCAGCCAGCAGGATTAATCCTGCCAGCAGCATCAATCCGGCGAGGAATGCCTGTATAGCACTGCTAAAGGCACCGCCAGGGAGACCTGCACGCTCCAAGGTAAAACTCATCTGGCCATCCTCCTTGGGATAGCTCTTTTCGAGATCGGAACCAATGGAGTTCAGGTCGGCAACCGCTTGCTCCGGAGTGATTCCCGCTTTCAGATGTCCAAGTACCTCACCGATCCAACGGTTTCCGCGCGCGCTCAAGCCGTTCCACCCGTCCACTTGTTCCTGGTTAACGATGGGCACAAAGAAATCGGCCGAGAAAATCAATACACTCCCGCGGAACCCGGGCTGCGCTACACCGATAACGGTGAAAGGATGCTTGTTGAGCTGGACAGTGCGACCCACCACGCCGCGGTCATCCTGAAAATGGCTATGCCAATACGCATAGGTGAGCACGATGTAGGGGGCGCTGTTGGGTCCGTGCTCATCGGAACCGTGGAAAAAGTGGCCAAGGTAGGGCTGAATGCCCAACGCGTCGAAGTAGTTCCCGGTTACTTCAAAGACCCACGCGCGGGACGGATTCTTGCCGGTATCTAGGCCAGCCTGAGAGATGTTATACGCTATCAGACCGTCAAAGCTGCGGTTGCGGTCCTGCAGGTCGAGATAATCGGGATATGACTCACCGGAGTCCTTATCGCTTGCCCGCACGAGCTGATACAGGCTCTGGGCCTGAGGCACATTCAGAGGACGCAAGATAAATCCATTCAATGCACTAAAAACCACGGCGTTGGCACCAATCGCTACGGCTAGCGTCAGAACCGCGACTGTCGTGAATCCAGGGGTCTTCTTCAGCATGCGAACCCCGTACCGTAAGTCCTGCCAAAGCGTTTGCATAGCCACATCCCCTGAATTCTGGTGAGCTAATAGCACACGCTCTGCCAACCTCGCTCTCCCGAATTCCTTGTCCTAGCAATAACTTAGTGGTTCACCGGCAGCGGAGACGACACCACAATTGTCCGATTGCGGGAAAGAGTCGTCGCGGAATCGGACAGCCATCTGCAGTCAGATTCCGATTTGTCGACCACCCTGATGCTATCCAGAAACGGGTATACTTCGGCTGCTCGACCTGAAGCAGGCGAAAAACGCAGCTCTGAATTCGCTCGCAGCGACAAGTTCGCAAGAATCGCATGCACACATGATCGGTGAATTCATCGGCCGGCATTGTGCTGAGCGGCGCTTGGCCTTCAACCGAACTTGACCTCCGGATTCTTTCTCGAACAGAAGGACCTGGAGCCCTCGAGCATCAACGTGTGCTTCGTCGGTGCCACGCCTCGAACTGCAAGCATCGGCTGGGGGTTTGCCTCGAGCGATACATGTAGGGCTACTCATAGGGAAGTGCCACGAGCGGGTCAACGCGCATCGCGCGGCGTGCGGGCAAATATCCGGCGGCAAGCGACACCAGCCCGTGCAAGAGAATAAATGCCTGGTAAGCCGTTGAAGACAAACCGCGGAGAGGTGGCAGAGTGGCTGAATGCGGCGGTTTGCTAAAAATCTATCTGTCCTGTTCGTACTCACAACGTTTCACGTATTTTGAATAACTTAGCACCCTGTCAGTTGCGCTGAATTACCTCATTTGCACGCTAGAGTGCACCAAGAGTGCACCAAAAAATCTCTCTCCGCCGAGCGGCCGCAGTCAATCTTGCAGGCGAGCGGTGCTAGAGGCTAAGTTCCCTAAGCCTCGCGCGTGTGCTGACGGTGTCGTAGTCTGTCGTGCTGTACCTGCTTTGGCGCAGGCTCTCCGGCGTTGAACGGAGGATGGAGTTTGCGCTACGCGACCTGCCGAATGAGCTCCACAATCTCACGAGTTACATCCGTCGTCTGCTGGAGGATGACCTCCGACGCATTGAAGAGCGAGGTCACGGATTTCATCGACCAAAGAGCTAAGCCGGCGCGTCGGGGGGGGCTTTCCAGCCATGAGGTTTTTCAGCACGCCGTCCGTGTGTCAGCCGTCACTTTTTCAAGGCATCCGCGCTTGCAATCCTCAATATACTGTACTAGGGTATATTATACTGGAAAGGCGGAGCGCATGGCGCACACAACGAAGGACAAAGCGAAACTCTTGGGTCGTGTTCGGAGGATTCGAGGACAGGTGGAAGCCATCGAGCGAGCGCTCGATGGTGAGCAGGAATGCTCAAGTGTGCTCCAACTAATGGCAGCCTGCCGTGGTGCGTTGAACGGCTTGATGGCGGAAGTGCTGGAAGGTCATATCCGATTCCATGTTCTCGACCCAAAATCTGCCAAGAACGCTCCGCAGGTGGAAGCCGCCGAAGAACTCATCGACGTCGTGCGGACGTATCTGAAGTAGTCCGCAAGTGTTCAGGATTTACAGAAATGGTGACTCCATCATGACCCAAGCGGAATTGAGACAAGCCGAAGTTGTAAGGAATGCCGACAAAGCCGAGAAGCTTCGGCCGTCAGACCACGACGACCATGAAGACGAGCACGAGCATGGTCTGAATTGGCAGGAGACCAGCCGCGTCCTGTTTGTCGCTGCCGCGGCAGCCGCGATTTGGTTTCTCGGTGGTGCACCGAATCCCTATGTTATCGGTATCGGTGTGATTTCTACTCTCGTTGGTGGTTTCCCGATATTCCACGAAGCCTACGAGAACATCATTCAGCGCCGCATGACGATGGAACTTTCCATGGCCATCGCCATTGTGGCTGCTCTGGCGATCCGCGAAATCTTCACAGCCCTTGTCATCACCCTATTCGTTCTTGTCGCCGAAATTCTCGAAGGCCTGACGGTCGGGCGCGGACGCACGGCAATCCGTCATTTGGTCGGCCTGTTGCCCACGACCGCCACGGTGCGCAGAAATGAATCCTGGCAAGAGGTTGAAACGAAGGAAATCGCTGTTAGCGAGATCGTACTCGTGAAGCCTGGTTCTCGAATTCCGGTGGATGGCATTGTTGCCGGAGGCCACTCTTTCGTCGATCAGGCAACGATCACGGGCGAATCGATGCCTGCGGAGAAGAGCAAGGGATCGTCGGTCTATGCCGGAACAATCAACCAGTCCGGCGCGCTGGAAATCCGGGTAGACAGGATGGGGCGTGACACAACATTCGGCAAAATTATTGACGCTGTGGAGCGAGCGGAAAAGTCGCGTGCTCCCATTCAAGGAATCGCAGACCGTCTTGCTGGCTATTTAGTTTACTTTGCGCTTGGAGCTGCCGCTCTCACATTTTTGATTACTCACAATGTGCGCTCGACCATTTCTGTCGTCATCGTTGCCGGGGCTTGTGGCATTGCCGCGGGAACACCCTTGGCGATTCTTGGTGGAATTGGACGTTCGGCGCAACTCGGTTCGATCATCAAAGGCGGCTTGTACCTGGAATCGCTCGCGACCATCGATACGATTCTTCTCGACAAAACGGGAACTCTGACCTACGGCACCCCCGAAGTGGGCAATGTTCGTCCCGTCGACGGAGTTCTGGCTGCTTCCTTGCTGCAGGCGGCGGCGACTGCGGAGTCGCGGTCCGAGCATCCGGTCGCGAAGGCAATTCTGAAGAAGGCGTCAAACCTGGGAATCTCCGCTGAGGAGCCCGAAAAATTCGATTACACACCTGGAAAAGGAATCGTTGCGACTTGCCGCGGCAAGGAAATCATCGTAGGCAATCGGCTCTTTCTTGAGGGAAATAGGATTGCACTTCCGACCAACACAGTTTCGCAGACGGAATCGGAGATTTTCGTGGCGCAAGAAGGCAAGTTCCTCGGAACTCTCGTCGTCGCCGATACGCTTCGGCCCGAAGCGACAAAGGCAATACAAGATCTCAAATCGATGGGATTGACGACGGTTCTTCTCACGGGAGATTCCAACGCCGTGGCTAACGAAATCGCTGGAAAGCTGGGCGTCGATGAAATCGCCGCCGAACTTTTGCCCGAGGAGAAACTGGAATTCGTCAGCAAGCTTACCAAGGCTCGGCACAACGTCGTCATGGTGGGAGATGGAGTCAACGACGCTCCTGCGCTTATGCAGGCTACTGTCGGAGTGGCGATGGGTGCCGGCACAGACGTTGCGCGAGAAAGTGCGAACGTCGTCCTCATTGGCAATGATCTCTCGAAGCTTGTCGAAACTCTCATGATCGCGCGGCGCTGCCGCCGCACGATCATGCAGAACTTTGTAGGAACGCTGGTCGTTGACAGCATCGGGGTTGGCCTGGCGGCGTTCGGGTTTCTGAATCCTCTTCTAGCTGCTTTCATCCACGTTTCTTCCGAAATGACTTTCATCCTGAACTCCGCCCGGCTGCTTCCGCCCGTATCTTCTGCAAAAGGCTTTGTGCGCGGACTAGTTTCCCGATCGCCCGCGGCCGCCCAGGACTAGGTAACAACGTATGCCTGCTGATTCGACCCATCCTCTGACGACGAAACGGCTCGTCATCGGACATCTCACGGTTTGCCAAGGATGCTGCTGTGGAAACACGGAAAGCGGTAGACCTCCGGTTCCTGTGGACTGGCTCAAAAAGGAGTGGCGTGCCAAGGGGTTACTGAAGAGGATTCAACTGACAATCAGTGGTTGCCTGGGACCGTGTGACCTTCCTAACGTGGTGACTATTTCGAACGAGAGCGGCACCCAGTGGTTAGGGGAAATTACAGAATTCGAGCAATACCGAGATCTCGTTGACTGGGCGACTCGATCCAGGGATGTGGGCGCATTGCTGCCCCTGCCGAAGGAATTTCAGCAACACACTCTGCACCCGTTTCGCAAGTAGTCTGGTCGGCCATAGTGCGTGTACCGATTACTTTAGGTAAGTGCGGACAATTTGAATCATGTCCTCCGCGGCTTCCTCGGCGGATTTGGAATTCTTCGGCATGTGGTTGAGGATGTGGTCTTCCATGAGTTCTCCCATCAGGCTGTTGATGGCACCGCGGGCGGCAGCGAGACGGCGAAGAATCTCGGAGCATTGCTCATCACCATTCAGTCCCTTGAGTACGGATTCGAGTTGCCCGATGACTTTTTTGGTGCGATTTACCAAATCCAATTTTTCTCGCGAAGTATGCGACATTCTGCTTGACTATCCTATCCGGGTAGGGTATCCAGGGATGTGCCTACCCAGTAGGGGTAGGGTACATGGAGCAACGCTAGCATATATTATATATGGAAATGAAACCTCAAGAACCGGAACCCCCAGGTAGCAGCAACCACCTGGAGCTCCACGATTGGCGAGCCTAGCTTCACGCACTTCTAACGCCCGCTCGCTCTCGCGGAACACACAAAAACACGAACGAGTGGGATTCTCCGTAGCCACTGTAAAGATCCCCACCTGACAAATTGACGAAAGCCTCGCGAGACAATCCTGCGCGATGTGGACGGGTGTGTCTCGCGGCAGGAAGGAGGGGACAATGTTCGAATTCTCACGAAATTTCTCGAATTCTTCGACCGGTTCTCGCCTGTACTGCGTTTGGGTACGAGTCCACGAGAACGGACGAGACCGGCTTGTTTCGATCTGGATTGATCCAGCAGCGAACACGTTCAAATCACGGCTGGAACGAGCATCGGGTGGAACCGAGCCGGCTGCTACTGCTTTTGGACGACGGGAGGAAAACGATGTGGATCGGCTTGATGCGGAAGAGCTGCCTGACGTTCTTCCGTCATGCAAATGAGGAGTCAGGAGTGCGAGGAGAGAACCATGCTTTGGCATTACTTTGCAATTCGATTGGGGCTAGCGCTGATTCTCGGCGCTTTCATCGGAGCCGAACGCCAATGGCGGCAGCGCATGGCTGGGCTACGGACAAACGCCTTGGTGGCGGCCGGCGCGGCCATGTTCGTGATGCTCTCGGCCCTTGCCGCCCGCTCGGACGATAGCTTTCGCATCGCCGGACAAGTTGTTTCAGGGGTCGGCTTCCTGGGTGCCGGGGTAATCCTGCGCAACGGATTGAACATCACGGGACTGAATACGGCTGCGACACTGTGGTGCTCGGCAGCTATTGGAACGCTGGCGGCGTATGGAATGTACGGATCCGCGATGACGGGTGCAGTTGCCGTTATCGCCGCGAATGTCTGCTTGCGGCCCATCGGGAAAGCGCTCAATCGCGGAATGGGCGCTGTCGATGCGGACATTACTTATCTATTTCGGACCACCGCCCGGATAGATCAGGAAGCTCACATGCGTGCGCTCTTGCTTCATTCGCTAGGCGGACAGCCTCTGCTCCTCAAATCGCTGAAGAGCGATGACGTGGAGCACACGGACAAGGTCGAGGTGCAAGCCATCCTGACAAGCACTGGCAGGCAGAACCTGCTTCTCGAACAAATCGTCAGCCGCTTGAGTCTGGAGCCCGGCGTCAGCGGAGTTAGCTGGGAGATCGTGGCCGAACATGATTAACGAGAGGAGGAAAAACTCGGAAATGCATTTGAGCAATGACGACAAGCCTGGACCTGGATGTGAAACGCCACTTGTCATTCGCAAGCACTGGTCACTACCAATTCGCGAGTAAAAAAAGGAGAGAATCATGCATGGCGTAAAAGAGAGAATCGTATTTTTGCTATCTGCAGTTCTTGTCGTTGCTTCCGCCGCATATGCGGAAGTTGGGGGAAAAATTACCGGTGTCGTCAAAGACCAAAGTGCTTCCGTCATAGCTGGAGCGACGGTGGTCATCACAAACACGCAAACCGGAACGCAGCTAACCGCGATCACCGATCAGGGTGGCGTATTTACATTTCCTGTTTTGCCCGTTGGGCAATACCAAATCGATGTGACTTCCGATGCCTTCCAGCCCTACCGGAAGACGGGGCTGGTGATCGACATCAACAGTGCGCTCGTATTGGACGTGACGTTGCAGGTCAAGCAGCAGGACCAATCGATTGTGGTTACCGAAGACGCAGCGCAAGTGGAAACGACGGACACACAACTCGGGCAAGTGCTGGGAAGCAAGAAAGTCACCGAGATTCCGTTGAATGGCAGGAGTTATACGGACTTGTTCGCCACACAAGTGGGTGTTACGCCACTGACGACGAGCGGCGCAGGGAACAGCACGTCGGGCGGTGGATTTGGAACCGTTCCAGTCGCAGGCGCAACGAATACCGGGCAGTTTTCGATTAACGGGCAACGCGAGGACGCCAACGGGTTTTCCATCAATGGGGCGAATGTCCAGGAAGGTATCGGGCAACAAGCCGGAATTATTCCAGACCTCGATTCCATCGCGGAGTTTCGCATCCTGACGAGTAATACCGACGCGGAGTACGGGAACTATAGCGGCGGGCTAATCAACGTGGTGACCAAGTCCGGCGGCAATGCCTTTCATGGCTCGGGTTTTGAGTTTCTGCGCAATACGGATCTCGATGCAAAAAACTACTTTTCCACGCAGCGTTCAATATTCCAGCAGAATCAATATGGCGGGACTTTGGGTGGGCCGATCAAACGCGACAAGCTCTTCTTCTTTGCCGACTATCAGGGACAGCACACCAAGCAGGGACAAGATACGGGGGTAGTCGCTGTACCTTCGTTGGCCAATCGGACTGGCAACTTTTCCGATTCCCCAACCTTTACGGGCAAAGTGAACGGTCCCTTTCTGGCTCAGACTCTCTCAAACCTTCTTGGCCACCAGGTTACACTGGGCGAGCCATTCTCCGGCGTCTTCCCGGGAAACGTAATTCCCCTATCGGCATTCGCCATTCCCGCGACCAAGATGCTTCAATACATTCCATCCCCCAATATTGGAACGAACAATTTCGAGTCCACTGCCGAGGCGCTGACGATTCACGATGAGAAGGCGGCATGGCGCATCGATTGGAATACAAACAGGTCGGGAAACTTCTCGTTCTACTATTTCTATGACAAATATAGTCTCGACAATCCGTATCCCTCTGGTTTCGGCGGTGCAACCGTGCCCAATCCAACCGGTGGATCCTTCGACGGGACGTCGAATGGTTTGGACCAATTGTTTGTGGTGAGCAATACGAAGACGTTTGGCTCGACACTCGTCAATGAAGCACGCTTCAGCGCGACACGGCTGAACAACAATCTGGGTGTTCCTAAGGGTGGGGTCGGCACCACGCTTGCCCAGCAAGGCATCACGGCGGGAGGCCAAGGCATCATTCAGGGCGCACCGAAGTTTGCGGGTGTGGAGACGTTGTACTTCAACTCGTTCACGACGGGAACGGAGCCGTTTTTCGTCGCCCAGGTCAACAACACCCTTGACGCGAGCGATACTGTTTCCAAGGTCAGAGGAAATCACACGGTAAAGGCAGGTTTCGAATACATCTGGTACAAGGTGAAACAGAATCCGGATTTGGTTGCCAACGGGACATTCTCTTTCTTCGGCAGCGGCAATCAGTCCACTGGGAACGGCTTCGCCGATTTCCTGCTCGGGCTTCCCGATTTTTACTCGCAGCAGTCCTCTCCAGCATTCTACGAGAGCGCCACGGATGGTGGAATCTTTGCGCAAGACAGCTGGCGCGTGCGTCCACATATCACGATCAATTATGGGCTGCGCTGGGATTACATCACCCCGTGGGCCGAGAAGCATCATCAGACCACCACGTTTGTTCAGGGTGTCGAGTCGACTACATTCCCGGGCGCACCACTTGGTTATCTGGTTCCGGGCGATCCTTTGCCAGATGGTTCGCATATCCCTGCGGCGATCGCGCCGTCGCCGCGCGATAATTTTTCACCTCGCCTCGGCATCGCCTACTCACCATCTTTTTCGAGCGGATGGTTGAGCAGACTGACGGGCGGACCGGGGAAAACCAGTATCCGGGCGGGCGCCGGGCGCTTTTTCACGGCTGTCGAAGGGCTGACCGTCGCGTATCCAACCGGAAATCCACCCTATGGGCTGACCTACACGAGTCCGGAAGCACCGGTAATGGCCACTCCGTTTGTAGGCGCACTGACCGGGACGAACTTCATTCAGCAGTTTCCGGTGAACGTTCCACCGTACAACGTCTCACCCACTAATCCCGATCCGAATGTGGACTGGTCGCGCTACACACCCATCAGCGGAGCCGGGAGCGTGTATCCTCACAACAAAACGCCCTACACAATGTCGTCGAATCTGACGATTGAGCGTCGAATTGGTTCAAACATGCTGTTGAGCATCGGCTACATCGGTTCCCTCAGCCGCCATCTGTTGGCAGTTCACTCGGTGAGTCCCGGAAACCCCGCGCTCTGCCTGAGCCTGAGCCAGCCTCAGGACGTGATGCCGGGAACGCCAACCTGCGCTCCGTTCGGCGAAAACACGGTGTACACGCGCGCCAACGGAACGGTTGTCAACGGAACGCGTTCTCCATTTCCAAACACAATTGGCACGGACGCCGTATACCAGAATATGGGGAACGCCAACTACAACAGCCTGCAAACGTCGCTCAAACGAACGGCGGGACGCTTCACTTTCCTGGCGAGCTATACGTTTGGCAAGTCGATGGACTGGGCTTCCAGCATTCAAGAACAGGTCAACCCTTTCGACTTTCGCAAGGAGTACGCAATTTCTGCATTCGACCTCAGGCACAATTTTGTCTTCAGCTACAACTATGAGTTGCCCATCGACAAATTGTTCCACGCATCGGACCGTCTCACGCGGGGCTGGGCAATTTCCGGCATCACCCGTTATGCCACAGGATTGCCAGTCACGTTTCAGAGTTTCGGGGACAACGCGCTGGTGCAAGTCCAGAATAATGGGGTCAATAGCGTCAGCATCGATCTTCCGGATTACAATCCGAGCTTGGGCTCACTGGAAGTCAACCGCAATCCCCGTGACAATTCTCAGACCTTCAACACCAAACTGTTCAGTCCCAACGCGCTAGGCACGTTTGGCACTTCCTCGCGGCGTTTCTTCCACGGGCCTGGGATAGACAACTACGACATGGCTCTGCGCAAGATCACCAGGGTCACCGAATCCGCCTCACTGGAATTTCGGTTCGAAACGTTCAACACCTTCAACCATGCACAGTTCGACGGTGCCAACGCGGTGGATGGCAACATCAATGATTCTACCTTCGGACAAATCCTGAAGTCACAACCGGGCCGCGTCTCCCAGCTTGCGCTGAAGTTGAACTTCTGAGCAGAGGAACGAAGAGGGTCTGCGAAAGCCCGCGCCCCAGGCACTTTCACTTCGCTCATCCTTTCTGAAGTGGCAGCAAGGTTGGCGAAAGATTATGCTCGCATCTTGCCCACCCCCGACGGCTTCAACACTCTTCACCAAGCACTCGAAGCGATGCAGAAGGAAGAGCCTAACTACACAACGAAAGAACTCGCTGCTATCAAAGTGTCTAAGATCGCCATCGCCGAGGGCGATCATGAGGAACTAGGACGGGCCACTGAGTTTCGCTATTACTGAGTGTATACTCAATAATACATCGGAAGTATGTCGCTGGAAATCCGAGGAGCCAGCCGAAACAGAATTATGGACCCCGAGTCTCGGAACCTCTATTCTAGTCAGCGGTTTTCTACCTGCCCTGTTCGTACTCACGACTTTTCATGTCTTTTCAATAATTTAGCATGCTCTCAGTTGCGCCGAATCATCCCATTTGCAAGCTAGAGTGCACCAAGAGTGCACCAAAACAAGCGTTTCGCACTCGCGAGATATCCGAAGCCTTGTTCGCAATTTGGCGCGATTGAGCACAATTCGCAT
>Ga0210406_10004365_pt1 | contig 15166 bp, 14 predicted proteins | sample IncBWC30MmetaG_FD_155454 | JGI IMG/M metagenome (GOLD analysis project Ga0210406, IMG submission 155454) | Forest soil microbial communities from Barre Woods Harvard Forest LTER site, Petersham, Massachusetts, United States - Inc-BW-C-30-M | ecosystem: Environmental > Terrestrial > Soil >... | reverse complement strand
TCAAAAACATCGCCATGCGCACCCCCTGAAGGGCCTCCGTCCGGCGCATCCAGACCCTCCAAAAAGGGCCGGACCTACCGGACAGATCGTGCGCTACCTAAACCGGACATATCGTCTGCTACCGACACTCTCATTGCAATGTATTGCGGAAAACGACAATATCTGCTATAACGCTTCACACCAACGGAATTAGACGGCGCGAGACGCTGGAGGAAAGCAAGGGGTTTCGTTTGACACGTTTGCACGGCGTTCAGGTTGGGAGGATTTTTTTATTTGAATCGGTTGTAACCCATTGAAAAGGCCCGATTCCAAAAAAGATAAACGCTAGTAAACGCTAGCACTTTTACTAACGTTTACTCGCGTTAACTCGCGTTTATTGGCGTTAATTTGCGCGCTACGCGGACAGCGTTCGCGCGCCTTTGCCTCGGGCGAACCGCGTCGGCCGTCTAAAGCATGCTCGGCAGCACCCGGTCGGGCGGTCGGTGGCCGTCGACGAAGGTGCGAATGTTGATAATGACCTTCTCGCCCATGTCGGCGCGGCCCTCATGCGTCGCCGAGCCCATGTGCGGCAGGAGCGTCACCTTGCCCATTTTCGCAAGCGCGATCAGCTTCTCGTTGACAGCGGGAGCGTGCTCGAACACGTCGAGACCGGCGTTGGCGAGTTCGCCCGCCTCCAGCATCCGGATCAGCGCATTCTCGTCGACCACCTCGCCGCGCGCGGTATTGATGAGAATGGCGTCGGGGCGGAGATATTTCAGCCGGCGGGCCGACAGAAGGTGGAAGGTGCCAGGCGTATGCGGGCAGTTGATCGAGACGAAATCCATTCGCGCCAGCATCTGGTCCAGCGAATCCCAATAGGTCGCCTCGAGCGCTTCCTCGACTTGCGCCGCGACCCGGCGGCGGTTGTGGTAGTGGATCGACATGCCGAACGCCCGCGCGCGGCGGGCCAGCGCCTGGCCGATCCGTCCCATGCCGACGACGCCGAGACGCTTGCCGGTAATCCGCCGTCCCAGCATCCAGGTTGGCGACCAGCCAGTCCATTGCCCTTCGGGGATAACGCGCGAGCCCTCGACCAGACGGCGCGCCGTCGAGAGGATCAAGGCCATCGTCATGTCCGCCGTATCCTCGGTCAGGACGCCAGGCGTGTTGGTGACCGTGATCCCGCGGCGGAGCGCGCTGGTCACGTCAATATGATCGACCCCGTTGCCGAAATTGGCGATCAGCCTCATCTGGTCGCCGGCCTGGGCAATCATAGCGGCGTTGATCTGATCGGTGATGGTCGGCACGAGGACGTCGGCCTCGCGCATCGCCTCCACGATCTCGGCCTGGGACATCGGCTTGTCTTCGATGTTAAGGCGAGCGTCGAACAGCTCGCGCATGCGGGTTTCCACGAGTTCTGGCAGTCGCCGCGTGACCACAACGAGGGGTTTTTTCTTGGTCATGAGCGCCGCTCTTATCGCTCGCGCGGCGCTGCCGCCGCCCCTGCCGCCATCATCGGTTCCGCGCCCTTACACAGTTCACGCCGCGTTAACGACAGACGACGCAAATGGGATTCGCCGGCGCGCCCACGAACTCCGATCCGCCGGGTTGGCCTCCTTAGCAGAAGAACGGGCAAAGACAAGGATGGCCGGATCGCTGTCAAGGAAGGCGGCATGAACCGAGACAAGCGAACATTTAATGCGCTCGCATTCGCCCGCCGCGACCTGCTCGCGCTGGCCTGCGCTATGATTCTGGCGCCCCACGCGTCGCACGCCGATCCCGTCGGGCCGGTCACCAAACTGCCGATGCCACGATTCGCCAGTTTGAAAACCGACCGGGTCAACCTGCGAGAGGGTCCATCCAAGGAGCATGCGACAAAATGGGTCTATGAGCGGGCCGGGCTTCCGGTGGAAATCACCGCGGAGTTTGAAATCTGGCGCAAGGTCCGCGATTCGGAAGGCATCGAGGGCTGGGTGCTTCATTCGCTGCTTTCCGGGCGGCGAACGGCGTTGGTGACGCCCAATAAAAAGGGCGAAAACTCGAAGCTCTACGCCCGCGCGTCCGCATCGGCGGATTTGGCCGCGACGCTTCAATCGGGGGTGATCGTCAACATCCGCAATTGCGACGGCGGCTGGTGCCTTGTCGATGGAGACGGGTTCAAGGGATATATTGAGCAGGAGAAATTGTGGGGCGTGTACCCCGACGAAAAAATTCAATGAGTCGCAGCAGGCCATCGGTGGGGGCCTCCGCCGCTGACTTGCTTGCGAGCGTTCGCCGCTGCGGCTCATGCTTGCAGCGCGGGCGTGAGAGAGCTACGGAGCAAGAGCCCCTTCCACAGGAACTCTTCATTCCATGAGAAAAGTCTATGCCAATGCGGACGAGGCGCTTGCCGGCGAGATCAAGGACGGCATGATCTTGATGGCTGGCGGATTTGGCCTTTGCGGGGTGCCCGAGACGCTGATCGAAGCGGTGCGTAAATCAGGCGCGAAGGATCTGACCTTCGTTTCGAACAACGCGGGCGTTGACGGGATTGGTCTCGGCGTTCTGCTTGAAACCGGTCAGATCAAGAAGATGATCTCGAGCTATGTCGGCGAGAACAAGATCTTCGCGCGTTTGTATCTCGCGGATGAACTCGAACTCGAATTCAATCCGCAGGGAACGCTCGCCGAGCGCATCCGCGCCGGGGGAGCGGGGATCCCCGCGTTTTTTACCCGCACCGGCGTTGGCACAGTGATTGCGGAGGGCAAGGAAGTCCGCGAGTTCAACAACGAGGCCTATGTCATGGAGACGGGCCTCATCGCCGACATTTCTTTGGTTCATGCCTGGAAGGGCGACACGGAAGGCAATCTCGTCTATCGGAAGACGGCGCGCAACTTCAACCCGATGATGGCGACGGCGGGGCGTCTAACGATCGCCCAGGTCGAGCATCTCGTTCAGCCAGGCGAGATCGACGGCGACCACATCGTCACCCCCGGCATTTACGTTCAACGCATCGTTCACGTGCCCAGCGAGCTAAAGCGCATCGAACAACGCACGACCCGCAAGCGCGACGCAGCCTGAAGATTTCGGAGGCAGACTTAAATGGCATGGACCCGCGACGAGATGGCGGCGCGCGCCGCCAAAGAGCTCAAGGACGGCTTCTACGTCAATCTCGGCATCGGCATTCCGACGCTGGTTTCGAACTATATCCCTAAAGGAATGAGCGTGCAGTTGCAGAGCGAGAACGGCATGCTGGGCATGGGGCCGTTCCCGTTCGAGGGCGAGGAGGACCCCGACCTCATCAACGCCGGCAAGCAGACCGTTACGCAATTGCCGACGACTAGCTTCTTCTCGAGCGCCGATTCGTTCGCCATGATCCGCGGAGGCCATATCGACCTCGCCATCCTTGGCGCCATGCAGATCGCCGAGAACGGCGACCTCGCCAACTGGATGATTCCGGGCAAGATGGTGAAGGGCATGGGCGGCGCGATGGATCTCGTCGCCGGCGTCAAACGCATCGTTGTCGTGATGGAGCACTCAGCCAAAGACGGGCCGAAGCTCCTGCATCATTGCACCCTGCCACTCACGGGCGCGAAGGTCGTCGACCTCGTCATCACCGATCTGGGCGTGTTTACAATCGACAAGCACGGGCTAGGCGGCATGGGCCTCATCGAACTCGCGCCCGGCGTCACTCCGGGCGAAATCGCCGCCAAGACAGAGGCGAACTACCGCGTTGCCCTAAACGAGCCTAGCGAGGCAGCGGTCGCGGGTTAGAGCGCTTGTCGTTCAGGGAAGCCGGTGAACGGGCGCCATATCCGAGCCCGTTTTGAGCAATTCCAGTGGCTTGCGGCGCCATTTCCGATCCATAGGCGGCATCTGCAAGCCTCACGCGGACTATATATTAGCGCACTGAGCAGGATTATGCTCGAACCGAGCACGGCGAGCATTGCTGCGGCCGCGCTCGGCTGAGGTTCGTTATTTCTTGACCAGGGGGCAGGCTGAATCGGCGAGCTTGCCGTACGCTTCCTCGGCTTTCAGCGTCTTGAGGATTTTGTAGAAGTCCCAATCGCCCTTCGATTCCGCCGGCGTCTTCACCTGAACGACATACATCTCCTTCTCCAGGAGGCCGTCCGGGCGGATCACGCCGTCAGTAACGAACATGTCATTGACCTTCGTGTTCTTCAGCTGCTCCATGACCTTGTCGGGGTCGGTCGAGCCAACCGCCTTGACGGCGTTGAGGTAGGCGAGCGTCGCCGAGTAATAGGCGGCCTGGGGGAAGGTCGGCATCTTCTTCGTTTTTTCGAAGAACCGGTTGGCGAACGCGCGCGTCGTATCGTTCGTGTTCCAGTACCACGAAGTCGTCAGCACGAGGCCCTGAGCGGTTTCGAGACCAAGCGCGTGGACATCAGAAAGAAACACCAGCAGCGCCGCCGGTCTCATCGTCTTGGTAAGGCCGAATTCCGCCGCCGCCTTGAGCGAGTTCGAGGTGTCCGTGCCAGCGTTGGCGAGCGCGAGCACTTGCGCGCCGGAGCTCTGCGCCTGGAGGAGATAGGAGGAAAAGTCCGACGTTCCGAGCGGTACCCGCACGTTGCCGACCACGGTTCCGCCGCCCGCCTTGACGAGCTCGCTGGCTGTCGCCTCGAGTTGCTTGCCGAAAGCGTAGTCTGCGGTGATGAAGAACCAGCTCTTGCCGCCCTCTTCGAGAATCGTTTTGGCGGTGCCGTTGGAAAGCGCGGTCGTGTCATAGCCGTAGTGGATCGTATAGGGCGTGCAGTCCTTGCCGGTCAGCGACGCGCCGGCCGCGCCAATAGCGAAAAAGGGGACCTTCTTCTCCTTGGCCGCGGCGGACATGGCTAAGCTCACGCCGGTGTTCGAGCCGCCGAGCAGCATTGTCATGCCATTAGTGTCGGCCCATTCGCGGACCTTTTGCGCCCCGAGATCCGGCTTGTTTTGATGATCGAAGGTCAGAATTTGAATCGGCTGGCCAAGGACCGATCCGCCAAAGTCGGCGATGGCCATTTTGATCGACTCGACGCCGGACGCGCCGATGACGTCGGCGTAGGGTCCCGACATGTCGTCGATATCGCCGATCACGACCTTGTTGTCGGCGGCCCAAGCCGCGCCGGCGGCGAGCGACGCTGACAGCGCCCCCGCCAGCGCCAGTGTCCGTCTAAGTGATGTCATCCATTCCTCCCGATCTCACGGTTCGTCCGGCGGCGCGCCGCCAATGCCCTAGCCTCGTGCGGGCATAATGCTTGTCGCTGCAGCCCATGGCAACTTGCGCTTTAGTCGCAACCGCGCTTGGCGCCCCAGCCAGCGCGCGCCTATAAATCCGCCATGGCGCGACGAGAGTCCCGACAGGCGAGGGCGGCGAGGACCGAGGCGATCTTTGAGCGCCTGGCGGCCGCCAATCCCGCCCCGAAGGGCGAGCTCAAGTACATTAACCCCTTCACACTGCTCGTGGCGGTGGTGCTATCGGCGCAGGCGACCGACGCGGGCGTGAACAAAGCCACGCCGGCGCTGTTCGCCATCGCCGACACCCCTGAGAAGATGGCGGCGCTTGGCGAGGAGCGGCTCGCCGAACGAATCAGGACGATCGGGCTCTATCGGACCAAGGCCAGGAACCTCATCGCGCTCTCGCGCGCGATCGTCGAACGGCACGGCGGTGAGACCCCCCGCAACCGTGAGGAGCTGGAAGCCCTGCCTGGTGTTGGCCGCAAGACCGCCAATGTGGTGCTCAACACCGTCTTCGGCGAGCCGACGCTGGCCGTCGACACCCACGTGTTCCGCGTCGCCAACCGCCTCGCCATCGCGCCCGGCAAAACGCCGCGTGAGGTCGAAGACGGACTCATGCGCGTCGTCCCGGATCGTCTTTTACTCCACGCTCATCACTGGCTGATCCTGCACGGCCGTTATGTCTGCGTGGCCCGCAAACCTTTGTGCGGCGCTTGCGTGCTGGTCGATCTCTGCCCATACGAGCCGAAAAACCTGCCAAGCAGCGGCTGAACCGCACGAATTGCCCGTGGGCCACAGTCGCCGCTGATTTAGGCGGCCATCCGGAGGTGGACACTCCTGGGCATCGGAACGCCGGGGCAACCTTGCCCCCCAAGGCGGCGACCGGATAGGACTGTGCCTCTATGCTTAATATCGTCCTGCTCCTGGCCGTCCTTGCGACCTTGCTCGTGGTCGTCGCCGTCTCCCAGCCGGTGGCGGTCCGCCTGAAGGTTGCGCCCGTCGTGCTCCTCGCCGTCATCGGGGTGGCGATCGGCGCGGTGTCGATTGTCTTGGTCCACACGCCCGTTTCCGACCGCTTCGGCGACTACGCAGGGCTGTTCGCGGACCTGCCGGTCGGCGCAGAGACTTTCATTTACGTCTTTCTTCCGCTGCTCGTCTTCGAGGGCGCGATCACGACCGACGTCCGGCGGATGCTCGAGGACGCCGCGCCGATTCTGATGCTGGCGGTTGTCGCCACGATCGTCTGCACCGCGGTGGTCGGCTTCGCGCTTTGGCCGATCGCAGGCCTGCCGCTGGTGGTGTGCCTGCTGCTCGGCTCAGTGGTGGCGACCACCGATCCGGCAGCGGTCATCGCGGTGTTCCGGGATGTTGGCGCCGCGGCGCGGCTAACCCGCCTCGTCGAGGGCGAGGCGCTTCTGAACGACGCGGCGGCAATCGTCATGTTCACGGTGCTGCTGGGGGTGATCGTCTCCGGACAGCAGCCTAACCTCCTCGTTGGCGAGGAGCAGTTCCTGGTTTCCTTCTTCGGCGGCGCGGCTCTGGGCCTCCTGGCCGGGCGGGCGTTGCTGCAGCTGATCCCCTGGACACGCGACGATCGATTGGCCGAAGCGACGCTGACCGTCGCGCTTCCCTATCTCGTCTTCATCGCCGCCGAACAGGTCGTGCACGTTTCCGGCGTCGTCGCCGTGCTCTGCGCCGGATTGACCGTCAGCGCTTTTGGGCGTTCACGCATCACCCCGTACAATTGGTCGTTCATTAGGGATCTCTGGGCGCAGATCGCCTTCTGGGCGCATTCGCTGGTGTTCGTGCTGGCTTCCATCTTGGTGCCGAAGCTGTTGCTCGACATGCAGTTCCACGATGTCGTGCTGCTGGCGGCGCTCATCGTGGCCGTGTTCGCCGCGCGCATTCTCGTGCTCTTCCTGCTCCTCCCGCTGTTGAGCCTGGCCAAACTCACCGAGCCGATCAGCACCGCCTATAAGCTCGCTATCGCCTGGGGCGGCTTGCGCGGCGCCCTGACTTTGGTGCTGGCGCTCGCTGTCACGGAGAACCCGGCGCTAAAACCTGAGATCCAAAGATTCGTCGCGGTGCTTGCCACGGGCCTCGTCCTGTTCACGCTGCTCGTCAACGGCACGACGTTGCGTGTCGTTATCCGCCTCCTGCGTCTCGATCGCCTGTCGCCTGTCGATCAGGCTTTGCGCGACCGGGTGTTGGCGCTCTCCTATACCGAGGTCGCTGAGACTATTCGGTCGACGGCGAACGAGCATGAGATCTCTCCTTTAGCCGTCACCAGCGCGCTCGCGCCGTATGAGGCCGGGATGGCGGCGGCAAAATCGCCCGGCGCCGCCGAAGCGAGCCTCACTGATCATCAGCGCCTCGCGATCGGCTTGGTGGCGCTCGGCAACCAAGAACGGATGCTGGCGCTTGAAATCATGGCGGAGCGAGCCGCCTCGCCCATCACCGTGCAGGCGCTGTTGCGCAACGCCGAAGCTCTGGGCGAAGGCGCGAGGAGCGGCGGACGTCTCGGCTACCAGCGGGGGGCCGAAGCTACGCTCGCCTTTCCGATCTCTTTCGCCGTCGCCTATTTCTTCTATCGCCGGTTTGGGATCGTGCGTTTTCTCGCCGACCGGCTCGGCGACCGCTTCGAGATGCTGCTCGTTACGCGTCTGTTGATCCAGGAGCTCACGGGCGCCCACGCCGTACGGTCGCGGTCGATTTTCGGCGAACGCGTCGTCGAGCTCATCGACGTCATTCTCAAGGTTCGCCTCAAGCGCACGACAGCCGCTCTCGATGCGTTGCGCCGCCAATATCCTCAATACGCTGCGGCCCTCGAAGCCAGGTTCTTGCGCCAATCAGCGATGCGTCGCGAGATGGGACGATACGACGCCTTGTTCCAAGAAGGTCTCATCGCGGCCGAGGTCTACGAGGACCTCAAGGGCAGCATCGAGGACAGAAAGAGAGAAGCGCGGCCCCGTTTTGACCTTGGCCTCGATACGCGCGAATTGATCGGGCGACTCGACCTGTTCGCCGATCTCAACGACCAGCAGCTCGAGCGGGTGCAGAAGCTGCTCAGGGCCCGGTTCGCAGTGCCTCGCGAGCTGATCGTACGCGAGGGGGACGAGGGTGACGCCTGCTACTTCATCGCCTCAGGCGCCGCCGAAGTGGTCTTTCCGGGTCGCCGCATCCCGCTCGGCAGCGGCGACCTCTTCGGTGAAATGGCGCTTCTCACCGGCATGACGCGCCAAGCCGATGTCGTCGCCATGACCTATTGCCGGCTCCTCGTGCTGCGGAAGGTCGATTTCGACCGGTTCATGGAGGACAATCGCGATATCCGTCTCGCCATCCACACGATTGCTGCGTCGCGGTCGTCGATGAACCGCTCGGATGAGACGAGAGCCGGTCTCGCCTGAGCTTAAGTCTCCGGCGGTGCGCCGGGGACGTGAGGCTTTTCGATTGGCGCCTGAAGCGTGTAGAGACTTTGGATGCGCCGGCCTCATGGCAGGGACGGCGCCCGGGAGGAAGCACATGAAAGCCAAATCCACCCTCGTCTCTCTCAGAGGCGAGCCAATATCGCGGCGCGGACTGATCGTGTCCGCCGGCGTCGCAGGCCTCGCGGCCACCGCCCGTCCTTACGGCGCTTTTGCCGCCGGCCCCGAGACGACGCTTAAAGTCGGCTTCATCAGCCCGCGCACCGGCAAGCTTGGCGGATTCGGCGAGACCGACGGCTATATTCTCGAACTCGCCCGGAAATCGCTGGCTCCCGGTCTGAAGGTTGGCGACAAGACCTACGGGGTCAACGTCCTCGATCGCGACACCCAGTCCGATCCATCGCGCGCCGGCCAGCTGGCGAAGACGCTGATCAATTCCGACAAGATCGACATGATGCTGGTCGTCTCGACCCCTGAGACGATCAATCCGGTCGCCGACGCGTGCGAGGCGGCGGGCGTTCCCTGCATGTCGACGGTCATGCCGTGGGAGGCTTGGTACTTCGGGCGCGGCGCGAAGCCCGGCCAGCCTTCGCCGTTCAAGTGGACTTTTCATTTCGGCTTCGGCGGCGGCGAGTTCTTCAAGACCTATGTCTCGCAATGGAGCCTCATCGAGACCAACAAGAAGGTCGGCGTGCTTTATCCCAACGACGCCGACGGCAACGCGATCCGCGAAAATCTCGCGCCGGCGCTGACCAAGGCCGGATTCACGATCATCGATCCGGGCCCTTATGAAGACGGCACGACCGACTATTCGGCCCAGATCGCGAAGTTCAAGGCAGAGAAATGCGAGATCTTCAACACGTTCCCGATCCCGCCCGACTTCGCCGCGTTTTGGCGCCAAGCCGCCCAGCAGGGCTACACCAAGATGGTCAAGATCGCCCAGATCGCCAAGACCGGGCTCTTCCCCTCCGAAGTGACGGCGCTCGGCAATCTTGGCTACAACCTCGCGAGCGCGGCCTATTGGCACAAAGCCTTCCCCTATAAGTCTTCGCTGACAGGCGTAAGCGGCGACGAGCTCGCGGACGGCTACGAGAAGGCCTCGGGCAAAATGTGGACGCAGCAGCTCGGCGCGACCCTCGCGCTGTTCGACGCCGGCGCGGCGGCTCTGACCGCGAGCGGCAATCCGTCGAACAAGGCAACCCTCGCCAAGGCGATGTCCACTTTGAAGACGGTCACGATCGATGGTCCGATCGACTTCACCTCCGGACCGGTGCCTAACGTCTCCCCAGGCCCGATTATCGGCACGCAATGGGTCAAGGCGCCGGCCGGGTCGCGGTTCCCGCTCGATTATCCGGTGACCGAGAACGCAACCGACTCGAAGGTCCCGATCCAGGCCAAGCTCAGGCCGTTCAACAGCTGACGGTGGGGCACGCGTGACCTCCGGCGCGCGAGCCGACGGCCTTCTGCTCGAGGGGGAAGGCCTGACCAAAAGCTTCGGCGCGCTCCTGGTGCTCGACGGCGTCGACTTTTTAGTCGGCGCCGGCGAAGCGGTGGGCGTCGTTGGCCCAAACGGCGCGGGAAAGACAACTTTGCTCAGCCTGCTGGTCGGCGCGCATGCGCCAAGCAGCGGACGGGTGCGCTTTCTCGGCGAGGACGTGACGCTCGCGCCGACGGCCGAGCGATGCCGGCGAGGGCTCGCGCGCACGCATCAGATTCCAAGACCTTTCAGCGGCATGACGGTGTTTGAGAATGTCTTCACCGCCGCCGCGCATGGCGGCGGGCTCGAGCGGGAACGCGCCTATGAGGCGACAATTGAATCGCTTGCCCTGACCGGGATGACGGCCGTCGCCAATCGGCGCGCGGAGACGCTCGGACTCATCGATCGAAAGCGGCTCGAACTCGCCCGCGCGCTCGCCACAAATCCCGCTGTGCTGCTCTTGGACGAAATCGGCGGCGGATTGACGGACGCAGAGGCGAACGAGCTCGTTGACATCATCCTTGAATTGAAAGCCCGCGGCATCGCGATCGTCTGGATCGAGCACATCGTCCACATCCTGCTTAAGGTCGCGAAGCGCCTCGTGTGCATGGACGCGGGACGCATCATCGCCGACGGGGCGCCTCAAAGCGTGATGGCCGATCCGCGCGTGATTGAGGCCTACCTGGGCGGAGGCGTGGTGTGACGCTTCTTTCCATCAACGGTCTCGAGGCCGGCTACGGCCAGCTTAAGGCCGTGCGCGGGGTTAGCCTCAGCATCGAGAGGGCCGAGACGGTCGCGCTCGTCGGCGCGAACGGGGCCGGCAAGACCACGCTTCTGCGCGCCATCGCCGGCGCGCATCGAATCGCGGCAGGCCGGATCGCCTTCAAGGGCGAGGACATCGGCGCGAAACCCTCTCATGCGCGCGCCGCGCTGGGCCTTGCGCTTGTTCCGGAAGGTAGGCGCCTGTTCGCCCGGCTCACGGTAGAAGAGAATCTCCTGCTCGCGCGCTCTGCCGGGCGAACCGGCGCATGGACGCTCGACGCCGTGATGGAGGCCTTTCCCAACCTCAAGGGCCGCCGTCGCAGCCTCGCCGGCACATTGTCGGGCGGCGAGCAGCAAGCAACCGCAATCGGGCGCGCGCTGATGATGAACCCGGAGCTCCTGTTGCTCGACGAGGTTTCCCTGGGCCTGTCGCCGCTCGTCGTCGATCGCCTTTACGTCCGGCTCGAGGCGCTGAAATCCTCCGGCGTCGCCATGCTTCTGGTCGAGCAGGACCTGAAGCGCGCCATGTCGACCGCAAGCCGCACCGTCTGCATGCTCGAAGGCTTGATCGCGATCGAAGGCCCGACGCGAACGCTCAGCCGAGAGCAAGTCACCGAAGCCTATTTCGGTCTCAGGAAGTCATCGCGCGCCGAGGCGCCACAGCCTTGATTTTTATCAACCAGATCATTCAGGGCGTTCTGCTCGGTGGCTATTACGCGCTGATCGCCTGCGGCCTGTCGTTCATGTTCGGCGTCATGGGCGTCATCAACCTCGCGCACGGCAGCCTTGCGGTGCTCGCGGCATACGCTCTCTACGTATTGGCTGATCGTTTCGGCGTGCAGCCGTTTCTCGGCCTTGGCCTCGTGATCCCGCTTATGGCCGTGATCGGCTGGGCGTTGCAACGGCTCGTGCTCGAGCGCAGCGCGCGAGGCGGGTTGCTGGTCCCGGTGCTCTCGACCTTCGGGCTTTCGATCATCCTCGACAATCTCCTGTTCCAAGGTTTCGGCGCCGACACGCGCTCGCTCGCGCCTTACATCGGTGACCTCTCCTATGACAGTTGGACGCTCAGCGACGACATTTCGATCGGCAAGCTCGCGGCGCTCACGATGCTAGTTGCGGTCGTCCTGCTCGGCGGAATTGAGACCTTTCTCAATCGAACGCTGATCGGACGCGCAATCCGCGCCACCGCGGAAGACCCTGACACGGTCGGACTCGTCGGCGTCAACGCGCGGCGCGTCAATGCCATTGCCGCCGCGATTGCACTGGCGACGGTCGCGGTCGCCGGCGCTTTTCTCGGCATGCGCGCCACCTTCGATCCCTATGCCGGAGCGCCGCAGCTCATCTTTGCTTTCGAGGCGTCGGTGATCGGCGGGGCCGGGTCGCTGTGGGGCACGCTGGTCGGCGGCATTGTGCTCGGCGTCGCGCAAAGTCTCGGCGCGCTCATCAATCCACAAGGCTTCTTCATCGCCGGCCACCTCGCTTTTCTTGCCGTTCTGTTCGCGCGTCTGTTCTTCGGCGACCTCGGCCAGCGTGTGCGGACGGCCTTCAGCGGGGCGATGCGCACATGAGCGCGGGCGCCGCCGTCGTCGAGCGCTGGACGCCCGAGTCGCGCATTGCGGTCGCCGCGACCGCCGTCATTATCGCCCTGCTGGCGGTCGGACCGGCCATCTTCAGCGCCAACGCCGTCGACAAGCTCACCACACTTTTCATCTATGTCATCCTGGCCCTGATGTGGAACGCGCTGGTCGGATTTTGCGGCCTGGTGTCGATCGGCCAACAGGCTTTCTTTGGCCTGGGCGCCTATGCCGCGATCCGTCTCGCCGACTTAGGCGTGAGCGTCTATCCATCGCTATTCTTGGGCGCGCTCATCGTCGGCGCGCTGTCCTGGCCCCTGTCACTCCTCATGCTCAGGCTTAAGGGCGGCGAATTCGCCATCGGCATGTGGGTGGTGTCGGAATTGGCCCATCTGCTTGTCAACCTCGACACGCTCGTGCGCGGCGAAACCGGCACTTCCCTGATCGAGCTCAACGCCTACGCAAACGACAGCCGGCGAGCGCTCACCTATTGGTGCGCGCTCGGCGCGATGGCCGGCTTGCTTGCGATCGTCTTCCGCCTGCTGCGCAGCCCGCTAGGCGCGGCGATCCAGGCGATCCGCGACAATGAGGAGGCGGCGGAATCAATCGGCGTGCGGGTCATGAGCGCCAAGCGGCTTGTGTTCACGCTCTCGGCCTTCGGCGCGGCGCTCGCGGGGTCGCTGTGGGTGGCGACGGCGCTCACCTTCCAGCCGAAGGCTTATTTCAGTCCTTTATGGACGGCATACATGATCTTCATGGCGCTGGTTGGGGGATTGGGGACCTTCGAGGGCGCGATTCTCGGCGCCGTCATCTTCTTCGCCATCGAGACCTGGTTCGGCGACATGGGCGTCTGGTATCTTGTCGGCCTCGGCGCGACCGCGCTTATTTTTGCGCTGCTCTTCCCGCGCGGCATCTGGGGCTGGATCGAAGACCGCACCTCGCTGAGGCTTCTGCCGGTCGGCTACCGCCTTCGCTTCGCGGGCCCTGATGGGACGGCCACTCGAGCGAGCGGCGGCGCGGAAACCAAGAACGAGGGTCAGGGAGGGGTCTGACATGCTTCTGGGAAAGACGATCGTCATCACCGGAATTTCGTCCGGCATCGGCTCGCGGGTCGGTGAACTCGCCCAAGCGCTCGGCGCCGACATCATCGGCGTCGACATCAATGAACCCACCCGGCCGCTCGACGCTTTCATCAAGGCGGATATCGGCTCACCCCAAGGCGTAGCCGAGATTGTGCAGACGCTGCCGCGGCGCTTTGATGCTTTGTGCAACGTCGCTGGCGTGTCGGGCATGATCGGCGCGGCGAAGACGCTCGCGATCAACTTTTATGGGCTTCGGGAATTGACGGAAGCGGTTGTACCGAGGCTGCGCGAGGGCGGCGCCGTGGTCAACGTCGCGTCGATCGCCGGCTACGGCTGGCGCGCCAATCTCGAGCGCGCGAAGGTGTTCGTGAGCGCGCCCGGATTTCCTGATCTCGCCAAGCTTATCGCGGCGCATAAGGTTCCCGACGCGGAGGCCTATCCGCTGTCGAAGGAGCTCCTGCTTCTATGGACGATGCGCGCGGCGCATGAGCCATTGTTCAAGGACCGCGGAGTGCGTGTGAACGCGGTGAGCCCGGGCCCAGTCGCCACGCCAATCCTCAAGGAGTTTCGCCAGATCTTCGGCGATCCGCGCGTTGACGACGACATCGCGCGGGTCGGCCGCGCCGGGTTCGCGCCCGACATCGCGCCCGCGGTGCTGTTCCTGTGCTCGGACGCCGCGCGCTGGATCAACGGGACCAATCTGCCAGTCGACGGTGGCCTCGAAGCCTCGATCAACGCGACCGTACTTGGGTTCTGATACACGGATCTCATTCTTGTAACTTGGTTTGCGCGTCTTCTGATAGGATTGAGGGCGCGGTAGCGGAGGGGACGCCGGCTCGTCCTCGGGCGTTGGAGCCCGTCCCTCAGCCTGGTCGCCCCTCCGGTTGTCCGTCGACCTCGAACAGTCGCTTGGGCCGCAAGAGCCCGGTTGCGCCGCTATCCGGGACGGTGCGATCGTGATCGCGCTCACGCGAGAGGCTGCGACGATTGTGGGAGAAGCAAATATCGTCGCCGCCTGGCGCAAGCCGCCCGCGCGTGTCAGCCGCGAACTCATCCCGCCGGTCGATGGCGGTCATCCCGACGCACGAGCGACGCGGCCGGACACCAGGGTCAAGCTTCTTGCCGGCATCGCCAAGGCCCGAGCCTTGCTCGACGAGCCTATCGCGGGACGGGTTCTCGACATCGCCGATCTTGCGCAGCGGGAGAAGCGCTCCGTCCGATCGACCACTATGCAGCTCTCGCTAGCTTTTCTCGCCCCGAGCTTGGTCCAGGCCATCGCCGACAACCGCATCCCTCGCGGCATTGGCCTCACGCGTCTTGCCGATCTGCCGAGCGACTGGTCCGAGCAGTTCAAGGCGCTCGGCCTGCAGGCGCCACCGTAGACGCGCTCAGGGCGTAGGCACCCCCCTCGTTCCGCCACGGCGTTGAGATCAACGTCGGGACGATCCACACAGCATAGCGTTTCCCGCCCCGCGCCGCGCGCACGGCTTCTCCAAGCGCGAACCAGTCTCAACCTTTCGCCTAGATGTTCAGTCCCGGCATTTTCTGGAGCGGGCTGATTGTGAATCTTTGCGGCTGTGAAGTCCAGGCTTTGCAGATGAACTCATAGGGGGTGAGGCCTCTGAGGGTCTTGAGCCTTCGGGCGAAGTTATA